>Ga0207718_100419_pt1 | contig 39799 bp, 33 predicted proteins | sample A23M2SouthBayCA_FD_187749 | JGI IMG/M metagenome (GOLD analysis project Ga0207718, IMG submission 187749) | Aerobic enrichment media microbial communities from Eden Landing Ponds, California, USA - A23 M2 (SPAdes) | ecosystem: Environmental > Aquatic > Marine > Unclassified | place: Emeryville... | reverse complement strand
GCACGCGCCGGCGAGCGCGAAACGGCAGAGGTTACTACCTGAGGAGTCCAGCACCGCTATGAGCTACACCGCATCGGTCGTCGGGGGCAGCGGCTTTACCGGCGGCGAACTCCTGCGCATCCTCGACGGCCACCCCGAGTTCGAGGTGGCCCAGGCGACCAGTCGCTCGAAGGAGAACAAGACCGTCGGTAACGCCCACCCCAACCTGCGCTCGATGGATCTGCGCTTTTCCTCACCCGAGGACCTGGCATCCGTCGACGTCCTCTTCGCCGCGACACCCCACGGCGTCTCGATGGGCCAGATCGACGAGTTTCGCGACGCCGCGGACACGGTCGTCGACCTCTCTGCCGACTTCCGCCTCGACACGGAAGCGCAGTACGACGAGTGGTACGACGGCCACGAGCGCCCCGAACTGCTGGACGACGCCGTCTACGCCCTGCCCGAACTGACCCGCGAGCAACTCCCGGGGGCGGACCTGATCGCCTCCGGCGGGTGTAACGCCACCGCGACCATCCTGGGGCTCAAACCGCTGTTCGACGCCGACGTTCTCTCCGGCGACGAGCAGGTCGTCGTCGACGTGAAAGTCGGCTCCTCGGAAGGCGGCGCCGGCGGTGGCGCGGCCTCCTCACACCCCGAGCGCTCGGGTGTCGTCCGACCCTACGCGCCGACGGGCCACCGCCACGAGGCCGAGATCGAACAGTTCCTCGGCGTGAGCGTCTCTTTCACTGTGCACGCGGTGGACATGACCCGCGGCGCGAGCGCGACGGCACACGTCTTCCCCGACGGCCCCGTCTCGAAAGGGGACCTGTGGGGCGCCTACCGCGGGAGTTACGAGGACGAACCGTTCGTCGAGCTCGTCGCCGGCGGTGGCGGTGTGTATCGCTACCCCGAACCGAAGGCGGTCGCGGGGACCAACAGAGCGGAGGTCGGGTTCGAACTCGACCCCGGAAACAAGCGCGTCGTGGTCTTCTCGGCCATCGACAACATGATGAAGGGCTCGGCCGGCCAGGCGGTCCACGCGGCCAACGTCGCGCTCGGTATCGAGGAGACTGCCGGCCTGGCGTTCCAGGGGCTCCACCCCGTCGGCGCCCCCTGACAGGAGAGATACGACATGACGACAGTGGTCAAGATCGGTGGCGCTCGCGCGGTCGACCCCGCGGGAGCGCTCTCGGACGTCGCATCGTTGACTGAAGACGGCGAAGACGTCGCCGTCGTCCACGGCGGGTCGACCGCCGTCGACGAGACGCTCGAACGACTCGGCATCGAACCCGAGTACGTCGAGACCCCCTCCGGCGTCGTCGGCCGCTTCACCGACGAGGAGACCATGGAGGTCTTCGAGATGGTCTTTGGCCACCTCAACACGCAACTCGTCGCGAACCTCCAGACCCTGGACGTCGACGCGGTGGGACTCAACGGCGTCGACGGCAAACTCCTCTATGGCCCCCGGAAATCCGCCGTACGCGTCGTCGAGGACGGCAAGCGCAAGATCCGCCGGGGCGACCATTCGGGAAGCATCAAACAGGTCAATGCCGAGTTGCTGGAGACGCTGCTGGCCGATGGCTACACGCCCGTCGCGAGCCCGCCGATGGCCGGCGCCGACGAGGACGGCGTGATCCCCGTCAATACGGACGCCGACCGCTCGGCCGCCCACATCGCCGGCGCGCTCGACGCGACGCTCGTCCTGCTAACCGACGTCGAGGGCATCTACCGCGACCCCGACGACCCCGACACGCTCGTCGAGTCCGTCGAGACCCCCGCCGAGTGGGACGCCCTGGAAGCGGCCGCCGAGGGATTCATGGGTCGGAAAGTGATGGCCGTGAAAGAAGCACTGGACAGGGGTGCCGACGAAGTGGTCGTCGCCGACGCCAACGTCGAGGACCCGGTCCACTCGGCGCTGGACGGTGGCGGCACCCACGTCTTCGCGTCCGCGGTCGACGACGAGGGCGACGAGGAAGGCGAGGGCGGGGAGGCCGACCCGTCGACCGAAAGTGAAAGCGATAGGTCGGAGGAGGAGTGAACACAGGTATGACCGGATTCGTCTTCTCGGAGAAACCCATCGCGATCGAGGAGGGCGACGGCGTCTTCCTCTCCGACGACAGCGGCACCGAGTACCTGGACATGGGCGCGTCCTACGCCTGCGTGCCACTGGGCCACGGCCACCCCGCGGTCCACGACGCCGTCACCGAGCAGTTCGAGAAGCTCACCTACGTCCAGGCATCCTACCCAAACGCCGCGCGGACGGCGCTGTACGACCTGCTGGCCGACACCGCGCCCGGCGACATAGACTACACCTGGCTCTGTAACTCGGGCACCGAGGCCAACGAGGCCGCCCTGAAGTTCGCCCGCTCGGCGACGGGGAACTCGAAGATCGTCGCGACGATGCAGGGCTTTCACGGTCGGACGATGGGGTCGCTCGCGACCACCTGGAAGAACAAGTACAAGAAACCCTACGAGCCGCTGATCGGCGACGTCGAGTTCGTCCCCTACGACGACGCCGACGAGTTGGCCGGGACCGTCGACGACGACACCGCGGCGGTCATCGTCGAACCCGTCCAGGGCGAGGGCGGCATCAACCCCGCTTCCACCGAGTATCTCGAAGCCGCACGCGAGGTGACCGAGGACGCCGGTGCGGCCCTGATCTTCGACGAGGTACAGACCGGGATGGGGCGGACGGGCGCGCTGTGGGCGGCCGAACGCTCGGGCGTCGTCCCCGACATTCTCACCTCCGCGAAGGGGCTGGGCAACGGCTTCCCCGTGGGTGCGACGCTCTGCCGGGAGTGGATCGCCGAGGACTACGGCTCCCACGCCTCGACGTTCTCGGGCGGACCGGTCATCTCCGCCGCCGCGGGCGCCACGGTCGAAACTATCGTCGACGAAGGCGTGCCGACCCACGCCGCCGACGTGGGCGGCTACTTCCAGGAGCGTCTGGAATCGGCACTCGGTGACGACGTCCGCGAGGTGCGCGGCGAGGGACTGATGGTCGGCGTCGAGGTCGGCCGTGGCGCCAACCGCGCGCTGAAAGAGCTCGCCCTGAACCACCAGATACTGGCGCTGCCCGCGGGCCGGACGGTCGTCCGTTTCCTCCCGCCGCTGACGCTCGAAGAGGAACACGTCGACCGGGTCGTCGACGCCATGGTCGAGGTGGTCGGCGATGGGTGAGAGCGAAGCCGCGGCCGAACCGGACGAGGGAGGCGACGACCTCGCCCTCGAACCCGACGAACAGGCCCGCGAGTTGCTCGTCGACCTCGTGTCGATCCCCTCCGTCTCGGGCGAGGAAGCGGAGTGTGCACAGCGTCTCGTCGACTTCTTCGAGTCCCACGACCGCGAGGTGTGGGTCGACGACATCGGGAACGTCCGTGCCCCGGCCGACGACGGCGTCCTGTTGACCTCACACATCGACACCGTCCCCGGGGACATCCCGGTGAGAGTCGAGGCAAACGACGAGGGCGAGCGCGAGCTGTGGGGACGCGGGAGCGTCGACGCGAAGGGGCCGCTGGCGTCGATGGCCGTCGCGGCCGTCCGTACCGGCGTCTCGTTCGTCGGCGTCGTCGGCGAGGAAGTCGACTCCCGAGGGTCGCGGTATCTCGTCGAGGACCGCGACTCGGCGCCCGACGCCGTCGTCAACGGCGAACCCTCGGGCTGGGACGGCATCACGCTCGGATACCGCGGACTGCTCGGCGGGACCTACGTCGCCACCTCGGAGTCGGGCCACTCCTCGCGTCCGGAGAACAACGCCATCCAGGACGCGATGGACTGGTGGCAGCGGGTCGAATCGGAGTTCGGCCACAACGAGTGGGTCCCGGTCTTCGAGCGGGTCACCTGCAAGCCCACGGCGTTCGAGGGCGGCGTCTCGACGGACGGGCTCTCGGTCGAGGCGACGATGGAAGTGCAGTTGCGCGTCCCCCCCGAGTACACGACCGGGGAGGTTCGCGAACTCGCGGACGGCCACCTCGAGAACGGCACCGTCAACTGGCACGACACGGTCGAACCGGTCATGCAAAACCCACGGACTCCGGTCGGGCGGGCGTTCCGCGTGGCCATCCGCGAGGTGGGCGGCGACCCGCGCCTCCTCCGGAAGACCGGCACAAGTGATATGAACGTCTACGCACAGGAGTGGAACTGCCCGATGGTGACCTACGGCCCCGGCGACTCCGACCTGGACCACGCGCCCGACGAGCACCTCTCGCTCGCGGAGTACGACCGCGCCGTGGCCGTCCTCGAAACCGCGACCGAACGCCTGCTCGACGACTGATACCCGACCCACACTCCGACACCGACCCAGACCGGATACAGACCAGATACAGACCAGACCCATGACGAACTTCTTAGACGTCGACGACCTCACGACCGACGAACTGGCGACCGTCCTCGACCGCTCGGCCACGATCAAGGCCGACTATCGCACCAACGGTGCGAACGGCACGCTCGACGGCCAGACACTCGGGATGATCTTCGAGAAGCCGTCGACGCGAACGCGCGTCTCCTTCGAGACGGGGATGACCCAGCTGGGCGGGCACGCCGTCTTCCTCGGCCCCGACGACATCGGCCTGAAAGGCCGGGAGCCCGTCAAGGACATCGCGAGAGCGCTCGGTCGCTACGTCGACGTCGTGATGGCGCGCGTCTACGACCACGACGACGTGGTCGAACTCGGCGAGTACGCCGACGTCCCGGTGATCAACGCCCTGACCGACGATGCCCACCCCTGCCAGACACTCGCAGATCTGCTGACCATCCGCGAGCACTTCGACGACCCGACTGTGGCGTGGGTCGGCGACGGGAACAACGTCTGCCAGTCGTTCGTCCTCGGCGCCGCGATGGAAGGACTCGACCTGACCGTCGCCACGCCCGAGGGGTACGGCGTCGACGACGACGTCCTCGAGCGTGCCGAGACGCTGGGCGGGGCGCCCGAGACGACCCACGACCCCCAGGCCGCGGTGGCAGACGCCGACGTCGTCTACACGGACGTCTGGGTCAGCATGGGGCAGGAAGACGAGCGGGAGACGAAACTGCAGGACTTCGAGGGGTTCCAGATCACGACGGACGTGCTCGGCGACCGCGCGCTGATGCACTGCCTGCCCGCCCACCGCGGCGAGGAGGTCACCGACGAGGTCGTCGAGAGCGACAACGCCATCGTCTGGGACCAGGCGGAGAATCGCCTGCACGCCCAGAAGGGGCTGCTGGCGTGGCTGAGCGAACAGGAATAATATCCGCGAGCGAAGCGAGCGGTTCCCGCCGAAGCGGGGCGAAGCCCCGCGGAGGCGCTTTTTCGCCCACGTTTTTCGAAGAGAGGTGCCCGCAGCGCCGCCGCAGGCGGCGCGAGGACACCCGATGAAGAAAAAGGTGGTTGCCGGACCAGGCGGAGAATCGCCTGCACGCCCAGAAGGGGCTGCTGGCGTGGCTGAGCGAACGGGAATAGCGGGGACTGTCCGAGCGGACAGCACGCGAAGAACCTCTTACTATAGACCGTTGTGACCAGAAGCACTTAAAGGACCAGTCAAGCTGCTGGTACGACAGGTGCGGAAGGGCGGCGACGCCAGGGGGTGCGGAAGGGCGGCAACGCCAGGGCGGGTGTGGAGGGGCGCGACGCCGGGGCGGAGTTTTTTGCGAGTTCGTCCCCCAGGGCGTGCCATGGAGTTCACGGAGTTCGACGAGGGCGGCGACCAGCGGGTCATGTTCGTACTCGGGTGGGGCAACCGGACGGACCACGAAAACGTCCGCTGGCTCGTCGACGAACTCGTCGACGCGGGCTACGTCGTCGACGTCGGGCAGATCCCGCTCCACATCTCGGACTTCGAGCGGGAGTACCTGACTCCCACTCAGCGACGGTACGACGCCACGGACCCAGACCGGATCCTCTCACACAGCACGGGCGGACTCGTCACTGCCCACCTCGACGCCGACGTGCCGCGGGTGTACCTGAGCCCGTGGTGGGGGCTGGCCGACGACCCCGGACTCCTCCAGCGGGTCCTGGTCTCGATACCGACGGACCGGCCGATCATCCCGATCCCGGACGACCCGGGCGCCATCGGCGACCTGGTGACCGACCGGCAGCTGGCAGACGGTGCCGACTACGGGGCGCCCGCCTTCTTCCGGACGATCGTCGACGCACAGGAGCGGTTGCCGCCCTTCCGCGAGGACTCGGTGGTGTTCTGTAGCCTGCAGGACCGTATCGTCGGCGTCGACGCCATCGGCGCGCGAGCGCCGGCCGCCCGGACCGTCCTCTACGACGGCGGCCACGAGTTCTTCTCCTCGTCGGGGCGCGAACGGACCGTCGAGACGGTGCTCGCGGCGCTGGCCGACGGTGCCGATGCTGTGCCGACGCCACCGGCGTGACCCGACGGACGACCGGTCTGGCGACGCCCGGGGAACAACGCTCTTGTCGCGGCCCCTCCAAGCGCCGGCTATGGACGCGAGAGGCGCCTGTGACGGGCCGACGGGGCGCGACGGACCGGTGGACTGCGCGGGACCGGCGAGTCACGACGGGTCGCCGGGAGGCGCCCGCAGATGACCGGCGTCTACGAGCGTGCGCTGGGCGATGCGGCCGAGGACCTCCATCCCAGAGTCAGAGAGCGGTACGGGATCGGCCCCGGTGACGACGCCGTCGTCGGGCACGGCGAGATGGACATCGACAACGGCACGCTCGCGTTGCCGGTCCTCTACGCCATGCCAGCCCGCGACCTCCTCTTTCCGGAGACGGGCACCGACGTGCCCTTCACCGTGACGACGGTCGCCTACCGACAGGACGGCTACGAGGCCATGACCACCCGTCGAACGTTCGACTTCGGCGACACTCACCGGCGGTTCGACTCGGTGACCGTCTGGGACCACGAGCACGAGCGACTGCTGGACTTCCTGGGCCGGGGCGGGCTGGTCGCGAGCGAACTCCGCCCCCGGGTCGAAGACGGCGTCCTCGTCGTCGGCGGTGGCCGCCAGTGGGCACGTGCCGGGAGCCGCTATCTCCCGCTCCCGGGCCCGTTCGCGGCCAACGTCGAGGTACGCGACCGCTACGACGAGAGTGACGAGTGCTATCACGTCCTCGGGACGGTCCGGAACGCGCTCGCGGGACGGATCCTCCGCTATGGGGGGACCTTCACCCAGGAGCGCGAGGCGATGGACCCCGTGCCCGAGACGTTCAAACCGACGCGGCTGACGTCGCTTCCGCCGGCATGAGCGGGAGAGCCGACGCCGGCGAGACGACCGACGACACTGCCGGGCAGCGACTGGGGCGTGTGACGGGGACGGAGACGCCGGGCGTCGACGCGGCACGCTGGCGGATACGCGGCTACGCGCTGGGCGACGTGAGCGCCGCGGGCGGCGCATTCGTCTGGACGTTCGTGAGTCTCGCGATCCTCTTTGGCCCCATCGAACAGCCGCTGGCGCTCGCGCCGCTGGTGCTCGTCCCGGCGGGCGTCCGGATGGCCGCTCGCCCGCGGTTTTCGGGCGTGGCCGACCGCTTTCACGCCGCGGCGACGCTCCTCCAGCCCGTCGGAGCCCTGTTCGTGACGATATCAGTGGTAATCCCGTCGGGAACGGTCGCGGCCGCGCTGGCGGTGCCGTGGGTGCTCGTCACCGCGTTGCTGGGGCTCGCGGGGCTCGCACGAGTCCGAGACCGGTTCGTGCGCGTGTGGCGAAGCGGCGGCGGTGACGGGACCGGCGGCCCGAACGGCAGGGGAGAACCGAACAGCGTGTGGACCGTACTCACCGCGCCGGAGACGCTGATCGACGCCGGGTTCGGGTACGTGACAGTCGGGAGCGTCGCACTCGTCCTGTCGCATCTGGACGTTACCTTCGGGTTCGATCCCGCGATAATCCTGCTGACCGCGGTGCACTTCCACTACGCGGGGTTCGTCCTGCCGGTGTTCACGGGGTTTGCGGGGCGGTGTGTGGGTCCGGCGGGAGACCGCGTCTATCGGCCGCTGGCGGCCGTCGTACTCGTGGGCCCGGCGCTCATCGCACTCGGGATCTCGTTCTCGCCGGTCGTCGAGATCGCCGCGGTGGGCGTGTTCACGCTGGCGGTCGCGCTGCTGGGCGGGTACGTCACCGTTCGTGTGGCCTCGCGGCGGCCACGCGCCCAGCGGGTGCTCCTGCGGCTGGCGGCGCTCGCGCTCCCGGTGTCGATGGCGCTGGCGCTGGGCTACGGTATCGGCGCCTACACCGGGAACCCGCCGTTCGGGCTGACGCTCTCGACGATGGTGACGCTCCACGGTTCGCTGAACGCCTACGCGTTCGGGTTTTTCGGGCTCATCGCGTGGCGGTTGTCCGTCCCGGTCGGCGTCGAGCGACGCGAATGACGGAACGCTTACATTCGACCGCGTGCAGACACCGCTATGGCAGAGACGCCCCCTGGAGAGGGTGAATCGACGCCGCGAACGGGAGACGAGACGGGGATCGCCGGGGAATCGGGCGCGACGCGCGAGGGGACGAGTGGAGACACGTCCGACGGAGACGGCGAGCGCGGGTCACAGTATCCGGACCCGGGTGACACGCTGTCGGCCGAGAAGGCACTGAAGATCCTCGGCGAGGAGACGCGGGCGCAGATCGTCGTCGAACTCGGCGAGTCGGTCCGCGAGGACGGGGTTCTCCCGGCACCGCTGTCCTTCTCGGAACTCATGGAGCGGGTCGACGCCGAGGACAGCGGCCGCTTCAACTACCACCTCGACAAACTCGTGGGGACGTTCGTCTACAAGACCGACGACGGGTACCTGCTCCAGCCGCCGGGGCATTTCCTCTACCGGGCGGTCGTCTCCGGTCGACTGACAGAACGCGAGACGGTCGAACCCTTCGCGGTGGGGGAGTGTCCGGACTGTGGCGACGATCTGCGCGCCGAGTACCCGGCGAACTCCTGTTTCTACGTCCGGTGTCCGACCTGCGAGACGTTCCAGCACGCGGTCGACCTCCCGGCCGGCGGGTTCGAGGGGCGCACGCCCCGGGAGGCACTCGCGGCGGGAATGCGCAAACGCCACCACGAGGCCGCGCTGTTGCGCCAGGGTATCTGTCACGGCTGTGGGAGCAGCGTCGAGCGCCGCCTGGACCCCGGCGACTACGAGGCGTGGGATGCGTTCCACGACCACAATGTCTACGCGGTCATGGCGTGTTCGGTCTGTAGCGCCGGCGGGTTCGGCCACCCCGCGATGGCCGCACTGAGTACCCCACCAGTCGTCGCCTTCTTCGAGGCCCACGACCGCGACGCCTTCGCCGCCGTCCCCTGGCGGGAACCCCTCCTGACTGCGAAAGCCGAGACGAAGGTTCACGACGACTGTACCCGCGTCACCGTCCCGTTCGAACTCGACGGCGACCGGCTTCGGGTCACCCTCGACGACGACCTGACTGTTGTCGCGACCGAACAGCAGTGAGCGCCGGAACCGTGTAGACGACCCGTCGAACGTGTGAACCTGGCTTCTGCAAGCGCCCCGGCACAGCTGTCGTTCGGAGAGACCCTGTGTCGGTACCCGTCCTCGATGCGAGTGATACGAGCGAAACGGTGACAGACACGGATCGGAAGGGAGACGCGTCCTGGACTGGAACGCGATGGGTCGGGTGCCGGACGTCGCGCTGGCACGGTGGTCGGGAACCCCCAGAGTCTGTGTACGTTGTCGCGCTGTCCGGGGACGGCACGGCCCAGAGTGGAGTCGCTACCCCAGTTACTGGCCACTCGTCTGCCTCGCTGCCGTACGCGCCTTCGCCGTTGTAGACGGCCGCCTGGGCTAATGTACCACCAGCTACGGGCGGTAGGACGGTAGTCGTCAGAAATAATTTCCCGAAATTCCCACGTTATGATCGGAAACCGGTCGAGAGCGGTGTCGATCGCCGCCGTGGGTTCGTCGAACGAATCGAAGCACCGATTGTCCAGAGCGTCCTGGAGTTGTCGCAAGCACGCTTCAACAGGCTATAGTTCCGGCGAATATGCGAGAAAATGACGAAGGCGAGGTCGTCACGAGCTGCCCGGTCCGTGACGGCAGACACCTGAAACGACGGTTCCCCATCGAACACGATGACGAGATCTTCTTCGAATTCTTTCTATAATTCGAAAGTGAAATGTTTGCGTGATCGTCGGTGAACCACGAACGTAAGCACCCGCCGTCTTCGGCGGTCGCGCCGAGCAGACACGTCCAGTCACGGTGCCCCAACAGTTCGACGCGATGGCGCGTACCGCGGGGTTCCGCGCGGCACGCGGCTCGACGTGGATAGAGTCGGTAGTCGGAGCAGTGCAGACTACTGTGGCGCCCATCTCCGCTCGCTCCCTGTGATCTCGTCGTCAAACGCTTCCCGGTCGGAACCTTCGGCGGTTGTGCGGCTGACCTTTTCGTAACGCAATCCAGCTTCTTTCAACAGCCGCCGACAACTCGGGATGGAGTACTCGACGTCGTAGGTTTCTTCGAGAAACTCCCGGACGAGCGCCGGCGTCCACGCCGGAGCGTCGATCCCGACTTCCGCGGGCGGTTGATGAACGGTTTGTTCGAACTCTTCTTGCTGAGATTCCGATAGCTTTCTTTTTCTTCCGGATCGATGATCGTCAGAGACGGCTTGCTCGAGCGGCTCGTCCGTGTCGAGTCGCATCAGCCAGCTGTAGATCGTTCGTCTCCCGGTGCCGTACCACTCTGCAAGCTCGGTCTGCGTTATCCCGTTCTTGTACGCGATCGCCGCTAACAAGCGTTGTGTCGGCTTGCTCCCCTCGACGGTGTCGAGGGCGTCCTGGAGTTCTTGGACTGAGATTTCCTCCAGATGATCCATCGTGTGGATCAACTATCTCTGAGCGGAAAATTCTAACGGCTAATATCGGTCGAGTACGTCAGGAATCACGGTCATGTACTGCAGCCGCTTCGGTGTTGCTCGGTCGCTGCGGTCCGCTTCGAGTCGAAGACAGTGCAATACGCCGTGTTTCCGGCGGGTTCGCCAGCGTGCCTCTCCGACGCTTGGTTGACTGGTACCGACACTGCTCGACGAGATCGAGGATATCGGTTCCCAGTAACAGGGGCGAATTCCTCGACGTCGTCCCGCTAACCGTGATACCAGCAGATCAGATCGAGATGCAACACAGCACTCGAAACCATCCTCGAAACAGCGCTGTGACGCCGCCAGCGATCGCTTCCCGACGAGTGTTCCCTGAATCGGGCACGACCACGTGAATTCGGCTGCCTCGTTCCCGAATACGCCGGTCGCACCACCCTTGTCATTAATGTAGGTCGGAACCGAATCCCCAGCGTATGCAATTCGACTGGATGGTCGCCAGTTACGCTGGCGACGGGGTACACCGTGATTACCCGATGTTGGAACACCTCGACCGCGACACAGTGATGACTGGTGTCGATACCGTCGTCGACGCCGGACTCGAAGGGCTGTGGGTCCCTGACCACTTCATCCTGGGACCGCACCACGAAGAGTACGAGGTCTGGACGCTGCTGTCGGCGCTGGCGGAGCGGACCGACGACGTCGATCTCGGCCCGCTTGTCGGTGCGATCACCTATCGAAACCCGTCGCTTCTGGCGAAGATGGCGACCACGGTCGACCACCTCTCGGACGGGCGGTTGATCCTCGGTCTGGGCTGTGGCTGGCACCGCGAGGAACACGAGCGCTACGGCTTCGACTTCCCCGACATCGAGACTCGTATCGAGATGCTCGACGAGGGGCTCGATGTCGTCACCACGATGTTCACCGAAGACGAGCCGACGTTCAGCGGCGACCACTACGAGATATCGGGCGCGTTCAACGAACCGAAACCGCTCCAGGAGCCGTACCCGCCGATCCTCATCGGCGGCGGCGGTCCGAAGATGTTGCGGCTCACGGCCAAGTACGCCGACGAGTGGAACGTGGAGATCAGCGGGCGCAACCGCGGTCCGCCGATCGAGTACAAGAGCGAGAAGCTCGACGAGTACCTCGAGGCCGAGGGGCGCGACCCCAGCGACATCGACCGGTCGTGGCTCGCGCACGTGCTCGTCCGCGAGAACGAAGAAGCGCTCGAGGCGGCCTGTGACGAGATTTTCCCGTTCCCCTGGGGCGAGGAGGAGGACATCGACGACCAGCTCACCCGGGAGAACGCCTGGGAGAAAGGGCAGATGCTCGTCGGCACGCCCACGGAAGTCGCGGAACGCATCGAGTACATCCGCGGACTCGGCTTCGACAAGCTCCAGCTCATGTTCATGGACTTCCCCGACACCACCGGGATGGAACTGTTCGGCGACGAGGTCATGCCGGAGTTCGTCTGACCGCGTTCGCGACGCGGGGACTCCTCGGCGGCCAGTTCCGCCTTCATGCGAGAATGTCACGACACGAGACACGGTCCGAGCTCGGTCCCGAAGACACGACGTCGAACAGGTCGACGAAGTCCACAGTGAAACGGGATGCCACAATAGAGGCGTCGACGAGCGTCAGTCGGGAAACAGTGCGGCCCTGTCGGTCTTGCCCGACCGCGTCTCCGGTATCGACTCGATGAACTCGACTTCGTGTGGGGTCTTGTGCGCACCGAGTCGCTCCCCCACGCGTTCACAGAGGTCCTCGGCGACGTCCGAAGCCGGGACGGTGCCGTCGACGAGGTCGACGTAGGCTTTTACTCGTTGACCCCGCTCGGGGTCGGGGATGCCACCGACGACCGCGTTAGCCACGCGCGGGTCCTCGGTTAGCACTGACTCGACCTCCAGCGGACTGACCCGGTAGCCCGAGGTAACGATCAGGTCGTCGTGGCGGCCGGCGTGCCAGAGGTAGCCGTCCTCGTCGCGTCGCGCGAGGTCACCGGTCCGCATGCGCCCGTCGTCGCTGAACTTCTCGGCCGTCGTCACGGGGTCGCGCCAGTACTCGAGGAACGTGACCGGGTCGGGCAGTTCGACGACCAGTTCGCCGAGTTCACCCGGCGGTTGTTCGGTACCGTCCTCGTCGACGACGACGAGGTCGTGGCCGGGGTAGGCTTTCCCCATCGACCCGGGTTTGGCCTCGTAGCGGCGCTGGCAGTTCCCCGCGAGAAAGTTCGCCTCAGTCTGCCCGTACGCTTCGTTGACCGTGACGTCCAGCGCCCCCTCGGCCCACTCGAACACCGCCGGCGGAAGGTTCTCCCCGCCGGCCTGGACGACCGAGAGCGACGACAGATCGTACTCGGAGGTGGCGGTCGCCGCGGTCTTCATTCGAGCGAGTGCGGTCGGCGGGAGGAATGCGTGGGTGACCTGCGCGTCCTCGATGTGGCCGAGCGCCCGGTCGGCGTCGAATCCGGACCGGCGCTCGGTCGCGAGGACAGTCCCCCCGACGGCGAGCGTGGGAAAGACGACGTCGAACAGCGCGCCCGCCCAGGCCCACTCCGAGGGAGTCCACACCAGCGCGTCACGACACTCCGCCTCCGTGAACAGGTGATACGAGCACTGATAGCCGGGTAACGATCCGAGGAGATATGCATGTCCCTGGAGGACGCCCTTCGGCCGACCGCTCGTTCCCGACGTGTAGAGGAGCACGGCCGGGTCGTCGGGCGCGGTGGCGGCGCCTTCCCCGCGGACTCCGCCGCCCCCGGTCGACCGACCAGCCGCGACAACGGAACGCAATCCGCCGAGTGCCCGGTCGGGGTCGTCGGTCACCCCCGCACCCGGTTGGAACGCGGCCACGTGCTCGACAGCCTCGACGACAGAATCGGGTAACTCCGCCAACCGCTCGGCGTCGACGAACAGTGCCCGTGCCCCGGCGTGTGCGACCTGATGCCGGAACGTCTCCTCTCCGAGAAGCATCGACAGCGGGACGACGACTGCACCGAGTCTGTATGCCGCGAGATGGACCAGCAGGTGTTCGGGACACTGCGGGAGACAGACCGCGACCCGATCACCGGACTCGACACCGATGGCGCGCATGTGTCCGGCGACCGCGCTCGACGCCGAGTCGAGATCCCCGTAGGTGAACGTGTGGGATTCCCCATCGAGACCGACGTACTCGAGCGCCGTCCGCGCGGAGTCGTGCGAGAGTGCGACGGACGCGATGTTGTAGGTCGCTGGCACCTCCCACTCGAACCCCGTCCACGGGTCCCCGCCACGGCACTCGTCGGGGGCGGGCAGCGTGAAGCCACGAGTTACGGACCGGTCACCGGTTGCCTCGTCGCCGGTTCCCGGGCGTGACTCTCTGGTCATGCGTGGTGTCTTCCCGCGGAGGTCGCTCGTCGGTCCGTCGTCGGTTGCCTCATTCGTCAGTATTCGATTCCAGTGTTCGCACGATAAAATAAGTTCGTGCAGGCGAATTCGTCGTCCGTTGGGTAGTCACTGGCCCGTCGGCCATGCCCTCGAGGACTCGCAGGCCGTACGCGCGGCGGTCCGCCACAGAACCGACTGCGCAGTGTCGATGGTGCGGCGTTGCCGACTGGCGTTTCCTGGGGGTCGTGGGCAGACGCCGGGCCACGGACCTCGCCGGCCCTGGTCGCGAGTTCGCCCAGCGGGACCTCGCTGGAGAGCACCTCGAAGGCGGCGACCGGTACGGTCACAATCTTCTTTATCGGGAGCGTCCATCGTGGAGCCATGACGACCACGCTCAGGTTCGTCGGTCGTCCGTTCGAAGGGTTCGAGCGGGCGCTGGACAGGCAGATGGATTCGTTCGCCGAGACCCACGACGTCGAGTTCGAACGCGACCACCGGCCGCTCCCCGAGATACACGAGGAACTGGTCGAGGGTGGCGGCCTGGCGGACGGTACCTACGACCTGTTCCTGTGTCTCTCCGACTGGCTCCCGGCGGTGGCCGAGCAGGGACTGCTCGCGCCACTGGACGACCACATCGGGGCGGACCCGCCCGAGGACTGGCCCGAGGGCTGGGCCGCGAGCATGCGCGATCTCGTCACCTGGGACGGAACGACCTACGGCGTCCCCTACCACGACGGCCCCGAGATCTTCCACTACCGCGAGGACCTCTTCGAGAGCGTCGACGAACAGCGCCGCTTTCGCGAGGAGTACGGGAAACCCCTCCACGTCCCGAAGACGTGGGACGAGTTCCTGGAGGTCGCCCAGTTTTTCACCCGCCCCGAGGCGGACCTCTGGGGGACGGTCGTCGCGGCGAAACCCGACGGTCACAACGACGTCTACGACTGGCTCGTCCACCTCTGGAGCCGGGGCGGCGAGGTGTTCGACGACGAGGGGAACGTGGCCTTCGACTCCGAAACGGGCGTCGAGGCGCTCCAGTTTTACCACGACCTGGTCCACGAACACGAGGTCGCGCCTCCCGCTTCCCTGGAGATGGAGAGCGTCGAGTCCGGCCAGTTCTACGCCGACGGGCACGCGGCGATGATGTGGAACTGGTCGGGCTTTGGCGCACTCGCCGAAGTCGAGGACTCCCCGGTGTTCGGCCGGACCAACTACGGGATCATCCCGCGAGCAGACGCCCCCGAAGGTCAACACACCTCGCTGACCGTCCTCTACGGCCTGACGGTACCCGCGAGCAGTGACAACGCCGACCTCGCCTACGAGTTCATCCGGCACGCCTCGACGGCGGAGATGGACAAGGTGACCACCATCGAGGGGGCGTCCGGGACGCGGCTCTCGACGTGGCGAGACCCGGAGATCCTCCGGACGAACACGTTCTACTCGATGATAGAGGAGATCAATACCTCCAGCGTGCAGTTTCTGCCGCGGGTCCCACAGTTCACCGAACTGAACGAGGTGCTCAACGACATGGTGCGGTCGGCGGTCGTCGACCGCGAGCGCTCGCCCGAGGAAGCCGTCGAGCACGCGGCCGCCGAGACGCGCGAGTTACTGGAATAGTAGCCACATCGCGCTCGCCGGAGCCGTTCGATCGCTCCCGGGAATCACTGTTTCGTGGCCGGTTCACTCGGCCGCTTCGCGCCGGTCACAGAGCGTGATGTGCTTGCAGGCCAGCAGCGTCTCGCCGTCCACATCTTCGACCTCGTACTCGTAGACGACGCGTCCGAGATCGTCGTTGTACACCTCGGTCTCGACAACCTCGCGGTGGACGGTGAGGGTCGTCCCGATCGACACGGGTCGCACGAACCGGAGGTCGTCGTAGCCGTAGGAGAAAGACTTCGGGTTCATATCGGCGACGAGCGCCTCGGCGATAGAGAACACGAGGTTTCCGTGCGCGATGCGCTCGCCGAAGTCGGTTTCGGCGGCGTGCTCGGTGCTCATGTGTAACGGGTGGAAGTCACCCGACAGTCCCGCGAAGTTCACGACGTCGGCCTCGGTGATCGTGCGGGCCGCCTCGACGGTGTAGGTCTCTCCTACCTCGATCGCCTCGAAGTACCGGTCAGTGTCTTTGGACGGTGCGTCCATGCCTCTCTTTCTCGAAGCGGGTATTCAAACCTTGTGACGGTGTGTCACCATCAGACCCACGGATCCTGCGACGGGTGGTCCACGGATCCTGCGGTGGGTGGTCGCACCGCTGAACAGCGGCCAGACACTGGAGGACGCGCGGACCGACTCGGTCTCGTGGGCGGAGTAACGTCCTCGAGAGACCGGCGCAATGACTATTACCACAGGAGACGAGGTGATGCAAGTGACCGAAACAGACGACGTTCCGTCCTACCTGAGCGGCTACGAAGACCGGTACAGAGAGGACCCGAGAGCCGCAGCGGTAGAATGGTTCTCCGAGGCCGAGTACGGACTCTTCCTCCACTACGGGCTCTACTCGCTACTGGGCGAACACGAGTGGATCCAGTACCTCCGGAAGATCCCCCCCGCGGAGTACGCGCTTCTCCAGGACTACTTCACGGCCGAGCACTTCGACGCCGAGGCGATCGCCGAGTTCGCGGACGAGTGCGGAATGAACTACGTCACGCTGACGACCCGCCACTGCGAGTCGTTCTGCCTGTTCGACACCGACCAGACGACGTTCAACAGCGTCGCCGCCCCGGCCGGCCGGGACCTCGTCGGTGAGCTCGCCGAGGCCTGTCGGGAGCGGGGGCTGGGACTGTTCCTGTATTACATCCACGGCTTCGACTGGCGACACCCGCACGCACCGAATCGAGACGAGTGGGGCGACCCGGTCAGACCCGACTACGACGAGACCCCCCGGATGTACGCCGAGGACGGACACGACCTGCAGCAGTACGAGGCGTTCGTGTCGGCCCAGATCACCGAGTTACTCACCGAGTACGGACCCATCGCCGGGATCTGGCTGGACCCGACGAGCGTTCCGCAACGCGACCCCGACCGGTTCACCGACGCGTTCGACCTCGACGGGCTCTACGAGACGATCCGGGAGTTGCAGCCACAGACGCTCATCTCCTACAAGGACGGGGTCACCGGAGACGAGGACTTCGTCAGCACGGAACACGAGCCCCTGGAGCAAGAGCTCGACAAACCGGGCGAGATCTGTACGACGATGGTGCCAGGCGAGGCACACCGCGACGAGATCGGCCACATCTGGGGCTACGGCGAGCACACCGACGGCGCGGACAAACACGTCGCGACCTCGTGGGGGTACGCGAAACGCGCCGAAGGCATGCACAAGACGTCCGAAGAGGTGTGGGAGCTACTGGAGACCGCTCGCCGGAACGACTACAACCTGCTCATCAACACCGGCCTCCGCCCGGACGGGAGCATCGATCCCGAGGACGAACGAGCCCTCCGCGAAGTGGGCGACCGCCTCGCCGACGAGGGGTTCCCCGGGGCGCGGTGACTCGGGTCGCAGTGGTCTCGCCGTCGCCTCCCCCTCCACCTGCCTGCTCCGGCCCCGCTGTCGCTGTGTGACGCCTACTTGCGACTCTGGTCGTCCAGGTCCTCCATCGCGTCGATCTGTTCGATGAGGTCCTCGGTGGCATCCGTCCGCTTGCAGAGATACAGCGTCCCGACGTTCAGCCCGATACCGCCCAGGATGATGGCGAGATTCACGAGGACGAGCGAGTATATCTCGGCACTCGTATCCAGTACGACGAGAGAGAAGACAGTCAGTACCAGTAACGCCGCCAGAACGGTCAGGGACAGAAACCAGACCGCCTGGGCCTGACAGACGTGTTCGAAAAACGTGTGGCGAAAGCGCGAGGACATACCTCAGACTGCGTCGGAGCGAAGAAAAAACCAGCGGGCGGCCCCCAGGACGGAGTCTCCCGGCCCGACCGGTCTCGTCACTCGAGCGGCTGGCTCTCCCAGTACGGGTGGTCGTCGCCGTACTCGCGGAAACAGGCGGCCGACTGCTGTCTGCCGTCGCTGGTAACCGGGTCGGGAGACTGCTCGCGACACACCTCACGCGCCTCCATACAACGGGTGTGGAACCGACAGCCCGACGGCGGATCGACCGGGTCCGGAATGTCGATGTCGCGAACCGGCATCTCTCCCACCTCCGACGTGAAATCGATACTGGGCGTCGCCCACTTCAGTACCTTCGTGTAGGGGTGTTTCGGGTTCGAAACGACCTCCTCGGCTGGGCCGATCTCGACGATCTCTCCCAGGTACATCACGCCGATGCGCCCGCCGCTGTGTTCGGCCAGGTACCGCGCGTTCGAGAGGTCGTGGCTGATGAACAGGAAAGACGTGTCGAACTGGTCCTGAAGATCGAGCATGAGGTCCATCATGTCGACGCGCAGGGAGACGTCCAGCGCCGAAATCGCCTCGTCGGCGAGGATGAGGTCTGGATTCATCAGGAGCGCCCGGATGAGCGCGACCCGCTGTTGCTCGCCGCCCGAGAGTTGGTGGGGGTACCGACCGGCGTAGTCGTGTGCTGGCGTCATCCCGACCGTCTCGAGCATCCCGAGGACCCGCGATTCCCTGTCCTCCGCGCTGAGGTCCGGATGCGTGCGCTTCAGTGGGACCGAGAGGATGGCGCGAACCCGCCGGTTCGGGTTGAGCGAGCTCCCGGGGTCCTGGTGGATGATCTGGAGTGACTGTCTGATCTCCTCGTAGGGAATGCTCGGATTGCGGCTGTTTCTCGCCTCCCAGATATCCTGACCCCGATACTTCACACTCCCGGCGGTCGGCTGTTGGAGGGCGACGGCCGTCTTTCCCAGCGTCGTCTTGCCACACCCGCTCTCGCCCACGAGCGCGACCACGTCGTTCGAGGGTATGTCGAGCGAGATACTGTCGACCGCCTGGACGGTATCGGTCTTGGAGAACGGGTTGATCAGGTTGCCCTCCATCTCGAACTCCACGCTCACGTCCTCCATCGAGAGGACGGTGTCGTCTGTGCTCATCGCTATTTACCCTCCCCGTCGCCGCCGATCTCGTAGTTCAGCGGGATCGCTTCGGCGGACTCTTCCCAGTGGAAGCAGGCCGCCTGATGCTCCGGTTCGATCTCCTCGCGTCCGGGGTCGCTCTCGACGCAGAGTTCGTCTGCCAGGGGACAGCGCTCGTGGTAGCTACACCCTGTCGGGATGTTGATCGGGTCCGGGCTCTCGCCCTCTATCGGGCGCATCTCCTCGAGCGGCGCGTCGATGTTCGGCGTCGACTTCAGGAGCGCACGCGTGTAGGGGTGGGCCGCCCGTTCGCCGATCTTTCTCGTCGGACCCAGTTCGACCACCTCGAAGGCATAGAGGACCGCGAGCCGGTCTGCGAGCTTCGTCACCAGCGGGAGGTCGTGAGTGATAAACACCAGCGTGACGTCGTACTCCTCCTGGATATCCTCGAGGAGAGTCAGGATCGACCGCTGCATGAGCAGGTCGAGTGCCGCCGTGGGTTCGTCCATCACCAGTACCTCCGGTTCCAGGAGGAGACTGAGCGCGAGGAGCGCCCGCTGTTTCATCCCTCCCGACAGCTCGTGTGGGTAGGAGTTCAGCACCCGCTTCGGGTCCATGTGGAGGTCCGAGAGGAGACGATAGGCGTTCTTGAAGCCCGCTTCCCGGTCCACGTCGTGTGCGTCGAGCGTCTCTTTGAAGTGGCCCCGGATCTTCATCGTCGGGTTGAACGAACTCATCGCACCCTGGAACACCATCGAGATTTCCTCCCACCGGACCCGTTTCAACTCGTCTTTCGGGAGGTCGAGCACCTCGATCGGCTCTCCGTCCTTCGGGTAGTAGGTTATCTCACCCGAGGCCTGCCCGGGGTCGACCACGGCGTCTAGCATGGTCGCGGCGAGCATCGACTTCCCACTGCCACTCTCCCCGACGATACCCATGATCTCGCCCCGTTTGAGGTCCAGGTCGACGTTGTCTATGACGCGAGACACTCCACGGTCCATATCGAAGGTGACCGAGATATCCCGCATCTCGAGTACGTTGTCCTCGCCCGGGTCCCGCTGGTCCCGAGCCACGGTATGCTGGTCGGGCTCTGCCATACACCCGTTATTACCGCCCGATATGTTAAACCTTCCTCAGGCTGGGTGACTCGTCCAGAGAGGCGGTCTCCGTCCAGCGGTGTCCGGACCCGGCCGCGACCGCGACTCGCGCCGGCCGTCCGCCGCTCTGTTGGGGAATCGCGCGCTCGTGGGGCATCCGAGGGCGATCGGGCGCGCCAGAACCCGACCCGTGACGAGTAGCACAGTCACGTGGGTAACACTCAATGTGGTGCGTGGAGTCGTGTGAGAACGAGACGCACATGCCCGATTATCAGGCAGCAGCCGAGAGCGAACAGGAACGCGGGAACGACCCCGAGCGACTCGACTGGTTCGAGGGACTGGGACTGGGACTGTTCGTCCACTGGTCCGTCGACACGCAACTCGGGTCGGTGATCAGTCACTCGATGGTCGGCGCCTCCGAGGAGTACATCGAACGATACCTCGAAGAACTGCCCGAGACCTTCGATCCGAGGCGCTTCGACCCGGTAGAGTGGGCGCAACTGGCCCGGGTCGCTGGCGTACAGTACGTCGTATTCACGACGAAACACCACAACGGCTTCGCGATGTGGGACACCGATACGACGGCGTTCAACGTGACCAACACCCCGTACGGTGAGGACGTCCTCAGAGAGGTCGTCGACGCGTTCCGCGCACAGGACATCGCGGTCGGCTTTTACTTTTCGCCCGACGATTTCTGGTTGCTCCACCAGCAGGGACGAGACATTAGCCGCGACCGTGAGGAGGCGCTCCCCCGGAACAATCAGGAGTTGATGGACCACAACAGAGCACAGATACGGGAGTTGTTCACGGACTACGGGCAGGTTGACACACTGTTCATCGACGGCGACCCGACCGGAATCCGCGAACTCGCGTGGGATCTCCAGCCGGAAGTCGTGATCACGCGCGGCTGGATCGAGACGCCCGAACAGCGGGTCCCGGACGAACCGGTCGACGGGCCCTGGGAGTCGTGCCTGACACTGGGGACGCAGTGGAACTTCAAATCGGCCGACGAGGCGTACAAATCACCGAAGGAACTGGTCGAGACGTTCGTCGAGACGCGTGCGAAGGGGGGCAACCTCCTCCTGAACGTCGGGCCCCGTCCCGACGGGACGATCCCTCGGGAACAAGAAGACCGACTCCGGACCCTGGGCCTCTGGAACTTCGTCAATCGGGAAGCGGTGTTCGAGAGCACCCCCGCGCCGACGATCCGCGAGGGCGACGTCTGGTTCATGCAGGCGGACGAGTCGGAGCCCACGACGGTATACGCGATCCTCACCGACACTCACTGGCCGAAAGACCCCGAACCGCGGACGGTCGTTCTCGAATCGGTCCGTGCCACGGCGGAGACGGACGTCGGGATCCTCGGGCAGTCCGGTCGCGTCTTCGAGTATCGGCCCGAGATAGAACCCGTGGCGTCCTGGACACAGGACGACGACCGACTGTACGTGACGCTGACCCACGCACAGCGGATCTACAACGCCGACAGCGGGAACCTCTACGAGGACGAACCGGACGAGGTGAAGTGGCCCTATCCCGTCGTGGTCGAGCTCACGAACGCCCAGGTTCAGGGTAGTTGACCCAGTTGGGCCTACTCCGGTCCCGACGCGAGAGGGGAGAACGACGACGCCAGTTCCGTCGACAGAGCGAATCGCCGCCGTCGGGGCGAGCGGCTATCGCTGTCGCCCACTGACTGCCGTCGCTGTCGAGCGAGACGTACTGGCGCGGCCCGCATCGGCGGGCCGATGCGCTCGCCGACACCGACCAGCCGTCCACCGGGAGATGATTTAAGTACGAGCGAGTGTAATCGCGAGTCATGTCGACAGAGACCGACACGGATCAGGAGATGCCATCTCCTGAGGTGGTAAACAACCCGCTCAGGAGATTCAAGCAGGAGTACCCGTTCACCTTCGCCGTACTGGTGTTCGAAGGGTTCCTGGTCCTCGTTGCCGTTTTGCTGTCACAGCCCATCGAGGAGGCAGTGGGTCCGGTCCAGAATACGCAATTGACGAACATCGTCGCGGGACTGATCGGAGCCTGGGTCGCGCTGCTGGCCATCCTCCTCGTGGCGTTCTGGGTAGGAATCTTCCTCTGGCGTCTGGTGTCTGATTGAGTGTCCGGTCTCGATTCCTGTCATAGCCCCGATCGGCGACCAGCCGTCGGTACGTCGGGTCCTCGAACGGCGACTCGACGACGACGCGGGAGCGCAGCGTCTGCTCTCACGGACACGGTCGCTGCCGTCCGGTGACGTGACCGCTACGGCCACGGCGACGGCGACGAAAACGATGTCGTCGATCAGGAGCGAGACGAGGGCGCATACCGACGGTCAGATCGGCAAAGGACTCGACTGTCCGTATTAGTCGGCGCCGACGGTCGGTGCCGGTTCCTCCCCGTCCCCGGATCCAGCGTCGGCGTGGCGTGCCCGGATGCGCGGGTTGAAGATACGCTCGGTGCCCTGCGCGAACAGCGTGAGCCCCAGAACGAGAAACAGGATCGCGATGATCGGGATCATGATCCAGTGGAGACTGCCGGGCGTGTAGAGAGCGCCGCGCGAGTAGGCCTGGTTGAGAACGACACCCCAGTTGAGCTGGTTGAACGGGAGCGCACCGATGAAGTAGAGCGCAACCGAGCCGAAGATGACCTGTCGACCTGCCTGGACGAAACTGATCGCGATATAGGGCATCAGGTTCGGGAGGAGGTCCCTGGTGATGATCGACCTGGTGGGGACACCCATGGCGTGTGCCGCCTCCACGTACGACTCCTCGCGCAGGGCGAGTACCTGCGAGCGGATAGACCGTCCGAGACCGGCCCACGCGTTGATCGAGAGGACCATTCCGACGTAGATCGGGTGGGACGGCTCCAGCGCGATCGCGACGACGAGCACCAGCGGGAGGCCCGGGATGCTCATCGCCACGTCGTTGAACGTCGTCAGGATCCAGTCGGCGTACCCGCCTTTGTATCCTGCTACCGTCCCGAACACGGTCGCCAACACCGTCGTGAACACACCGCCGGACAGCAGCATCAGCAACATCGCCGGCGTCGCGTGGACGGTCAGCGCCAGGAGGCTCTGTCCGAGCTGGTCCGTCCCGAGTGGGTACTCCATCGAGACGAACCACGACTCGAGCTGTGGTCCACCGATGCTCGGCTTCTGAACGACGAGGACGCCCACGGTCCCGACGAGGACGTAGAAGAGGACGATGGCGAGTCCGACGCGAGCTCGAAGGTCGCTCCAGACCACCTTCGACGGCGCGATCACGAACTCGTTGAGCTTGCGGAGATACCGCTCGCGCTGTGTCGTCTCGGTGCTCGAGACGGTGTCGAACGGCGACGCGGCCTCGTCCGTGTTAGATCGCATCGGTCTCACCTCCCGCACGCGGGTCGAGCAACCCATACGTGACGTCGGCGACGAAGATTCCCACGACCACGCCCAGGGTTATCATGATGAACGCACCCATCATGAGCGGACTGTCCCGCGTGTTGATGGCTTCGAGCATGTAGTAGCCTGCTCCAGGATACCGGAAGATGGTTTCGAGGACGACAGACCCGCCGAAGATGTAGCCGAGGGAGATCATCAGGCGGGTGTACAGCGGGAGGACCGCGTTTCGCGCGACGTACCGGAGCGCGATCCGCTGTTCCGGGAGTCCGCGCAGACGCGCGACGCGCAGGTAGTCTTCGCCGAGGATGCTCACGCTGTTGCCGCGCATGGCCAGTGCCAGCCCGCCCACGAGCGTGATGACGAACGACAGGATCGGCAGCGCCGCATGGTACATCGCGCCCATGATGAACGCCAGGTCCAGTCCCGGGGAGACGCCGTCGGGCATCCGTCCCCCGGTCGGGAATATTGGGATCCGGTAGGCGACGAAGTAGACGGCGATGAGCGCGACCGCGTAGTACGGGACCGAGTTGGAACTCATCAACACGATCGTCGACACCATGTCGAAGCGGCCGCCCTCGAAGTACGCCATGACCGCGCCGATGACGATCGCGAGGACGTAGATGAGGATGACCGAGATCGACGCGTAGAACACCGTCCAGGGAAGGACCTTCGCGAGGAACGCCGCGACGGGCTCGTCGAAAAACAGCGAGTGGCCGAGATCGCCCTGGAGGAGATTGAACAGGTAATCCAGATACTGGCGCCAGAGCGGTTCGGTCGGCCTGAAAGAGATGTACTGCTCGATCAGGTTGGACGCCTGCTGCTGGTTCATCGTTCCGGAGAGTGCCAGTTGCGCCCGGAGATACGCCATCGGGCCGCCCGGCAACGCGCGGATGAGAAAGAAGGTGACTGTTATTACGGCCCACACCGTGAAGGCAGTCTGTGCCAGCCGTTTCGTGTACCAGTTGTTGAGTTGCATCGTCGTGGTGTACAAGCGTATAGCGTAAAAACGTTGTCGCAGGTCGTTACTGGGTCTTCGCCTTCATCGCGTCGAGTTTCGGCAGGTAGTGGACAGGGGTGAGGACGTTCATCTCTTCGGCGTCCTCGGCCGGGACGTCCCAGTCGTCCGTCTGGATCATCCCGACGAAGTGCCGTTCAGTTATCTTGATCGCGGGCACAGTCACGTTGTACACCCAGGCCAGTTCGGACGCGAGCTGGTTGCGCGTCTCTGTGTCCGGCGCTCTGCCCAGTTCGTTTATCTTCGCCATGATATCGACCTGCTGGGTCTCACCCGACCCGGCCATCGGCCACGGCACTTCTGGATTGATGTTCGCCTGCGTCCCCTCGGCGTACGGGGTCGCGTCGACGTTCCAGGTCTGGTTGTAGTCGCTGAACGCGAACGGCTGTCGCCAGCCACCGGCGGTCCACAGCGCCGTCTCGAAGTCGCCGTTCGGGACGCTCTGGCCGAAGAACGTGCTGGATTCTTCGGTGTTGATGCTCACCGGGATACCGACGTCCTCGAAGTTGCTCTTTGCGATCTGTGCCCACGGGACACGACCAGAGACGGTCAGCATGTTGAGCGTGAACTGGTCCCCGCTGGGCAGTTCCCAGCCGTTGTTCGTCTCGGTGAGACCCGCCTCCTGCAGCAGGCTCCTCGCCGTTTCGACGTCTCGCTCGGTGTAGTCGATAAGGTTGCCCGCGACCTCGTCGGTGAGGTAGTTGTTCACGTAGTACTTCGACATCCCCGTGTACCGGGTGTCCTGGACGTGCTCCATCGACACTGCCTGGTCGGCCATCAACTGGAAGTCGATGAGATGTTGCAGCGCCTGTCGGACACGGTGGTCACCGAGCGGTTCCACGGTGTGGTTGATGTTTATCCCGAACCCGTTGTAGGTCGGGACTCTCGGGAAGACGGGTTCACCCGGGATCTGGTCCAGCAGCGACTGCGTCGGGTTGACGACGCGGACCGTGCCGTCGATCTGGTCGGAGATGAGCGCTTGCTGCTGGACTTCGGGTCGAGCCTGCCAGAACGTCGGGATCCACTCGTAGTTGGGCCAGTTGACCATCTCGGACGCCCAGTTGCCCTCGTTGAGTTCGGCCACCATGCGCTCGGCACCGATCTGGGTTGGCTCCCACAGCCCGCACCCGAACGGCTCGTCGGGCGCGAACGAGATCAGGTCGTTCGTGACCTCGTCGCGCGCGGAATCGCTCGAGGCGTCCGCGTAGCGCTCCATGTACTCCTCGTAGATGTCGCGCCGGGTGAACAGCTGGTTCGTCGCGAATGCCTCGTTGATGAAGATGTCGGGGTTGACTTCGCTACTGAGTTCGTACCGGAGCGTCAGGTCGTCGACCTTGACGATCTCGTCGGTGAACTGCCAGTTACCGGCGTTTTCCCCCAGTGCGTATTTGTTCAGCGTGTGCTGGGTCAGGAGGTCCTGGGAGGTGACCTCCATGCCGTTGAACCACTGCTGTCCCTCCCGCAAGGTGATCGTGAACGTCTGTTCGTCGGGGCTGTACTGCCAGTCGGTCGCGAGGTCGGCCAACCACTCGTCCCTGACGGTCCAGCGTTTCACGAGCGGCGACCAGACCGCCCCCTCCAGCGGCTCTTTCCCCTGCGCGCTGCGTTGCAGGTTGTAGAAGTTCCACTGGAGTTCGGTCGGTTCGGTCTGCCCACCGACTGTGAAGGCGGAGTCTCGGAGTTGTGCCGAACTACCGTCACCGCCGTCACTACCACCGTCACTGCCATCGCCACCGTCGCTACCGTCACTGCCACCGTCGCTACCGTCACTGCCACCGTCGCTACCGTCACTGCCGTCACTGCCATCAGTACCACCGTCACCGCCGTCGCCGTTGCTACTACACCCAGCGAGTCCGACGGCACCTGCCGCCCCCATCCACGTCATCAACTGGCGACGCGAGAATCGGTCGGACACGATATCCATCGGGTCTATTAGCTCGGGTGTGGGATCATCCACCATGTCAGATTTAACCATACGCTTGACCTATAATAAATTTTCCCCCGGTCGTGATGGTTTGCTTTCATGTTGGCGGTTTCCGTCACCCGGTCGTGGGGACTACAAGTCCCTTCGAACGGGGGGCCAGGGAGAGTGACAGCCGCGACTCGGTCGTACCGGGTGACTCACTCTATCCGGACGATTTCGTGGAATCGAAGGTCGCCGACGCCGATCTCGAGGTACTCCCCGTCGCGGTCGACAGAAACGTCCGCACCGGTCACCGAGGTCGCCGTTTCCGCGTCCGGGGCGAGGACTCGTGCCGTCAGGTCGGTCGTCGTCTCCCCGCCCGTGTCGATCTGGGGGAGATAGGCGCCAGGTCGCGCGGAGTGGTAGTTCGTGAAGTGGGCGTAGCGGGCGTCGGACGTAGACATCAGATTGACCCCGACGCTGGTCGGTCCGTCGAGTTCGACCGCCGGGCGTGTCTGGAGCGACGCGAGGACGTTGTCCAGAATCGTTCGGTGGACGTGATAGTCCTCGTCGTAGTACTGCGTGAAGAGGGACGTTCCGACGTAGACTGCTTCACCCTCGCCGTACCGGTTGTGAGTGATCGCGGGTGAGTCCAGCGTCCGCTCGGGCGGTGCCTGATAGTGGGAGAACCGGCGCGTCTCGCTCCGCTCGGTCGTGGGTGCGACGACGTCGGCTTTCACCGTGGCGCCGTCGGGGACGACACGGTGGAACCCGTCGTAGGAGACACACTCCATGGCGGGCACGTCGTCGTCGTATTCTCGCAGGTCCAGGTACGTCGTCGAGTAGGGATACCGACCGTCGTGAGAGACCCCCAGCACGTCTCCGAGACGGAACTCGCCGTCCTCGAGCGAGGAGTTCCCGGTGGCCAGGAGCGACCCGCCGTTCTCGACGAACTCGCGGATCGTCTCCGCCAGCGACGGATCGATGGCACCGGCCTCCGGGAGCACCGCCACCGAACACTCGGAGAGGTGCCGGTCGGCGAGTGTCTCGTCGAAGAAGTCGAACTGCCGGTGGGTCTCACAGAGGAGCTTCGTCCCGCCGATGGCACCGTTGGGCGCCGCCCAGAGCTTGCGACCGGCGGGGTCGGTTTCACCGGGATAGAGCAGCGCGACGTCCCTGACGGGCGTCGCGTCGGGGAGTTCCCGGTCCCTCGCGAAGCGAAACGCCTCGCCGATCGCGTCGTACTTCGCCGGTTCGAGTTCGCCCCGCGGGGGGAGCTGGTCGCCGATGCTCACGGGCAAGTGATGTATCAGCGCCTGTGAGAGCTCGTATTTCAGTTGATTCGGGTGTTTGACGCTCCCGAAGTCGCCCCAGTGTTCGTGGAAGACGCCGGTCATCATCTGGGTCACTCGGTCGAGGTTGCGCGTGTACCGCGCCATCATCGGGGTGTGGAAGTATCCCCACCTCTCGGGGAGGCTCTCGATGACGAGATAGTCCATGTGCTCCTGAAGCGCCGTCGTCAGTCCGAGGTCGAGCCGGTGGTTGTATATCGTGACGAGGTCTTCGTCCCAGTCTTTGATCATGCGGGAGGTCCGCCGGGCCAGCGACTCACAGACCTGCTTGCGGTGTCGTCGCCGGTCTCCGGGGTCGTCCGGGTCGAGCCCGGACTGCTCCATCGACGCCGTGCAGTACCGACAGGTGCAGGCGTCCTCGTGGTACAGCAGGATGTCGAACCAGAGTCCGTCGAGGTCGTACTCCAGCAGTTCGCGGACCTGCGGGTGGACCTGTTCGTCCACGTACGGTGAGTTGAGACAGACGTAGTCCCAGCGGTCGTCGGCCTCGACGGTAGCGATCGGCTCTCCGTCGCCGTCGCGCTGGTACCAGTCTGGGTTCCGCTCGCCCACCCGGTTGTCGAAGCCGAGGCCGTAGTACCCGAGCACCGTTATCCCCCGGTCGTGACACGCCTCGATCTGCGCCGCCAGCAGATCCTCCTCCATCGTCGGGTGTCGCACCCCTACCTCCGTGTCGTAGTAGGAGTAGCCCTGACAGCACTTCGCGAACACGGCGATACTGTCGACGTTCGCCTCGTCCAGGCGGCGGGCAAACCGTTCCGGGTCGAAGTCGGCCCCGATATCCGGGGCGAAGTCCGGATTGTGGAAGTCGAGGTGGATGTTCGTCTCTCCGACAACTGCCGCTGTCTCTGACGATGGTCGCATGGTACGTACCACTGTGACACACTACCATATATTAGTTGTTCAACAAGCAAACGAGGGAACGGGCAGCTGGTCCACAGACCGGGAACGGACAGATCCGACGTCGCCCAGGGGACGACGCGTCACCGGGGTGTCGCCGAAGAGGCAGCCCCCCGAAGCGAGCTCGTCCCGCACGACGACAGTCAGAGCACGGCCATCGCGGGGGGAGTACCGTCAGGCCGGCGGATCGAGGCGGAGCACGTACGCGTGTTCGAGGCCGTTGCGCGGGGGCAAGCTGACCCGGAGCGTGCCGGCGTCCTCGTCGACGCGCCACTCGGGATCGTCGTCGACACCCAGCAACGTGACCTGGTCGGGGTCGACGGGGTCGTCCGCGCGGTGTCGCCCCGTCAGTCTCCGATGGAGACTCGTTTCGAGTTCGACCTCCCCGTCAGCGGGCCACTCGAGCAAGACCGCGTACGCCGGGTCGCCGGATCTGCCGCGGAGAAAACGAACGTCCTCGTCGGTGAACGTGACGGAAGAGGCCTCCTCGAACTCCGAGGACGTGACGTCGGTCGGCCCCTCGCCGAAAACCCACCACGGGCGCGTCCCGCGGACGGCCTCACCGTTCGTATCGAGCCAGGAACCGATATCTCGCAACTGGTCCGCAGCCGCGTCCGGAATCGTCCCGTCGGGACGCGGGCCGACGTTCAACAGCGTGTTACCGTACTTGCTCAGCCGGTCGACCAGCCCGGTCACGAGTGTCCCCGCCGACTTGTAGTCGGGGTCGGAGATGTACCCCCATGACTGACGGTCGACGGAGGTGTCGGTGAGCCACGGCTGGTTCGAGCGCTCCTCGCGGCGCGACCGCTCGTAATCGAGGATCCCGACGCCGACCGGGAGGTTGCGCTTGTGTGCGATGCCGACTTCCTTGCCCCACTCTTCGGCCATGTTGTAGTACCCAGCGACGACCTCACGACGGTACTCGTCGTGGGCGGCGAACGGTCCGATCCCCCACCCGAAGTCGAACCAGGCGAGGTCGGGCCGGTAGGCCTCCATCACTTCGAGGGTCTTGTCACGCCAGTCAGCGTAGTACGACTCCGGCGGGTCTTCCCCCTCCTCGTGTGGCTGGCCGTACAGCCCTGCGTAGGCGGGATCCGTCGTATCGTACTCCGCTGCGCGAGGGTAGTACCACCAGTTCCAGGCGTGATGGAACGCGGCGACGAACTTCATGTCGCGGTCGCGGACCGCCTCGGCGAGGTCGCCGACGACGTCGCGCTCGGGCCCCATGTTCGCCGCGTTCCACTCGGTGAGCTCCGAGTCCCAGAGCGCGAACCCGTCGTGGTGGATGGCGGTGACGCCGACGTACTCGGCCCCGGCTTCGGTACAGAGGTCCGCCCATCGCTCGGGGTCGAACTCGTCGCCGTGGAAGTCGGGAATGAACTCCCTGTACCCAGCCTCTTCGGGGGGGCCGTACGTCTCGACGTGGTGCTCGTAGGCGTCACTTCCTTCCCGGTACATGTTCCGGGGGTACCACTCGGTGTCGTAGGCGGGCACCGCGTAGGGGCCCCAGTGGAAGTACACGCCGAAGGTCGCGTCACGGAACCAGCCGGGGATCTGGTGGGACTCCAGCGAGTCCCAGCTCGGTTCGTAGACCATGATATTTCGAGCAGAGGTGCCGTGGCCATCCTAATAAAATCGACGGGGCCCGGGGAGCGTGACGCGGCAGACGCTCTTAGTCGGAGTCGGTCGTGTCGGCCGTTGCATCGGCCAGCGGGTCACCGACGTCGGTCTGCCACTCGCGGAGGGCGCCACGGAGGTCGTCAGCGAGCTCGGCAGCCCGCTCGGGGTCGAGCGGCGGCTCGTATCCCCACTGTTCGTTCGGGCGCAGCCGCCAGTCGTCGAGGAGATTCCGGAGTTCGTGCGGGTCGGACGCCAGGTCGAACAACTGTTCGCGTCCGGTCCGGGGGTAGACGATGTACTTCCACCGTTCGTCTCTGATCGACCGCTGTCTGTCGCGGTAGGTACAGCAGACCGACTCGCGGTGAGTGTCGGCGTCGCCGCGGACGACCGGTACGTAGCTCTCCCCCGTCAGTCCGCCAGGCGGTTCGACGTCCAGCAGTTCCAGGAGGGTCGGATAGAGGTCAGCGTGACGGACGAGCGCGTCGGAGCGTCGGCCGCTCGGAACACCCGGCCCACTCAGCACGAGCGGAACGCGGACGCTGTGTTCGTAGAGGTTCTCTTTCCCCATGAGGCCGTGACTGCCGACGGCCAAGCCGTGGTCGGAAGTGAAGACCACCAGCGTCTCCTCTCGCTGACCGGTCCGCTCCAGTTCGTCCAGGAGTCGGCCGATCTGGTAGTCGTGATGGGTGATCATCCCGTAGTAGTCGGCGAGGTGGGCCCGGACGGCTTCCTCCGTCCGGGGCCACGATTCGAGCAACTCGTCGCGGATCGTCATCTCGCCGTTGTCGAACGGGTGTTCGGGCATGTAGTTCGGCGGTATCGAGACGTCCTCGGGGTCGTACATCGACGCAAAGGGCTCGGGTGGCGTCCGGGGGTCGTGCGGGGAGAAAAAGCCCACGTGACAGAACCACGGTTCGTCCGCCGACCCGACGAAGTCCATCGCTGCCTCCGTGATGAGGTCCGTACTGTGGCCACTGACCGTCCCGCCGTCTTCGTCGAACTCGATCCAGTGGTCCCCCTCGATCATCCCACCCGGTCGATACCGCCGGACGTCGTCGTACCCCGCGTCTGAGGGATGGGTTTCGAGGTGCCACTTCCCCGTGAAACAGGTCTGGTACCCCGCCGACCCGAGCGCCTCGGGCAACAGCGTCACGTCGTCGTCGAGTTCCTCGCCGAACCACCGGACGCCGTTCCGGAACCCGGTCCGCCCGCTCAACACCTCGGCTCTGGAGGGCGTACAGACCGGGACGCTCGTGTACGGTTCGAGGGACGTCCCCTCGTGACAGAGTCTGTCGAGCGTGGGTGTCTCGATCTCGTCGTTTCCGAGGGCGCCAACAGTGTCGGCGCGCTGGTCGTCGACAATGACGAACAGGACGTTCTCCTGGGGCATACCCGACTGTTCGACAACCACCCCGATAAATCTGCGGCCCCCCAGGCCACAGCCGTCGCCGTCGGACGAGAGCGGACGTGTCCGCCAGCCAGGCGAGAGCAGGAACGAGACCGACCGCAGCGGTCGAACGGGTCGTTTCCGTCACTCGCCGGGGAACCCCTCGTCGGCGAGGCGGTCACCGACCCGCCGCAACACGTCGGTGTCCTCGGGATCGAGGGAGCCGTCCGGGAGCGGTCCCGTGTTGAGAAGCAGGTTGTACCCCTTCGAGCAGGTCTCGCGGAGTAGCTCCCAGACTTCCGATTCGGTCTTGTGCTTGCCCTCGGCCGCTTTCAGGTATCCCCACGAGTGACGGATCTCGTCTTCGTACTCCTCGCTCGGCAGCATACACGCACAGACCTCACCGGGCTTGCCGAGGTCCTCGCGGTGGGAGTCGTAGTACAGTTCCGGTGCGACGAAGTCCTCGGTCCCGGTGACCCCGTCTTTGAACGAGATGAGCGTTTCCGGTCGCTCGCTCCGTATCGTCTCGTAGAGCGACGGGAGGTCGAACGCCTCCGGGTCCCAGCCGGCCTTGCCGGGCTGGGTCGAGAAGACCGCGGGGTCGAACCAGATGCCCGCCGGGTCGTACTCGAGGAGTTCGAGACACTGCGCCTCGACGTAGTCGAGGTATCGCGAGAGTTCGTGTCCGTCGTCGGCGTAACAGCCGGGGCGCTGGTCGTAGTCGGGTCGCGCGGGGTGGCCCCAGTCCTCGCGGTTGGGGGCGTGTGGATGTGCCCAGTCGACCCCGAGGGAATAGTAACAGAAAAAGCCGAGTCCGGCGTCGTGACAGGCCTCGGCGAGTTCGCCGACGAGGTCCCGGCCGGCCGGCGCCGCCGTCGACTTGTAGGTCGTCTGGTCCGTGTCGAACAGGCAGAATCCGTCGTGGTGTTTCGTCGTGAGATTGATGTACTCCATGCCGGCGTCCTGCGCGAACTCGACGATCGCCTCGGCGTCGAAGTGCTCGGCCGTGAAGTACTCCTGGAGACGGGCGTACTCCTCCGGCGGGATCTCCTCGTAGTACTGGACCCACTCGTGGTTTTCGAGCAGCGAGTAGAGTCCGTAGTGGAGGAAGAGCCCGTAGGTCGCGTCGTCGAACCACTCGGTCGCCGCCTCGCGCGGAGACGTGTCGTACACCGATCCGTAGCCGTCGAGATACGCTGGTGTGGAACTCACACTGGCCAGTACGAGCCCCCACACAAAAAGATGTGTCCCGGACTCACACGCTCGCTGGGACCGAAGGTGAACCGCCGCTGTCGGGTGAGCACAGATTATCGACCGATCGCACCGCCCCGAACTCCATCGATCGGAACGCAACGTCGAGGCCCGGTCACCGGATCAGCAAGTATATGTAATTTCGAACCTGTGTAGTGTTAGCATGGCAGGATCCAGTTTGGCAGATCTGCTCACCACTGTCGAGAACCCGGTTACGATGCTCCGGAACAACGACTTCGAAGGTCATACGTACGACTTCCCGGACGAGTATTCACACTGGATCGAAGAACAGCGCGCCGTTCGGGAATCCGCGGCTGTCGTAGACCAGTCGTACCACATGGGCGTGATGCGTATCGAAGGATCGGAAGCCGTCGATCTGCTTTCCAGAGTCAGCATAAACAACTACGAGAACGTCAGAAACGGGGATCCCCCACAGGCACGGAACATCAGTGTCTGTAACCCGGACGGATACGCGATCGGGGACAACATCCTCTTCTACACCGACGAAGAGACGTTCACAGCAGTGGGCGGGCCGTGGGTGAACAACTGGATCCGATACAACGCCGAAATTTCCGACCTCGACGTCGACACGGAAGTCGTGTTCAGACCGTTCGACGAGCGGTCACCGGAGGAGTTCCGGTTCCAGGTCCAGGGTCCCGATGCGCTCACGATACTCGACGAAGTCGTTGACGGGTCGCTGCCGGATATCCCGTTTTTTCAGATGGACACGGTCTCGATCAACGGAGTCGAGACCTTCGCTCTGGGACACGGCATGGCAGCGATGCCCGGACTGGAGATTTTCGGACCGTACGAGGCCCACGACGAGGTCCTCGAGGCTATTCTCGCCGCCGGTGAGCAGTACGGCATCCGACAGATGGGGTCGAAAGCGTACAAGACGGGGAAGATAGGCTCGGGCTGGTTCGTCATGCCGCTGCCGGCGATTTACGAGAGCGACGAGATGGCCGATTACAGGCGGTGGTTGAGCGCTGACAGCATGGAGGCCAACCTCTCCATCGGTGGGAGCTTCGACTCCGACGACATCACCGATTACTACATCTCGCCTGTGGAACGCGGCCAGGGGAAACTGATCGATTTCGAGAAGGACTTCATCGGCAAAGAAGCGCTTCGGGAGATGATGGACGACCGAGAGCGCGAGAAGGTGACGCTGGTCTGGGACGACGACGACGTGATCGATTGCTTCGCCTCGCTGTTCCGCGAGGGAGAGACGTACAAGTTCATCGATCTCCCCGATACGGCGAGCACGTGGTCACACACACACTACGACGAGATCGTGAAAGACGGGAAAACAGTTGGACTGTCCAAGTACCCCGGGTACCTCTACTACAAGCGAGAGATGCTGTCGCTGGCGACGATCGACCGCGAATACAGTGAACCCGGAACGACCGTCTCGTTCGTCTGGGGCGATCAGACCGATACCGCGCAGGTTGAGCGGCACCAGTTACGTGAGATCGAAGCGACAGTCGCTCCCGCCCCGTACGTCCGGGGCGGCCGACGCGATATGTGACAGTGTTTCCCGCCAGGCCGTGAAACCGATAGCGAAGGCCGCTATTCTCTGTCCGCTCTCCGGAAGGAGAGTACGATGGCGACAAACCACCGGTGTTCACGCTGGTCGATGGTGGCTCAGACGATCGGTACGTCGTGCCAGCGAAATCCGCGAACGAATCGACCGTGCGACTCCTGCTCGCCGACCACGAACAGGAGTTGCTGACCGTCTATACGGATGGATTTTGGGCCCACGACCCGCTAGAGGACGACGACTCACTCACCCGCGAATACGTCGTCCACGGGGACGGTGAATACGTCGACTGCGACGGACACATCAACGGTTGCGAGAGCCACGCGTCGGCGATGCGACGGTGGCTCTCGCCCCACGGAGGCGTCTCGAAAGACAAACTACCGCCGTATCTCAGAGCGTTTCAGTTCCGCCGCGCACTCTGCAGAGAACCAGGTGATGAAGCGCTCAAACAGGCTCTCGACGCCGCGCTCTGAAGAGCAACAACGCGCGTTACAAGAGCGTAAGGTTTATATTAACACTTCTGAAGGTCGGAGTCATGGGGTACAACGATGCAATCGACGAGTCTAGAAACGATCCTGATCGAGTCGAGTGGTTCCGTAATCTGGGATTGGGGCTATTCGTCCATTGGAGCGTGGATGTCCAGTTGGGATCAGTAATCAGTCACTCGATGGTCGGCGCTTCCGAGGACTATCGAACGCGCTACATTGAGGACCTACCGAAGACGTTCAATCCCACGAACTTCGATCCGGACGAGTGGGCACGTCTAGCGAAAGTGGCAGGAATGCGATACGTGATGTTCACCGCGAAGCATCTCAACGGGTTTGCGATGTGGGATACCGATACGACAACGTTCAACGTAACCAACACACCGTATGGTGGTGATATCGTTCGTGAGGTCGCCGACGCGTTCCGGAAACAAGACATTCCCATCGGGATCTACTTTTGTCCTGAGGACGGGTGGCTGCTCCACCAGCAGGGGAGGGAAGTAAGCCGTGAACGGGAATACGCGATCCCGACCAACAACGCGGAGCTCATGGAGCACAACAAGGCCCAAATTCGAGAACTGTTTACAAATTATGGTGACATCGATCTTCTGTTTATCGATGGTGAGGCCGAGGAACTCCGGGACGTGGCGTGGGATCTCCAGCCGGAAGTAGTGATCACTCGTGGTGCTATGGATACTCCCGAACAGGTACTCCGCGACGAACCTGCCGATCGAGCCTGGGAAGGCAACGTAACTATCGGTTCACAGTGGAGTTACAAGGCCGGGGACGAACGCTACAAGTCCGGAAACGAATTGATCAAATACTTCATCGAGACCCGAGCCAAGGGAGGAAATCTCCTGTTGAATATCGGTCCGCGTCCCGACGGAACGATACCGGTCCCACAGGAGGACCGCCTCCGTGAACTGGGCCTCTGGAATTTCGTGAACCACGAGGGTATCTACGGCGTCAGACCCTGTCAGCGAATCAGAGAGGGGAATCGAGAGGAGGTCATCTGGTTCACACGGGCAAGCAGAGACGAGCCTACTACCGTCTACGCCTTCGTGACGGACGCTAACTGGACGCGAAGTGCAGCATCGCGGTCGTTTACGTTCGAGTCTGTTGAAGCGACGGAAGAGACGGAGGTCGAGATCCTCGGTCAGTCCGGCGCGGTCTTCGAATATCGTCCCGACTGTAACCCCGAAGCGTCGTGGACCCAGGACGACGCGGGACTCCATATCACCGCCACCCGTGCTCAACGGCTCTACAACCCTGGCTCCTATGAGGGATCGCCCGAGGAAGTCAAATGGTCCAACCCGCCCGTGATAAAGATCACGAACGCGCGCACCGTCGAGCCATGATATCCGTTTCACGCTCTTGTGTGGTACATTGTTGATCGGCCGTCCTCTTGCGGTTCGTGCGTGAAAAATCGAGTCGATACCGTCTCTCAGGTGGGCTCAAACAGAGGATCACAAGCCTCTGTTAGATTACCGGGGCTTTATCGACGATCCCCTTCGCGAGAGCGTCTTTGTATATCCGTTTCCGATACGTTTCGTTCCGAACGCGGCGAGGGAGTCGCGGGATGATTACTTTTCCGTCACTCCTTCCTCGGCGAGCGAGCGGATTTGCGGGTCGCCGTACCCACATTCCCGCAGGATTGCTTCGGTATGCTCGCCAGCACGCGGTGGGCGTCGCTGGACGGCTGACGGCGATTCCGAGAGCGATCCCGGCGCACCGGTCGTCTGGAACGTCCCTTCGTGAGGGTGTTCCACTTCGACGATCATGCCGTTGCGTTCGACCTGCGGGTCGGCAGCGGCCGCTTCGAAGTCGTTGACGCGAGCGGCCCAGATGTCCGCGGCCAACAGGTCTTCGAGCAGGTCGTCGGTTTCGAGTTCGCACGTCCTGGCTTCTATCGTCCGTTTGATCTCGTCGCGCTCGGTGAACGTCTCGGGGGACTCGTATTCCCCGATCTCCGGCAGGTTGAGCACTTCTGCCAGGGGTTCCATCGGCGTCATGGCGATCGCGACGTAGCCGTTGGCCGTCTCGTAGAGACCGTACGGAGCGTCGCTGTATTTCTGGGCGATCCCCGCATCGCTCCGTTCGTACTCGTAATCGATGTTCAATTCGACAGTGAACGCCTGGCACTGCGTGTCGAGCGCGGAATCGAGGAGATTGACCTCGACTTTCTGTCCCTCTCCGGTTCGCTCTCGGTGAAACAGGGCAGCCAGGGTGTTGCTGACGATCTGCATCGCGGAGTGACCGTCTATGACCGGGAACGGTACCGCTGTCGGTGGGTCACCTTTGTGCCCGACGCTCGTGGTGATCCCGCTGATCGCCTGCATGAGCAGATCCTGTCCGGGCCGGTCGGCGTACGGGCCGTCGCTCCCGAATCCCGACGCCGAGACGTAAACGATGTCGGGACTCGTATCCCGGACCGTCTCGTAGTCGAGATCCAACCGGTCCATCACACCGGGCCTGAAGTTCTCGACGAGGACGTCCGCTCTCTCGATGATGTCCATGGCGACCTCATGCCCTTCGTCCATCTTGAGATCGAGCGTAATCGAGCGTTTGTTCCGGTTGGCCGAGAGCCAGAACGGGCTCATCCCGTTGATATCGTAGCCGCCACCGGTCGTCAGGTCTCGAGACCACTCTCCGCCAGGCCGTTCGATTTTAACCACCTCGGCGCCCATCTCGCCGAGTTTCTGTGTCGCCCACGGGCCCTGGTGGGCCGTCGTGAAATCCGCGATCGTGATTCCGTCTAGCGCACCCGTCATTGGCTTGCGTGGTGGGTGATAGCTACTGCTCTCAGATCGTGGGCCGCTCGTCTGTGTCTTGGACAGTCGAATGACGTCATCAGTGGTTATTTCGACAGAATAATTGTTATAGTTTCCTCTTGATTCCGGGCGATGAACCCGGGTTCGGCGGCAGCAAATTATTTGTGTGCTTGTCGAGATGGACGCCTATGTCGGACTATCAACCGACCTGGGAGTCGTTAGACACACACGAGATACCGGAGTGGTACCACGACGTGAAACTGGGGATCTTCATTCACTGGGGCGTCTACTCGGTGCCGGCGTGGGCACCGATCGACGCCGAAATCGGCGGTGAGAACGCCTCACCCTACGCCGAGTGGTATCCGTACTACATGTACGAGGAAGGCTCGCCCACCCGGGAGTATCACAGAGACACCTACGGCCCAGACGTCGAGTACGCCGACTTCATCGACGATTTCACCGCAGAAAACTGGGACCCCGATCAGTGGGCCGACCTGTTTGCCGACGTCGGCGCGGGCTACGTCGTCCTCACGGGCGAACACCACGACGGGTTCCCGCTGTGGGACACTCACTACGCGAAGTACAACGCGGCGGAGATGGGACCTGAACGTGACGTCGTCGGCGACCTCGCTGCGGCCGTCCGCGACCGGGACCTGCGCTTTGCCGCCTCCTATCACGCTAACTTCAATTACTACCAGCCCGGCTTCGAGGGGCAGTTCGGCCACCCCGACTTCCGGGGCGGTGCCGTCTTCGACGAGGACGCGGGCCCGGGCTCGGAGTACGTGGACTTCATGAACGCGAAACACCGCGAACTCATCCGGGAGTACGAGCCCGACCTGCTCTGGTTCGACGTCCCGAAAGCCGACGCCGACCACCTCCGTGCCAAGCAACTCATCGCTGACTACTACAACACCGCCGCCGAGTGGGGCAAAGGCGTTGTCGTCAACGACCGCGCCTCCGTCGACGCGGTCGGTCCGACGATCGACATCGAAGAGGCTGACGACGAGGAGTTCCACGGCGACTTCGTCACCCCGGAGTACACCTCGTTCGATGAGATCCGCGACGAAAAGTGGGAGTGTTGCCGCGGCATCGGGCACTCCTTTGGCTACAATCGCGCCGAGGACGACGACGACCATCTCACCCCGGAAGAACTCGTTCACTCGTTCGTCGACATCGTCTCCAAGAACGGCAACCTCCTCATCAACGTCGGCCCCAGAGCCGACGGAACTATCCCCGAACCCCAGCGAGAGACGCTGCTCGGCCTGGGGGCGTGGCTCGACACGAACGGCGAGGCTATCTTCGGATCGCGCCCGTGGGCCGTCGCAGAGGACGACACCAGCGATGTCGAGGTCCGGTACACCTACGCCGACGGCGACCTCTACGCGATCGCTCTCGACTGGCCCGGTGACCGCCTCGAGCTCGCTGTTCCCCAGCACGTCGACATCGACGGTGTCTCGGACGCCGCGTTACTGGCGCCCGACGCCGATGTCGCGGTCGACGTGACGCGTTCGGGCGACGAACTGGTGGTCGCGCTTCCCGAACGCCCGGACACCGACCACGCCTACGCAGTCCGGCTGTCGGCTATCGAGAACCCGCGAGAGAACTGACCATCGACAGTCGAGAACTACGGAATCAGGAGACTGCCGGGGACCGCGCCGGGCTGTGAAATCACCGCCTGTTGTGCGTATAACACGCTGGAGACCGCCTCTTGACCGGGATTTCGCCGCCGTCGCGGGCAGGGCCTGCTGAGACGTGCCCTCGTCCGTGCGACGGACCCACACCCCACACCCCTGACAGTATTTTTATTATGGTGGATAAGAAGCGTACCGTATGGCCCCGGAGATAACACGGATCGAGAGCACCGAGTTCGGCTACGAAATCCCCGACATGGGGACCGACCAGCACGGGTTCAATCTCGTCTACACCCCCGGCGAATCGGTCGAGCGGAAACTGTTCGCGCTGAAAATCGAGACCGACGAGGGCATCACCGGCGAGTACGTCGGCGGCAACTCACCCGGTGCCGCTCAGGTCAACATGTT
>Ga0207718_100416_pt1 | contig 40044 bp, 45 predicted proteins | sample A23M2SouthBayCA_FD_187749 | JGI IMG/M metagenome (GOLD analysis project Ga0207718, IMG submission 187749) | Aerobic enrichment media microbial communities from Eden Landing Ponds, California, USA - A23 M2 (SPAdes) | ecosystem: Environmental > Aquatic > Marine > Unclassified | place: Emeryville... | reverse complement strand
GTGGGCGACCCGGTCCCGGTCGTCGACGGCGGCGGCCACCGCGCTCGCGAAGGTCTTGGTCGCCTCCTTGCCCTTGTTCGAGACCGCCGCCCGGACCGCGGCCGCGACGTCAGCCTCTTCGTGTACCTGCGGGGGTCGCCAGGCCATCCCGCGGCCGAAGTGACGATCCCGTAAGCGGTCGATGACGCTGTCGGCGGTCTTCTGACCGACGCGGGTGAACTCCTCCTGAAGGAAGCCCGAAATCGAGTACGAATCGGTCGCCTCCAGCATCTTCAGCAGGGTACCCAGTTCGACGCCGTGGGGGTGAGGCCGAATCTCCTCGGTCTCGGCGGGGAGTTCGGCGTTCTCGGCGCGCTCGAACTTGAGTGGCGAGTCGAGGTTCGGCTCGGCGAACTCGATCCGGGCGTGGGGGTTGACGACCGCGGTCTCCGCGATGTACTCGTGGAGGCTCTGGCGAGCGCGCATGTTGGCCTCCATCTCCAGTTCGATCCGCGTCCCGTGGGGACGTTCCCAGGTCGTCGTCTCCTCGACGTCGATCTCTGGTTCGTTCGTGTCCGTATCGATGATCAACTCGAAGTACTGGGCCTCGCTCGATCCCTTCGTCCGGGAGGTGATCTTCGCGGGCTTGCCGCTGGTGAGTTGTGAGTAGAGGACGGCGGCAGAGATCCCGATCCCCTGCTGGCCGCGATTCTGCTCACGCTTGTGAAACCGGGACCCATAGAGGAGTTTCCCGAACACTTTCGGAATCTGCTCTTTCGTGATCCCGGGGCCGTTGTCCTCGATGACCAGCGTGTAGTAGTCACGGTTCTCCGATATTTCGACGTAAATATCAGGGAGAATATCTGCTTCCTCGCAGGCGTCGAGAGAGTTGTCGACGCCTTCTTTTACTGCCGTGACGAGCGCCCGGGCCCCCGAGTCGAACCCGAGCATGTGCTTGTTCTTCTCGAAGAACTCGGCGATGGAGATCTGGCGCTGGCTCTCGGCCAGTTCCTCGGCGATCCCCGACTCGCCCAGTGTGGACTGCATCGATGGCATTCGTTAGGGGAAACCACTCCTGCGTGGCTTAAAGCCTTCTCGGTGGCAGGGTGAAAGTGAAACCAGCGCGAGCTAGTAGAGGACCGTCCGCTCGACGTCCCGGGCCGTCGCTCGCCGGACGATACCGGCGATTGGGTCGACGACGTTCTGCAACTCGTAGTCGGTGCTGAAGACGGCGAGGCGGGCGCGTTTGCCTTCCTCGATCGAGCCGATCTCCTCGTCGCGCTTGATGAGGCGTGCGCCGTTAATCGTGGCCATCTGTAACACCTCCGTCACCGTGACGTCGAACAGTTTGCTCGTGAACTCCATCTCCCGCAGCATCGACGAGGAGTTGAGCATCACGTTGTCAGTCGCGAGCGCGACCGTCGTCGCCTCGTGGAGTCGTTCGAGCGGCGGGAGTTCGTCCAGGATCACGAGGTTCGACCGCGGCAGACAGACGACCCCGATGTCGTCGTCGGAGAGCGTCTGGTAGTCCTGGTCGCGGGTGTGAACCATGTGAGAGGTGTAGTCGGGGTTCAGCGCGAGGCTGGCGTCGATGTCGTCGGCGTTGGGCTCGCCCGAGTGGAGTGCGAACACCTTCCCGAGATCGGCACAGATCTCGCGTGCTCGCTCGGCCTGCTCGTCGTAGGGCGCGTAGGTGTTGTAGCCGTCTGCGTTTTCGATTTCAGCCTGGAGGTCTGCAGACTCGTCGATAGCCCCGGTCAACAGGCCGACTGCCTCGACGGCGGTCTGTTCGTCGGCCACGTTGAGGTCCTCGATTCCCGTGACCCCTTCCTCCTTGAAGTCGGCGAACGTCCCGGTCCCGGACGCACGCATGAACTCCATCGTCTCGATCATCGCCTGGCGTTTCTCCGCTCGAGTCGCGTTGCCGTTGATCTCACTCTTCAGACCGGGATCGATGAACAGCTCGTACCAGGAGTAGTTCCGGGCGCGTTCACCGTCTTTGGCGGTCGAATCAGTGATGTGGGTATGCGGATTGACGAACGCCGGCACGATGATGTCGTCCGACTCGACGCCTTCCTCGGTGATCGAGACGATCTCGCCGTCTTCGATCCGGACGGTCCCCTCGGTGACGGACATCTCCTCGCCGACGACGAGCGTCCCCGAGAGCGTTTCGACGCCGTCTTCGGTAGCAGTCGCGGTCGTCCCAGGCGACTCGGCTGTCGTCTCGGTCGGATCGGCCGTCGTATTCGTCGCGCCGTCGGAGGTCGTACAGCCGGCGAGCACGCCAGCCGCGCCGACGCCCGCCAGCGCTTTGAGAAACTGCCGACGACCGGGCAGTTCCTCCGGACCGTAGACCTGCCGCATCCGCTCTCTGATCGCCGACGTGTCGGCTCCGGCAGGTGGGTTACAGCAACCGCAGGACGAGCCGTGATCGCTCATCGGTGCCCTCCAGTCCCCAGCCGCGACGTAATGATAGCAATTCGTCCAGGTATTCGAGTATATCTGCGTGATTCGTTCACTTTTCTACAGAAAAATAGAATTGTCGGGTAGGTATAAGCGCTTCTTAGGTCGATATGGTAGTATATTACCCGCCTGGGCCGATATACAGCACATTGGAGTGTACTAGCGATTCTGATCAAATATCTAACAGTAGTTGCCAGCCACGTTGCCCACATCTGTCCCGATAAAAGATAGTACACTGATAGAAATGACTATCTGTGCGGTCCTCACATGAGAACGCATGGCAGACGGGGGCGACGGTGATGTCGGTGTCGGGTCACGTGGACAACACCTCGCGGGCGTCGGCGTCATCGTGGGGACCGGTGCAGTTCTGAGCGGGATCCATCTGCTGAGCATCGCTGGATCGAAGGCGAACGTCCTGACGGTGCTTTCGGGAGGAGTTACGTCGCTAGCGTTCTCGGCGGCAGTGGTCGGAATCGGGCTCTGGGCCGGACAATCGTGGGAAGCGTCCTCGACGACGCGGCTGGCCGTCTGGTGTGGCGGCGGCACGGCGAGTTTCCTCCTGCTGGCGTTTCTGGCACGGATCCTCGTCGAGAGCCAGGGCGGCACGCTCCCGCTCGGGCCGCGGTGGTTCGCGGGCGCGAGTTCGACCGGCGCACTCCTGGGCAGCGTCCTCGGGATCTACGACGTCCGACACGTCCGCGCGCGCCAGCGCTGGCGGACGGCGAAAGACCAGACCGAACGGCTGAACAATCGCCTCCGGCGCTCGAACGAACGGCTGATGGTCATGAATCGCGTCCTCCGGCACAACGTTCGCAACGACCTCAACGTCGTCCAGGGCCGGGCCGAACTCATCGCCAGCCGCAACACGGGCGTCGACGCCAGAGACGCCGAAACCATCGCCGACGTGGCCCAGAGTCTGGTTGCTCAGAGTGACAAAGCCCGGACGCTGGAGTCGCTGATGGGAGCCGAGGGCGACCACCAGAGCATCGATCTCGCGACCGTGGTAGAGCGGGAACTGGCCGCACTCGGGCAGACCTACCCCGGCGTCCAGGTAGCTATCGAGATGCCCGAACAGGTCCCCGTCGAGGCCGCACCGTCGCTCGATACGGCAGTCGCGAACCTGCTGGAGAACGCCGCCAAGCACAACGACGCCGACGAGCCGCGGGTCAGAGTCACCGTCGACTGGAATCCAATCGAGACCGAGCTCGTGATCGCGGACAACGGCCCCGGCGTCCCCGAACACGAACTGGACATCCTCGACGAAGGCTCGGAGACGAAACTCAGACACACCAGTGGCCTCGGTCTGTGGACGACCGTCTGGGTCGTCGAACACTCCGACGGCGAGCTCGAATTCGAGGACAACGATCCTCGAGGGACGGTCGTCAGGATGCGCCTGCCCAGCGCCGATGCGGCCGAGGTCGACGGCTTCGATCGGGTCGGTCTGACGACGACCATGCCAGCCTGATCGACAGACGATCCAGGGGGACGGAACGTCACAGCCCGAGAGCTTTTTGTTCGCTGACTCGAATTCCGCCAGCATGAATACGTGCCCGAGTTGTGGTGCGGCGGTCGATACCCGGGACGCCCACTGTCGCTACTGTGGCGCCGAGCTGTACAGCGAGACAGTACCCCAGCAGACAGCCCACCGAGACGATCGCCACGCAGCCGGGCAGTCGACGCAGGGCCCGCCAACAGCGGCCAGTCAGCAACCCCCACCGCGACAGCAGCGAACGCGGCCCCACGAGACGGGGACGGACCGACGGACGCTGCTGGCCGGTGGTGGTGCCGTAGTTGCCCTCGGGGTAGGGGCGTTCCTCGTACTCGGTGACAACACCGAAGACGACACCGCAACTCAGCCCGACACCGAACAAGTGAGAGATGTCCCAGCGGCCGCGTTCGGTTTCGATTTCGACGCGGCCTCCCAGGGTGGGCAGCTCACGATCACGTGTCAAAGTACCGCCGACGAGATATGGGCAACGAACCTGTACGTTCGAGGAACGGACCTCGCCCGAACCGGACAGTGGAACGGGTCCACAAACGACGACGGCACGATCACTGCTGGCGACAGTTGGCGGATTCCAGTCGATAGCAGCGCCTACGAGGCCAGGGTCGTCTGGGAACCCGCGGATGGGGGCCAGCCGTCGGTGCTAGACAGCAGTGCGGGCCCCGACGCCTGAGCAGGTGTCTGGCCGGCGTCGACGCCGGAGTCAGTCGTCGGTCGGTTCGGGATCGGGGCCCACGTCGACGCCGAAGAAGTCGTCGGTGGCGTCACCGCGCTTCCAGCCGCCGCGGCGGAACCACGCCCAGGCGAGCCCCGCGCCGACGACGTTCGAGACGGCGAACGCCGCCCAGACGCCCTCTTGACCGATCGAGCCGGCGCCGAACCAGGCGATCGGCAGGCGGACGACCCACAGCATGACGACCGTGATCGCCGCCGCGGTGAGCGTCCCGCCCGTCCCGCGGAAGCCGCCGATATACGCCCGCATGATTCCGATGAACCCGAACGAGGGTGCGGCGTAGCGCAGGAACGTCGCGCCGGGCTTGATCACCTTCGGATCGCTGGTGAAGACGCCGATGATCGACTCGGCGAACAGGAAGGCGAACACACCCATCGCTGCCAGCACGGCAAAGAGAATCTTCGCGGCGAAGTTGTTGGTTCGCTCCGCCCGGTCCAGCCGATCCGCGCCGACGTTCTGGCCAGTCATCGTCTCCACACCCTGAGAGACGGCGATGGCGGGCAGGAAGACGATCGAGTTCACGCGGGCGACGACGCCGAAGCCGGCGACGACCTCGTTGGCGAACTGCCCGACGATGAACAGCATGACCGTGACCGACAGCGCGCGGCCCGTCACCTCGACGGAACCGGGGACGCCGATCCGCAGGAGCTTGCCCCAGTACGCGAAGTCAGGACGCATCTGGGAGAGGTGGATCTCGACGCCGTAGCTGCCACGGAACATGATCGCCAGCCCGACGACCATCGCCAGCGCCCGGGAGAAGACGGTCGCGATGGCCGCGCCGGTGATCCCGAGTTGCGGGAACGGGCCCCAGCCGAAGATGAGAAACGGGTCGATCGCGATGTTGAGCACGACCGACCCCAGCATGACGAGCATCGGCGTGACAGTGTCACCGTAGCCCCGCATCAGCGAGATGAACACCGCGAAGCCGAACATGAACGGCATGCCGAGCGCGATCACGCGCATGTAATCGGCCGCCAGCACCTGCACGGCGGCGTCGGCGCCCAGGAGACCCAGGACCGGCTCGACGACGGCGTAGCCCGCCAACCCCAGACCGAGCGAGACGGTCAGCGAGAACACCACCGTCTGGGAGGCCGCGAACTGGGCCTGTGACTCGTCGTCTGCACCGATGTTCTGGGCGACGAGAACGCTCCCGGCGATCGCCAGCCCCATCGCCATCGCGAACATCAGGAAGACCAGCGGGAACGAGAACGTGATCGCCGTCAGCGCGGTCGTACTGAAGCGACCGACCCAGAAGGTGTCGGCGAGGTTGTAGGCCGTCTGCAGCAGGTTCGTGACGACGATCGGCAGCGACAGGTAGAACAGCGGCCAGCCGATCCCGCCGCTGGTGAGATCCAGCTCGTCGGGGTCTTTGAGCAGCTGGCCGACGCGATCGCGGAACCCACCGAGTCTGGTCGCGACGCTCATCCTGACACCTCCACGCTCGCTCGCGCGGTCGCGCGAGTCACGACTCCGGGGACCATCACTGAACGTATCGATACTGACTGACCAGTTAGTCAAATAGCTTCTGGTCGCACGGCACGATGGCACACACCCACTCACACGGACGGGGCCAGGGGGCGAGGGAGTAGCCCTTAACACGCGGGCATGCCGACTGGAGAGTAATGGTAGTCTCGAACGAGAAGGGCGACCGACGCGAGCGCGAACTCGTCAACGCGCTGGACGAGGCGGGCTTCGCGGTAATGCGTGCACCTGCAAGCGGCAGCGCGACCGAGCGCGAACTGCCGGACGTACTGGCCGGTGACGGCGGGGACTTCTACGCGATCGAAGCCAAGTCCAGTAGCGGCGACCCCATCTATCTCTCGGGCGAGGAGATCGAAGCGCTCGTGTACTTCTCGCAGAATTTCGGTGCGAAACCCCGTGTTGGCGTCCGCTTCGACCGCGAAGACTGGTACTTCTTCCACCCCGGCGACCTCTACACGACCGACGGCGGGAACTACCGCGTCAAGAAAGAGACCGCCCTCGCGGACGGCGTCGACTTCGAAGAGTTCGTCGGCCACTCCGAAAAAGTGACCCTGAACGACCTCGAAGAGGACGAGGACGATGGCCCCGACCAGAGCGTCCTGGACGTGCTCTCGGCGTTCGAACGCGGCGATCTGGACATCGACGAGGCCGCCGCTATGCTGGAGTGACCGGCAGTAGCGACGCAGTCGTTTAAGTGCTTCTCGTCGCAATGGCTGATAGTGAGCCTTTTCGGGGACCCAGTTCTGTAGCCGTGGCTCTGGATCAGGCGTCCAGTAGTTGCTGGTCGGTCCCGGCCAGCCGCGAGTGGGGGAACGCGTAGACGCGCGGCGTCTCCCGGCGGACCGTCTCACCGAGGTAGCTCGCCTCGACGACGAGGTCCTCGTCCGGGTAGCCGGCGTTGGTCTCGTACTCTGAAACTGTGCAGTCGGCGCTCTCGACGACGTACTCGTCGGCGCGAACAGTCGTGACGCGGGCGACGGCGAGTCGGTCGCCAGTCTCGCGGTCCAGGACCACGTCACCGGGCTCGAATGTACACGCGCCACAGAGCGCGGGTTCGCCCGACGCTTCGGGGACGAACGTCTCGACGCCACACTGCGCGCAGGTCGCCCGTCGTTTCCCGGGCGGGGGAACGCGGTGGCTTGTCACCTCGATGGCGACTCTGCGGAGGTGTTTGCACCGCTCGCCGCGGATTTCGTGATCCGGGCAGGTACAGCGCCCATGGAGAAGGTCGACGACGTAGGTCGCGCCGCTCTGGCTGTCGACGGCGTAACGACCGGCACCGAGCGGGCGGACGGCCATCCGTTCGGTCCAGGCGCGGGCCGCCCGCTCGTCCATCGTCCGGGGGTCGGGTGCGAGTGCGGTCTTTCCGCTGGAGGGGGTCGGGAGTGGGTCGGACATAGCGTATCGGACGCGGCTGGTTTCACGACTGCGTCCAGTCGAAACGTAGGTCCTGTAGATAGGTAAATCACTCGGTCAGAGGGGTACAATCGCACGACAGCGCGGCGACCAGCCGGTTCGACACGCTTTTCCGGGGGCGCGTCGGAATCTCCCGGTAATGGAGCGTTCAGACGTCGTCGAGATCGCGATCGCTGTCGGATCTGTCGGAGTGTTCGTCGGCGCGCTCGCGGTCGTCGGCTCGATGTACGGCACCGACAACAGCATCGCTGCCGACGGTGCGCTGCCGCTGGTCGGGGCGCTCGTACTGTTCGTCGTCGTGATGGCGCTCGCCGGCCTCTATCTGGCAGGTCAGGACTCCTGAGACGTATTCCTACCCTTCCTGGGCCTCGCGCCAGTCGGTGACGTCCTCTTCGTCGGCCTCGTCCAAGGCGTCCTCGTAGTAGGCCATCGGATGGGAGATCCGCTCACAGCGGTCGTCCATATTGACACAGTCCCCGTAGGACTGCATGGTCGCACACGACGGCGTCGAATATTCGGTGGGGCTAGACTCGCCGCGGATGTGATCGGTCTGATACCGGGTCATCTCCTCGCCGAAGCCGGGATTGATCTCGTAGAGTTCGACGATCTCGTCGGTGCTCATCCCGATCGACGTCAGGAAGGCCGTGATCGCAAAGCGCGAGTGGTGTTCGAGGTGTTCGCCCTTCTGGATCTTGTCCAGCAGCGCGCGCATACACGGCGGGAACAGGTCGGGCACGACGGTATCGATGTCCCGCGTGAGGTCGAGTTCCGCCAGTGTCTCCCGTAGCTGGGCGACCTCCTCCTCCAGAGGATCGGCGATCGCGTCCGGCACGGAGAGGGGGAGGCCGGACTCGACGCGGCGCTCGACGGCCCGCCGGCAGAGCACCAGTAGTTCGTCGTGGTCGACCGGGACTTCGCCACCTGTGAGCGTGCGATTGACCAGTCGCCACTCGTCACCCCACTGTCCCGCGGCGAGTTCGAGATACGCCCCCACCTCGACCCGGTACTCCTCTGCCTCTTCGAGCGGGCCGTCTTCGGCGCGAACGTGACCCAGCAGGTCGAACTCGGCAAGCAGATCACGCAGACCCAACGAGTCACCGCTGGTCGATTTTAATTCTGTGGTCGAGGCTAACTCCTCGGTAAATCGATCGTGAGCACTCGCGGCCTCCGCACGGGCGTACGACCGCGTCAACACCGCTTCGTCGACGATCGAGACGAGCACGCGAGCGACCGGATACGAGAGGAGTTCCACGCGGGACTGCCGGGCTGGCTCCCCGACCGTCCCGTCTTCGAGGGCGGCCTCGACGCGGGCGAGGCCCCGCTCGACGGCCGGATCGCCGCGCTGGACGACCGCCGCCAGATCGATCTCGGCGGCGTCGACGGCATCTCGGGCCGCCTGCATGAACGGGTAGCGCGCGTGCAGCGGCTTCATCGGTGCTCGGTTGCGTGCGCGCTCGAATAAACCCGACGGTCGCGACAGTACGACAGTCCCACCAGCCGATCCAAACGGAGGCGACTACTCGTTGAACTTCGACTCGATCTCTTTGATAACCTGGGTCTGTTCGCCGCCGTCGCCGCGCATCGCCTGCTTGTACTGGCGGTACTGATCCCGCGAGACCTTGACTGTCTTCGTCTCGCCCTGGCGTTGCAGTTCCATCCGAACCGTTCCCTGCGGATTGTTCCGCACGCGGTAACTGGCGACCGTCGAAAAGACCGATCCGAACGCCAGCACGGCACCAGCGAAATAGGTCATCGACGTCTCGAAGGCCATCGACGGCTCGGCGGGCGGCCACATCCAGGGGTAGGCATGCTGAAAGAGCGCGACGCCCGCCAGACAGCACAGTGCGCCGAGGACGACCCCGACGCCCTGTCGGCGACTCGACGGCAGGACGGCGACCACGCCGAGCAACATCGCGGGCACGCCCAGTCCGGCGAGGATCCCGGCCGGTTCGCGGGCCTCGTAGGTTCCGGTGAGTCCGAGGGCGTCGCCGAACGACGTCGCGACGATCGCGATGGCCAGCACGATGGCGACGACGCCGGCGACGAACGCCCCCGCGCCGATCGCGATCCAGCGCGGGTCCCGGCCGTTCCAGCGGTCGTCGCCGTAGGCCTCCCCGAGACTCGTCATGCCCGGAAGCACGGGCGCTTCCTACAAAATCACCCGTCAGACGAGCGCAAGACAGCCACTTTTTACTGCGAGGGGTTTCCTCGGGCCTTCGGCCCTGCGGGAACCCCTCTTGCAAAAACTTGGGGAAAAACATCCTCGACCTCACTTCGTTCGGTCGAGTGAAACGGCTCCCGTTGGTCGCCGTATGCTAATTATGACAACACAGCAGCCCTGCCCTTCCCCGAGTCAGGCGATGAAACGCCTTCCCGGCCACCGCCGCCGCAGTCACCCCTCCTCGGGCAGTGGATCGGCCAGCACCGTCGCCTGCCCCTCGACGACGGTCTCGCCGGCGTCGGTCTCCAAGCTGGTTTCGAGTCGATAGCGACTCCGACCGAGGTCCTCGACCACGGTACAGTGAGCGGTCACGCGCTCGCCCAGTGAGACGGGGCCACGAAAAGTCACCTGCTGGGAGAGATAGATGATCAATCCGGGAAGACGGGCCAGCGCAGCGCTGATGAGCCCGCTCACGAGCGTCCCGTGAGCGATCCGCTCGCCGAAACGGGTCTTCGCGGCGAAGTCGGCTTCGAGGTGGACGCGGTTGGTGTCACCGCTGGCGTCCGCGAAGGCCTGGACGTCCTCGTCGGTGATCGTCTTCGCGAAGATGGCTCGATCGCCGACCCCCAGCCCGTCCTCGGTCCCGTAGCTCTGGAAGTACCAGTCCTCGCATTCGTAGGCGGTGTCCGGCCGGTAGCGGTGGCGCTGGGGTTCGACCGACGCTGTGGGCTCCATCGCGCCCGTCGAGACGTAATCCGCGAGGTCCGTCGTCGTGACGATCCCGACGAGTTCCCCGTCCTCGACGACCGGCAGCTTCGATACGTCGTGTTCGGACAGCGTCTCGGCGGCGACGGTGACGGTCGCGTCCGGTCCGATCGTCACCGGGTTCTCGCTCATCATCTCCCCGACGGAGAGGGTATCGCCGTCGCTGCCGGCCGCGAACAGCGCGACGACGTCGGTTCGCGTCACGATCCCAACCGGCCGCCCGTCTTCGACGACGACCAGCGATCCGATATCGCGGTCGCGAAGCCGTGTCGCCGCCTCGCGCGCGCTCACAGCGGCCGTGACCGTCTCGACGGGCCCGGACATGACCTCCCGGACGAGTGGGACGAACATACCGGGAAGTTCGGCGGCCTCGAAAAAGAACGTGTCCTCGACCCTGCCAGTCAAGCACATGGAGTCCCAAACGGGAGCGATGAGACGAATCGACGCCGTGACGCCGCCCGCGCGGGTGGTCGACCTGGGCATCCTCGTGTCCATTCTCGTCCTCCTGGCGACGGGCGTCGCGAGCATGTTCGCGGCCACGCCCAGCACCGCCTGGGTGTACGTCACCCACGGCGTCGTCGGCGTCACGCTCGTCGGCCTCGTCGCGCTGAAGCTCTGGCGCGTCCGCCGCCGCGTCCGCGCGAGACCGACCGGCGTCTGGACGTCGATCGCGCTGGCCGTCCTCGCGGTCGCCGCGCTCGCGACCGGGCTCGCGTGGGTGTTCGGCCTCGAACTCGATCTGGGCTTCTGGGGGCTGCTCAACGTCCACATCGCGCTGGGGCTACTCGTGGTACCGGTTCTCCTCGTCCACCTCCGACGACGTTTCGCGCTCCCCGACCGGGAGACGGTGACCGACCGCCGGACGGCTCTGCAGATGAGTGGGCTGCTCGTCGGCGGTGCGGTCGTCTGGCGCGCCCAGCAGTCACTCAATCGCGTGCTCGACACCGCGGGTGCACGCCGGCGATTCACGGGATCGCGCCCGGTCGAGGGCGAGTCCGGCAACGACTTTCCCGTGACGATGTGGGTCGCCGACGATCCCGATCGGGTCGACCTCGACACCTGGTCGCTCCGTGTGCGAGGGCGAGTCGACGAACCGTTCTCGCTCGACGCCGAGGACCTCGCTCCCGAGAGCGAGACGCGCGCACTGCTCGATTGCACCAGCGGCTGGTACGCCGAGCGCGACTGGCAGGGCCTCTCTGTCGGCGATCTGCTCGAGGCGGCCGACGTCCGGGGCGACGCCGGCTGGATCCAATTCCGCTCGGTGACGGGCTACAAGTGGAGCCTCCCGATCGAGGAAGCACGCGAGGCGCTGCTGGCGACCCACGTCGACGGCGAGCGCATCACGCACGGACACGGCTTTCCCCTCCGACTCGTCGCGCCCGACCGGCGGGGCTACCAGTGGGTCAAGTGGGTCGAGGAAGTGCGAGTGAGTCGGAGCCGCGATCTGAGTGAGTCGGTCGCGATCTTCGTCAGCGGACTGTAGTGCAAGGGCAAGGTCTATTGATCGAATCCTCGAAGCACGGGTATGAACGACTCGCGCGTACTCGTCGCCGGTGAGGCACTGATCGACCTGTTTCCGACAGCCGAGGGCCCGATCGCAGAGGCCGAGACGCTGAAACGGGAAGCTGGCGGCGCACCGGCCAACGTCGCCGTCGCACTGTCGCGGCTGGGCCATCCCCCATTTCTGTGGACCCGACTCGGCGACGATCCCTTCGGCGAGCACCTCGCGTCGGTCCTGACCGCAGAAGACGTCCGCGAAGATTTTCTGGAGCGGGACGACGACCGAAAGACGGCCCACACCCTCGTGGGAGAAGACGAAACTGGCGACCAGTCGTTTACCTTCTTCGCCGACGAGACGGCCACCTTCGCGATGGAGCCCGACACCGTCGACGACGAGACACTGGCCGAAGTCGAATGGGTCCACGCCGGCGGCGTCTCACTCTTCACCGAACCCGCACGAACGGCGACGCTGGACCTGCTCGAACGAGCGAACGAGCACGGCTGTACGGTCTCGTTCGACCCGAACACGCGACCGGATCTCTGGCCAGACGAGACGGTGCTGGTCGAGACGCTCGAACGGGCGCTCGGGCTTTCGGACGTGGTCAAGACCGACCAGGAGGACCTGTCGGTGCTGGTCGAGGCGGCCGACGAGGACGCGGTCGCGGAGGCCGTCCTCGACATGGGGCCACACACCGTCTTGCTCACGCGCGGCGGCGAGGGCGCGATGGCGCGTGCGACAGCGGACGCGCCGTGGGGTCCGGCCGAAGCCGAGTTCAAAGGCTACGACGTCGACGTCGTCGAGACGACGGGCGCAGGCGACGCCTTCGTCGCGGGGACGATCACCGCGCTGGGCCTCCAACAGGTCGGGCTGGCAGAGGCGCTCCGGTACGCCAGTGCCGTGGGCGGCCTCGCGACGACGGCGACCGGCGCGATGGCAGGGTTGCCGACGGCAGCGGACGTCGAGGCGCTCGTGGCAGGCGACCACGGGGAGTAATTTCAGTACCGAAAGGTAACGGTTATAGGCCGGCGCTTCCGACGACACGAACATGCAACGACGCGCTGCGGCGGCCTATTTCGTCCTCTTCATGGTCATCAGCGCGGGTGCGTACGCCTATCTCGGGATGGCAGAGCAGCCCCAGATCGACGTACCCGGCGAGACCTACGCGGTCGACGACGAACTCACCGTCGGTGACCAGACCTACACGGTCGACTCGATCAGCAACGGCTCCGGCAGTCTGACGTGGGGTACCTCCGACGCGAGATACACGGCGACGCTCGCGAACAACTCGACGGTCTCCTGGCAGGCCGTCTCCTGGGAGGATCAGCGAATCGATTCGACGACGCTCGAAAACGGCACGACTGTCGAATTCGACGGGAGCGACCACCAGGTGCTGACGAACGTCAGTGCCGATCCGCCGACGATGCGACTGGTGAACACGACCAACCGCTCGATGGTCTCGACCGTCGAACGCGGCGGGACGGTCACGTTGGCAGTCGACGGACAACCCTATCTCGACGCCACGCTCACCGACGTCACCGCCCAGGACGCGACTCTGCGATGGGGCAGTGACTATCTCGTGACGATTCCCAACGAGACCGGCGTCGATCCAACCACGGCGTCGCTGATCCAGCAGCAGAACGTCACGCGGATTCTCGGGATGGACACCGACGTCCGAGGCACGCTCGGGACGAACCCCGACGGTTCGCAGTTCGTCGAGTTCGAAAACGGCACGCAGGTCCTGCTCAGCGAGTACCTGCCCGATCCCGAAGTCGAGACGCTCGAAGAAGGCGGGACGCTCCAGTATCAGGGCAACGAGACGACGATCGGCAACATCACGACCGCCGAAGTACCCCTCGAGTGGCGGGGACCGAAAACGTTTACCAGAAGCCTCTCGGAAGGTAGCTCGGTCGAGCTGAACAACGAGACGTACTTCGTGCACTTCCCGAGCGACTCGACGGTGAAGATCCTCGAAAACACCACCGAGAACTACGAGGCCTACCAGTCCGATCAGAACAAGATCGACAAGTACAACGAGCGCAAGGCCGGCCTCTGGGCGGTCGTCATCATCAGTCTGCTCGCGGGCCTGATCCTGCTCGCGACGGCGTATCTGCCAGTCAGAGACTGAATTGCTCCGCGGAACGCGCTTTTTATTCTGTTTGTCGACTCAGCCAGATCAGTCCGGCACCGACACCCATCGTCGCCAAGACCCCGAGTATCTGGACGGCCGACGCCGCCAGGTCGCCGTTGGTCGCCCACGGCATCCCGACGAGGGTCCCGAGTCCCATCAGGACGAGTAGCCCGCCAACGGCCGTCCCGAGCGGTTCGAGTGTGTCCGCGAATCGTGATTCGGTGTTGCTCATACCTGCGTTCTCGACACACGAACCCCTAAAGGAACCGGTTTGTCACCCATGAGAATCTTCTAGGAAGACCACTACGGGCCGGTCGGGAGTGAGCGCTCACGATTTGTGAGCGCCAGAGTGAGCGGGCCGGATGGGAATTGAACCCATGACCGTCTGGTTAAAAGCCAGACGCTCTGCCTAACTGAGCTACCGGCCCTCACCTACGAGTCGGACGGTCACCGCTTAAGACCTTACGATCGGTCGTCGACCGACTGCAAGGCCTCGGCGACGATCTCCCCGGGGGCCGTGTCCTCGGTCGACGACTGCCGTCGTAACTCTAGATACGTGGTCGGCGGCAAATCGAGCGTGAGTCGACCCAGCGTCTCGCCGGTGAGATCCCTGAGCGCGCGCTCGACGCTGTCGCCCTCGTTGACGCGGCTGGCGACCGATCGTACCTGCCGGACGGTCAACTCGTGATCGAGCGCCGCCCAGGCGAGCAAGAATCGTGACTCGCCAGCGACGCGAGCGATGTGTTTGGCCGCCGTGGGAGCGATCTCACCGCGGGCGACGTGCCGGCGAATCGACCGCGGCAGGTCGTGCACCCGCGACCACTTGCGGATGAACGCGACTGTGGCCTCGCCGCCGGCGCGCTCGGCGGCCGCCTTGTACGATCCCTCGCCGCGAACCAGCGCCGCACAGGCGGCCGCCCCGCGGAGCATGTAGACGTTGTCTGCGTCACCGGCGGTGTTCTCGGCGAACGCCCGCACCGTGTCAGCGGCCTCGGCGACGCTGTCGGGATCGTCGGGGTCGAATCGGACGGCCTCGTCGGGTTGCTGGCCGGTGATGCGCGGATCACCGCGGATCACGGGCTGTCCGACTGGTGACTCGCGGTCGGCCGGCGGCAGATCGTCTGGCCCCTCAGCAGGCATTACTCGTGGTATGGCGTTGGCTGACCAAAAGTACCTCGCCGTGTACTCGATCAGTCGTCCGCGGCTTCACGGTTCTCCGAGAGGTGCTCCCAGATCTCCGTGCAGCCGCATCCGTCCTCGACGTCTTCGAGGTGTTCGTCTACTTGTTCGTCCCGGGTCTGGGCCTCGTCGTGGACCTGTGTGTTCTCGCTCATCTTGTTCCTCCACCAATCGAGCACGGCGGACCGCAACGCCGAGAGAGGCCGGCGCACACTCCGTCGCTGTCTCGATCTGCTGTCACTCCCCCATACAGGCCTCCCCATCTTAAGGCCGCCTTCCCCCGTAATCCTGTCCCCGACTCCCTCTTCGGGGAGGGTATTGCCGGTACCGGTGACTGTGCGAGAGAATCGCGCGGTCCGTGCTAATCCATCTCATACACCGCACGACGGAGAGCGAGTCGAAACGATCCGGCGAAACGTGGGCAGGTCGAAGGACTCACCTGCCCGGAGGATCTAATGAGATGTAATGACGACGGACGTTCACCAGCTCGACGACGGGGCCTGGATCAGCGTCAACGACTCGCGGGAGGTGAACGTCAGCGACCTCTGGCTGCTGGCGCGAAGCGACTTCTGCGGGTGTGAGCCGACTGATTTCCTCGCCGAGGGCTTCGTCGAAGTCGGGATCGACTATCCAAATATCGAAGCGCGAATCGCCGGCATGTGTATCTCGTGTGGTACGAACGGCGTGAGCGACTGGCTGACGGTTGGCCGCGTCATCGACCCCGAAACCGGTGAATTCTATCCCGTCACCTTCGAGAGCGCCCACGTACCACGAAAACGGACCCGACTGGCCGACGCAGAGTAGCGGCAATATCTGTCTCCTTCGGCGAGAGGTGGGGAGGATTGACGCCAAGACGGGTGGTATATGGGTAGGGCTCTAGAAGCGAAAGTACGAATGCCAACGAAGGTCGAGAAGTGGAAAGACGAGGTCTACGGAAACGAGATCCGTGACCACCTCATGCGGTTCGCCGAGGACGGCTGGGACGCCATTCCCGACGACGAGCACGACGCGTGGTTCGAGCGGTTCAAGTGGTGGGGCCTGTACCACCAGCGCTCCGGACAGGAATCGTACTTCATGATGCGGATCGGGACACCGAACGGTGTCATCGAGCCGGGCCAGCTCCGCGTGATCGGCGAAATAGCCAAAGAGTACGCGACTGGCCCCGCCGACAACCCCGAGTTCGGCGACGCCTACTGTGACTGGACGACTCGCCAGTCGATCCAGCTGCACTGGATCAAGATCGAAGACGTTCCCGAAATCTTCGAGAAACTCGAAGCGAACGGGCTCTCGACCCAGCAAGCCTGCGGTGACTCCTGGCGGAACATCGTGGGCTGTCCGGTCGCTGGCAAGGACAAACACGAGCATGTCGACGCCTGGGACGTTGCGGAGAATCTCCACAACACGTTCAAAGGTGACGACGATCACGTCAACCTCCCCCGGAAGTGGAAGGTCGCCGTCGCCGGCTGTGACGAAGGCTGTGCGCAGGGCGACATCAACGATCTGGCCTTCGAGCCCGCCAAGAAAGACGGCGAAATCGGCTTCAACGTCCGGGTCGGCGGCGGCCTCGCCCGGAAGGAACCGCGCTTCGCCCGGGACATCGACGTCTGGGTTCCCGAAGAAAAGACTGCCGAGGTCGCCGGCGGCCTCTCGGCACTCTTCCGCGATTACGGCAATCGGGACGACCGCTTCAACGCCCGGATCAAGTTCCTCGTCGACGAGTGGGGCCCCGAGAAGGTTCGAGAGACCCTGCAAGAGGAGTACGTCGACTTCGAACTCCCGACTGCCGGCGAGGACATGCGTGAGGAGTATACCTACAACACGGGGACGCAGGACGGTCACAACGATCACGTCGGCGTCCACGAACAGAACGACGGGAAGTACTACGTCGGCCTGAACGTCCTCGTGGGTCGTCAGGGTGCCGACGACGTCCTCGAACTGGCCGATCTGGCCGACGAATACGGTTCGGGCGAAGTTCGCCTGACCCAGCGCCAGAACATCATCGTCACGGACATCCCCGAAGAGAACCTCGACGACTTCCTCGACGAGGATCTGCTGAAGGATTACTCCCCGGACCCGAGCCCGTTCATGCGCGGCTCGATTGCCTGTACCGGGACCGAATACTGTTCGCTGTCGATCGTCGAGACGAAGAATCGGCAGGTGCGCTACGCGCGCTGGCTGCGCGACAACGTCGACCTTCCCGACGACCACGAGGAGTTCCACATCCATCTGTCGGGCTGTACCGCCTCCTGTGCCCAGCCCCAGATCGCCGATATCTCCCTGCGCGGCATGAAGACCCGCAAGGACGGCGAACCGGTCGAAGCGCTGGACATCGGTCTGGGCGGCGGCCTCGGCGACGAGCCCCGCTTTGCGGACTGGGTCGAGATGCGCGTCCCTGCCGACGAGGTCCCCGGTGCGATCAAGAACCTGATCGCCAACTTCGAGGACGAGCGCAACGAGGGCGAAACCTTCCGTGACTTCGTCGCGCGCCACGACGAGGATCAGCTTGCGGAATTCATCGAGCCCGAAGAGACCAGCTACGACGATCCGTACATGCACAACACCAAGCAGACGTGGTACCCCTACGCCGAGGGCGACGACTCCATGGAGGCCTCACCCGCGCCGACCGACGGCGAGGGCAAGCCGCTGAAGCCTGCTGACGACTAAGAAAGCCCTCACGCGGCCCTGGGGGGCCGCGTTCGCCCTTTGCATGTCCGCCGAGAGAGCTTTGCTCTCTCGTGCTCTGCGCTCATTTCATTCGCGCAGACCGCCGCGAGAGCTTCGCTCTCGCTAAGGCCCGCAGCGAGACGGCCGGCGGTCGCCGGCCGCTCGGTAGGGTTACGCCGACGCTTTCTGTAGCCGCTCGCAAGATTGCGAGCGGCAGGCCTGCCCTTCCCCGGGGAGCGGAACGAACTCCGCGCGCTGGCTTCCTGACCGCGATCGCCTATCCCTCCGTCACAAGACCAAAGTGACTTCCGGGGAACACAGTCCCTGATGGCAGACGATAGACGGTCGATTTACTCGATAGTGGCACGGAGCGGGCTGCTCGTCGGATTGCTCGCAGTCAGCACTACGGCCGTAACAGCTCAGATGCAACAGACCAACCCACCGGACGTCGAGGTGCCGCTGGAGACGATGGTGCTGGTCGGTGTAATCGCCGCGGTCGGGGCCTTCATCGGCGCGTTCCTCGCGAACTGGTACTGGAGCAGGCAGCCGAGCAGCGGGCGGCAGGCACAGCAGCCCGCACGCCAGGGAACTGCGCGAGGCCAGCAACCACCACCACAGCAACGTCAGCAAGCGAACAGACAACCGAACCAGCCGGGTCAACAGTCCCGCAGACAGCAAAGCGGCGGGAGACAACCGGACGACAGTCAGCAATCCGGGCCCTGAGCAGTCACTCAGCCGCCGCTCGATACCCGAAGAAGAATGCCCGGCCGACGCCGACGAGCCACGCGGCGACGACACCCACCAGAAGCAGTCCCATGAAGACGTTCAGTCGGGGCGTCAAAAGCGAGTCCCGAACGAAGCCATAACCGAGCGCGCCGACGCCACCACAGAACGCGAGACCAGCTACGGCCCAGCGGGGGCGAGACTGGTTCTCGCGGGCGAGGATCGACTGTGGAATGGCGACACCGATGATGGCGAATATCGCTGTCTCGACGGGTGTCAGCCCCGAGAGTGACGGCCCACGGACGACCGCCATCACGATCCCGGACAGCACGATCGCAGCGGCGATACCAGCCGCGATAACACGATTCTCGTCCATGAAATAAAGTTTCAGAGACCTTTGATAAATCATTCCGTTTTGTGAACTGCCGAAGCAGCAACACAGTCACCGGCATACGCGGCGCAGAGCGCCGCGTTTTCTGTCAGAGCAGTGCTCTGACAACGTCCACGTCGTTGCACTCCGTGGACTCCCCGCGAGCGCGGCGAAGCCTCGCTCGCAGCCTTTTTCGCCCACGTTTTTGCGGGTGGGGTTCCCGCAGCGCCCGCGGCGCGAGGAAACCCCACCCCGGAAAAAGGTGGATGGGAAGATTCTTCCCGCTCGTGCTCCACCGTCCGGACATGAGCACGTTCACTGTTCGCGGCTCGTTCCAGGCGCGGGACGGACCGCAGTCCTTCGAGAAGGAGATCGAGGCACCGAACGAGAATGTCGCGACCGAACACACGCTTGCGGAGTTCGGTTCGAAACACGGGCTAAATCGCACACAGGTCGAGATCGACGAGGTGAAAGCATGATGGGCGGCGGCGGTGGCGGTGGCGGTGGCGGCGGCCAGATGCAGGAGATCCAGCAGGCGATGCAGGCACTCGAAGAGGAGAAAGAGGCCCTCCAGCAAGACGTCCAGGACCTCCAGACCGAGAAGGTCGAAACCGACGAGGCCATCGAGGCCATCGAAACCCTCGAGACCGGCTCGACCGTTCAGGTCCCGATCGGCGGCGGCGCGTACGTCCGCGCAGAGATCGAGGACATCGACGAGATTATCGTCGGCCTCGGTGCCGACTACGCGGCCGAGCAGGAGCAGGACGACGCCATCTCCACACTCGAAACGAAAAAGGAAGCCATCGACGAGCGAATCGAGGGCGTTCAGGAGGAGATTGCCGAGGTCGAGTCCGAGAGCGAGCAGCTCGAAGAGCGCGCCCAGCAGATGCAACAACAGCAGATGCAGCAGATGATGCAGCAGCAACAGCAGGCCGAAGAAGAGGGCGGCGACGAGTAGAGCGCAGATGTTCGACGGACTGAAGGAGAAACTCGGCCGCTTCAGCAAGGACGTCGAGGACGACGTCGACGAGGAAGCGGTCGAAGAAGCCGAGGCTGAATCCGCCGAGCCAGCGCGGGAATCGACTCCTGCCGACGGCGAGCGACAGGAGACACCCGAGGAACCTGCCGCTGAAGCGGAGTCAGCCGCCACGGCGGAGACGCCCGGCAAAGCAGGGACGGCCACCGAGCCGCCCGAAGCCGAGACGGTGGGGTCTGGCGCGACGACCGCAGCAGACGAGCCAGCGGCCGCGACAGCGCCCGAAGCGTCCGCTGCGGAGGAATCGGCTGACACGGCGACCGCAGAAGAGCAGTCGGTCGAGGAAACCGACGACGAGTCGCCCGAAGAGACAGACGAGGACGACGGACGCGGGCTCGCAGAGAAGGCCAAGCTGTTCGCGACGGGCAAGACCGTCATCGACGAGGAGGACCTCCAGAAACATCTGGACGACCTCGAAATCGCACTGCTGCAGAGCGATGTCGAGATGGGTGTCGCCCAGGAGATTCTCGACGGCGTCGAGGAGAACCTGACTGGACAGACCCGGCAGCGACTCTCCTCGACTGGGAATCTCGTGCGAGACGCGCTACGGGAAGCACTGTACGACGTGATCAGCGTCGGGCAGTTCGACTTCGAACAGCGGATCGCCGAGGCCGAGAAACCAGTGACGATCATCTTCACCGGGGTCAACGGCGTCGGCAAGACGACCTCGATCGCGAAGCTCTCGCGGTATCTCGACCAGCGGGGCTACTCGTCGGTGCTGGCCAACGGCGACACCTACCGCGCCGGCGCGAACGAGCAGCTCCAAAAGCACGCCGAGAACCTCGATCGGAAGTTCATCTCCCACGAGCAGGGCAGTGACCCGACGGCGGTCATCTACGACGCCGTCGAGTACGCCGAAGCCAACGACGTCGACGTCGTCCTCGGCGATACGGCAGGGCGGCTCCACACGAACGAGGGCCTGATGGACCAACTGGAGAAGATCGACCGCGTTATCGGCCCGGACATGACGCTGTTTGTCGACGAAGCCGTCGCCGGACAGGACGCCGTCAACCGGGCGCGGGAGTTCGACGAGGCCGCGGAGGTCGACGGCTCGATCCTGACGAAAGCCGACGCCGACCCACAGGGCGGGGCGGCGATCTCGATCGCCCACGTCACTGGCAAGCCGATCCTCTTTCTCGGTACCGGTCAGGACTATCCCGACCTCGAACGATTCGACCCTGAGGCGATCGTCGACAGCCTGCTCGGCGAGTAGTCCGCTCGGTCACTGCCGGGCGTTCACTCTTCGCGCTGTTCGCGGGTCGTCCCTCCCCGCTCTCGGTTCCCGAGGGCTCATAGTCATTACTGTAGGTCTGTTCCGGGTCGACCGCACGATCTCATGCGGTTGCACCGGTAAATCGCTACAGTAATCACGATCACTTCGTTCGTCCTCGCTCCTCCGAGAGGTGTTCCCACACTTCCGCACAGCCACAGCCGTCCTCGACGTCCTGCAAGTGGTCGTCTGCGGTGGCACGTTTGTCGTCGGCTTCTTCGGGTGTCTCGACCATCTATCCGCCCCTTGTCGGTGCCCCGATAAAGCCTCGGCCACGCCAGCACCCTTCTCCGGGGCTGGCGAAATACGGCTATTTTTGCCGGCACAATGGGCGTCCCACGTTGCTGGAAACCACACTATTGCAGAGTTGTCATTCGTTTCAGGGTCGGTCGGGCGTGTTGACGCAGAATCCGTCAGGAGCCACGAGACAAACCTCGGCATAGCGAACCGTCTGCCTGAAGATCGGTCAGGCGTATCGGGTGATATTGTCTCACACATAGCGGCAAACTCTAGTCGTTTCTGCTGTCGGAGGCAGGGTTGTCCGGGAGAGCGAGGTACAAACGTCGGGACAGTCTGTGTCGAAAGAACAGGCACGATTGGCGTGGCGGTCGCCACGGTCCGTGCGTGAGTATCTATGAACACGGTCGAACGATGGAAACAGGAGAAACACCCGCTGGATGTCATCGAGGACGTCGAGCGCTACGCGGCAGAGGAGCTGAGTTTCGAAGAGATCGAAGCCCGCGCCGGTGACGGCGAGTGGGAGCGCCTGAAGTGGGCCGGGCTGTACGCCCACGGCCGACAGGACGGCTATTTCATGCTGCGGACGAAGGTCCCGGGTGGGTATCTGACGCCCGAGCAGGCCGAGGTGATCGGCGAGGTCGCCGAGGAGTACGCGACCGCACCGGCGGAGTACGGTGGCGAAGAGCAAAACGAGATCTGGGGCGACGCCTTCCTCGATATCACCACTCGTCAGGACGTCCAGATGCACTGGATCGAGGTCGAGGATGTCCCCGCGATCTGGGAGCGCTACGACGAGGTCGGCCTGACGACGATCCAGGGCTGTGGCGACTCGGCGCGAAACGTTCTGGGCTGTCCTGCCGCGGGACTGGACGGTCACGAGTGCTTCGACGCTCAGCCAGTGGTCGACGCCGTCTCGGACTTTTTCACCAACAATCGCGAGTATGCCAACCTCCCCCGGAAGTTCAAGATCACGATCACTGGGTGTCGAGATGACTGCTCCCAATCGCAGATCAACGACGTGGGGTTGACGCCCGCCAGGCGAGAAGTGGACGGAGAGGGCTACTACGGCTTTCACGTGAAAGTCGGGGGCGGCCTCTCCGATGGGCCGCGGATGGCCTCGCCGCTGGACATCTTCGTCCCGCCCGAGGACGCCGTCGAGTTCTGTCGCGCCGTCGCCCAGACGTTCAAGGAACTGGGTGACCGGAACAACCGCGGGGTCTGTCGGATGCGCTATCTCGTCCAGCAGATGGGCCCCGAGACGTTCGAGGAGGCCGTCCGAGACCGTTGCTCGGTCGACCTCCCGACCCGTGGGACCGACCTCACGGAGGGCTACACAGGAGACCACGTCGGCGTCCACGACCAGAAGCGCGAGGGGCTGAAGTACGTCGGCTGCAACGTCATCGCGGGCCGGATGGGCGGCGAGGAGTTCGCCGAGGCGGCCCGGGCCGCCAAGCAGTACGGAACCGACGACGCCTCGATTCGGCTGGCGACCGACCAGAACTTCCTCGTGACGCACGTTCCAGCCGAACACGTCGGCGACCTCATGGACGAGCCGTTCGCACGGAAGTACCGTCCGGATCCGGGCCCGTTCTCGCGCGGCGCGGTCGGCTGCACGGGCTCGGAGTTCTGCAACTACGGCATCATCGAGACCAAAAATCGCGTGCGACGGTGGGCCAGGGCCCTCGATAGACGGATCGACACGCCAGATGACCTCGACGTCGTCCGGATGCACATGTCGGGTTGCTCGGCCTCCTGTGCCCAGCCACAGATCGCCGACATCGGATTTCGGGGTGAGACAGTCCAGATAGACGAGGGCGAGGGAACCACGAACGAGGAGGGCGATAACAACGAGGCGTCGGAGACGCCTCGGGCAGACGGCGAAGCCGTCGATATTGTCGAGGGGATGGACGTCGGCCTCGGCGGCTCCCTGGGAGCGGACAACGAGTTCCTCGACTGGGTCGAACACGCCGTGCCGGCCGACGCGGTGATCCCTGCGCTGGAAGAGCTGTTTGCAGCCTACAGTGACGAACGCAGTGATAGCGAGCGGTTCTACGAGTGGTGTCGTCGGGTCGGCAACGACCGGCTGCGGTCGATCATGCAGGGAGCCAACGCCAACGTTTCGGGTGGCATCGCACACGATACCGGCGGTCGCGACACGGAGGCCGACGATGACTAGGGAGAGTCCCCTGCCTGGCGTCCCCGATGTTGGGCAGGACACTGACGACAACGGAACCGGGAACGACTGCGGCTGTGACAGTTGTGGGTGTGGGAGTAGCGAGACCGAAGCTGTCCCCGACGGTGGTGCACAGGCGGCTAACGTCGACAGCGAGGGGAACCTCCGGAACGTCGAGTTCACGAAACCCGCCGACGGAACGAGCCAGGATGTCGAGTCGGGCCAGCCAGACGAGCGCGTCGATACACCCGAAGGCGTCGACCTCGACACCCCGGGCTACGGCATCCGGGCGGAGATGAACGACATCGAAGAACCCGACGACAAGACCTGGTTCATGGAGCTCGACGAGGCGGTCATCGACGACGACCGATGTATCCAGTGTGGGACCTGCGTGGCCGCCTGTCCCTCCGACTCGATTGGCATCGGCGAGGACGACCTCCCCGAACTGGTCAAGATGTGCACGGGCTGTTCGCTGTGCTGGGACTACTGCCCGCGCGGTGGCCTCCGCTACGAGCGCCAGTGGAAGATCACTGGCGGCGAGGACAACGTCAAAGGCGCGGGCGATCCCATCACCGAGTTCTCGGCGAAGGTCACCGAGGACTGGCGGGAGAACTCCCAGGACGGCGGACTCGTCACCGCGGTGCTGATCCACCTGCTCGACGCCGGCGAGATCGACGGCGCGCTCATCGCCACCGAGAGCGACGACGCGGAGTGGAAAGCCGAGAGCTTCCTCGCGACCACGCCCGAAGAGTGCATCGCCAGCGCAGGCAGTTTCTACAACCAGACGATGGCGCTGGGAAATCTCGATCTCGAACAGTGGGAACACAAACTCCCGGACAAGCCCCTCGACAAGATCTCTCTTGCCCTCGTCGGAACGCCGTGTGAGATCGAGGGTATTCGTGCCTTACAGGACTTCCAGTGGGAGTACGGCGGCCAGGAGGAGGGTATCCGGGCTATCGACTACACGATAGCGCTGATGTGCACGAAGAATTTCAACTACTGGCGGCTGCTGGGCGATATGATCGAGGACGAACGCGGGATCCAGAGGGAAGAAATCGAGAAGATGGACGTCCTCCACGGGAAGATGATGGCCTATGACTACGAGGGTAACCTCCTGCTGGAGGAGGACGTCGAGAACTTCCACGACGCTGCGCTCAAAGGCTGTGACGAGTGTGCCGATTTCACCGGGTACTGTGCGGACCTGACCGTCGGCTCCGTGGGGTCGAGCGACGAGTACTCCAGTGTCATCGTCCGGACTGAGGCGGGACTGGACGCCTGGGAGTTGACCGAACCGGACCTGGACTACCACGACCTGGAAGATCGCTCGGCGGTCGGCGGCCTCCAGAGCTGGGACAAGAAGAAGGCCTTCGAGTCACTCGAACGCCCCTTCGATCCCGACGCCCCGCGGTTCATCGACTACGCCGACCACGCCGAGCACTACGGGACCGAACTGAATCCCCACGAGGCCGATCACTGACCTCGAACCAGCAACAATTTCTGGTAAGTCGGACGGCTGGCGGTATTCGCCGTGAGAAGTCTCTTGAAGTGTGTGGGTGTCGGTCACACAGGTATGACTCGATACGCGAACCGCCACGCGGATCTCGATCCGGAGCTGGTCGAGGACGGCCCAGACGTCGACGGCGATGTCGATCCTGAGCAGTTGACGGGCTGATTATTCCCGGGCGTCTTCGACGGCTGCGACGAACTCCCGGGCGTGTGCTTCGACGGCCTCGTAGTCGCCACGTTCGATAGCGTCGTAGTCAATGAGTGCGCTACCGGCACCGACGACATCCGCGCCCGCGCCGAAGAACGACTCTACGTTGTCCGGACCGATGCCGCCGGTGGGCATGATTGGAACGTCGCCGAGCGGGCCGGCAATCGCAGCGAGATGGGACGGCCCCACAGTGGAAGCGGGGAACACCTTGAGCAGATCCGCACCTGCAGCCATCGCGTCGGCGGCTTCGGTGGGCGTCATCACGCCCGGGCCGACGACGACGCCGCGACGGCTGGCCGTCTCGATCACCTCGCAGTCGAGATGGGGTGAGACGACGAACTCCGCGCCGGCCTCGATGACACGGGAGGCAGTCGCGGAGTCCATGACCGTCCCAGCACCGACGAGCACCTCGTCGTCCACAGTCGGAACGAGTTCGGCGATGGTCCCGCTGGCGTCGTGGCCGTCGGCGGTGATTTCGAGTGCGGTCACGCCACCGGCCTGCAGCGCTTCGGCGACAGCTGGCATGTCGTCCGGGTCGATGTCACGCAGGACTGCGACGACGCCGCTGTCGAGCAGCCGATCGAGCGTACGCATGATTCGTGCTGGGCGCGACCACCTAATAAAAGTCCCTACGAGTCGAGCGACTGGTTCCCCCGAGCGAGGGTCCGTTCGACCCAGGACGGCCGCGGAAGCGCCTCGACGTCGGTCCTGACTGAATAGCGGTAGGTCGTCCGGAAGTTGCCGGTGCGAGTGAGCAACGTGTACTCCAGCCGGAGGTCGGTCACCAGCCCGTCCGGGCGAATCGTCGCGACGAGTGTCCCGTTGGTCACGCCGTTGTGCGTCCGCTCGGCACTTGACCCGAGCAACCCTCTATCGTCGCTGGTCGCCCTGACGCGATAGCGGACGCCATCGGACGTCTCGATGCGGTCGATCGTCCGGACCCGGCTGTTGTTGAACCAGACCCCCAGTATGGAAGCCCGTGCGAGATTGAGCGAGTCGTCAGGACGCGACGACGAGGGCGAGACAGTCCGTGCGATCCCCCTCGGAACGTCGGCGAATTCGACGGTGTGGGTCCCGTTCGACCAGGTTCCGTACGTGAATCCCACAGAGTCGTTTGTATAGCGATAGAACACCGTCGGCTCCCCGATCCGGACGGTAGTTTCGTTGGCGATTCGCACGTCACTGGTGACCGGTTCATCCCGCGACTTGACGCCGGTACTCCGGTTGTAGACTTCCCATCGCCGGGCCTCGAATCTGGCCCTGACACTCTCGTTCCGGAGAGCGTGCTCGTGGGCCGTGACGAGCGCTGTCGAGTCGAGGATGTCACGCTCGTGGTCGACCCCCGGCGGCCCGTCGAACCCCGATGGAACGGACGCCGGCGTGACCGTCTCGCTCTCGCCGCCGCTGTCGCCGTCAAGCGGCGTAGTACAGCCACCCAACACGAGCAAGATCGCCAGCCCGAGCACGGCCCGGCGCATACCCACCGTAGAGGGTGCGAGCGACAAAGCCGTGTTGGTGACTGCCACGCTCGCGATAGATCGCGAACTCCTACTGAACACCGGGGTCGTACGGTATCGCCGGGTCAGAGCGGGGTGCGCCGATTCCGAGGACCGTCACCGGTTCGTCGGCGTCGTCAGGATTGTACGGCCGGTGGGGACTGTCGGGTTCGGCGACGAATACCGAGTCTGCCTCGACGACGTACTCTCGATCGGGTGTCTCGACGTGGAGCGTCCCGTCGAGCACGTAGAAGGCTTCCTCACGGAGTTCGTGAGAGTGATACTCCCGAGCCAGTTGCTCACCCGGGTCCATCGCGTAGCGCGCGAGGTGAAGGTTCGTCAGTCCGGACGCGCCGGTGATCGAGCGGCGGTCGCAGTGGTAGTCGGCGGTCGGTTCGAGTGCGTCGGGATCGACGACGCTGTAGCCCATATCCGTGGGTGCACTGGCGACAAAAAGGCTTTACCGGCCCAGTCGCGTATCAAGGTGCAAATGGTACTCGACGATCTCGGAAAATCTCTCCGCGGGGCCCTGGACGACCTCCGGGGCAAGTCCCGCATCGACGAGGAAGACGTCGACGCCGTCGTCAAGGAGATACAGCGCTCGCTGCTCCAGGCGGACGTCGACGTCGACCTCGTGATGAGCCTCTCTGACAGCATCAAGTCTCGCGCCCTGGACGAAGAACCACCACAGGGCACCTCCGCCCGAGACTGGGTCCTCCGCATCGTCTACGAGGAGCTGGTCGAACTCGTGGGGGAGTCGACGAACCTCCCACTGGAATCACAGACGATCATGCTCGCCGGCCTCTACGGGTCGGGGAAGACGACCACGGCCGCGAAGATGGCCTGGTGGTTCTCCACGAAAGGGCTGCGACCCGCCATCATCCAGACCGACACCGACCGCCCCGGCGCGTACGATCAGTCCAAAGAGATGGCCGACCGCGCCGAGGTCGACTTCTACGGCGATCCCGACGAGGACGATCCGGTCAAGATCGCTCGCGAGGGTCTGGAAGCGACCCAGAATGCCGACGTCCGGATCGTCGACACAGCCGGGCGGGACGGCCTCAACGAGGAGCTGATCGAACAGATCGAGCGCATCGAACGCGAAGTCAACCCCGACCGCAACCTGCTGGTGCTGGACGCCGCGATGGGCCAGAGCGCCAAGAGCCAGGCCGCCGACTTTCAGGAGGCCATCGGCATCGAGGGCGTGATCATCACGAAACTCGACGGCACAGCCAAGGGTGGGGGCGCGCTCGCGGCGGTCGACGAAACCGACTCGACAATCGCGTTCCTCGGGACCGGCGAAACGGTTCAGGATATCGAGCGCTTCGAGCCGGACGGCTTTATCTCGCGGCTGCTCGGGATGGGCGACCTGAAACAGCTGACCGAGCGCGTCGAGCGCGCGATGGAGGCGACCCAGGACGAGGACGAGGACTGGGATCCCGAGGACATGATGGAGGGGGAGTTCACCCTCTATGACATGCAAAAGCAGATGGAGGCGATGAACAACATGGGCCCGCTCAGCCAGGTCATGGACATGATCCCCGGGATGGGCGGGGGCGTCATGGACCAGTTGCCGGACAACGCCATGGACGTCACCGAAGAGCGCATGCGTGACTTCCAGGTCATCATGGACTCGATGACCGACGGGGAGATGGAAAATCCGAGAGTGGTCGGCAAGTCCCGGATCGAGCGCATCGCGCGCGGGTCGGGCAAGCCAGAAGAGCGCATCCGCGAACTCCTCGAGCAGCACAAGATGATGGAACGAACTCTGAAGCAGTTCCAGGGTATGGGCGACGCCGATATGGAGCGGATGATGAAACAGATGCAGCAGGGCGGCGGTGGCGGCATGGGCGGAATGGGGCCCGGCGGCGGTGGCGGCGGGCCGTTCGGCTAAAGCCACTCTATCTATCTGATACATCGGTGGATGACCTCACGAACCTGTGCCGCTAGGCTCTCCCCGTCAAAATTACATCAACGGGTCGGGGTCGGTGGGCTCACTAAGGGGTCCTTGAGTGCCCCTATCCGTTTGAGGGTTGCTCACAAGTCTACGTATTTGAGGATTCAGTTTTATTCTCTCACATGTACGGGGATATGGCGACCGCCACAGCCACCGCGGGGAGACCTCCCTCCTGCTCCCTCTCTGCGGAAGGAAGGCAGCAACGAGTTAGCCACAGTCGTCATCAGTAGATGCTATTCTCCCCGATAGACCAACACTTCATTTTCTAAACTATCTGGGGTTCTGGGATAATTATTGGCGGCTGATTGCAGTTCAGAAACCGCCTCTTGCTGAATTTCAGTAGCTTCTGGAATGTCATCTTCAAATTCAGCATCATTATCGATATACACCGTACATTCCTCTGCGAATTTCTCGGCAGCGGCAATAAGATGTTCAGCAGTCGAAATTCCATTTTCAATCGGTTCAGGAAATAGATCGCGATTTTCAATACTGCAACTGTTGGTGAACTTGTCGGCGTATTTCCAACCATCGGGGTTCTTTCTTTGTAAGACTGTAGAATCGTCTCCCCCAATATTCGTTTCTAAAACCCCTTGTGCAGCCCTAAATCCCTCAAGAGCGTTATAAAATTGACTATTCCTCATATCAGATAGTGGACTACCGCTGTAATCAACCAAAGTGAGTAAAACGTCACCCCCATCCTCCCTATCTATGATTAGGCCGTCAGGAACATTTGCATCCGCTCCCTCTTCTCTTTTTAAATAAAGGCCTTCGCTATCCATCATTGCCCCGATCGCTTCCTGGCCATTTCTCAAATCATCATAAGCCTGTTCGTATACCTCGACTGCATACTCAGTACGGTCAGTTTTATCCTCAACTCGTTCTGGATTACACTCTAAAGAGTCACTCTCACCAGACGCATTTGTGGATGGTTCGGTTGTTTCTGTGGTCGTCGGTTGACTCCCAATAGGGTTTTGGCCAGTACATCCCGCGATCAACAGCACAGAACTCGCAATAAAACTACGACGAGCCGTATCCATATAGCTGGTATACTGGCATCAATTGTTAAATACTGTGGACCCAATGGTGACTGCACCTCTCACGCAAAAACTTTAGAAGCCAAAAAGGCCGGACGCTCCTTTCAGTCACGTCCGGCAGAACTGGGGGCCCCGACCGCAGTATGCTGTCCACAGTGGATTTTACAATATCTACGGACACAGTTCTCAGAGATTCAATATCGTGGATTAGGGGTGGTCGCTGGCGGATCTCATCTACGAATCTTCATCAGACTGCACGCTCTGTTTGCCCTCACGGAAAAGACGAAGCAGTCGTCCCGGCCAGAAATCACCCCGGAATGCGCGGACCACCAACACGAGAAAGAGGACAACCAGCACGAAAATCAAGGCCCTGATGAACAGGAGTTCGAGTTGCATACGTTTCGTTGCGCAACTGGACGGTATAAGGATTTCTGAGTGACGGTGTTATTTTCTATCGCGGGGAGCACATCCGCGAAAAGTGAAACCGACATCGTCGAGCGGTCGTCTCCCTCACTGGGTGGTCACGCGTTCGGCCCGGCAGCGTTCATCGCGGCGTCGAGTCGGATGATCGCCTCGCTCACGTCACTCTCGGGATTAAACCGATATCGCTGTGGACGCGTGTTTTCGACCGGTTCGATGACGTCGATACCCAACAGGAGGTCCAGATGTCGGCTCACAGACTGACGACTTACGTCTGCCATGTCGGCCAGTTCTGATTGATTGAACTCTCGATAGGCCGGGAGGTCCAGCAGAGCATCGACAATCTTGGCGGCGCTCTCGTGTTTTGTGAGCACAAGCCACCCAGTTGGGTGGTCCTCCCGTGCTGCTCCGTCACTCGGATCGCTGTGGTCTATCTCAGACATCGTTCGAACGGTAGCGAACGAGCGCTACCATCTCCTCAGCTATCACCTGGGACTTGCTGCTGTTAAGTCTGTTGGACAATTTAGCGACTCCTAATTGACGACTACGTAAAATTAGTGCACACTATTTATAAACATCCCTATTTATTACTCCAATACCGGGTGAAATATTTGCCGAGAGAAATGAAGTGCGATCTCCTGTGGAAGCTCTGCAGGCGACACGGGTGGGGATCACCGATTCCGAAGGAAGATCTCGTCGGCCTGGCACTGGAAGACGTAGATCAGGGTCGTGGAAAAGCGGTCGTCAAGGAACTACTCAGAGAGCCGTATATCGGCTACCAGCGCGGGAACGGATACAGTATCGGAAACGATCCGGATTCGCAAGCCCAGGCGGCGTTTCGTCTTCGCTCGTCGTGTGCTATTTCGAGCCTGCGTATTGAAGCAACGCTATCCAGATTCGAGCAGGCAGGTGGATTCGACGCGTACGAGGAGGACGACGTGCTTTCCAGTCTCGAAACCTGGGGGTGATTCCTGTACGTCTGTTCAGGGTCGACCGTACGACAGAGTACGGTCGCACCATCACATCAGTCGGCTTCTTCTGGCCGCTCTCGTTGCACGACGAACACCGGCCCGAGGAACTGCTCGGCCACCTGATCCGCGGGCAGTCCGAAGACGAACGTCGCGAGCGAGGGGTCAGACTCGCCCATCACGAGGGCGTCGAAGTCGACTGTGGCGTCGATAATCGCGTCGACCGGATCGCGCTCGCGCCCGATCCGTGTCTCGATACGTCCCTCGTCGAAGCCGTTGTCGGTCAGTCGGTCTGTGAGTCCGTCCAGCAGTGTCTGGGCGTCGGCGTCACTCTCACCTTCACGAGCGACGTGATACAGCGTCACCGACGCCTCCGATCCGGCGAAGACGCCACTGACGACCCTGGCCAGGCGATCGATACCGACGGCCCCCCGGACGGCCACGAGGACATCGTCCATCTCGGCGACCGTATCGGGAATCAGGATGGCCAGACAGCCTTCATCGTGACTGATGCGGTTGATCGTCTGCTGGGCCTTGTGTGTGAACACGAGCCGTCGCTCGACGGTCGCCCCGGCGTTCTCGAACAGGGCTTCGAGTTCGTCCATTCGAGCGGTCGCACGCTCCTCGAACTGCATCCGGGCCTGGCCGGGTGCGGTCTGTTCGGGGATGACGTGATAGCCCAGCAGGACGACGTTCGCGTCGGCCAGCAGTTTCGGGACACCGTCGGGGATCGATTCACCCTCCAGGACACGGATCGGGACGAGTACGGATGGTCTGTCTGTCATGGTTAGACGTCACCTCTGAGTTCGATGTCGGCCGCGTAGTAGCGGAACCACAGATACGACCCGGCCATGATCGCGACACCGATCACGATCGAGGCACGGTTCATGAACACGATCAGTCCGGCGCTGGCGAGCGCGCCGAGGATCGGGATCACCGGATACCCGGGGATCCGGAAGTCGGGGTCGTACCACGACGGGTCACGCCGACGTAACACGAGCAAGGCCACACAGATCAGGGCATAGAGCACGAGGTGCAGGAAGGAGGCCACCTCCGCGAGAATCTCGACCTGATCAGTGGCCACGAGCACGAAGATCGGGCCGCCAGCCATCCCCAGCGCGATGTGTGGCGTGCCGTAGCGGAGGTTGATGCGGCTGGCCCATCGCGGGAGCAGCGCGTCCCGGCTCAGCGCGTACACCGAGCGAGAGGCGCTGAGGATCGACGCGTTCGCACTGGAGAACGTCGCCAGCAAGCCGGCAAAGAGGATCAACACCGCACCGGGGAAGCCCAGCAGGTCGCGGGCGACCTCGACCATCGCCGTCTCGCCGAACTCGCCGAGTCGCTCGGCTCCGAAGGAACTGGTCGCGACGAAGATGGTCACGACGTAGAAGATCGTGACGACGATCACCGATCCGACCATCGCCAGCGGAAGGTTCCGACTGGGGTTCTTGATCTCGCCGGCGACCGTCGCGACCTGGGCGAACCCCAGATAGGAGGTGAACACCAGCGCCGCAGTCGTCAGAACGGGGAGCTGGCCCTGCGAGAAGAACTCACCGGGGACGGATTCGCGGCCGAACACGCCGGCGGCGTCGAGGACGCCGTAGGTCAGAAAGGCCGTGAGGATAGCCAGCAGGACGACCACGATCACGTTCTGGAGTTTGGCTGTGTTTTCGGTCCCGCCGACGCTGAGCACTGTGAGCGCGACGGCGAAGACCAGCCCGAGCAAAACGTGGGGAGGAACCGGAAGTCCGGATAGAGAGACGCCGACCTCCGCGAGGACGGCGACGATGTAGTGGCCCAGTCCCACGAGGTAAAACGCCGACGCGAAGACGAGTCCAAGCCACAGCCCGAGCCCGACGATCGCGCCGTAGGGCGTCCCCATACTCCGGGAGACAAAGTAGTAGCCACCGCCGCTGCGGGGCATCGCCGTCGCCAGTTCGGAGGTCGGTAGTGCGACCAGAAGCGCAATGACGCCGCCGATGGCAAACGAGAGCGCGGCCGCGGGACCGGCTTCGGTGGCGGCTAACCCCGGGAAGACGAAGATGCCCGCGCCGATCATCGTCCCGATCCCGATCGCCAGCCCGCCGACGAGCCCGATCGTCCGCTCCAGTTCGACATCGTCCTCGTAGACGGTCGTCTCGTCGGTGACGGACTCGGGCTCTGTCTCGGGTGACTCGCCAGCGACGTTCTCGCCAACGGGTTCGCCACCAGCAGCCGGGTCGGACATAGTTAGCACGTCACTACGTACCCACTAAAAAGCGAGTCCTACTCGTCGGCCACGCTCGGATGCTGTTCCGGCCGTTCGAGATCCGGGTCAGACAGGCGCTCACGCATGGCTTCGAGCGATCGCTGCTCGCGGCGCTCCCACTCCTCGGCGTCGATCTCCTCGCACCCGGGCGGGACGTCGCGATCGCGCTCGGTGAAGTACCCCGCCGGGGCGACCCAGTCGTGATAGAAGCCCACGTCGGCATCCTCCAGGAGCGTCACCGCCACTTCCGCACCGTGGCCGGCACAGACCGCGGCCTGGTGAGCCTTCTCGGCCAGTCGACCCGCGGCGTAACAGCCCTCGACACCGGTGCGGCCGCGCTCGTCGGTGTCGACGAACTCTTTCCCGCGGTCGATGATACCTACGCCGTCAACGTCGAGATAGGAGACATCGTTCTTGGTCGCGAGGACCACACGGGGAGTCTCGACGGTCTCGTCGGCCGTCTCGACCCGAAACCCACCTCTCTCCGTGTCGGTGACGCTTGTCACCTCGGCGTCGATGATCGTCGCGCCGGCCTCGGTGGCCTGTTCGGCCAGCAGATCGAGCCAGAGGCGGGCGTTGATCCCCGCCGGGAAGCCGGGAACGTTCTCCAGATGGGCGTTGCGCCGGAGGATCGATTCGTTCGTGTCGAACACGCGCGTCTGGAAGCCGTGGCGTGCGGTGTAGGTCGCGGCCATCAGGCCGGCGACTCCGCCACCCACGACTACGACCTCGGTGTCGTCGCTCATACCGCCGGGAAGGTGGCCAGCAGTTAGGAATCGTTCGATCAAAACCTGTCCCCCACTGTCCAACAGATTTAGGGCCTGGGATGGCGAACAGCCATCTATGGCCGAGTTAACTTTCCACGGGTTGGACGTTGGAAAGGTCGAATCGGGTGACGACCTCGTCGATCTGATCGCCGAGGCCGCGGCTGAGACGTATCCCCTTGAGGACGGGGACGTGGTCGTGATCACCTCCAAGATCGTCTCGATGGCCGAGGAGCGGCTGGTCGACGCCGACGAGATCGAGGTGAGCGACCGGGCAGAGCGGGTGGCAGACGTAACGGGAATCGATCCGCGGGAAGTCGAACTCATCTACCGTGAGAGTGAGGTGATCGGTGCGATTCCAGTCGGTGACATCGGCGAGGAACTCGTCATGGAGCACGCGGCCGACCCCGAGGCCGCCCAGGAAGCGATCCAGAATCTACCATCGGCCCTCGTGACCGACCGGAACGGCCGGATCTGCACCAACGCCGGGATCGACTGGTCGAACGCTCCCGAGGGCATGATGACGCTACTCCCGGAGGACCCCGACGCCAGTGCCCGCCGGATCCGCGAGGGACTCGAAGCCAGGACCGGCAGGGACCTGGCAGTGGTGCTGGCCGACTCGGAGCTTCTGGGTGCGGGATCGATGGATCTGGCGACAGGCTGTTCCGGGATACAGGCCGTCGACACCAACTTCGGCCGGACTGACCTCTACGGTGAACCCAAGTTCGGCGGCATGGACATGATCGCCAACGAACTCACCGCCGGGTCGGCGCTCCTGCTCGGCCAGGCCGACGAACAGATCCCAGTCGTCGTCGTTCGTGGTCTCGAATACGAGGACGGCGAAGGGACCCCCAACTCCGGAGGACTGATCCGTCGCGGGATCCGCAAGACCGTCCAGCTGACCGCCCGACTCAAGGCTCGCGAGTGGCTCTGATACGGACCGCATAGGTCTGCTCCGTATCGACCGCACGATGTCGTGCGGTCGTAGCGGTAAATCGGTACAGCGGTTCGTATGACATCAGGTATCGAAGAGTAATTGCAGATCGCGCCGACCCGGGTCCCTCCCCCAGTACCCCCTTGACCTCGTCCTCACTGGGCGGACTGGTCGACGTTGTGTCCCAGCGCTTTCAGCAGCGACAGGGCGACCCCCAGCCCGGCCTTGACCTCGGGGTCGCGGATCGCCTTCGCGAGCCCGATCGCACCGACCGGTTCGACCTCCTCGCTGGTGGCGTCGCCGACGGCGTGCAGGACCTCTTCCAGCCCGCGGGAGACATCCTCTTCGGCAGCAGTGTCGGCGACCCCGCCCAGTTGCGAGCCCAGATTCGAGAGGCTCATCACCATCTCGTCGTCCATCGCGGCCGTCAGCAGCGAGGCAATCTGGGCCAGTTCTAGCAGGTCGTCCAGCGTGCCAGTGCGCTGAAGTTGTGCCAGCGCTTCCAGCCCCTCGGCCAGGTCGTCGGCGTTCTCGCCCACGGCGTCGCCCAGCTGGACGAACTCCTCGGTGGCCATCCCGTCGGCGGCCATTCCGAGGTTCGTGCCCGTCTCCGTCACCGACTGGACCATCTCGTCGTCCGCGGCCGCGGTCACCAGCGAGGCGACATCCAGCAGTTCGTTCACCTCGTCCAGCCGTTCGAGCAGCCGCGCGACCTCCTCGGGGTTCTCGGCGACCAGCGACTCGAAGTCCAGGTCGTCGGGGATCGGTTCCTGCTGGGCGTCGCTCATCTCAGATCAGCCCCCGGGCGGTCAGCCAGTACGATTCGTTGTAGCCCAGCTTGGCCCAGTGAATAGGTTTAGAGGGGTCTCGCATCGTCGGCTCGGAGCCGTACTCGAAGTCGACGAACGTGGCCTCGTCCATTCCGGTCTCGATGAAGCAGACCGTCTTGCCGTCGTAGGTCGCGGTGGGCGTCTGGCCCCGCACGCGACTGGCGATCCGGTCGGCGACCGTCCCGGCCTCGTAGTGGGCGACACTGCCCGCTTTCGAGGTGGGGACGTCCGCGATATCGCCGACGGCGTAGACATCCTCGGCGTGTTCAGCTTCGAGGGTAGTGCCGTCGACTTCGACCCAGCCGTCCTCGCCGAGGCCAGCCTCGCGTACGAGGTCGCTGCCGTCGTGCGGCGGGATCCCGACGAGCAGATCGTAGTCCATCTCTTTGCCCTCCATGGTGTGGAGAACCCGAGAGTCGGGGTCGACCGATTCGACGTTGAAGAACGTCTCCAGATTAATCCCGCGCTCCTCGAAGATGGGGGCTACCCAGTCGGCCACCGACTGGAGACCGTGGGCACGCTGGATCGGATAGGTGTAGGTCAACTCGACGTCCTCGCGGCGTCCGCGCTTTCGTAACCAGTCGTCGACCATCAGCACGAACTCGACGGGCGCGGCCGGACACATGTGGGGAACGCCGATCACGCTCAACACGAGGTGGCCCTCGCGGAACTCGGCCAGTTCATCCCGCAGCGCCTCGGCACCCTCGGGCCCGTAGAAGTGGTGGCCCCCTTCTACGAGGCCGGGCACCTCCTCGGGCACGAGATTCGCGCCGGTTGCCAGCACGAGGTGGTCGTAGGCCAACCCGCGATGGTTGTCGAGGACGACCTGCTCGGCGTCGGTGTCGACCTCGGTCACGCGGGCGTTCCAGAACTCGACATCCCGGGGAAGCAGATCCGCGAGCGGCTTCGTCGCTTCCGAGACATCCTTCTTGCCGAAGGGGACGTACAGGTACGCGGGCTTGTAGAACTGCTCGTCGCCGTCGTTGACCAGGACGATCTCGACGTCATCCGAATCGAGTTCGGGTTCGAGACGGTCGGCCAGTCGGTTGGCGAGCACTGTGCCACCGGTACCACCGCCGACGATCACGATGCGTTCGGTCACAGTCTGTCACCACCTGAAGAGTAATGCACAATCATCACAGGATCACGTGGTCGTCTTCACGTAGAGGCTCCAGTAGTCGTCGTGTTCGACGACATCGAGCATCTCGTGGCCAGCCTCGTCGATCCACTCGGGCACGTCGCTCCTGGAGCCGTTGTCGCTGGTCTGGAGTTCGATCACGGTGTCGGGGTCGACTTTCTTGATCTTGCCGATCAGGTCCATCAGGGGACCGGGGCAGGTCGCGCCGCGGGAGTCGACCACGACGTCTGGGGAGATGGATTCACTCATTCTGGATCACCTCAGACGAACAGCACCTGCCTGTCCTGGGCTTTCTGGAGGAAGCCCGAGACGCCGAGAACGCCGTCGAAGACGTCCACGTAGTCGTCGATATCGTTGTCCATCAGGTCCATCACCATCTCGCAGGCGTACACTTCGAGGGGGCCGAGATCCTTGGCCTGGGTCAACTGTTCAGTGAACAGCGGGACCTGATCACCCTCCGATTCGAGCATCGCGTAGCCGGCCGGCCCGGCCACCTCGAAGTCACCGCTCTCGACGGTCCCTTTCTCGAAGGTGGTCAGTCCGTTCATCGTCGCGAACACCTGGACTGGCGTGTCCGAGGCTGCCGCGATGGACCCGATCATACTCACTGCCTGTACCCGTTCTAGCTCGCCGGAGGCGAGGACGATTGCATAGCCAGTCATCTGTCGTTCACACCTGATGGAAGGTGACCACTGTTTATAGTATTGCACACCATTTCCAAGATAGTGAGAACGAGTGGAGTGGTATCTAACAGCAAGGAAGTCGGGCACGGATCGTGCGGTCTTGGGCGGTTTTTTGGCCCTCGCGGTACTCTCCCCGGACGATGACGCGTCGGTCGGTCGCCGTCGAGGCCTACAAAGAGGGACTGCCAGCACTGTCGGCGAGTCTCGTCGGTGGGTTACTCGCGGGTGTCGTTCTGGGGGGGATGCGCAGCGACCTGCAGACGGTCGATGGCCTGCTCGTGCTCGTCCCTGCACTGCTGGCGACGCGCGGGAACGTCTACGGCTCGCTGGGGGCGCGGCTCGCGACCGCTCTCCATCAGGGGTTGCTCGAACCCCGCGTGAGTGAATCCGACGACAAGCTGCTCCGGGCAGTCGCCGCCGCGATCGCCAACGGCCTGCTGGCGAGTGTCTTCGCCGCAGTGGTGGCGACACTCGCACTCGCAGGACTCGGTCGGGCCAGCGCCGGCCTCCTGACGTTCGTGACGATCGCTGTCGTCGCCGGATTGCTATCGGGACTCGCGCTATCGGCGACGGTCGTTCTCGTCGTGTTCGCGGGCTATCGCCGAGGGTACAATCCTGATACGCTGGTCGGGCCGATCGTCACCACCGCCGGCGATGTCTTTGGAATCGCCGCGTTGCTGATCGCCGTCCGGAGTGTCGTCGCTGTCCTGGGAGGTGGGTAGCGTGCCGACCGACTGGACAATTCGAGCGATTACGCGGGCCATGCTCCCGGTATTGCTCGTCCTCACCGTGATCGAGATCGGCAGCGGCCTCGTCCTCGGGAGCTTCGAGAGTGACCTCCTCCGCTACCCTTCCCTCCTCATTCTCGTCCCCGTGACGATCGGCACGGCCGGCAATCTCGGCTCGATCCTCGCCGCGCGGCTCTCGACGGCATTTCATCTCGGGACCCTCTCGTTTTCGCCCGAGGACGACATGCTCGCGGGCAACGCACTCGCGACCGTCGCGCTCGCGCTGACGGTCTTTCCCGTGATCGGCGTCGGGGCCTGGGGACTGGCCGTGCTGACTGGCGGTGCGAAACTCACGGCAGGGACGGTCGTCCTCGTGGCCCTCCTGAGCGGAGCCGTGCTGGCAGTCCTTGCAGTCGTCGTCACGGCGATCGCGACCTACGCGGCCTATCGGCGCGGGCTCGATCCCGACGACGTGGTCATCCCGGTGGTGACCAACACCTGTGACGTGCTGGGCGTGGTCGTGCTCTTTGCGGTCGTAAAAGTCGTCGTCAGCTAGTCAGACTGGACGCGCGGGGCGAGCATGTACGTGACCTGTCCCTGCCCTTCAGCGATCTCGAAGTGGAGCTTGACGGGGAACTCCTCGCCGAGTTCGATCGTGACCTCGGCGTCTTTCGGGATGGCCTTGTTCATGTCCTTGAGGTAATCGAGTGAAAACAGCGAACTCGCTTTCCCGGGAGTGAGGTCGATCAGATCTTCGACTGTGAGTTCGAGGTGAACGTCGTCGGTGTCGCCCTCGGCGTCGACGTAGAACAGTTCGTCGGTGTCGTCGACGCCCAGTTCGATGTGATCGGAGACCATATCGGAGGCCTTGACCGCGCGGTCGATGTCGCGGCCTTCGAGGACGATTCGAGCGGGTAAATCGAGATCAGGCAGGTCGGGCTCCTGGCGGATCGAATCGGGGTTGATCAGCGCGAGGGTGTACTCCAGTCCGTCGATCGCGATGTGGAGTTTGCGCGTCTCCTCGTCCAGTTCGAGGTGGATGAGTTGATCGGAGTCGGCCATCCCGGCGATATCTTCGAGTCGAGAGAGATTCACACCGATGAGACCGCCGTCAGTCTCGTAGGATTCGAAGGCGGCTGCACTCAGCGTGAGATCGACCATCCCGACGTTTGCAGGGTCGACGGCGCGTATCTCCAGCCCGTCGTCCTCCAGGTGAATCTTGCATTCGTCGACTAGCACGCTGATAGAGTCGAGCGTCGACTGCAGCGTGTCAGCACTGACGATCGCGTTGAACATCTTGATCGCGGCTACGACCGCATCATTTAAAAAGACTTCAATTGTCA
>Ga0207718_100408_pt1 | contig 40575 bp, 39 predicted proteins | sample A23M2SouthBayCA_FD_187749 | JGI IMG/M metagenome (GOLD analysis project Ga0207718, IMG submission 187749) | Aerobic enrichment media microbial communities from Eden Landing Ponds, California, USA - A23 M2 (SPAdes) | ecosystem: Environmental > Aquatic > Marine > Unclassified | place: Emeryville... | reverse complement strand
AGTACTGGGACGCCGTCGGCGGCGACCCGCCCCGGCCGCACTGATCGAACACCACCCGACACACGATACCCCGACCATGACCACACTCCACATCACCGTCGGCGACCGAGAACAGCTCCGTGAGGACGCGCTCCAGTTTGTCCAAGACGTCGAGGCCGACGATCTCGACGAACAGGAGGGAACAGCAACGCTTCAGTTCGGCACCTACGACGACTTCGTCGACAGTCTCACGCCGCTGCGTCTTGAGCTCATCCGGGCGATCGCAGAAGAGGCGCCCGAGAGTATGCGCGAGGCAGCGCGTCTCGTCGAGCGTGACGTGTCCGACGTCCACTCGGACCTGAAGCAGCTAGAAGTACTGGGCATCCTCACGCTCAAAGAGGGCGGGCCCAGCGGTGCGATTCAACCCGTTGTTCCGTTCGATCGCATCGAGGTCCACATTGACTACCCGCTCATCGACAGCGGCGATGCCGATGGGACTCCCGCGAGCGCGTAGTCACCACGCATCTCTCTCGGAGTGTCCTCGTGCGATGGCTACTCACGACCCGCAATCACGCTGCTGTTCCGTAACAGTACTTTCGCCCCGCTCACCTGAGCTATAAATCACAGAGTCTCTAATTTTGAGGGGAGGGAGCACCACTGGCCCGGTTTCAACAGCCGGATCATCTCTAAAACAGTGTCACACGCTCCCTCTCCCCCTCAAAATAGCTCGCGAGCTCGTGAGAATGACCACTGATGACCCAAAGACAATCCGTGGCGACTGCTCGTTCTGCGGCGAGACAGTCACGGGTCGGGACGCAATCATCCACTACGAGACCGCTGGCGGTGATCCGGGCGTGTGGGCCGAATGTCCAAGCTGTGGCGAGATCGTTGACCCCACCAATGCTCAGTAAACAGTTCATCCAGCAGATTATGAGACTCGAGCTGCCATCGACAACGCACCACGAGTGCCGTCACTGTGGATACAGCGTGAAGAAGGAAGTCGATGAGTGTCCACAGTGTGGCTCTCACGAAATTGCGGCTTACGATCTTGAGTAATCGCTGAAGTGTTCACGGTTGGTAGCGATGGTTCAATTTCTTATGTAGCACCTGAACGCTGATATGGCCCCAATTGTTACATAAGGCATGGAGCAGCCGTCACCACCCACCTCGCTCCCGAAGTATCTCGCTGAGGGGCTCCCCAAACAGGACACGGAAACCCTCCATAAGATACGGAACTACGTTGAGGCGCTTATCGAGTATCGCGACCAGTCGGTTGACACCGACGAACTTCCCGAGACTGCCGAACCCGTTGAGGAGTCCGATAGCGAAGGAAGCGGGACCGTCGTCAAAGAGAAAGTTACCTGTGGCGACGATAGCTGTAAGTGCGCCAGCGGAGACCCCGCGGATATGCACGGCCCGTATCTCTATCGCTACTATCGTGAGAACGGAACGATGAAATCCGAATACGTCGGTAAGCCAGAAAGTGAGTAGTGGTGTGAGAAGTTTGCCATAACCACCCGTTCGTGCCAACCTGCGGTCCTAGACTTTCCCGCGAAGGGTGTCATCAACGACATCAGCGAACGCAACGTTCTCTCGCACCTGTTGCATCTCGACGGTGACGCGGTCTCCGACACTCGTTTCGGGAACGATCACGACGTAACCGCGCTCGACTTTCGCGATCCCGTCACCTTGGTCACCGAGGTTCTCGATTTCAACGTCTCGCTGTTCACCTTCCTCGACAGGCGGGCCGTCGTATTCGTGTTGCTGACCAGCGTGGTCAGCTGACTGAGTGAGCTCAGTCGTGTCGGTGGCTTCGGTATCCGACGTCGATGTCGATATGAGCGCAACACGGTATGTTTCACCCTCAGAGAGTGTCCCCGTGGCTATCTCACGGTCTGGCACAGTTATCTGGTAGGTGCCACCGTCTTGCTCAACAGTCGCAGTATACAGTGTCTGGAGCGTCTCAGAAATGTCCATAAATCGCGTATTGTGTTGACTCGTGCCAGATGACTTGTTTCTAGCGTTTCTAGTGCTCTCAACTGAATACCGTCGGTCTGATCAAGGTTCCCGAGAGACCACTTCAGGACTCATCGCCAGCATCAAATACGGCCGCAAAGTCTTCGAGAAGCTCCTGTGGCGATCGTTCATCACTACGAGATGGGAGTGGGGCTTCCCAGCATTCGATCTCGAGCATGCGCGCATTCGTAACAGACTCCGGTTCGGTTGTCACATTAAAAATACCAGTATGATAGATCGCCAGCAGTCGCTGATCATGAACACTGACGTAATCGATTCCGGCCCGGTCTAGGACTGTAGGAAGACCAGTCGGCTCAGATAACGAGACAGAGACGCTTGGAGACGCCGAGTCGGTCATACCTTGATTTTGGTCTATCGCACCAATAAAAACACGTTGTGGAGAGATTCGTATTTCAAAATTAACCAACGCACATCGGCGAAAGCGATATTTTGTTGGTTAAGCCGCCGCGAGAACGGCTGTTCCGTGGCGGCTCTTGACCTTTGTAGCCCGAACAAACCCTGCCAGATTCGTCGACTTGCGTTGGTCCATCGATGATCTGGTCGAGATGCTTCCAAACCGCGGGGAAGCCGCGCTGAACCGCGGCTTCCACCTCTCGAATCACTGTGTGAACCGTTTTGTAGGCTCGATCGAGGAGCGGCGCAATCTGGTTGATACTGAGCAGCGTATCGGCGTAGAGCGTGAACGCGAGAAGTATCTCGCCGCAGGTGAGATGCTTCTCGTGGAAGGGCGTTCCATAGGTGTAGGCCGGCTTGAAATCGCAGTCTCGACACCAAATACGGTCGGCATTCTCCCACGTAACGATACGCTGATTCCCGCAGCGCGGACAGGACGTGTTCTCCCAGAACTCCTTGAGTCGCCGCTCGATGCGGGCATCGAGCGGCTCCGTATCGATCTTGATGACATCTAACTCGATCAGTTGCTGAAACAGACGACCGAACGCTGACTCAGTGGAGGACATATCTCCCGATTACCGGCGACTTAGTGTAATTATACGGGATTTCCGCGTTTCTACATAAGAGCGAGCATTTTCGTCTGTCTGTAGGACCAACCCTCCACCGTTTCCGAAGCTTTTGTTGAACAGAGATCTCGAGGACCCTCACACCACCATTTCCGGAGCTATCCACGAAAGAGAAACTACCGTCTCGAAAGATCCCGCAAAAACAACCGGGAACAGAGCCCTACGAGTGAATCTTATACTTAGCAGAGAATAATATAATTTATTTTATTTTTATTGTTAACTCTATTGCGGTTACTGTTTTAATTATATTGACTTAGTCTTTTCTTTGTCTATTTGATACTTCTTGGGATGGGAATACACGTATCTCGATAGCTTCGGAAACAGTGGAGTGACTGTGTTATATAAATAAACGTAGCTTCGGAAACGGTGGTGTGTGTAGTGTTTATATACATAGTAGCTACGGACGCTTCGGAAGCTAAGGAAGCGGTGGTTTTATGATTTTGCTCTCTGAGACTTCCTGACATGGGAATGTTCCAGCGGGATCGTCAGGTGTTCGCTGACGCCGAACCGCTTGACGATTCCTACGAGCCCGAAGACATCCGCAAACGGGACGAGGAACTCGAAAAGTACCAGCGTGCTCTCCAGCCGATCATCGATAACCGGCCAACGTCGAATATCTTCCTGTACGGGAAGACGGGAACGGGAAAGACCGTCGCGACGAAGTTTATGTTATCGCATCTAGAGGCTGACACTGCCGAGTACGACGATGTTCAGCTCTCGACAGTCTGGGTCAGCTGTGAGAACCTCTCCTCGTCCTATCAAGTTGCTGTCGCGCTTGTCAACGAACTCCGTGATAACCAGGATAAAGACCGCATTAGTGCTACTGGCTACTCTCAGCAACGAGTTTTCGATATTCTCTACGAAGAACTTGATGCGCTTGGTGGTACCGTCGTTATCGTTCTCGACGAAATCGACAATATCGGCCACTCCGACGACATCCTCTACGGACTACCTCGCGCACGATCGAACGGCTATGTCGACGACGTCCGCCCAGTGATCGTCGGCATCAGTAACGACTTCCAGTTCCGGGACAGCCTTTCGCCGAAAGTCAAGGACACACTCGCGGAAAAAGAGATTCTTTTTCCTCCGTACGATGCGGATCAACTCCGCTCGATTCTCAGTCCACGTGCCGAGAAAGCGTTCCACGACGATGTGTTATCAGATGATGTTGTCCCGCTCTGTGCGGCATTTGCTGCTCAGGATACTGGATCGGCTCGACAAGCAATTCGACTGCTTCGTGAGGCTGGCGAACTTGCGCAAGCTGCTGATTCCGACGCGGTAACTGAGGAGCACGTTCGGAACGCCCAAGACGAGCTCGAAAAGAACCAACTCTACGAGGGGATGCAAGAACTCACGACACAAGGACACGCTGTCCTCTGTGCGCTCGCATACCACCAGGCGCTTGATGATGTCCCTGTGCGTTCTCGTGATCTCTACGAACGATACGTGAAGATCTGCGACCGTCTCGACACCGACAGTGTGAGCGAACGTCGTGTCCGGGATCACCTTTCAGATATGAATATGCTCGGGCTGATCAATCTCTATGAGCGGAATGAGGGTCTCTCGGCTGGTCGGTATCACGAATACGAGCTTGATGTCCCATTGAAAGCAGTGCTCGAGGTTCTTCTCGAAACAACTCGCTTCCAAGAGCTCGCGAACATCATCCAATCGACAGCCGATGATAACAATCTGCTCCAGTCGGATATCTCCGACTACTGAGTTCCTCCTCTGTGATCTTCAATACGAAATCTCACCCTATCTTGCTTCCAAAAGCTTCGGAAACGGTGGAGGGTCTGTAGTTTCTCAAGACTCCGAAAATAACGGAAGCAGAGCGAACACGGCCACTCTGGTCCCACGCCACGATCGTTCTGAATTGTTAGTCAAGGGGATCAGACCCGCTACTGAAAGCTCCGGAAACGGTGGAGGGGTAATACTCTGTGAGCTCAGTTGCTCCAGCAAAATTCAGACAAATAGAACAACCTAAAATTCTGTATACTGAGCTCTGTATTAGTCTAAACTAACGCTCATACCCCAGTTTGGGTATCTGATAAGATAGCTAGTTCACTAGAAGAAATCATACGGAATAGCAGCCTGTCATGTAGATCCACAATCAAATAAAAGGAGATATAAAACGAGAAAGTTACTGTGGTGGACATGCGCGATATACCCCGTATTCGATCTGCTCTCCAACAAATAGACTCAGCGAAATTCGAGGAACTAGTTGCTGCTGTGTGGTCTCAGATGGGTTGGTCAACGCGGGTATCACAGCAAGGTCGAGACCAGGGAATCGATATTGTAGCAACTAAATCGGACCTGATTGAACAAAAAGCGATTATCCAAGCTAAACGGTATAGTGATTCAAACAAAGTTGGTAGACCAGACATTCAGCAATATTCTTCGCTGAAAACTGAATATCCCGATGTGGACTCCATTATTGTTGTCACATCTAGCTCATTTACAAGCGAGGCGAAACAACTAGCTGAACAGTTAGGTGTCAAAATTGTAAATGGTTCTGAGTTGGCTGAGGCTTGCGTTCAGAACATCTCAGAAGAAAATCTCTCAAAATATATTGAGTATACTGGGTCGGGGAAGGATATCGTGGAGAGTAGTGGTCAGGTGAACTCTGACCGGATTAAAATAAATCAACTAACTAGTTCTGAAGAAGACCTAGCAGACTTCTACTCTGGGTATCTACGACGACTCTCTGAAGCGGTTCAGCACGGCAATCGTGAGCGAACATTTTTCATCAAGATTGACCGAGAGCACAACGAAACAAGTGAGTACACAGTACGGGGTACCACTCACCAAATCCAGTTTCCCGCAGAATCTCCAAAACTATTGGGACAATTACAGAAAACCGCAAAAAAGTATGGCTGGACAGTAGTCAATTCTGAAACCTATGGCTCCGGCGCTGGCGGTGTTGAGATGGTCGTACCTCCCGAAGAAGCAAATATGTTCTTTATATCTTTAGATACCACTTTACCAGAATCTCCTATCCCTAGGCGCCAAGCACGCATTATAAAATTGATGCTTGAACGAATTTATGACCAGGACCTATCTGGTTCCGAAATTACTGACTTGGTTCACGGCGCTCACAATGACCCCACTATAGAGTCTCATACACGGGTTATTAGATGATCTATTTGATTCTGATTTAACACGTTCCTGGAATCAGATCTCCTACGGCAGATGGGTCGGTGAAATCTTGTCTATTTAACAAAAGGTGGCATCGAAATATAAAATTTGAAGAATTAAGACAGGCGAGATGCCTCTGACCTACTCCTCCCTCCCCGGTGGTTGAACGACATCTGCGAGGGATCGAACCAATTGGATCCCATTATCGTAGTCAGTCGTCACCCGATATCCTTCTTTGTCCTGCTCAACGGCCCCTACGCTTGGATGCGCGAGCAGTTGGAGGGCGGATCGAACCTCTTCGGTGGTTGGGATATCGTTCGAGTCCTCCATGCCCACGACGATCCACCGGACGTCCTCCGCTGTCTCCACGGCTCCGTCGGCACGCTCGAGAGCCCGGATGACCGCAAGAAGAGTCTCTCCAGCATCGATCCGGTCTTGGATGTACTCATCGAGGATGTCGAGTCTGTCGTCTTGGAAGGCTCCTGAGCGTGTCAAGAGGGCCAATATCTCCTCAGGTGGGACGGCATACTCCTCCCGGCGATCGAGGAGTTCGACAAGGTCGTCGACGGCGATTGTTGTCAGCTCAGTCGTCTCGGCATTATCGATCACCTTCGGGGCGAAGCCTGGGGCGACCACGATGGCGTGATCGGCTCCACGCTGGCGTCGGTGTTTGTCTACGTTGGTGACTTCTAGCGAGTTGACTCGGCCGTTCCCTCGGGCCTTTACCTCGATAACGACGTGTTCGGGAGATCGGATCTCCACGTCGGTGTCACCCCCTCCTTCGATCCAGTCGGCGGCACAGCCCAGCCGAGAGAAAGCCTTCGCAACGAGTTTCTCGAACTCCTCGTGGGCGTTCCCGTCCGTGCTGGCCGCCTGGAGTTTGTCGGCGAGGTCGGGAGCTGGTCCGTCGTCTTCGTCATCGACCGGGTGAACACGCTCGCCGGCATTGGTCAGGTCGGCAATAGCGGTCTCGACTGATTCCTCGCTAGAGAGTTGGTTGAGGCGCTTGTCTGCGACTCGTGTAAATCCCTGCGGGCGGTAGGTCTCATCATAGCCAACGAGCTCGTTGAATTCCTCAATGTCGACGTCGACTTCCTCAACATCGGTGAGGAAGGTCATGTACTCCCACGGGCTTTCCTCGTTCCAGCGACCGTGTTCAACGTTCTCTCTCCAGAGATACTCCGCAAGATCGGGGTCATGTCGGAGTTGGAGGACTTGACCCCTCGCGACGAACGCGCCATCGTGGTAGACGAGCGCGATGTCGTTTCGCTCGACGTTCCGCCACGTCCCGTCTACTGAAGTACCCCAGACATGGACGAGATCGTTGTCAGATGTCGTCCGAAACAGTTCGAGATCCTCGTCATTGAGGTAGGACTCAATATCCTCAATTGGGTGCCCATCTCGGATGAACTGTTTGTAGTCCTCAAACGCGTCGTCGCGACCAGCGGGGAGGATCACGATTCCGGTCATGCTTGAGTGGAAATCACTAGTGGGAATCAAATAATTGGCTACAACTCTATGGAAAGGCTCTTTTGAATTCCTCATTTGGTGATATATTCTCGGAGCCGTGCTGAACCCAGAGCGTGAGTCGGTTGGGTGGGTGGCAAACGTGCCCGCGGACACCGGCCCGTTCACGAGTCGAGACAGTTAGTGCCCACTGAGCCGACGGCGACGCTGGGAGGCCCACCCTGCGACCGCTCCGAGGGGAACGAGCAGGGCACCGACCAGCGGACTCCACGCAGTAGCGACGGTTCGAGTAACATCGACAGCAGTCCACAGCGGTTCCGGATAGAGCTGTATTGCGTAGTGTAACCCTTGCCCGGTAACGATACTGAGGAGGAGTGGAAACAGTAGTACGTACACTCCTGCCAGTATTGGGACGAGTGCCACGATTCCGAGGGCCATCGCGCTACCCACGAAGGCCCCCTGTTCCGGAGTAGATACCCGAGACATGACCCGTCGCCAGACGATTGCGCCCAGCACAAATCCCGCGACAAACGCGAACTGTGGCGCGTGTCCGACCCAGTACTGCGCGTCTGGCGACAGCCGTAACGGGATAACCATCGCCACGAGCAAATAAAGGAGGGAGGCGGCGAGTGCCGCCGCCGCCGTGACGACCCCGGCACCCATATCCTGCCACCACGTCACCGAGCGTTGCTGCCACGTGACCATACGGCCTTGAACGCTGCGTGGGAATATAACTGAGCGCAACCGGTCTGTGACAGGTGTATCCTCTGTATCTCGCACGCCGATTCTATCAGCTCTTAAGGACTTCAACAGAGCCGCAGAGTCGCATTCGAGGGTACACCCGGACCTGTACCGGTGGGTCATTCTATTGAGTTCGAGGCTTCTTGCTCCACCACGGTCGGCACCCCGGCGAACCGCTGTACCGTAGCGACCACAACGAGCGTGACCGCCAACAGCGCGAGTGCGAGTGGAACAATCGCGTCGATGCCGCCGGCGATAAAATCGACCCAGATACGTGTTGGTATCGTTCGAGGATTGTACGCGACCATCATCGTTGCGCCGAACTCACCGATGGCCCGCGAGAACGTGAGTATAATCCCGGCGACAATCGCTCGTCTCGCGAGAGGGAGCGTCACGCGTCTGAACGTGGCTATCGGCCCGCACCCGAGTGATCGAGACGCCTGTTCAAGCCGCTCATCAATTGATCCGAATCCAGCGCGGGAGGTAATCACGACGAACGGCGCGGCAACGAACGTCTGTGCGAGCACGATGCCGACGAAACTATCCGTCAGCGGTAGCCCGACCTGCGCCGCGGCCGCTCCAATCGGTGTGAACCGCCCAACCACACTGAGCAGCATCGCCCCGCCAACGACCGGCGGGACGACGAGTGGAAGCACGACCAGCGCCTCAACAAGTCGCTTCCCTGGAAACGTCTTGCGTGCAAGGACGTACGCGAGCGGAACGCCGAACACGGTCGAAATCGCGGTAGCAACGGGCGCGGTGAGGAGCGAGTTCCGGACCGCCGTCCGGCTCGTCGTCTGTAGCAGGGTCTCAACGACGGGAACCGATCCGGTTCGGCCGAGGAACACCACGAAGGGGAGCGCGAAGTACACGAGCAGAACCACTCCGAGAACTCCAAAGACCAGCAGCGGGGGTACACATCGTGATTTCGTGGCTGAGCGAGTTACATCAACAAGGCTCATTCGCTGCTCACCTCGATAGGAGCCTCCCCATGCGTTCTCGGGAATTCCTCCGTCTCGAACCCGTTCTCACGGAGAGCCTTATCGGCGTTCGCAAGGAATCTGACGAATTCGCGCCCGGCGTTCGGCGAGTCCGCACTTTCGAGCACCGTCGCGTTGTACACGATCGGCGCGCCGGTCGCCGTGTACCCGTCGTCCGTCGTGTATGAGACCTCCGCGTACCGGTCGGCGTACTCCGGGTTCGAGAAGTTGTACGCGTCCGGGAACGAGTGAAACGGAAGCCCGTGGTCCGCGGCCATGTTCCGGTAGACGACCGCAGCGGCGCGGTTCCCCGTTTCGACGCCGGCGAGCAGCTGTGGTTCCTCCGGCTCCCGATAGGCGGCCTCGGTGACGGTCTCGGCAAAGCCGTCGAGCCCGTGTTCCCGCTCGGCGAGTCGAAACGCGTGGATGGCGCGGTATCCGAGGGGATCAAGATCGGGATCGCTTATCGCGAAGTTACCGCTGTCGACCTCACGCGCAACCTCATACCACGGATCGCCCGCATTTAGTCGTTCCCCGAACCGTGTGTCGGGAGCATAGGCGATCCCGATGGCGTTGGACGCGAATGACACGTCCCATGCCGAGTGAGTGTCGTAGAGTCGGTCGCGTAATAGCCTGGCGTCAGCGCTCACAACAACGTCAGGGTACTTCCGGTCGTCCTCGACCATCCGCATCACCGCGTTGGTGCCGTAATATTCCCCGCGAACGGCGAGTCCCGTCTCCTCTTCGAACCGCTGTCCGAGGTGTTCGTCGAGGACGACCGCGAGGCTCCCGGCGGCGAGAACGGAGACAGAATTGCCGCCACCGAGGCAGCCAGCAGCCCCGACTCCGCCCCCGGCCGCGAGTGTCGCGAGGACCGATCGACGGGATCGCGATTGCATGGGAAAGCCTTCAGACACCAGTTGAATATAACCTTCTCAAGTTACTACTTCGTGAGAAGTAATTGCTTAAGATTACATTTCGACAATCTCCAAGTTATTCGCGGTCATATCTAATTACGACGCCAGATCTGAAGGGAGACCTTCGACTGAGCGCGAGCTTCAGCGTGCCGTTGCCTACTGGTTCTGCCCAATTTCGACGGCACCGTTGGCGTGCGAACGTCGCCGCTCTCGACCGACTTGGTCCATCGTCCGTTCAGCGAGCTTTCGGAATGCTCGTGCCGGCTCCGAGTTACCGTCGGAAACGACGGGCTCTCCGACCTCGCACCCCTGTTGGATCGCGGGGTCGAGCGGGATCTCGGCGAGGAGCGGGTGATCGAACTCGTCGGCGAGTCGCTGGCCCCCGCCGGTCGCGAACACGTTGTGTCGAGTCCCGCACTCGTCGCAGACGAACCCGCTCATGTTCTCGACGACGCCGAGCACCGACGTATCATGTTTGTCAAACATCCGAACGCTCTTTCGGGCGTTGTCCAGCGAGATGTCCTGCGGCGTCGTCACGGCGAGCGCACCCAAGACCCCTATCTGCTGGAGCAAGGTCAGCTGTACGTCCCCCGTTCCCGGAGGCAAGTCGACGACGAAGTAGTCGAGATCTCCCCACTCGGTGTCGTGTAGTAGCTCTGTGAGTACCTTATTGACCATGGCGCCCCGCCAGATGACCGGATCGTCGTCACCGACGAGGAAGCCGATGCTCATCAGCTTGAGTCCGTGGCTCTCGACCGGTCTGATTGTCTCGTCGTCCTCCGCCCTCCCCGATTCATCCTGTACGCCAAGCATCCGCGGGATGTTAGGACCGTACACGTCGGCGTCGAACAGTCCGACGTTGGCACCCCGCTCGGCCATCGCGGTCGCGAGGTTTACCGAGACGGTACTCTTTCCGACGCCGCCCTTCCCGGAGGAGACAGCGATCACATTCGGTGCGCCGTCCATCTGGCCAGCGGGTGTCGTATCGTCAATCTCGACCGAGAGAACTGGTTCGTATCCCTCGTCCCGAACGGCGGCTCGAACGTCCTCGGTTATCTGTGTCTCGACCGGCGAGTGCGGGGCACCGAGTGCGAGCGGTACGTGGGCGGTATCTCCATGGAATTCGATGTCTCCGACGAGACCGAGCGAAACAATGTCGTCATCAAGGGCCGGATCCTCGACCCGTGCGAGCGCGTTTTGAAGGGTAGCCATTAGTAGATCACGTGGTTAGGCTGCGGGGCGGATTGCCGCACTTCGCCGTCGTCGACCGTAATATCGTGGGCGGTGCCCTCGATGGGCACCGGCCAGTCGTGGAACGCTATAGACTCGAGACAGGCCTCTGAGCCTTCAGGCGCCTTATAGTCACCATGGTCTCGGTACATGTTCGTGTGTAATATCTCGAGCGGCCAAGCCGTATTCCTGAATATTACAGGTTTTTAAATCTATCAGGCGTGCTCTAACGAATTACTGCTGTACCGCCCGGTTCGAGCGAGCGATTCGAGTAGACACTGTGTGGCGAGAGTTTCTACAGCAGAGAACAATCTATCCACCGAGATCATCGGCAGCTTCCGTCACACGACGGTGGTGTTTTGGCCGTCTCGTCATTCATAAGAATATATAATGACTAACATAATTTAGCGGAGCGGGTTTACTCTTTTCAGCGGAATGTACTCGTACGGGTTTACCAATGGCAACGAACGGTGCGGGCGACGGTGGGCATACGGTTCTAATAGAGACCGATCCGAGTGTCGATATTGCGGCCGTCTTAGGTACGATTGCGGATCTCGATATTGACGGAGTACGAGTTCGTGATATCCGCGCAAAGGAGCGCTCAACGGTAACAATTTCCCCCGAGAAGCTGACAGAGGTACAGCGTCGGACATTGCTTCGAGCGGTTGAAGCCGGATACTACGCCGAGCCACGGGAAGCGACACTCGCAGACCTCTCAGCGGAGTTTAATGTGTCTAAGTCCGCGATTTCACAACGCCTCCACGGTGCTGAGGCGACAATCATTCGGCAAATGGGCGAAGAGATGACTCACGGGCGGGTACTGGATCCGACAATGGCGTCTAGTCGAGGGGAGTGACGGCTCGAATCCGTCGAACCGATCGAGGCAGTATCGTCACGTCATGGAAATACTCGGGTCGCTTTTATCTGTACTCTCTAGATGTTCGTGTATGTCTGATGCTGTCGAAGACACCGACGAACTCCCAGCAACGGCGGGCGATCTCGCGGCCGAATTCCCCGAGGTGTGGGACGAGTACGCCGCTTTGGGAAAAGCCTGTTCGGAAGCCGGCCCGATCGAGGGCGAAGAGAAACGCCTCGTCAAACTGGCGCTGGCGGCCGGCTCTGGGTCGGAGGGAGCTGTCCACTCCCACGTCCGGCGAGCGCTCGAGGAGGGTGTCGATCCCGAGGCGTTGCGACACGTCGCTCTGCTGGCTGTGCCAACAATCGGGTTTCCGAAGGCGGTGGCAGTGCTAACGTGGATCGACGACATTGTGGATACAGAGTGAGCAACGAGTTGACTCGTTTCGTCTTCTCGGCCGTTCTAAAGGCCGATAACCCGAGACAACGTCTTATGCTCGTTCGTCGTACGCACCGATTATGGGACTGACAGAGCGATCGTCGAACGGAGAGAGTGGCGACACGGAAGAGACCCGTCGCCTCTACGTCGAGTTCGAGCTATCTGCGTCTGGCGCGGTCGCCTGTCCCGTCGAGGTCTACGGGCGAGACGCCGACCGGATCGACCGGCAGTCTTCCGACGGAGAGTGTCACACGGAAACAGCGCGCGATCACGACGACGAGACGGCGGGAGGCTCGACTGACACCGAGATCCGTCACTCGAAAACCGAGATCACATCAGAATGTTTCTGCCCAATTTTCTTTGACTACGATTGTATTCCGAAGATCACGGAGGTCACCGACGAAGCCGTTGTCATTCAGGCGTTCCTTCCGGACCGCGACCACCTCTCCGCGCTGATAGACGATCTTAGAGAGGCGACGGACGACCTCTCGTTGCGCCGTCTCACCCGGGTCGACTCCGTCGACGGCGACCGGTCGAACCGCGTCACCCTCGACCTCTCCACGCTGACCGAGACCGAACGGGAGACGGCCGCGATGGCGGTCTCGTCGGGCTACTACGAGACGCCGAGGGAGACGAGCGTCGGTGAACTCGCTGCGGACCTAGACATCACGAAGTCGGCGATGTCGCAGCGGCTGAGCTCGGTGGAGTCGAAACTCGCGCTCGCCGCCTTCAGGTAAGCTGTCCGGCTCTCGGGACGGTCATCGATCTGCGACGATAAGGCGTGTGAAATACCAAGGTAGTATTCTATCTGTGCTATAATATAATAATTGTTCACCAATAACTCGCGGTGTATATAAGATGCTGTAGTATACAGCGCGAGTCGTATCGCGGTCTACTCACAACATACAGATAGAGCCATGAGTGACCCACAGCAGCCGAGACTGACGCCGATCGATGAGTGGGAAGATGAAGCTGAAGCGATGTTAGATGATGTCGAATATGACACTGATCTCGGTGTGCAGATGGCTCGTGATGCGATTCGGGTCTCAAATGGAGAGCTGACTGACGCCGAGTTCCACGAGAAGTACCACGAAGCAGTACTAGAAGAGTTCGGCGAGGACGAACGCCCGACGAAGCCGGAGGGGTTCGAGGATGACTGACGGGAAAGCGTACAGACGAGACGTACTGAAGGCCGGTGGAGCCGCTGCCGCCCTCGGAGTCGGGGGGAGCGGATTTCTCCAGACGCTGGTCGAGAGCGAGGAAGATCAGCCGTCGACCTCCGGGTTCGAGAGCTTTGTCGGTCAAAACGACGTCGTCCAGACCGTCTGTTCGCCCAACTGTCGGGGGAAGTGTCCGATCGACGTTCACGTTCGCGACGGTCAGGTAAAGAAGATCGAGCCACATCCGCCCGAAGACGAACAGTACAAGCGAGCCTGCGTGCTCGGGCTGTCACACACGCAACGCGTATACGACCCGACGCGACTGAAGTACCCGATGAAGCGGGCGGACTGGTCGCCTGACGAGCCCAATCCACAGGGACGCGGTCCGGACGCCGAGTTCGAGCGCGTCTCGTGGGACGAGGCGCTCGACCTCGTCGCCGACAAGATGCAGTCGTTGAAAGCCGACCACGGCGCCGAGAGCGTCCTCTTCCACGAGGGGTCGGGGAACTACGGGCAGTCGGGCAAGTCGTTCAAGCGGCTCGCCTCGCTCTTCGGCGCGACCCAGTCCGCTTGGGGTATCGACACCAACGTCGGTCGCGGGTTCAACCGCGTCACTGGTGTCGGCGCCTTCCTCCCACCGACGAACGAGGCCGAAGACTGGGAGAACGCGAACACGATCATCGTCTGGGGATCGGATATCTTCTCCAGTCAGTTCCAGATGGACGCCTCGAAGATCCTCGACGCGATCGAGAACGGGGCGAAACTCGTCGTCGTCGATCCGGTGTACACGACGACGGCGTCGAAGGCGGACCTGTGGCTCCCCGTCGAGCCCGGCAAGGACGTGCACCTCGCGCTCGCGATGATGCACACCGTCTTCGAGGATGAGACGTACGACGAGGACTTCCTCCGGAAACGGACGACTGCTCCGGCGCTGATTCGGAAGGACACCGGGGAGTTGCTCAAGGCGAGCGACGTCTTCGAAGACGCCGGCGAGAATCAGGTCGTCGCCGTCGAACGCGGGAGCGGCAGCCCGGTCGCACTGGAACCCGAAACCGGCGGCGCGTACGCGCTCTTCGGAGAGTTCACCGTCGACGGCGTCGCGTGCGAGACGGCACTGACGCGGCTTCGAGACCACGTGGCGGACTACGCTCCCGAGAAGGTCGCAGAGACGACCGGTGTCGACGCCGAGAACATCCGGACTGCGATCCGGTGGCTGGCGACCCGTGGTCCTGGCGGTATCGCCCCGAGCTACGCACTCGGCCGATACAAACACGGACACATCTTCGGGCAGGCGTACGCCATGTTGATGGGGATGACCGGCGACTACGGTCGTCACGGCAACATCCACGCCCACCACTCGGGCGGTGCGACGCTTGCTGCCGGTGACTGGGCGAGTCCGAGCGACGCCGACCCCGGACCGTCGCTGACTTTCCCCGAGTATCCCGACGCGATGATCGACGGTGACCCGCACAAAATCAGGGCCGTCTACTCCATCGAGTCGAACATGATGGGGAACCAGTTCCCGGACCGCCAGCGGTTCAGAGAAGCCATCAGAAGCCTCGAGATGTACGTGGTCGCGGATATGCACCACACGGATACGGTCCAGCACGCGGACATCATCCTCCCGGTCCCCCACTGGTTCGAGCAGGAAGACATCTGCTCGGGCTGGGGGTCCCACCCGCATCTCGGCTACCGCCACAAGGTGCAGGAACCGATGTGGGAGGCCAAAGACGACTACTACGCCATCCGCGGACTCGCGGAGCGGTTCGGGTACGGCGATCGCTTCCCGGAGACGAAACGCGACCTGCTCCGGAAGCTCGCCGGCCGAGACGACGACATCGACTTCGACACGCTGTTCGAGCAGGGGACGCAAAAGAAAGAGAGCGTTCCGATCGTCAAGTACACCGACGAGTTCCCCACCGAGACGGGACGCATCAAGATGTACGACGACGAGGCCCCGAGCGAAGAGGGCGTCACGTTCGACGTGCCGCGACCGCTCGAGGATCGGACGGCCGACGACTACGAAAAGGCCGACGAGTACCCGCTGATGTTCATGCAGAAGCACAGCCGGTTCCGCATCCACTCGCAGTACGAGATGCTGAACTGGGTGCGCGAGATCAACCCGGAACCGCAGTTGGACATCCACCCGAAGGACGCGAAGGCCCGTGGCATCGACGACGGCGAGTACGTCCGGGTGTACAACGACCGGGGCGAGATGGTCGTGAAAGCGAAGTACAACGACGCGTTCCAGCCCGGTCTGGTCAACACCGATCAGGGGTGGTGGAGCCGCGACTTCGTCGAGGGTCACCTCCAAGACCTCACGCACAACGAGGTCAGTGAGGTCGGCCAGACGATGGCGTTCTACGACGTGCGGGTGGCGGTCGAATCCGCACCCGACGACGTCGACACCGATAAATACGGATCTGACAACCCGCGCGGGAGCGGTGCCAAAGCGACTCCCACAGGAGGTGACTGACGATGACAAAACACGGGCTCGTAATCGACCAGGAGCGGTGTATCGGGTGTCAAGCGTGCGCAGTGTCGTGTAAACAGGAGAACAACGTTCCGATGGGGCAGTTCTGGAACCGCGTTCTCACCGAGGGCGGTGAGAAGATGGACACTCCCTCGGGCGGCTACCCCGAAGACGGCGGGAGTGGGTCACTGGACATGCAGTACCAGCCGACGGCGTGTCAACACTGCGAGAACGCGCCGTGTGTGAAGGTCTGTCCGGTCAACGCGACGTACACCCGCGACGACGGCATCGTCGAGATCGACTACGACAAGTGTATCGGCTGTCGCTACTGTATGGCGGCGTGTCCGTACAACGCTCGGGTGTTCAACTGGGACGAGCCCGAACACATGCCTGAGGAGGGAACCGGTGACGTGGAGGCCCGACCGCAGGGCGTCGTCGAGAAGTGTACGTTCTGTAGCCACCGCGTCGACGAGGGGCTCGATCCGGCCTGCGTCGTCAACTGTCCGGCCGATGCCCGCATCTTCGGTGACCTCGACGACGAGAGCAGCACCGTCTCGAAGTACATCGACAAGTACGAGACGGACCAGCTGCTCGAAGACCGCGGGACGGACCCGAACACGTACTACATCAGCGGTGAGATGAGTCCGGGACGCCCGCAGACGTCGGACAAGATGGAGAGCGAACTCGACGACGTCTCGCCGTGGTCCGACGGTGACGACGATGTTCCGTCGAAGGAAGCCGACAGTGCTGGTGGCGAGTCGAGTGGTAGCAGCCACTCGGTTGAGGGTGGCGAGATTCCGTACGCTACACCTGCGAAATCGGGAGGTGACGACTGATGGCAGCGAATACCGGATCGTCGCGAGTCGCGATCCCCTCGTTCGGCGGAAAGGGCAAGCTCTGGATCGGCCTGCTCGTCGCGCTCATGGCCGCTGGGATCGCTGCGTGGGGGTACCAGCTCACGACGGGGCTGATCGCCACGGGAATGCGCAATGTCTTCTCGTGGGGGCTGTACATCATGATGTTCGTCCTGTTCGTGGGGCTGTCGGCAGGCGGACTCATCATCAGTAGCGCGCCGAAGTTCTTCCACTCGCACCGCTACGAGGGCTTCGCCCGACTCGGAGTGCTGGTCAGCCTCGCGTGTATCATCGTTGCGGGGCTGCTCATCCTGCCGGACATCGGTCGTCCGGGGCGGCTGTACCAGTTTTTCACCTCGCCGGACTTCCGGTCACCGATGGTGTGGGACTTCGGTATCGTCCTGCTGTACGGACTGTTAAACCTCTGGTACCTGTGGCTCTTGACTCGCCGCGACCTAGCCGCGCGCGGGTCGTCCCTCGCGCTCGGCTTCAAAGACACCGAGGCGGGCCGTGATCGCGATCGGACGCTCATGTTCTGGACGGCGGCAGTCGCGCTTCCGACCGCGGTTGCGCTCCACTCGGTGACGGGCTGGATATTCGCGACGCAGGTCGGTCGCGGTGACTGGTTCAGCCCGCTCGTCGCCCCGGTGTTTATCGCGAAAGCGCTTGTCTCCGGGCTCGGCCTGCTGTTGATCGTGTCGGTCCTCGCGGACCGGTACACGAACTTCGAGGTCGACCGAGAAGAGCTCACGAGCCTCGGGAAGATCCTCGGGATCTTCCTCGCGTTCCACGTGGTGTACCTCTTAGCGGCCGAGCGGCTACCGCACGCCTGGGCGGATCACTTCGAGTTCTGGGCCATCATGAGCAACTTCCTGATCGGAGACTCGGTGTACTTCTGGCTGTGGACCGTCGTCGGTGGCGCGGTCCCACTCGCTATGCTGGCACTCCCGCCTCTCCGAAAGCGCGTATCAGTTATCTTTACCGCGAGCGTGCTCGCGGTCGTCGGGACGATGTTCGAGGGGATTCGCCTCGTGTTCACGGGGTACGAGGTCGCCAACATCGACTCTGCGCCCGGCATCTCGCTCGGCGGCGAGTACACCGGTATTACGACCGATATCTGGGCGACGGCAGGGGCCTACACCCCGACGCTCGTTGAGATCGCTGTCACCCTCGGCATTATCGCCTTCGGGGCGTTTATCGTCACGCTCGGCCTGAAGTACGTGCCGATTCAGCGAGTCGACGCTGAGCTATCGTACGCGACTGACGGCGGAAAACAAGACCAATGACGGACCAAACTACCGCGTCGACCGAACGTGAGCGGTCGACCGAACGGACCGACGAAAGCGACGCGTTCCAGTCGGACGCAGCGGCGACATACGCGGTCCTCGCCGAGTGTTGGCGGGAGCCCAGCCCCCGGCTCGTCGCGGCCGTCGAAGCGGGCGAGTTGGAACCGGTGTTCGGCGACCTCGGATCGGTAGACCTCAAGGATCTTCGAACCGAACACACGCGGCTGTTTATCGGCCCGGCAGGACCGCCGTGTCCGCCATACGAGAGCGTCTACCGCGACCGTGACGATCCCGACGAACTCGGTCCAGTCAAGGGGCCCGCTACGATGGCGGTCGCGCGCTGGTATCGAGAGTTTGGCGTCCAGCCCGCTCAGGACCATTCGGACCTTCCAGACCATATCGCGACGGAGTTAGAGTTCGCCGCGTACCTAGCAGAAGAAGGGTTCGATGAGCGGCTCGAACAGTTCTGTGACGAACATCTCAACACGTGGACTGAAGCGTTTTTGGAGCGTGTTGAGGACAAGACGTCTGAACAGTTCTATGAGGCGCTAGCGGCGACAACCCGGCAGGTGGTGGGATAGCTAAGCCACTCGGCTTGCGAACTCGACGGCGTCTCGGCGGGATCGAGTCGGCACCACGCAGGTACCGCTTTTCCGTGAGTTGCTCTTCTCTTGAGAGAGCCGCGGACGTCGGACAGCTAGGCTCGATCAACGAGTTGATCGAGCGCCTCGCCGACCGCCTCGTTCGCTCTCGTTGGGCCGTCGGCCAGTGCTACCACGTAGACGAGATCGTCATGTTCGTCGAAGAGAGGCTGCTGACGGTGGACGCGCGCGTCACGGATGCCGTCCGTCGAACGGAGGCGGCGTTCCGCCGCTTCGACCTGTGTTTCCACGTTATCAGTGGAAGCCAGTTCGGCCTCCAGTACGGTACTCGTCGCGATACTTCCGGAAGCGCTTGTACCGACTGAGCCACGGAGCGCGGTCACGAGGGACGCCGGTGTCTCGTAGGAGGGGAGGGTCTCGACGATGTTCGTCACCTCGTCGAAGTCAAGATCGTCAGCGCTGGCGGCCGTAACTACTTCCGGGACAGTAACCGCTCTATCGCCGAGCGACACCTTCGGCAGGTGACTGTCGCTAAACCCCTCGACGATGGCGTAGTCACACTCGATTGCGAAGTCGTCGAGCACGTCGCTAAGCGTTCGCTGGTCGCCGGTGCCGAACCATCCTCCGTCGTCGGTGAGACCGACGGTATACATCGAGCCAGCCGCTCGATGTCTGGCGGTGTCTTTCCCATCGGTATCGATGTCTGGTTCGTGAGTGAGGCGCTTGACGGTTCCCACCGCCCCGTGAGCACTGAGGCGAGACGCGAGCTCTGCGACGGTGGTTGTCTTTCCGGAGTCGGACGGTCCGGCGACGCCGAGTACTTTCATACTCTCACTCACAGAGAAGCTAATATATAGCGTCCGGAAGCGCTAGGTCAGGGCGACTCATTCGGTCGTCACAGCGGCTGTTCGCATGGGAGATGAGATTCTTCAGACCGAGGCAAGACTATACATTTATATTCACTTAATCAGGTTAATTGTTGAGGAGCAGGCTCAGGGTCGCTGAGAACTACTGCTTTACTGTTAGGCACATGAATTCCCTAGACACTCGTTTCCACGAACTTCCCTCACTATCCACCCCGATTACTGTCTCGGGGAATCGCAGTCTGTCGTTATCTGGTGAAGCACTGTCGATGCTTCCGATCGAGACCAAAACGGTCACAATCAAGTGTGCGTCGGGTACACGCAACACAGCAACCTGGGCAGGAATTCCGGTACTCGAACTGCTCTCTGCCGCCGACGTTTCAGATGAGACAACTCATTTGGTGGTCGAAAGTGATGGCGGCTATCGCATGTGTGTTGACATCCGCGCGGCGCTTGACGGCTTGCTCGCCTTCTTTCGTGACGGCACGCCAATTTCGGAGTGTGAACCATACGAAACACGGTTTATCACGCCTGGTGTCGACGGCGCTCGAACGGTAAAGGCGGTCGCCCTACTGGAAGCACGACACCTCTCTCCGAGTGCTGACCCGGAATCTGTCGAAGAAATATCCCGAGAAGAAGAATACTCCGCATGAGTGGCGAATCACCTGGCGTGACTGGCGTGGTTCTCGCAGGTGGGAACAGTCGTCGATTCGACGCCGGAGACAAGGCTCTTGCCACGCTTGACGGCGAGACGTTTCTCGAGCGAGTACTCGGTACGCTTCGTGCTTCGACAGCACAGCCACCAATTGTCGCAGTTCAAACCGAGGCCCAACGGGAGCAACTTCGCAGGACCCTCCCGCCGTCATGGGATGTGCGGTTCGTGTTGGACGACAGCAGTCTCGCGGGACCGCTTGCTGGACTATTGTCAGCATGTGAGGCGGCACCGACACCGTGGATATTCGCAGTCGGGTGCGATATGCCGCTCTTGGATCCGAGAGCAGTCAGGGAATTGTGGACACGAGTTGCGAATCACGCTGAGAGAGCGCCTGAAGCAGTCGTCCCAGTTTCACGGCGCGGACGACGCGAACCACTACACGCGGTTTACCGACGCTCTGCGGTCATCAGCCACCGAAATAGTGTATCTGATGAGAGTAGTTTCAACGCGTTTCTCGCCGACTTTGACCATGTCGACTACGCCGAGCTGAATGAACTACCGCAGTTGATCCGGCTATCGACAACGAATATAAACACGGTCGCGGAACTCGAACGCGTCGCTGAGAGACAAAGGGAGTAATCTGCTTTGTTGAATCCACAGAAGGCAGCAGGATCGGGTCATTCTGTACACGGTTCAGGACCGCTGCCGAGAGAATGTAGAGATGGACTCTTGCCAGGGAGAGCACGGATCGAGATCGTTGGGTGGATCGATCCAATTCATCGACGACGAAAAACGAGATAACCGCGTCTTCAGCGATCGTAATCACCGTGCTGTCATCGGATTCAACAGAGCAGATCACGGTAGTTCGAACCGGCTGGACCTCATGGAGAGCACTGTCTGACGTGCTCATCGAAATCGCTAGGTCGTCGATACAGACAGACAGCTTTAGCTCTGGTTGCCTGCGTCAAATACGGCGGCAAAGTCCTCGAGAAGCTCCTGAGGTGATTGCTCATCACCCTGAGACGGAAGTGGTGCTTCCCAGCATTCGATTTGGAGTGTGTGCGCATTCGAAACCGGCCCCGACTCAGATACCACATTGAAGATGCCGGTGCGATAGATAGCCAGTAGTCGCTGGTCATGAACACCGACATAATCGATACCAGTCCTGTCCAGGACTGCTGGAATGTCAGTGGGCTCAGATAGCGAGACAGAGGCGCTTGGAGACGCCGAGTCGCTCATATCTTAGTTTGGTCCATCGCACGGATAAAGACCCGTCTCAGGAAAGGCCGCACTCTCGACGATTAACCAACAGTAGCGGGATTTTGTTGGTTAAATCATCTGCGCCGGTAGTTCCGGTGACGATGGCGGTGTTGGCGGGTTTCCCGTTCATGGTAGAATCGAGGACGTTGGAGGGGTGGTTGATTTCGGCGTCGCGATGCTCGAGGTATCAGAGATCATCTGTCGCACACCCCTCGTTGCCGCTGTAAAACCACCGTAGAGCGGTGTATTTATGGAAAATATCCACCTGCCCGCTCACACGTTCTACTATCAACACCACATCGACCAGTAATTTTATACCAAAGCGTGTTGTTTGCTACCGTACCACGCTTTTGGCATACTGAGAGGCCATGTTGTTTTGGCGTCGAAGACGTGAACCGTATGTTTCACCGTCATGGTGTTTTCCCCCAACTCACGTAGCTGACCGGCTCTCGCTCGACTTTCTCCGAATCACCCGCAATTTCATCTGGAGGTCACACATCATTCGTGTTTACAGCGGCAACGAGGGGTGTGAGACCACCTCGATACTACTCTTAGAGCGGCAATACGCAGCCCGTTATAAGACTAGAATTCTCAAAAAGAGTTTTTGAAAAGAATGTATAATGTGAAACAAACGGGATATCTACTGTGAGCGGACAACGGGAGATAATATAGGTAGCTCTCACACCCTATATTCGATATGAAATCGGAGATTGACGTAGTAGTAAGATGACTCTCACACACCGTCTTCGATATGAATTTGGTTCTTCCACAGAGAAAATTGCTCTAAACCTAATTTGTACGGTCTAATACGGCAGTATTCGTGTTTTGTTCGAGCATTTCATCTCGAAGAACCTGCTGCCACTCCTCACGATGAAATCTCGTTGACGGGCTCGGACACAGTGTTTTTGTATTTCATTTCGATGACGGGGTGTGTGGACGGGGACAATTTCCGGACTAAATGACTTCATATCGACTGAGGGGTGCTCACTTCGAAGAAGATCTACCGCGGCCAGGACTCTGAGATGAGATTTCATGATATGAAAGAAGCAGGAAATTCATTTCGACGGAGGGGTGTTCATATCGACATAGCTCCCTTCATTTCGACGGAGGGGTGTTCATATCGACATAGCTCCCTTCATTTCGACGGAGGGGTGTTCATATCGACATAGCTCCCTTCATTTCGACGGAGGGGTGTTCATATCGACAAAGGTTATTAGCGGTTAGATCACAATGACCACTATGGAAGGCGACGAAACCGACTCGGGGCAGCCAGATACCGAGTCTGGTGGGTCACAAGAGTCCGGATCATCTGTCGTGGATAGCATCCTCGATGGCGACGTACAGACTGTTTGTCAACAACCCCACCCTACTTCGCTCACCCTGACGGGTTCGCTCGTTGAGGGAGGGGCTTGTCCGTGAGCTCGGCCTCGAACCCGTCCGGGTGGGCGGTGAATCCGCCACTCGGCGTCACCGTTCCAAACTTGAGGGCGAGTTGACTGTCGCCCGTCCGCCGAGACGACTGTTGGCCTCGATGGACGTACCGCATCCCGATGTTCTTCGCCGCATTGTAATCCGCGTTCGCTTCCGACTCACACTTCACGCACCGGAAATCCGTGCGAGTTCGGCGATTCTCCTCAGCTGTGAATCCACACTCGGCACACCGCTGTGACGTGTACGCCGAACCCACTTGCTTCACAGAGATGCCGACTGCTTCGGCTTTGTACTCCACTTGCTCGTACAGCGTTCGGAACGCCCACTTGTGCCCCCACGACGCACCCGTTCGGTCGCGGATGTCAGTCAAGTCCTCGAACGCAATTACGTCGCACTTGTATCGAAGTGCTTCATCCACAATCGCGTTCGACACTTGGTGAACCACGTCACGAACGTATCGTAGTTCGCGTCCACTTGATTGTTCGAGCGTTCTGTGGGCGCTTCGCGTGCCTGTCTGTTGGAGTCCTGCACGGACTTTCTCGAACTCGCGGAGGTTATGAGAGAATTCGCGCCCGTTGACGAATCGTGCTGTGCTGGTGACGGCGAGGTTTTCAATACCGAGGTCGACCCCGAGAACCGTTCCGTCCTCGGCGGTGTCTCGCTCGGTGTCGGTCTTGGGTCGGCGGAAGCCAATGTGCAAAAAGTAGTCACCGTCACGAGCAGTGAGCGTGCTTTCCGTGACGCTCCAGTGGTCGGAGTCGAGATACTGCCGTTGGTAGCCATCCTCGGCTTCAGGGAGCGCAAGGTCACATCGGACGCGACTCTCCGTCGTGGAGAGTGACACTGTATCGTCATCGAACAGCGTCATCGTTCGAGTGTCGTAAGTTATCGTGGGTGCGGTGAACGTCGGCTTACTGACCTGTTTGCCGTTCGAGCGGCGTTCGAGACAGCCAGTGATGGCTTGAGCTGCTTGGTGTGTGGCGAGAATCGCGTGCTGACTCCCGAGGTCGGTGTGTTCGCGCACGTCGTCGTAAGCGAGGGGCTGTACGTCGCTTTTCGCGTTACAGTTGCCCCACGCCATGTCCGTGGTGAGTTGGCACCCGCGCTTCCACTCGGAGATCGTCTCTTCGAGGAGGTCGCGTTGCTCGTCCGTAACCTCAAGACGAGTGATTGCCGTCCGACGCACGTAGTCGTCTGCCACATATATAATGTATATAGAAGGCTACATATAAGTAGTGTTTATGACTGATACGAACGCGCTCCTCCTCTCCCTACTCACTCCCTTCGGTCGCTCCTTGAGGAAGGGGACTCCGCGCTACCGCTTCAGTTGAAAACAAGAACCTCGTTGACTCGAGTACGATTGTCGATCAGGATCGGATCTACGGCCGGGACGAGCAACTCGCTGCCGAAGCTCGGGCGTTTCGGGACACTCTCGATGGTGAGCGACCGCCGGATCTGCTTTTGTACGGTCCCAGTGGAACAGGCAAGACCTTGACGGTGAAAGCCGTCGCGAACAAAGTCAAAGAACGAGCTCAGGAGAGCGGTATTGAGTTCGACTTTGTGGCAGTCAATTTCAAAACGATGGAGTCCCACACGCTCGACCGCGCTGTGTGGAAGCTAGGCCACCAGACGGCACGGAAAGCGGGCGTGGTTTGGGATGTCCCTCGGTCGGGTGTCTCGACCGATATGAAATACACCCGGCTCTACGAGATCGTCGACGATCACTTCGACTCACTCGTGTTCATCCTCGACGAGATCGACGCGCTGACCGGCAGTACGGGCGCAGACGAGCCGGCCTACTCTCGACTGCTCTATAGTTTGAGCCGAGTCATGTCGGAACAGCATGTTGATACACAGCTGTCAACGGTGGTTGTCACTAACTACCCGAAGTTCCGCGAGAACCTGGACAGCCGGACTGACAGCTCTTACAACCCGAACGGGATTCACTTCTCCGATTACGACGCCAACGAGCTCATCGAAATTCTCGAACGACGTCGAGATGCGTTTAAAGACGACGCCCTCGAAGACGGAGTAATCGAGATCGTGGCTGCGTACGGTGCTCAAAACGAAGGTGACGCGCGTCGCGCGATCGATCTGCTCCGTGATGCTGGAGAGATCGCGAACCGGGCGGGCGACCCGGTGGTGACGCAGGACCACGTCAGATCGGCAAACGACTCTGTGGTGAAGAATCGGGTCCTCGAGATCGTTGGCGGGATGTCTGTCCAAAAGAAACTATCTCTGTACGCTGCCGCACTTGTCGCGAAAGAGAATGAAGGAGCGGCTCCGAGCCCCGTGGTGTACGACATCTACAAAATTCTCTGTGAGGGAAGCGACATGGAAATATACACACAAGAAACAGTCAACAGCCACATCAACAAGGCCGGAACGTACGGTGTTCTGGAAAGCGAACGGGTCAGTGGTGGATTCAAATCGGGTGTCCACTTGGTTTTCAAGTTCACCGAGCCCGTTGGGGCTGTTCTAGATACATTGAGCGAAGACGAGCGACTCCAAGAGATTCCTTCGAAAGAACTTGGGGAGGTCGTGAAGAGACGGTTGCGGGATTAGTAGTCCGGTCCGCACAGCCAGTTCGTACTCTTTATCAACCGGCTGTTTCAGATGTCGTGCGATATAGTTCGAGGTCCTCGTTATTGAGATATCGACTCAGTTGATTATCTAGTTCTCACCCATCCAGATGAAGACCACATCGAAGATCTCCCCGAATTTTCGTCTTACTACTCACCCGAAGTGATTGCTCGTCGTGACGTGGCAGATGAGTACATGAATAGGAGCACAAATAGGAGTCCCATCGGGTACATCGATACAAACAGACCTGCCGGGAACAGCGAGTGAAACGGACTCACGAGCTCAGCGAACATCGGCAGCGAGAGTGCAAAGACAGTCACGGCCGCGAGAGCTCCGGTGATCGCCTCTAACAGCCGCCAAACGGCACCGTCACCGGAACCGACATTGCGCTTTGAGGCATGCTGCGTCTCAGTTTTATTGGTGTGCTCATACATACCACTTGTTGAATGTACATAATCAATCATTATAAATATATCGGCTAACGATCTGTCATGTTACGTTAAGCAGGAGGCGGGACGAAAAAGCATCTGCTACTACAGCAGAATAACCATTTACGCATACAGTTATATTTCTTGATTAATTGGGAGTAAATCGGATCCGTGTGGCTGTTCATAACTGGTTACAGAAAACGGATTTACAGGTCGTTAGCGGTGGGATCTCGGAACGCGTTGCGGTCGATCAGAAACCCGAACCAACGGTGGGCCGTACTCGCTGTACGCTGCTGTCGATCCAGAAACCAAAACGGCTATCCATTAATGGCTGTTTTCAACGTATATAATCGATCATACAAGCGTTTCTTTCTAAATTAGCAGAGAACCACGGACGACGCGCTGTTTCTCGTCGATGGTGCCGACGATCTGATCGGTGGACTCCGCTAGGAGAACTACAGCTACCGCGTTGAACAACCGGATTCAGAAATGCTGCCAAACATATAACTAGAAAAATAGAATAGCAAAAGTATTTGTTTGCAAACTAATTATTCCGTCGACTCACCCTCCACGGAAACGTGGTTAAAGGCCCGCTCCGTCTGGTAATGTCGTAGCCAAGCTGACAAGACGTGAACCGGTTCGTCACGAAACTGCGCGGCTACTTGCGACTCCGCTCAGAAGATGTGATGGTTGAGAAGGGTCTCAGAGCGCGAGCGGGCAGCGACGCGCGTCAGGCCGTTCTCGGTGCGACTACCGTTTGGAATCTCCACTTATCGGGTTCGAACTTCTATCAATTATCGGCTCTGTGCTGCAATCGACTTGCTGGGCGTTTCTTCAGTTACGAAGTCGAAGCCGCGCTCCTCCATCTCCTCGAGGTACCGTTCCGCGTCGAGACCACTGGTCTCGGTAATGAAGATGCCGTCCTCATCGATGGCACCGTCAGCCATGAGTTGGAGCGTGACGGACAGCGGGACGCCGACGTAGCAGCCGTACTCGCGCATCACGGTGATCTCGTCGACGTCGAAGAACGGAGACGGTTGCTCTAAGTGGAAGACGGCACGGTCGTCCTGGCCGTCTACGGTTCCGGTTACCTCCGCCGAAAGGATGGTCTGAGGCGTCCACTCCGTCTCGGGTGACAGGTCTTCGGGCGGCTTCCACTGCGTTTCGAGCTCCAGTCCCTGGTTCTTCACCTGCTGTTGCATGACCTCGATGGGGTCGACCTCCGCTCCGTCGACCTCGAGGCTGTCCGTCTCGAACGCGTTCGACGCGTGGAGGGTCCGCTCGTAGCGTTTCCATTCCTCGTGCCACGCACCGCGCGTAATGATACTGTCGACGTTCTTCGCTTGAGCGACCGGGGCCTTCGGGAAGGTGACCGGTTCGGGGTGGGAGATGACGTACGTATCCTCTTCGCCGATCGGGTCCGGGAACTCGAACGTCCGCTGTTCGCTGAACGCCGGGAGATCGTTGATAACCTCGCCGTCTTCCCACTTCGCTCGCTCGTCGACGTCGGGGTCGTGTTCGTAGGTGACCGTGTCCGTGAGTCCCGGCGTCGTCTGGGTGAGGAGGCGCCACATCCCCCAGTAGAAGTTGACGTCCTCGACGTCGTCGAACCGTTCACAGGCGGCCATTCCGAGCGCGATAGTGCTTACGAGGCCTCCGTTAGCGAACCAGAGGGAGTTCCCCGCCTCGGCGAACTCTTCGGACCGGTCGAGTACCTCCTCGAAGTCGAACGCGTTCAGATCGACGCCCGTGAGGTCGCCCACCTCTTGCATCGCATCGAGGACGTTCTCCTCGAACGGGTACGGCAAGCCGTTGACGACGTAGTCGGCGCCCTCGAGAACACGCACGATATCGTCCGTGTCGGTCGCGTCGACCGATTCGAACCGAAATCGATCGTCGTCGATGACCTCGAGGAGGCGACGCGCGTTTTCTTCGTCAGCGTCGGCCACGACGATTTCGTCGAAGTCGCTCGTCTGATGGAGGTCGTAGACGCAGCCAGCTGCCATCGCTCCTGAACCGCCTAGTACGACAGTTTTGCTACTCATATAGCAGTTTAGCATCTTGGCCGAACCGGCTTAAAACTAGGGGAAAATGCGGAATAATTCTGTCGTTACCCGCCGCGTTTCTGTGCAGCGGTTGCTCGCGACCGTCTTGTTCCCGGAATCTCTTTGTGGATCGAATCGAACATCGGAGTATGGTTATTGTGGCAGCCATTGACGATTCGGAGCGAGCAGCACCCGTTCTCCAAGAAGCACAGACGATAGCGACCAATTTCGACGAAGCGGTACACGCGGTTCACGTCCTCCAACGGTCCGAACTCGTCAAAGTCCTCGAGAAAGACATCGAAGGACAGGATCTGACCGATAATTATGAGGTACAACAAATCGGTGAGAACATCGTGTCCCGGGCGACGGGCGAGTCGACGCTGCCAGAACCCACTGTCTCGGTCCGCGTCGGCGACCCAGCAGCCGAGATCTCGGCGTACGCTGAGGAGCAGGATGCGCGCTACGTCGTTATCGGTGGACGGCAGCGGTCACCGACCGGGAAGGCGCTGTTCGGAAGCGTCACACAGGACGTGATGTTCGAATCGCCTGCGCCGGTCGTTAACGTCGCTCTCGACTGATCCGTAACGTCGCTCTCGGCTCATTCTTACGGAACGGCTGGTGGTCCATGCACGATCGCCGGTGAGGTGGTCGTACTGAGGAAAGATACTGCCGACTTGTAGTCTCGAGAACGGACCGGGAGAAATCGTCGGGTGAACCGAACTTCAGTCGTCGGAACCACCCGCCCAGGCGGGACGGCGATCCGAGAGATAATCGACGACCGTCTGCTGATCCTCGCTCTCGCGGTCGGCTTTCTTGTGGCGTTCGGTCAACAAGACGGGACGAGTCCGCTCGAGTTCGATGGTGAGTCCGATGAAACACAGCCCGATGACGAACGCGATCGGGAACCCGAGCAGGACGACGAAGTTCTGGAGCGCCTCGAGTCCGCCGGTGATGAGCAGCAGCGAGGAGAGCAAGCCCACGAGTCCGCCCCAGAGGACGCGATTGATCGTCGACGGATGCTCGCTCCCGTCCGTGGTGAACATCGCGAGACTCAGCGTCGTCGAGTCGACGGTCGTGATGAGGAACGTGAGGACGAGAAGCAAGTAGGCGGCGGCGAAGATGCCGCCGAAGGGCATGAGCGTCTCGAACAGCGGGAACGCGGCGACTTCGCGTCCTTGCTCGAACACGATGGAGAGCAGATCGACGGTGCCCCTCGTTTGGACCCACAGCGACGACCCGCCCATGACGATGAACCAGGGGAACGAGGCTGCGGTGGTTCCGATGAGTCCCGCAAAGACGACTTGCCGGATCGTTCGACCGCGACAGATCCGCGTGATGAAGATACCAATCATCGGCGCGAACGAGAACCACCAGGCCCAGTAGAAGACGGTCCAGCTACCGACCCACTCGGCGCCGTTCGCCGAGTTCGAATAGAGACTCATGTCGACGAAGCTGTTGATGTACCCGCCGAGCGCCTCCGTTCCGGTGTTGAGCAGGAACGATGTCGGACCGAACACGAACGCGACCGCGAGGAGGAACAGGAATAGATACATGTTGAACGTCGAGACGCGACGGATGCCGCGTTTGACACCCAGAGCTGCGGAAATGGTGAACCCGACGGTCAGGCCGACGGTCACCAGTATTGTTCCGAGATTTCCGACCTCGACGCCGTAGTTGTAGGAGATCCCGCCGAGGAACTGAGTGACGACGAACCCGAGCGAGACGGCGACGCCGCCAACTGAGACGATGACCATCAAGAGGTCGAGCGGCTTCACCCATTTCTTGTCGAGATTCTCGACGCCGATGAAGGGGGCGAACACGGTTGACGGTTTGATCGGAGCGCCCTTACGGTGGACGTAGTAGGCAATCGTCACACCGACGATCAGGTACGCTGACCACGGGGAGATACCCCAGTGGAGCATCGTATACTGGATCGCGTCGGGGACAGCAGCGGCGCTCTCGGCTTCGGCACCGAAATACGGCGGCCCCGAAGAGTAGTGGAACAGCGCTTCGGCCGGGCCGTAGAAGACCAGCCCGGTCGAGAGGCCCGCGGAGAACAGCATCGCGAGGAACGAGGTGTACGAGAATTCCGGTTCCTCGTCGGGTCCGCCGAGCTTGATTTTCCCCCACGGTCCGACCAGCAGCCACAGGCAGAACGCGACGGCGAGGAACATCGCCCAGAGGAACACCCATCCGAGTTCGCTCCAGAGGAACGTATTCGCGTTCGTGAGGAACTCCCCCGCTGCACCCGGACGGGCGGCGATGTAGCCGATCGCGATGATGGTCGCGATCGCTCCGCCGAGAAAGACGAACGGGTCGATCTCGTCGCGGAGGGCAGCGATGGCGCTCTCCGAATCTGCGCTCATAGGTAGACCACAACCGTTCCCTGTTCGACTTCCACGTCGTACGTCTCGACCGGCGGTTCGTCCCCCTCCAAGTCGGCACCACACCCTTCACAGCCGCCGTCGGCGACGGTGTCCTCACATTCGGACGGTTCGACCCGCGTCTCGAACGTTTTGGCTTTCACCTTGTGCGGGTTGAAAACCGACTCGCCCGTCGTGACGTCGAACTCCCACCCGTGCCACGGGCAGCGAACGACCTGTCCCGGCCGAACCCACTCGTACTCGCCGGGGCTGTCCGATTCCGTGGTGCCGCCGAGTTTCCCCTCACAGAGCGGTGCGCGCTGGTGCGGGCAGTCGTTTTTCATCGCGTGGTACTCCCCGTCGACGTTGAAAACGCCGACCGAGAATCCGTCGAGGTCGACGATGAGCCGCTCGCCGGCGTCGAATTCGGCAGCCGGACAGATCTCGAATCGTTTTTTCGTCATTGGAATCACTTCAGTTTGCTTCCGTCCGTCGGGAGATCCCACAACTCGGCCGCGTTCTCGTGTTTGATCGCTTGCTCCATGTCGTCGTCCATTGGCGGCAGCCCCCACGTAGGATCGTCACCGTCCCAGTGTGGATAGTCCGACGCGTAGATGAGCATCTCGTCCGCGTGCATCATCTCGAGGATGTAGTCGTGGAACTCCGGCTGCTCGGGCTCCTCGACGGGCTGGCTGGCGAACCAGACGTTGTTTCGGATGTAGTGGCTCGGCTTCTCCTCCAACCACGGGACCTGCGAGCGGAGCCCCTTCCAGTTCTTATCAAGCCGCCACATGAAGTGGGGGACCCACCCGTAACCGCCCTCGATGAACGCCCACCGCAGGTCGGGATACTCGACGAGGACGCCCTCGGTGACGATCGAGGCGAGCTGTCCCATGTAGTACGAGCCGAGGAGCGTGTGCCACTCGATGTAATTGTTCGGATGGCCGGCACCGGTCGGCGGGTTGCTCGTTCCGTGCCCTTCCGAGAACGGGTGGACCGCCATGGCGAGGTTCTGTTCTTCGGCGGCCTCGTACATCGGCCAGTACTGGGGCCGACCGTACGGCACTTCGGCTCCGCCGGGCAGCATCACCTGACGGATCTGTGGGTGGTCGCCGTATTCGCGGATGAGCTCCGCGGCTTTCTCTGGCGCCTTCGGTGCGACGTACATCGATCCGATAAACCGGTCGTCGACCGGAAGAACGTCGTTCACCAACCACTCGTTGTGCGCCCGAGCGAGCTCGTGCGCGTAATCGCGGTGAGGCAGTGCCGCGAGGTTGAACCACGAGTTCCCGGTCAACATCGCGTAGTCGATGTCGTGCTTGTCTAGGTGATCGTCGCAGATCTTTTGAAGATCGGTTCCCGGTTTGTTCCCGTCCTCCGTCTTCTCGTCTTGCCGGAGGAACTCCCCGGGGTTTCGGTACAGCAGCTCTGGGAGCACCAGCCCATCGTCTCTGTAGCGGTCCGGAAGGTATTGGGCGATCGCTTCGTCGTCCGCCCACCGCTGGTGGACATCCGCGTCGACTAGCGTTAGTTCCGACTCCGATCGACGGTCTTGTCTCGTCCCCTGGGTATCTTGTGCCATGCTCTACACAGACATACACTGACTCCCCCTAATAACTCTTTCCTCATCTTGAATAGCGAAAGTAGCCATAGAGCGCTTCTAGAGTGGCTATTCGCCAGAAGAGCGGAACCTTCATGATTTAAAAAACGGGCGCTAAATTCGGTATTATCGAATGAATCAGCACGAACATGATCAATAGTTATGGATATATCTTCGCTTCCTCGATTTGGGCCGCTTGCTCCGATCACTATATTCGACAATTCCGAATGTATATGTGCGATGGCCCTGATAGCAAGGGTATGGATGACGAAGCTAACCGTCCGATCAAGGCGTTACTGACGATGGACGATATCGTGACGGCACTCCAGAAAGACGGTGAGCGTGGTGTGACCGCGATCGCAGAGACGATCGACAGACCGGCGAGCATTGTTCACGACTACCTGAGCACGCTTCAGCAATTGGGGTACGTGGTACAGAACGAGGACAACGGTGCGTACGAACTCAGCTTCCGGTATTTGGAACTCGGGGGATCCGTTCGCGACGACGTCACGCTATACAACGTAGCGAAGCCGGAAGTGAATGCCCTCGCCGAAAAAACCAGCAGCGAATTCGTCACGCTGTCCGTCGAACAGAACGGAATGTGCGTCGCGCTCGATGTCGTTCAGAACGATCTCAGCATCTCGTACGACTTTACCGACGGGACGCACTTTCACATGCACGCCTCTGCCGTCGGCAAAGCGTTCCTCGCACAGTACTCCGACAACCGCGTAACCGAGATACTCGACCGACACGGAATGCCCGCACACACGGAAAACACGGTCACGGAGCGTGACGAACTCGAAGAACGGTTCGAACGGATCCGCGAGAGCGGCGTCTCCTTCGACCACGAAGAATACAGGATGGGGATGGCGTCGGTCTCGACGGTGATCAAGGATTCAACCGGTGGCGTTCTCGGCGGCCTCAGTATCACCGGCCCTGCGCACCGCTTGCGAGAACCCGATGTCGAAGAGGAGTTTCGAAAGGAGCTCCTCTCGGCCAGAAATATAATCGAACTAAACTACAGTTCGAGTGATGGGACCAGCTAAATCGAGTCGCCCCCGCGGAAATACTCTCGGAGATCGACCCGCTGATCGGTCGTTCTGTCATCTCAAACGACCTTCAGAGCCACTGATAGGGCGATTCAGGTTCTCTTCGGTCGAATCAGTATCGAGTCGGGTGTTCGTCACCGAACCTGATTCGATTGAGCGGCACAGTAATAGATAGTGTGCTGGTTACACCCTTCTGTGTTCTGTCTACCAGAACAAAGAATTGTCGGTCGCTCTGGACACCGTCGGTATTACAGTCGTACTACTGTAATTCCTTGCCCAAATTCCGCACGGCAAATCGCTTGGTCAGGAGAGAATACGCACGAAAGGAACGCTCAGAGAAACGTTCCTGTCCCACAGAACGGAACGGTCAGATAGTACTGCCCTCCACACGAACGCATGAGCAATCGTCACGGAACTCGAATTAAACCGGAGAAGGGAGTACTGACAGCACTACGGTAGCAGAAACAAAAATAATGCAAGCGTTCTGTCGTACAAAACAGTTTTGAGCTAATTACAAGTGCACCCGGTGAGTACGCTTCGTCCATGGACCGCACAAATGCCCCTGTCGAATCGATTACCACCCTCTTATCAGTGGTAGAATACCTAGAGCAGGCGGATAAGGCCGGTGTGACCGAAATTTCCGATTCGGTCGGTGTTTCGAAAAGCACCGTGCACAACCATCTGACAACGCTTCGCGAACGCGGGTATGTCGTAAATGAGGACGGTCGATATCGACTCGGGCTCCGTTTCCTTCGCATCGGCGAGACGACACGGATGCAGACGGACCTGTTCGAGATAGCGCGACCGCAAATCGAATCCCTCGTCGAAGGGCTGGACGTAGTTGGTAATCTGAGTGCCGAAGAGCATGGTGAAGGAGTCTACCTGTACCGATCTCGCGGAAGCGACGACGTTCGCTTTTCGACGCGGGCCGGCGAGAGACATGACTTACACTGTACGGCTACCGGTAAATCGATTCTCGCTCACGCTTCGTCAGATCGGCTCGAGACATTACTCGAATCGATGGACCTAGTCGGCTACACTGAGAACACTATCACCGAACGCGAAAAGCTACTGGACGAACTCAAACGGGTTCGTGATCGCGGCGTCGCGTTCGACGAAGAGGAGTATGGTCCCGGGCTCCGATGCGTCGGAGTACCGGTGTTCGGTTCCGACGACGCAGTAATCGGCGCGATTAGTCTCTCGGGGCCCGCAGCCGACATGAAAGGAGAATGGTATCGTGAAACCCTTCGGGACCGATTACTCGTGACGAAGAACCGAATCGAAGTGAATCTCCGAGATTACTAACACTCATAGTACCGTTTTTAATGAGGATACCTACAAAATATATATATGTAGGATCGATCAAAAGACGTCTGATGGCACCATTCCATTACGAGTGTACGAACTGCGGCACAGAGATGGATTACAGGACAACAAAGCATAATGGCTGTCCGAGTTGCGGATTCATACCGCTCCATAGCGCAGACTGAAGCGACTGAGAGGTGGCGACGAGCCGCGGCAGGAGGCCGTTGTGAATCGTCGTGGGATATGCAGCCAGGTCGTCGCAGTTAGCGAGACACAGCAAGACATTTTCACAGCCTCCCAGCTTCGCGCACGGCGACCCCGAGCGTGTACTTGAGCGGTAAAACGGCGGTCACAGACAGCTTCGGGACGGTACCGTCGGCTCAGTACTTTCACCGAGATTGCGACCGGAGAGTTGGCAGCCCGGCTAGGTGTACTGACTGTCCTGGAGCGGACGGTGATCGACGGACACACTCGCGTCACTGTATCGGCGGTGCCGACCGTTTTAATGCCCGAAAGCGGCAGTCTAGCGATTCGCCGGAGCCAGAAGGGGCGAATACCCGTGACACCGCAACTAATCTATACCAGCAGAGAGGGTACTTGAATGGAATGGCGACAGCTCACGAGAACTATATCGACGGGGAGTGGATTGAATCGGAAAGCGGCGACACGTTCGAGGTCCACAACCCCGCAGCTCCCGATGAGACGATAGCGAGCTACCAGCAGTCCAGCGCGGCGGACGCCGTCGAGGCGGTCGACGCGGCGGTCGACGCGCAGGACGAGTGGGCGGCTACGCCCGGCCCGGAGCGCGGTCGCATCCTCCGGCAGGCGGGGATGATCCTCGCTGATCGGAAAGACGAGCTCACCACGATGCTCGTCGAAGAGGAGGGGAAGGCCCGTCCCGAGGCAGCCGGCGAGGTACAGCGCGCGATCGACATCTTCCACTACTTCGCCGGGAAGGCGTCGGACCTCGGCGGGACGATGAAGGCCTCCAGCAGCCGTGACACGACCCTCTACACGCGCAAGGAGCCGGTCGGCGTCGCGGCGCTGATCACGCCGTGGAACTACCCTATCGCGATTCCGGCCTGGAAGCTTGCCCCTGCGCTCGCAGCGGGGAATTCCGTCGTCATCAACCCCGCGAGCGCCGCCCCGGGGGTCGTCCTCGCGGTCACAGAGGCGCTGGACAAGGCCGGGCTCCCCGCCGGCGTGCTCAACGTCGTGACCGGCCCCGGAAGCGAAGTCGGCAACGAGTTCATCACCAGCGAGGGCACCGACGCCGTCTCCTTCACCGGCAGCGGACAGGTCGGTGAGCTGGTTTACGATCGGGCCACGGACGCCGGCAAGCGGGTCCAGACCGAGATGGGCGGGAAGAACCCCACGCTGGTCACCGACTCAGCCGACCCTGCGGAGGCCGCCGAGATCGTCGCGACCGGCGGCTTCGGGACGACCGGCCAGTCGTGTACTGCGTGTTCCCGCGCGGTCGTTCACGAGGACGTGTACGACGAGTTCGTCGACGAACTCGTCGACGCGGCCGAGGCCATCGACATCGGTCCGGGGGTCGACCACGAGATGGGGCCGCAGGTCAGCGCCGACGAACTGGAGTCGACGCTGGAGTATATTGACATCGCTCGCGACGAGGGGGCGACGGTTGCCGCGGGGGGCGGCCAGCCGACCGGTGAGGCGGTTGAGACCGGCCACTTCGTCGAACCGACCGTCCTGACCGATGTTGAAAACGACGACACGATCGCGTGTGAGGAGGTCTTCGGCCCGGTCGTCGCCGTCATCAAGGTCAGCGACTTCGACGAGGGGGTCCACGTCGCCAACGACGTCGAGTACGGACTCTCGGCCAGCGTCGTCACCGACGACCACACCGAGGCCAAGCAGTTCATCGACAAGGCCGAGGCCGGTGTCGTGAAGGTCAACGAGAAGACGACCGGATTGGAGCTTCACGTTCCATTTGGCGGGTTCAAGCGGTCCTCCTCGGAAACGTGGCGCGAGCAAGGCGACGAGGGCTTGGAGTTCTACACGATCGAGAAAACCGTCTACGACAACCACTAACGGCAGTTGCATGGCGGTTCACATGAGGTCAAAGTGAGGCTCGGCGTTTTCTAATAGCGGAGGCCGCTCATCAGATCGGTTGTGTTACGTTTAGCATCGGTTCCAGCAGACGGTGACAGCTCGGGGCCATGATTCTTCTGTCGTCGGCTCCGCATTTTGAATGTATATGGGAACAAATAAGTATATTTTTCTACCTCTAAAAATATGTGTCTCACCGCATTCCGATTACTATGGTGAGCGAGTTAAAATCTGAGTGAGATCCGCACGAGTGTAGCTGCGGGATCTTGACCATCAGCAACGAAGACGCGTTCATCGTTAACGTGTTGATAATCACCAAACTTCGAGAGAAACAACAGCGGGAGTCGTTGATTTTGGGTCAAAAATACGTCAACGTGGAGGATTTATTTGTACGGGGGTCGACAGTAGTGTACAGCCAGCATCTGTTGGTGCCGATCTGAATCGCAGTCTTATCGACCGGAACGTGACTCGACTCGCACCGTCAGTTAGCTGTCGATCGGCTTCTGAACTAAGTTGTGAATTGCTGTCCGGGGTCGTCTGACACCCAATATATCAAGATAGTATTTTATATTGAAAATCGATAGTTCAACGAGGTACAGTTGAATACCGGGTTCAATAATCTCGTGGGGTCTCAGCTCTACGAACTCCAAACCGATCTACTCAGTACCGTCGGTGAGACGGGCGCAGTCGCCGATCGCTTTGGAGCAAGAAGATCGGAGCAGCCGGTGCTCAGCCGCCCTGTATTCCTAAGACATCTCTCAACTGCGCCGAGAAGGTAGTGGTATACACGAAACCGCAGTAACCCCCACTTGTTTAAATCAACAGCGTGTCCTCGAAAACATGAGTGAAAACGGACCCGCGACCGCGGCGATCTATGCCCGCGTTTCGACATCGGATCAGGACGTATCTCGGCAGCTCGACGAGGCGCACGAGCATTTGGAACGTCTCGGTGTGGAAGACATCGAGGAGTATCCAGAGATCGTCTCCGGCGCTGCCGACACCGACACTCGCGAGGTGTACAACCGACTCCTCGATGATGTCGAGACGGGACAGTTCGATCTCGTGGTCGTTCACGAAATCAGCCGGCTCTCTCGCCTCGGTCCGACTGAGATTCACGAGTTCATCCAACACTGCTTGGAACATGACACCGGCGTTGAGGCTCTCGACGTCGGCCTGAAAATTCACGTCGACGACGGCGAGCTCCAGCAGACAATATACAGCATGGTCGCCCGATTGATGGGGGATCTCGCCCAGATCGAACACCAGCAAAAACTCCAGCGGATACGGTCGGGCGTCCGCGCCGCACAGTCCGCCGGAAAGTGGACCGGGAGGCCGCCAGCAGGGTTCGTCGTCGAGGACGGCTACCTCCGCGTTGATCCGGCCGAGTTCCTACACGCCCGGGAGGCCCTCACCCGTGTCGACCGCGGTGAGTCGTTCGCGACTGTCGCCGGCGACACCGGTATCGCCGAGTCGACGCTCCGGAGTCTCCACCAAAATCGGCGCGACCTCTACCTCGGCGGCGAGACCGAGGACGAGCGCGTTGACGATGCACTCACCGATGTCCGCCCACTGGAAGATGTACGGGCCGAGGATTCCGCCCTCGAAGAGCTGCGCGAACGTGTTGAGCGGCTGGAGGAGGCCACGGACATTGACAACCGCTAGCGCTTCCACTCCTCCCTCTCGTCTCAGTTCCGATACACAAGCGAGCGTGAACCGCCTTGGAGTCAAACTCCGGGGCACTCGGACTGCTCCGCCTGTAGACCTGCTTGACAGTAGGCTCAACGGTTTGTGCTTCTATCGTATCCAGGTGCCTATCTCTCCACCTTCCCACTCCTCGGTCGCGTCGCAAAGTCATTCAGAATACAGTTCGCCTCGTTTCATTTGACAGGGTGTCTCTCTCGGATGTGCCGGTCAGTTATACGCCACTATAGAAACTCAAAACAGACGTTTGGCTGGTGGATTGCTGCCAATCATGTCGGCTTCATCACTCGCCTTGCCGTCTCTATAATATCTCTCGACGTACGTCTCGAAGCTGATAACGGACGCCAACCGCAAGGTCGGGGCCGCGAACTGGACGCCAGCGGCTCCCGCGCTTCACGAGCGCGACACCCGGCGGAACAGGGCGAGCCCGATCACGGCGAGGAGGAGGGCGGCGAGCAGTCCGCCGAAGTCGACGAGGATTCCGTCAGGCAGCTCCTCGAAGTCCGTCGACGTCCGGCGGTGGAACCCCTCGTTTGCGGCCTCGACACTCACCGAGAGTGTGTCGTCGCCGTCCATCTCCGGCGGGTCGATATTCAGCGCCGGGGCGGGCTCAAGCGTCTCGTATGCGCCGGGCAGTGTATCGAGTGCGTTCTGCCGGATCTGTTCAGCCCACACTGCCTCAAGGAAGCACTTCGTCAAGTCGTGTTCGCCCCCGAGGTGCATCAGCGCGTGTTCCGACTCGTCGAGGTTCTGCTCGAGCGCATCAACCCCGTACTCCTTGAGGTTCTCCCCGATGATCGCTTCGGCTTCTGCCGGCGTCCGCCGCGCGGGGTACGGGGCGAACGTATCGGGCGCAAGCGGGTCCGACCGCATCGGCCCGTCCTCGTCCATCGTGGAGATCGTCGTCAACGCGGTGTAGGCAGGCAACGACTGAATCGTCCCCGAGTCGATGTCGTCGTCGTCGAACCGCTCGGCGATGATCCGGGCGTCATCAACTTCCGTCACACCGAAGCTCAACAGCGTGTCCGTATTCCCGAACATCTGCTTCAGCGTCTGGGGCGCAATCTCCCGCACCTGCGAGGGGTTCTGGAGACACGTCACAACGCCCATCTTCCCAGACCGGGCCTTCGAGAGCATCTTGTCAAGCGCCATGTTCTCCGAGGCGATGTCGTCAAACTCGTCCATGATCGCGAAGAAGGGCTCACGGTCGGCCTCCTCAATCTTCTCGCGTTTTCGGATGGTCGACCACACGCGGCGCATGATCCCCGTCGAGACGACCTTCCGGATCTCGTCAGAGCGCACCGTGTTCCGGACGAGAATGATCTTCCCCTCTTCGACGGCGTGCGAGAGGTTGATCGTCCCATCCCGGTGGGCCACAATCCCCCGGCTGATGGGGTCTTCGACCCAGTCTTGAATCCGGCGGAGAACCGGGTCGATTTCCTCGGTGTCCATCTCCGCGATTTTCGTCGTGTACTCGTGGATGAAGCTCATCCCCTCTTGGCTGACGACGTTCGAGAACTTCGCGCGGCTCTCGTTGTCGGCCAGCACGTAGTACATATCGACGAGGGTGAACTTCCGTCGCGACCGAATCATCGCACGGGCGATGTTGGACGTGATCCCCTCCATCTTCGGGCCCCAGTACTCACCGCCACGCAGGACCGCCCGGAGGTCGTTGATGATGGACTCAACCTCGCGGTCGAATTCGATCTCCGTCTCACAGTCGCCGGGCTCGAGGAAGTTGATTCCCGCGACTTTCTCGAAGGTCTCGCTGCCCGGCTCAACCCAGATGATGTCGTCCATCCGCTCGTCGGGCAGTTGTGTGATCAGGTCGTCGACGGTGTCGCCCTTCGGGTCGATGAAGACGAACCCGTGGCCCTTCCGGGCAATCTGGTTCATCATCATGTTCAGGGTGGTGGATTTCCCCTTCCCCGTCGACCCAAAGATCGTCATGTGGCGGAACCACGAGAACGGCTCAAGCCCGATTTCCCGAATCCCGTCCATCGGGTTGCTGTCGTACCCCAGCCAAATCGGCTCGTCTGGATGGT
>Ga0207718_100407_pt1 | contig 40633 bp, 39 predicted proteins | sample A23M2SouthBayCA_FD_187749 | JGI IMG/M metagenome (GOLD analysis project Ga0207718, IMG submission 187749) | Aerobic enrichment media microbial communities from Eden Landing Ponds, California, USA - A23 M2 (SPAdes) | ecosystem: Environmental > Aquatic > Marine > Unclassified | place: Emeryville... | reverse complement strand
ATCAAGACGAAGCCGTGCTGGATTTACTCTTAGAAGTTCGCGACCACCTCCGAACCGATCCAGGAGTGAATGCGTTTCTCGCAATCGATGTTGACGTGCCGCTCGAGGAGATGGACGCCGCAACGCAGAGCATTGAATTCGCCCTGGCAAGCAACGTAGTCGTCTACATTGTTCCGGAGATTGGAGATAACCTTGGAGTAGGAATCGAGGTCGGGTCCGTTCTCGAAGCCATCTTTCAAGAGCGAGAGAACAACACTGCAACGCAGCACGAAGAGCGTGTCCTCTTCGTACATGAATCAGGTGTCCGTAGCGCGATGATCGCATCTGTACGAGAACGGTGGGACGCCCGAATTTACGCGTATGATGATCGCGCAGACTTAGTCAAGCAAGTACGCCTGTTCGCACGAGATATTGCTCGGCGGGAACAGTATGGAGACCTTCCTCACTTGGAAGAAAATAGCGAGTGAACACAAAACGGCGGCTACCAGCCCCGATTTCGGCCCTCGACTAATCGATACTTGGACTTGCCGGAGAATTCTTCGACTCCAAAGTTCGAACAAGCACTTCACCACTATAGCGCCACGTGCCGCGATGCAAGGACGTATCCCCGTGTCGCTCCTTTCATACCCATGACGATTGCTACAGGCGATTCAGTCAGCATTGAGTATACAGGACGACTCGAGGACGGGACCGTCTTCGACACCTCCCGAGAGTCAGTCGCCGAGGAGACCGAACTGGCCGACGAGCAGCCGGACCGTGAGTTCACGCCGCTGAGGGTCGAAGTCGGCGCTGGGCAGGTCATCGACGGGCTCGAGGACGCACTCATCGGCATGGAGCCGGGCGATACGCCGACTGTCAGGATCCCGCCGGAGAAAGGCTACGGCGAGTGGTCCGAGGAGCGCGTCCGGACGTTCGATCCGGCCGAACTCAGCCAGCAACTCGGTGACGAGCAGCCCGAGGAGGGGATGTACCTCCAGACCCAGGACGGCAATCTCGCCGAGATCACGGACGTAACGGACGAGGCCATCCGCGTGGACTTCAATCCGCAACTCGCGGGCGAGACCCTGGAGTTCGACATCGAAGTCGTCTCCGTCGCGAACTGAAGCGGTCGATCCAATCAGTAAAGATACTGGTCAGCTTTCTTTGCGGTGATCGAGGGGTCGGCTGTCGGATCTTTCGAGGGTTCTGAGAAGAACGGATCGTCCGGATCGTGTTTTCCATGACGGTTCACGTACTCCCTCACGGCTTTCCGAAGTGCGTCTTGGAGGGACAGATCGTTCTCTGTTGCCACCCGTCGCAACCGTTCGTATTCGCCCTCTTCGAGTCGTGTCTGAACGACAGCCGAGGCTTCGTCGTTCGACATAGTTCGTGAAGGTATATTTACAGGACCAAGCATTTAGCTCTCTCGGATACGACCACTTACAGAAGTATTCTCTTCCCGAACTCTCGTGGAATCCGTTCCTCGAAAGCGGCTATACCTCGTCGAACACCGTCTCGCCCTCGACCTTGTGCGCCTCGACGGCATCGAGGTCGAGCGTCAGGCCAAGCCCGGGCTTCTCGGGGATCGCCATCGAGCCGTCCTCGATGAGGCCCTCTTCCTCGACCAGATCCTCCCACCAGCCGAGTTCGTAGGAGTGGTACTCGACGGCGAGCGCGTTGGGAATCGCCGCGCCGACCTGCGCGGAGGCCATCGTCGCGATCGGCGAGCCGACGTTATGCATCGCGACGGGGATGTAGTAGGTGTCGGCCAGGTCGGCGATCTTCCGGGTCTCGCGCATCCCGCCCACTCGCGGCACGTCGGGCGCGATGATGTCGACGGCCTGCTCCTCGAGCAGGCGTCGCTGGCCATGCTTGCGGTAGACGTTCTCGCCGACGGCGATCGGCGTCGTCGTCGACTGGGTGACGTTCTGCTGGACGTCGTGGTTCTCCGGCGGGACGGGGTCTTCGAGCCACCAGACGTCGTAGTCCTCGATCTCTTCGGCGAGGCGCTTGGCGCTGCCGCCGGTGTACGTCCAGTGGCAGTCGAAGGCGACCTCGGCGTCCGCGCCGACGCGTTCGGTCGTCGCGCGGACGATCTCGGCCTTGTGCTCGATCTCGGGCCCGCTGAGGTGGCGGTTCGCGGAGTCCTTCTCGTGACCCGACGGCACGTCGAGGTCGAACTTGATCGCGTCGTAGCCCAGATTCTCGACGACGCGTTCGGCCTCGTCGGCACAGGCCTGGGGGTCGGCCTCGTCCTCGGTGTGGAGATCGCAGTAAATCCGCATCTCGTCGCGGTATTTCCCCCCGAGGAGTTGATAGGCGGGGACGTCCAGAATCTTCCCGGCGAGGTCGTGCAGCGCGATCTCGACACCGGAGATGGCGTGGAGCCACACGCCGGCGATCGAGCCCTCGCCGGAGGTCTTCTGGACCATGTGCTCGTAGAGGCGATCGATATCGAGCGGGTTCTCGCCGACGAGGAAGGGCTTCAGGCGCTCGACGAGTTCCGGGACGCCGGCCCCCCAGTAGGCCTCGCCCGTGCCGACGACGCCCGAATCGGTGTAGACCCGGACGAGCGTCCAGGGGTAGTTGCCGTCGACCATCGTGGTCTGGACGTCGGTGATCTCGACATCGCGCGGGCCGCGGTCGGCGGTGACGCCCATCGTCTCCGAAGAGAGGTCCCGCATCGTGTACTCGGCGTTCGGGTCGCTGAGCTGCGTGTAATCGATCGGCATGGCGGATTTTCGACAGTCGGGCGGTTAATCCTTTTCAAGCCCGGACTGAGAGAGCGCTCGCTCGGGGGCGCGGATGGCAAACCCGGGCGACGGCAACTCGCCCCGTTCGGGTTACAGTGTTTCGTGTAGCAGGGATCGCGGCTGGGAACAGCCAGAAAGCCCCGAGGCGGTCGGCTCGGTGCGCCGGCTGCGCGCTTTGCTCGGTCGCGCGCTCCCTCGCTGTCACCGGAAATCTTCGATTTCCGAGATCACGAGAGAGCTCCGCTCTCTCGGACGACAGTGCTTGCCCGTGCGCGCCGTCGCCGACCACCTCGCCCCTTTCAGTCCCACCTGTAGCCGGTTGGGCAGCCAGCATGGGCGGGACTGAAAGGGGCCGATCGCTCGACCTGGCCCGGACGAAGCAAGGACCGCAGGTGATAAGCCGAGGACCGCAGCGAGTCCCGGACAGTCGAGCGAGCGGGGGCTTTCTGGATGTACCTAACCGCGACTCGCGTAACTACATACCACCGTTCGGTTGGACCGAACATTCACAAGCGAGTGAACCGTACACGCGAGCAGAGATGACCCCAGAGACATCTACACGGCGGCGGTTTCTGGCGCTCGGCGGCACGGCACTCGCGTCCGCGATCGCAGGGTGTTCGATGTCGCTGTCGGCACCCGAGTCGTCACCGGAGGAGTCGTCGTCGCCCTCCGCCGCCGGGGAGTCTCCCGAGACGGACACAGCCGAGAGTCCCTACACCCGGGTGTACCGCGAGACCATCCCCTCGGTCACGACCGTCCAGACGACGACCGGCCAGGGAACCGGCTTCCAGTACGACGAGGGGCACGTCGTCACGAACGCCCACGTCGTCGGGACGGCGAGTGAGGCGCAGGTCCGCTTCCACGACGGGACGTGGGCGAGTGGCCCGGTGGTCGGGACGGATCCACACAGCGACCTCGCCGTGATCGAACCCGGGACAGTGCCCGATTCGGCAGCGCCGCTCACGTTCGGCGACCAGCCGCCGACGATCGGCCGGGAGGTCGTCGTCATCGGGAACCCCTACAACCTCGACGGGTCGGTCACGTCGGGGATCGTCAGCGGCACCGACCGGCTGATCCCGTCGCCGGCGGGCTATCAGATTCCGGACGCGATCCAGACCGACGCGGCGGTGAACCCGGGCAACAGCGGCGGCCCGCTGATGGATCTCGACGGTTCCGTGGTGGGCGTCGTCAACTCGAAGCAGGGTGATAGCATCGCTTTCGGCATCTCGGCTGCGCTGACGCAGCGCGTGGTCCCGGCACTCATCGACACCGGGAGCTACGAACACGCCTACATGGGCGTCTCCCTGGAGACGATGGCCCCGGCGGTCGCGGCGGCGAACGACCTCGACGATCCCCGGGGGCTACTGGTCGTCCAGACCGTCCAGGGCGGCCCGGCCGACAGCGTCCTCCGGGCGAGTAGCCTGGAGTACGTGGACGGCGCGCGGGTCCCCGTCGGCGGTGACGTCATCCGCGCCATCGAGGGGACGCCGATGGAGACCTTCGAGGACCTGGCGAGCTATCTGGCGCTGGAAACCCGGCCCGGCGATACCATCGCGGTCACGATCCTGCGGGACGGTGACGAGCGAACCGTCGAGGTGACGCTCGACGCCCGGCCGGACCGCTCGACGTCACCGCTGCGGTGACGGCAGGCTTGTCCGGGCGAGAAACACCCGCTCACCGTGAGATTTCCTCGACGTCACCTTCGAGGATCGATTCGACCATCTCGGGCCGGATCGTCGCGGCGTCGCCGCCGATCGTCCGCTTGAGCGCCGCGGTCGCCGCCGCCTGTTCGAGCGCGACCGGGATGGACTCCTCAGTCAGCCACGCCGCGAGGAACCCACCGACGAAGGCGTCGCCGGTCCCGATCGCGTCGACTGTCTCGGTCTCGAAGACCGGCTGGTGTGCGCTCCGTTCGCCGTCGAAGGCGAGCGCCCCTTCCTCGCCCGTCGTCACGACGACGAGGTCGAGATCGTAGTCGGCGTGCAGGTCGGCGGCGACGGTCTCGGCGTCGCCGTCGTACCCGAGCACTGTCTCGGCGTCGCGCTGGGCGACGAACAGCACGTCGACATCGGGGAGGAGATCAGTGAGCGTCTCCCGGGCCGATTCTGGGTCCCAAAGGTTCGACCGGTAGTTGACGTCGAAGACTGTCGTCGCCCCGGAATCCTGGGCCGTCGACAGGACCTCCTTTGTGGTCTCGACCAGCGTCTCCGAGAGTGCAGGCGTGATCCCGGAGACGTGGACGGCGTCGGCCTCGGTGAAGGGGGCCGTGGGAAGTTCCTCGAACGTCGCCGTCGTGATCGACGAGCCGGCCCGGTCGTAGATGACCTGCGAGCCGCGGGGTGCCGCGCCCGCTTCGAGGTAGTAGGTCCCGAGTCGGGCGTTGTCACTCTCGTCCCAGACGACGGCCGGGTCGACGTCGTGGGTCCGGTAGGCGGTGGTGACCTTCTCGCCGACGGGCGTCGCGGGGAGTTTCGAGACCCACGTCGCGTCGAGGCCCAGCCGCTGGGCGGCGACGGCGACGTTGCCCTCCGCGCCGCCGACGTGAACGTCGAGCGTGTCGGTGGTCTCGATCGGCTCGGCGGTCGGCGTCGCCAGTCGCAGGAGTGATTCCCCGAATGCGGTGAGTCGCGGCGGAGTCATGGTCCTCGATGGGCGTGACGCGGGCTTAAAATGGATGGATTCGATCGGTCGAAGCGTGGAAACGAGGGCAGTCGTGGCATATATACTCCCCGGGCAGGTCAGTCACTGTAGGGAGTATCTACGATGGAACGTCACGACACGAAACTCGAAGCCGAGACGCTGTTGATCGAGTGGGACGACGAGTGGGTCGAGATCGGCACACTCGACGCACTGCTCGACCTCTTCGGCGGGGAGACCTACGAGATCGAGTACGACGACGCCCAGTCGAAGGTCCCGTGGCTCGAAAACAGCCTGGAGGACAACACGCTGTCCTTCGACGTCGTCGAGACCGTGACGGACATGGACTTCGACGACGAGTTCACCGAGGAGGTCGTCGAAGCACCACTCGATTCTGCGGGCAACCAGGGCCACCCGCTCCGGACCGAGACCTTCGTCGCGAAGATGATCGAGATCTGGGAGGCCCAGGGCGCGACCGGCGAGGAAGAGGCGCTGGGTTCCGGGACGTAGCTCCAGCACCGCGACACCGAGCCGTCAGTTTTCTACCGAGCAGTGTGACGGAGCGTGCGATCAGATCGCGTCGGATTCGATCGCCGCCGTCGCGTCGAGGTCCTCGACACCGTCTTCGAGCGTCCACGTCTCGACGTGGGTGACGGTCTCGCCGGGTTCGACAGTCTGGATCGGCGCGAGGGATTCGAGTTCCGTCACGTAGTCGTCGGTGTAGACCTCGGTGTCGCTGCCCAGATCGGGGTAGGTCGCGTCGGGATCGTGGGCGAAATCCTTCCGGAAGGCGTGGCCGTCGTTGAGATAGGCGAGCCAGCCGTCGCCGGCCGCGGTCCCGATCTTGGTCTCGCCAGCGCCGTCGGGATCCTGCTCGAGATAGAGGTGCTCCTCGCCGAAGGACAAACGGTCGTCGGCCAGGGTCGCGTAGGGCCACAGCTGGATCGAGCGATCGGGCAACAGCGATTCGGGATCGGCCTGGGGGGTGAAGGGAATGACAGCCGTTCCGTTGCCCTTCATGACGGTCAGTGCCCAGGGGGCGAACTCGACCGGCCACTGGCCGGCGTTGGTGAGTTCGTGGGTCACCTCGACGGACGCGGCCGTCTCGGCCATCCGGACGGTGATCGCCTTCGCGACGTTGTCCTCGCCCGGCGACTTTTCGAGTCGGACCCCATCGTCGAGGAGATCGGCCGCGACCGGTTCCAGATCCGGGGTGTAGGTTCGCTCGCGGTCCTCGGGGGCATGCCAGAGGCGATGACCGCCCAGTAGCGGCCACTCGTCGCGGACCTCCTCGAAGAGATGGAACTCGTTGGGGCCGTCGACGAACCCGAACTCGGTGATCCGCGGGCCGATAGTTGTCGGCGCAAGCAACTCGATCGTGCCGTTGTCGACGGCGATGGCGTCGTCCCAGCGGTCGTGCGTGACGCGTTCGACGGTTACCTGACTCATGTGATCTCGACGTGTATGGTCCCACGACGGATCCATAATAGTTCTGATAGAGTCCGGGGACTGAGGTCCCAGGACGCCAGCCGACCGCCGGGTCGCTCGCCCTACAGCAACCCGATCGACGCCAGATCCTCGACGAACGCCGCGGTTTCCCCATCGTCCATCGTCCGCAGGGGATCCCGGAGCGGCCCGGGGTCGAAGTCGACATCACGTTCGGCCAGCGCCGTCTTGACGCCGGCCATGTACGGCCCCCGATCGAACGCGTTCACGACGTCGCGGACGGTCTCCTGAAGCGCCTGGGCACGGGCCGCGTCGCCGTCGTCGAACGCCTCGTAGAGATCGACGACCAGTCCCGGGAACGCGTTCGAGACCGAGCTCACGACCCCGGAACACCCGAGTTCGAGACCAGCATACAGGAGGGCGTTGTGTCCGGCGAGTACCGTCAGGTCGGGGTTGTCCGCCAGCACCTGTCCGAGCCACGGGACGTCGCCGCTGGTATCCTTCAATCCAGCCACGCCGTCGATATCGGCGATGTCGGCCATCGCATCGGTCGAGAGGTGATTGCCAGTCAACGGCGGGATGTGATAGACGTACACCGGGCGGTCGACCGCGTCGGCGACTCGCCGGTAGTGATCGACGGCCGCCTCGGCCGCAAGCGGGAAGTAGAACGGCGTGACGACGACGAGGCCGTCCGCACCGGCCGCTACCGCACGTTCGGCGTGGCGGACCGTCTCCCGGGTACCCGGCGCTCCGACGCCGGCGATGACGGGCACCTCGTCGCCGACGGCGTCGACGACGACCTCGACGACTCGCTCTCTTTCGGTCGCCGAAAGCAGCGGAAACTCGCCGTTGGTGCCCAGCGGGAAGACCGCGTGGGCACCGTGCTCGACGACGAACTCGGCGTGAGCCGCCGTCGCCGCCTCGTTGACGGTCTCGTCGTCGTGAAACGCCGTGATCGTCGGCGGGATGACGCCGTGGAGATCGAGTGGGTCCGCCGGTCCCGAGGATGGAGCGTGGTTCGGCATGTACGCGGGTTCCGGAGGTCCGGTATTAAGCGCTGGGATGCCGGCGCGGCCCCGAGAGACACGGAGACGTGACTGTGCAGAGATCCAGTCGCCAAAGGGAAACGGGGGTGATCCCCGCGTGTGACACTACGGAGCCGTATGGCTCCGAACGTGTTTACGAACCAGACCTGGATAAACCTTGAGACGGTTTTCAGCCAGTGAAATGGGCGGCCGTCACGCGATCAGTCGTCGTTATCGATGAGCGAGTCGACGTCGGCGTGATCATCGAGGAGCGTCTGCATCCGGTCGACGGTCGCCGCACTGCGGGTCGGGCCGGTCTGGAGCAGGTCCTCGGTCCGATCGATCACCATGCGGGTGTCCGACTGGAGCAACAGGATCGGGACGCCCTCCTCCTCGGCGCGGCCGATGATGGCGCTGGAGGGCCGGAAGCCACCGCCGAGAATGATTGCCTTGATCCCCGAGGCGTCGAGCGCGGCGGTCACGATCTCCGGGCGGTCGCCGCTGGTGATCATCACCGCGTTCTGCATGCGGCGGAACTGCGTGAGCGCGCTCTCGGCGGACATCGCGCCGACGGTGAAGCGCTCGACGAACAGATCCGTCCCGGCATCGCTGGTCAGCACTTCAGCACCGAGCCGTTCGGCCAGGTCGTCGACAGTGAGTCCGGCAAGTTCCTGGACTCGCGGGACGACACCGAGCACCGAAATGCCACGGTTTTCGAGGAACGGAACGACGTCCGTGGTCAGCTGGTCGAACACCGCGTCGGGGACAGCGTTGAACAGCACACCGGCCAGGGAGTCGCCGAGCGTCTCGGCAGCCGCGAGGATGTCGTCGACGTCCTCCGGTTCGTCGTACCGAGAGAGCAACACGACGTTGGCGTCGATCATCTCGGCGATGTCGGCGTCCGTCAGATCGACGATCCCGCCGGTCACGAGCCGGTCGGTCCCTTCGATGACCATCGCGTCGCGTTCGCCGGCCATCTTCTCGTAGTTCTCGAGGACGCGATCGCGGAGTTCATCGGGTTGCTCGCGGCCCTGGATGGCCTCCTGGACGAAGGTGGGGGTGTAGACGATCGGTTCGAGTTCGTGCATCTCCGAGTCGAGCCCGAGGAGCTCGCGAGCGAGCATCGGATCCTCGTCGCGGGTCTTGCCCGTCGCACTCTGGAGACGGGTCCCCTTGGGCTTCATGTATCCCACGCTGTAGCCGGCTGCATCGGCCAGTTTCGCGATCGCGAGGGTGACTGCTGTCTTGCCGGTCGCTTCTTCGGTCGAGGTAACGAGTATGGGTTTCATGTTTGTAGTCCTCCGGTGGGTAATGGTTTTAAAGTTCCTCCTGGTCGACGGTCGCCCGGATGTCGACGGCTACGACGCCATCCGGCGTCGCGACGAGCGGGTTGATGTCGAGTTCGAGGATCGCTGGGAAGTCAGTAACGAGCTTCGAGATGCGCTGGATCGTCTCGACGACGCCGGCTTCGTCCACCGGCTCGCGACCACGCGCCCCACGGAGTAGCGGCGCGGAATCGATCTCGTCGATCATCTCCTCGGCCTCGGGTTCGCTGACGGGGGCGACCCGGAAGGTGGCGTCTTCGAGCACTTCCACGAAGATGCCACCCAGCCCGAACATCACCAGCGGTCCGAACTGCGGGTCGCGGTTGATCCCGACGATGGTCTCGGTCCCCGCGTCGAGGTCGGCCATCTCCTGGACCTGAACGCCGAGGATCGTCGCGTCGGGCTGGTAGTTGCGCGCACGAGCGATCAGATCGTCGTAGGTGCTAGCGACCTCGTCGTCGGGGACGCTGACCTCGACGCCACCGATGTCCGATTTGTGGAGGATGTCCGGACTGACGATCTTCATCACGACGTTGCCCGGGATATCTTTGGCGGCTTCGACCGCCGCGTTCTTGTCAGAGACGATGGCTCCCTGCGGGGTCGGGATCCCGTAGGCTTCGAGCAGTTCCATGGCCTCGACTCCGAGCTTGTTAGTGTCACGTTCCTTTGTCCGTTCGAGAATCTCGCGAGCGCGCTCGCGATCGACGTCGAAGTCCCGGGGCTCGGCGTACTCGTGTTCGCGAATCTCGGCGTACTCCCGGAGCGCGTCGAGACCGTTGACGCCGCGTGCGGGATCGAAGTACGACGGGATGCCAGCCTCGCCGAGGATCTCGTTGGCTTGCTGGGCCGAGTCCCCGCCCATGAGACTCGCTGCCATGGGAACGCCGTATTCCTCGAACTTGTCGGTGACCGTTTCGGCCAGCTTCTCGAAGGAGAGCACGGCCGTGGGGCAGGCCACGACGACCACCGAGCCGACGTTGGGGTCCTGCAACACCACGTCGAGCGCTTGCTCGTAGCGCTCGCTGGGTGCGTCCCCGAGGACGTCGACAGGGTTGTAGATGTTGGCTCCGTCCGGCATGTCCGCTTCGAGTGCCTCGAGGGTTTCGTCGGTCAGTGTCGCCATCTCGAGCCCGGAGTCACCGATCGCGTCGGTCGACATCACGCCGGGGCCGCCGGCGTTCGTGACGATCGCGATCTGGTCGTTCTCGGGCATCGGCTGATCTTCGAGGATCGTCGCGTAGTCGAACAGTTCCTGGACGCTGGTCGCCCGGAGTACCCCCGCCTGCTCCAGACCGGCCTCGTAGGCCCGTTCGCTGCCGGCGATCGCGCCGGTGTGAGAGGCCGCGGCCGACGCGCCGGCTTCCGTCCGTCCGGATTTGACGGCGACGATCGGCGTGTCCTTCGTGACCTCGCGTGCCGTGTCGATGAACTCCCGGCCGTTCTCGATGTCTTCGAGGTAGCCGAGGATGACGTCCGTCTCGGGGTCCTCGCCCCAGTAGTCGATGAAGTCCCCCTCGTCGAGGACGGCCTTGTTACCCAGTGAGACAACGTCGTTGAAGCCGACGTTGTGATCGCTCGCCCAGTCGAGGACAGCCGTGATGAACGCCCCCGACTGGCTCATGAAGGAGATGTTGCCCTCGATGGCCGATTTCGGGCTGAACGTCGCGTTCATGTTCCGGCGCGTCGAGAGGACACCCAGACAGTTCGGACCGACGAGATTGAGATCGTGGTCCTCGGCGATCGCTTTCATGTCCCGTTCCCGGGCGGCCCCCTCGCTGCCGGCCTCCCCGAACCCGGCAGTGATCACGGCAACGTCGCGGACCCCGGCCTCGCCAGCCTCTTCGAGGACCCCGTTGACGATCTGTGGCGGCACGACGACGATCGCCAGATCGACGCCCCCGACGTCGGCGATACTGTCATGACAGTCGAGACCGAACACCGTCTCCGAGCTCGGATTGACCGCCACGACGTCCCCCTCATAGCCGTCAAGGAGATTCTCCATGACTGCGCGCCCGACGGAGCCCTCACTCTCGGTCGCTCCGACGACAGCTACCCGTTCCGGCGCAAATAACGTATCTAACTGGCCCATCGTATCTTCTCAGAGTTGGGTATCACACGGGAAATATTTACCTGTATCATCGCTGTCTGTGAGTGAGTGACGTGGGAAGACATCGCCAAGAGGGGGCCGGACGCCACGGAATAGCGATTCACGCGTATATAATGAACAATGGTAACAGTCGTGATAGTTGTGCGGAAGTGATCCAGGTGTCGGCCCCGCCCCCGGGGGCCCACTCGCATGCTCGCCGTCCCCGGTCAGCGCGAAGCCGGGGTCGGCGGCTCGCACATTTATGTGGCTCACTGCCCAACCGAGCGATATGTCCAGCCAGCCCGATCGAGCGGACCTCCCGCAGCTCCTCAGGGAGCTCACGACGTCGCTATCCGCCCTCCAGCGCGATCTCAAGGCCGAACAGCGTGGGCGTGGTCGTAGTCTGGACCGACTGCTCCAGTTCACGACGGACGTGACGATTCCCGCGACCATCCTGGTGCTCGAAACCAACATCAGGGCGCTCCGGCTCTTACAGCGAACGCTCCGGATGGTCGGCGATTCCGAGACGGAGAACCAGTCGACGACCGCAAGCGAGGACGTTGCGGCTGTCGGCCGATCGGTCGTCGACCGCCTCGACGATGCCCTCGACGACGTCCAAGCGGCCGTCGACAGCTCCGATCTCGACGACCGGACGCGGGAGAACCTCTCGGAGGTCCGGACGCTGAGTCAGCAACTCGACCAGCGGCTCGAAGCACTCTCCGCGAACGACGACAGCCGGGACGTGAACGTGGACGTCGAGGCCGAACTCCAGTCGATCAAAGACCGACATAGTGACGAGGGCGACGGAGCCGATTCCGAGGCGTCCTGACGACGCGGGCGGTTCCAGCACCGCTGGTCCCGGACCGTTTAAGTGCTCGGGTCCGAACCCCCCTACCGATGAAGTCACTGGACGACCTCGTCGACAGTGCGGCAAAGTTGACCGATCTCGGCCTCTCGAAGGGCGAAATCGCCGACGAACTCAACGTCTCCCGAGAGACCGCAAGCTGGCTCGTCGATCAGACCGACGCCGGCAGCGACCAGTCGGATCGTGAGAAGCCCCACGACATCCACATCGACTGGAGTGCGATCGGACGCGACAGCCAGCGACTGGCCTACGTCGGCCGAGCGATGGCCGATCTGCTCGATAAGGAGGGCGAAGACGTCGACCTGACGATCGGGATCGGCAAATCCGGTGGCCCGCTGGCGACGACCGTCTCGCGGGAACTCGAGACCGACCTCAGCGTCTACACGCCGAGCAAGGAGCGCTGGGACGACACCGAAGCCGACGCGAGTGGCTCGTTTTCCCGAAACTTCGCCACGATCCGCGGTCGGGACTGTTACATCGTCGACGACAACATCGACACGGGCAAGACGATGACCGAGGCCATCGAGGAAGTTCGCGAGCGGGGCGGCAATCCGGTGGGCGGCGTCGTCCTGACCGACAAACACGGCGAGGACTCGGTCCTGGGCGTGCCGGTGTATTCGCTGATCAACGTCGTCCGGATGGATCACTGAGCGGCGATCGCGACGGCCCCGGACCAGCCGGGACCGAAAGTGGGAAAGTGACGAGCGGGGTAGGCAGTGACATGCTCTCGCTCGCACTTGCCGGCAAGCCAAACGCCGGCAAGTCGACGTTTTACACCGCAGCGACGATGGCCGACGTGGACGTCGCCAACTACCCGTTCACGACGATCGACGCCAACCGCGGCGTGAGTCACGCCCGGACACAGTGTCCGTGTCTCGATCTCGAATCGCGGTGTGGCAACGATCGCTGTCACGACGGCAAGCGATACGTCCCCATCGAACTGCTCGACGTCGCGGGCCTGGTCCCGGGTGCCCACGAGGGTCGTGGCCTCGGCAATCAGTTCCTCGACGAACTGACCGACGCCGACGCGATCCTCCACGTCGTCGACGCCTCCGGGGCGACCGATGAGGAAGGCGAACCCGTCGAGATCGGCGAGCACGACCCGGTCGAGGATCTGGATTTCATCGAGGAAGAGATGGATCTCTGGCTTGCCAGCATCATCGAGCGCAACTGGGAGACCGTCGAGCGTCGCTCCCGGTCGCCGGATTTCGACATCGACGAGGCGCTCTCGGAGTTTCTGACTGGGGTCGGGGCGACGGAACTCGACGTGGCCCGGACGCTCCGCGAACTGGAGTACCCTGAAGATCCCCTGGCCTGGACCGACGAGCATCGTGAATCGCTGGCGAGTGACATCCGAGCGCGAACCAAGCCCATCATCGTCATCGCGAACAAGGCCGACGTCGCCCCGCCGGAGAACATTCAGGCGCTCAAAGAGCGCAACGAGGCGACGATCCCGGTCACCGCCGACGGCGAACTCGCCCTCCGGCGGGCCGTCGAGGCGGAGATCGTCGAATACGACCCTGGCGATCCTGACTTCGAGATCACCGGCGATATCAGCGACGACCAGGAAGCCGGCCTCGAACGGATCCGCGACGTGATGGACGACCACGGCGGGACGGGCGTCCAGAAGGCGCTGGATACGGCCGTCTACGAAGTGCTCGATCAACTAACGGCCTATCCGGTCCAGGACGAAACCCACTGGACCGACGGCCAGGGCAACGTCCTGCCCGATGCCCACCTCCTGCCCGATGGATCGACACCGCGGGACCTGGCCTACGCAGTCCACTCGGACATCGGGGAGGGGTATCTCCACGCCGTCGACGCCCGCGAAAAGCGCCGGATCAGCGACGATACCGAACTCGAAGAGGGCGACGTGATCAAGATCGTATCGACGGCGAAGTGAACGGAGAAGCCGGAAAGCGCGTGACCACAGTTCCATTGGTATCGATGCTGGATTGGCACAGCGAGGAGACACCACGCCCGAGTGGGTCACTGACTGTCAACGACGCGGACTGTCAACGTCGAAGCTACGCGACCGAGCGTGAGTAGCGGCCGTTTTGATATTACTCGCCATCAGCGTTATCGGAGTCCTCGACGGTGTTGTCCGGAGTCAAGCGGTCAATCGATCGATCAAACAGGCCGGGACCCTCACTGTCCGCAGCCGCTGTCGCCTCTTCGCCAGCAGAGTGCTCCCCGTCCGTCTCGACGGCATCGTTTCTTCCCTGATCAGAACGGTGTTCAGTTGCTGTCCCGGCGTTGTCAGCCTCCGGCAGTGGGTCGTCCGGTTTCGGCGCTGTATACTGATAGACCAGGTCGTCCACGAACACGACGTACTGGTTACCGTCTTCCAGCACACGCCGGTCGCTGTCGATCGCAATGTCGACGAGGTCAGCCAGAGAGTCCACCGGAACCGTCGTGCGATCAGGACGATCCGGAATCGTCACTGTGGAGATCCACTCAACCGCATCCGATCGTTCGGCCTCGTACGCCCTGCGTTCTCGTTCGGGGTCGGAAACGACCAGGAGGTCCCGGCGGTTGGCTATCCAGACCGCAAGCGTACAAGCGCCCCCGAGAACGAACACGAGGGGGCCGCCGAACAGTGCAAGTCGGGACTGGGGGATGGTCCGGCGTACCTGATCCGTCGCTTCGTAGGATTGCTGGTCCTGTTCGTCCGCGGAGACACGGTAAACAGCCTCATTTGGGGTCACTTGCAAACGGTCGGTGCGGGTCGCTTTGAACCGCTCACCGGCAACTGTCGACTCGATCTCAGTGTCAGCCACAACGAGCACCTCGATTTCCCCGGGTGATGCACCGAGTTCTTCCTCGATAGATTCGATGCGGGTGGAGATTTTGGCGATGTCGATACTGACTGTCGTTGTATGTTCGGCCCCATCGGCGAGACGAAGCGGCTGGATTGTCTCCAGCGGTTCGCGGGATTGCCAGTGGACGACCTCGCCATCACCGGTCTCCTCGACCGAGCGGATGACCAGCGAGAGATTGCCCGAGACCATCGCTGCGTTGCCATCAGTGTTGTCGTGGGTGAGGGTGTAGGTCCCATCGAGTGTCGGCATTGCATTCGTGAAATACAACGGCCGGTTCTCAAGCTCGTCTCCGGGTTCGAAGACTGTTGTCGCTCGCTCGACCGTGGCACGGTGATCGAAGCCACTCTCGACGGTCCAGGTTCCACTCGTCTGCTCGTCGAGCACCGTCTGGGCCCCATTCACGTGAGCGTCGTACGTGATGTAGCCACCAACAGCAGTGATTGCGAGCAAAGCGACGAGAACAGGGACAAGCCACTTGCTGAGAACAGCACGAACGGACACGGGAATGTCATCTGGTGTCATGTTCCACTCAGGTTGAAGCATCGTACAGAGAGCCGACAGTTACGTGTACGCAAGCGACCAGGATATTTACAATCTTCTGTGCGTCAACACGGCCGTGCTGCGGTGGAGGACAATGCACCGTCATCGACCTGAGTGCGTTGACGTGGTGGCAACGTCCCATCAGATATTTTCGATTACAAACCGCGCACCGCCACCTGGGGCGTCGGCCTTTTCGCGCTCGACGGTAATCGTCACGTCTTCGCCGCTCATGTCCACGGGATCATTGTCATCGAAGAAGCCAGTATCGGCATCTTCGAACCCACGAATATTCCACCGTGAATCATCGCCCTCGGCGAGGTCTGGATCTCCCGGCAGCGAGATACGCTCGCCGATACTGAAGCCATCGAATCCCCCATCCTCGACATAGTCCGCGTCGGTTCCACTGATCGCAGCCAGGAGGTCCAAATTGTCGTCATCGAAACGAATGGCATCCGCACTGGTCGTATTCTCGACGACGAGAGAGTCGAATCCGATCCCCGCAGACCCGAAGTTCGGGCCGGCAGCGTCGTTCAGCAAGTTGAACGCGAGACCATCATTGGTCCCTTTGATGTCAAACAGTTCTGCGGAGCCGGTGATGTATTCCAGATCACCGGCGACGCCCTCGATGGTCGTCGACACACTGGTCTCGTTACCACCGACTGGGTTATAAAACAGCGTCACGTCGACAGTTGTCGCGCCGATATTGGTCTGTGAGCCAATTTTGATGTCACTGACTTCTGTCCCACCCATTGTGATCGGGCCGTCGCTGTCTTTGAACTCGATCAACTCGATCGTCGCAGTGGCTCCAGGATCCACTGGCACCGTGGTTCCAGTGGGACCCAGATCGATGCGATTGCTATCTGCAGAGCCGATATTGGGGGCCGTGGGCGCACTGCCTGCGTAATCGTGGGTTCTGTTGGTCGGATCGTAGGCATCCTCGACCCAGACGTACGCTTCGTCAGTACTGCCGGCATCGAGTCGGGTGGCGGCTGTATTCGTGTCTTCGACCTGTATACCAGTGATTTCGATCGCATCGTCGAGTGTATTATCGAACTCGAAGACGAGGTCCTGTTCGTAGTATGCTCTGGTTCCAGTCCATGCATTGGTGGCGCTGAACGTCAGGGACTCGACGGTGAGTGCATCTGTGCGTTCATCGCTCGTGCTGTCACTCGCCACACGGAGATCGTACGTCCCTGTGGCGACCTGTGTCGTATCCCATGTGAGTTGTACCTGCGTACTCTCGCCACTATCGAGTGCGACAGTCCGGCTATCGACTTCGCCGATACTGGGAATCGTCAGACTGACTGCTTGGGAGCCACTGCCCCCGCCAATGTTTGTGACAGTCGTGGTGACTGTGGCTTGCTTGCCTTTCGAGACCGTCGTCGACCAACTGGTGGCCGTCACGTCGAACACCGCCGGGTCCGCTTCGAATCTGAGCCAGGATATCTTCGGATTCCACGTTCCCTGTGGCGGCGTGATTCGCAGATTCTCCCCTTGGGCCACTTCGACGCTGAACTGGTAGGTTTCAGCATTATTGTTCCGATTGCCGTTGGAAAACTCCGGATCACGAATTTCGACGACGCTGGCTCCGCCGTCCACATCGAAGGAATACTCCTGATCGACATACTGTGGATCGTGACATCGCATGGTGACATCATACCAGCCATCGGGAAGGTCGATACTCCAGGATCCATCCGAGGCAGCGTCATAGGCGTTTGGGATACGATCGTCCCGATTGAAGTGGATGAGTGTGTCCTCTTCAGTGGCCGAAACAACGTCGCGTTCCCTGGTCGTCGGCGTCTGGTCCTGATTCCAGCCGTACTGAAGCGTCGACTGAGCATCGAACTCGTCGCGGATGTTGAACGGCTTGCCGGCATCAGGTACGAACCCGGATGGCAACGCCGTCGTCTGGGTCGGCGGCTGGAAGTTAAGACAGTTGACGCAGGAGAGAGTTACTCGACGGGTCGCTTGAATAACGGGAACAGCCGCCGCTGAACTCGATGCGATCATCGACAGTTCGATGTCGCCCGTTTGTGCTTGACAATTGCTTCCCGATCCTGTAATGGTCGCACGCACCACCCCCGTCTCACCGGGTGAAAGTGGCATTGGATCCGATTCGATGGTCACATCGAAATCCAGGGCAAGACGGTTCTGGACGGTGACGGACAGCGAATCGATGGTGGCCTCGGTATTATTTGTCACCTCGATTAGATTCCGGGTTTCCGATTCAAACACGAGCTGCCCATCGAGTGTATTGATGCCGAGCAGTGCCATACTACCGACACCGTCGGCTGATGTATCGAGGTTCGTCCGGCGGTCCAGTTTCGTCTGTGTGTATCCGCCAGTCCCCCAGATCAGTAACCCGCCACCACTGGCAATGAGTGCGAGGGCACTACGACGGGTTCGCTTCCTGCTCATGTACTGATTTCCGGTGGATCGTGATCGGTTCCGAGACGGAACCGTCTGCTTTGCCAGACGTGATACGCCGCTGAGAGGGCAAACACGACCACGATAAGTGCACCCCATGCGAGGTCAGGGATACTCGACGGGAAGATACCTAGCCGGACAGCCGCGATCACTGCTCCGGAGAGCCCCGCCAACCCAAGGTAATACTCTCCCCAGGGAATCGAGTTTCCCGGTACGACATCCAAGTAGATATCCAGGTCTTCAGCCTGTCCAGTCAACTGAACAGTGCCGTTGTCGTACTCGATTACACCCGCCCGGTCCATCGTCGGCAGGTGTGTCTGCTGTAAGGACGTGTAGACGCGGTGGCGTTCGGTTGTCGTGATGTCCGTCAGTGATTTGCCGTTTTCCCAGGCGGCGACCTGTTCGGCAATCTCCGAGAGTTCGAGTGACCCCTCGGTCTGTTTGACTGCATGCAACGCGTATCGTCGGCGATGATTACTCAATATATCGAAGGCCTCATCCCGAGAGAGGGAAGTATCAGTAGCTTCTGGAGTAGCTGCTGCCTCCGAAGACATTGCGCCTAACTAGGCGGTGAAGATATAAACACTCCCGGAGCGATTTCGTAAATTGAAAGAGGGGCACGACAGTCCGCAGGACCAAAGCCGAGGGTGGTCAAAAGCGGATATCGGGCAGAACAGGTTACTTCGGGACTAAGCTTGAGGCGCGGAATCCGCCAAAGCCCCGTGTGAGCGACCTCGGCCCGCAAGCAGACGGCGAGAGCGCGGCGTTCTGTTGAAGCAGCTGGGCCCGAACGTTCAAGCAGCAACCGATCCCACCGGTGTTTTTCGCTGGGGTCGGTGATCGACCGTGAAACCATATCGCAAGCGAATCAATCGGCGTATATCCCCTGGCCGCCTGAGATATCGGCATCGGAGGCGACGATCGACCCGTGAATCGGTGTCCCGCCACCGAGGACGACTTCCGACGCCGAAAGGATAATCCCATAGAAGGGGTTTGCCGAGATATTGGTGGCTTGTGTCGTCTCCGCGCTATGGAGCCAGAATTGGTCGCCTCGGTCCCCCGCATTCTCAAAGCTCCCGTTAGATATGTCGATGGCATTTTTGACGTACATGTTGACACGGTTGGTGCCGTTGATCTGCATTGTCAGATTGGAAGCATCGAACGTGCCGTCGACGACGAGATTGATCTCCCCGTTCGCGGTCTCGAATGTCAGGGACGGATCACCGTCGTAGGTGAGATCACCGGCATAATAATAGTCCCCGGCAGGGAGGGTGTCGTCAGCATTTTGCCCCCCGGTGAAGTTGGTGAACGCGGCGGTATTGTTGTCGTTGGCGTCGTCGTAGCGGTCGATGGCGTCGGCCACCTCACTCGCGGGATCGGGGACACTCTCAAGTCCCGGCACTGTTGGTGAACTCGCACCGGCTTCGATATAGCCGTCTGCAGTGTCACCGGTAATGTCGACAGTGCCACTTGCGACGACCGAAGCACTCGATTCGAGCGTCGTCCACCTGCTCGTCATATCCACATTACCGCCGACGTGAATATCAGCACCATATTCGTTACTTTCAGTGTCGATCAGGTTCCCGTTTGCTCGCATCCGGACCCCTGCTCCTGGATCAACTCCACCTCTGTCCACAAGGATATCTTGGCCTGCAAAAACATCGGTCTCAAAACTGCTCTTCAGCGTGATCGTGCCGGCCGTATAGATATTCCCGTCGATTGTGATACTACCAGAAATTTTGAAATCACCGTCGATGTAGATATTGCCCGTGATATCCGTTCCACCGTTCCAGACACCCGGGTCGGCACACTGTATGCTAACCGCTCGATTGGCGGTGATCCGATGGTTACCCGCCTCAGCTTCGATTTCGAGTGGAACCGAATCCGTGACGTCTGAATCACACGAGACCGCAGCCGTAAGGCTGCCAGTTTCGCCAGGTGAAAGCGTGTCCGGAGTATCCTCGATGGTAACGTCAAAGTCCAGGTCAGCGGTCGGGTCGATACTCGCAGCCACGGAGGTGATCGTCGAGCCGAGATTGTTTTGTAGATCGACGATATCGAGGCTCCCCGAGCCAGAGACCTGCTGTCCATCTTTGGTGTCGATGCCAAGAAGCGCGGCGCTTGCCGGGCCATCACCAGTACTGTCAAGATCCGTCTGGCGATCCAATGCCGTCTGTGTATAGCCGCCCGTGCCGATCGTGAGTAAGCCAGCACCGCAGGCGATCAATCCAAGCGCGCTTCGACGGGTTCGCTTCCTGCTCATCGATCGATCTCCGGCGGTCGCGCACCGGCACCCACCCGAAATCGTCTGCTTTGCCAGACGTGATACGCCGCTGAGAGGGCAAACACGACCACGATAAGTGCACCCCATGCGAGGTCAGGGATACTCGACGGGAAGATACCTAGCCAGACAGCCGCGATCACTGCCCCGGAGAGCCCCGCCAACCCAAGGTAATACTCTCCCCAGGGAATCGAATTTCCCGGTACCACATCCAAGTAGATGTCGAGATCTTCAGCTTGCGGTGTTAACTGAACAGTGCCGTTGTCGTACTCGATTACACCCGCCCGGTCCATCGTCGGCAGGTGTGTCTGCTGTAAGGACGTGTAGACGCGGTGGCGTTCGTCTGCCGTTACCTCAGAGTGGGCTTTCCCGTTTTCCCAGGCAGCGACCTGTTCGGCAATCTCCGAGAGTTCGACCGAGCCCTCGGTCTGTTTGACTGCATGCAACGCGTATCGTCGGCGATGATTACTCAATAAATCGAAGGCCTCATCCCGAGAGAGAGAGTTGCTCGCAGTTGTTTCAGTTTCCGCTGCCCGGGACTCCATCAAGCTATACTTGTCCCCTTTCGACTAAAGAGCACCGGTACACTAAATAAATTTAGCAGAGTATTCAATCAAGTATAAAGTATCTTTATGAATGTCTTTCGGCAATCAGTAACTCACTCGATCGTGATCCGGAGTGCAGCGGTAGCCGAGTCGTCGCTGTTGTCGGTGCTGACAGTCACGTCGTATGCTTCGAAGCTGTTCGGGGCTATCTGGGCGTTCGATGGGCCGCCGTTCGGGAATGAAACCGTCGTGGTCTCGGCGAAGCCGGAATTATCGAACGATAGTGTGTGCTCCCCGTCAGTTGGGTCGGTGGCACTCGAACGGGTATCGACCAGCGCGATGAGGTTTGCGTAGGTCACCCCTGCATTGGGCGGGAGTTGCTGTTCGGTTCCACCATCCTGATACCCGAAGACGATCGTGACATCGTTTTCGAGCAGACTGACGGAGTTCGGATTTCCCGAGTCGATGGGGGCAGCAGTCGGATACAGGCCAGTGCCATCCGTATTGAGCGTCCCATCGCTCTCCCTGACGGCGACCGTCTCGAACTCATCAAGCGTCTGTAACACGACGTCGGCATACATCGCAGAATCGGAGATCTGGTTTTTCGTAATCACGTTCACTTCGAGCGATCGTGTCGCGTCGACAGACGTGAACGCGCCCGAACCGAACAGTGCCCCACCGCCGACTGCGAGGCCGCCGAGTCCGGTCAGGAGGCTGCGCCGATTCAGTCCCGTCATGTGAGCGTCGAGAGGTGGGGAGATGAGGTCGATGACGGCTAGACCGTCGTGATCTTGATCGTCAACGTGTCAGTGTCGTCAGCGCCGCTAGTGTTTTCGGAAACACTGCTGGTGTCGACAGTGGCTCCAAACTTCTCTAGACTCGAACCAGGGTAGGAACCAGCCACGATCGGTTCGAGGGCACTAGTGCCTGAGCCATCCCCACCAACGGTATCGCCACCGCCAATGTCGAGCCACGAGCCGCCGTTCAGGCTGAGTTCGACGTTAAAGTTCTGCGAGGTGTCCCCTACTCTGTTATCGACAATGAAGAGGTCGGAATAGCTCGTCGTTGCGTTGTTGAGCAAGCCACCGCTCGGCGCGCCGAAAATGATTGTCGCATCGTTCGCGATGAGGCTGACCTCTTCGGCCGAAATACTCCCATCACCATCCGGTTCGAGGTTCGTAGGATCCGTGGACTCGTCGTTCACGTACACTGAGTTATTGTTGCCAACATCAACACGAACGTCCACAAATTCCTCCGCGATGACGTCCGAGACGTCCTCGCTGGCCCCGGTATCGTCCTCGGTGATGACGTTGACTTCGACCGACCGCGTTGCTTCCACGGAGGTGAACGCGCCCGAGCCGAACAGCGCGCCGCCGCCGATTGCCAATCCACCCAATCCAGTCAGTACGTTTCGTCGATTCATTCCCATGAGTTATCTAGCACGTGTGCCGTGCCTTGGCTGACTCATAGAGGCGGTAGTACTTACTATACCGGTGCCTTAGCGGTTCTAAAGAGAAGCTTGAAGCACTAAGGAGCTACATTAACGCCCGTCAAAACGGTTGATTGGAATGCGATAGGCGGGAGATCGAATTCCCTGGAGCGGGTGCAATTGCCAGTAACTGCGTCTACGAAATATTGATGACCAGTTCGCCCGTAGAGGTGTCGTCGGAACCATCGGCTGTCACGTCTACATTGTACTCATTGGCACTCGCACCGCCGACTTGCACGTTCTCTGGTTGAGGTGCGTTCTGGAAGGAGACGCCCGTATTTGGCTCCGAGAAGCCACCATTACCGAACGAAAGGGTATGCTCCCCTGTGGTCTGGCTCCCATTGGTGTTGACCAGCGCGAAGAGATTGTCGTAAGAGGTCGTCGAGTTGGGGAGCAGTTGATTGCTAGATGTCCCGAAGATAAGCGTTACATCATTCTCGATGAGGCTGACGTATCCACTTCCAAAGCTCGGGTTACTGTATGTCCCGTCAGTGGAATTAGGGAAAAAGTCCGTTCCGTCCGTACTGGTAGTAGTGCCGTCGGTGACCGCAACTGTGTCGTTCCCACCAACGTCTACAAGCACGTCTGCATATTCTGCGGAGTCACCGATTTCGTTGTCAACGATGACATTAACCTCAACATCTCGTGCTGCTTCCACGGAGGTGAACGCGCCCGAGCCGAACAGCGCGCCGCCGCCGATTGCCAATCCACCCAATCCAGTCAGTACGTTTCGTCGATTCATTCCCATGAGTTATCAAGCACGTACGCTGTGCCTTAGCGTATCCATAGATACCGGGGTACTTACTATATAGGTGCGTTAGCGCTGCTAAAGCTGATCTTGACCATCTAAGGGGCGGCATTAATACCGCTCAAGAGAGTCAATAGTAAGTATGGCGGGAGAGATATACAAGACAAGGTAGAGAGTGTCAATGGACCTCAATAGACGATCCGTACTCCTCGGACTCGGCACAGCTGCGGCCACCGTTGGGGGGGCGTTTGCCTCGGGCGCGTTCTCCTCGGTCGAAGCAACTCGCACAGTCAATTTGAACACCGCTGATGACACAAACGCACTGTTGAGCTTCCAGGCAAACAGCCCGGCCGGCGATAATATCATTGCGACGGAAGACGAGTCCGGGTCATCAGTCATCAAAATTGAGCAGACAGACCTCAATGAAAATGCGACAACCACCTTTACCGGTGCCCTTGCAGTTGGGAATAGCGGTGGCAAAGATGTGGGCTTGTCCGTGAACCCGACTGCGAGTGACGATCCGAATGGTCTCATCGGGGACGTTCTCGATATCGAAGACACGAACGGAAACTCAATTGTCGATGGCGGTACCGAGGGAGACAACGCCGTCGATCTCGCCGCAGGAGGAAGTATCAATCTGAGTGTGGTCGTCGATTTGCGAGGCACAAACACCGGTGCAGCCATCGATCAAATCAATTCGATCGTGTTTGCTGCCCGCGAAAGCGACCACAGTAGCGCCTGACGATCCCACTGTTGATTCTCGCGTAGTCACGCGAGGGAGGCAAATGCACTCCGTAATCACGTCCGTCGATGAACCGTCACCTTGCACTTGCGCTGGTCCTGATCGCCTGTGGAACGGTTGTAGCGACAGGTGCAGTGCCGTTTTCGGGCGAGACTGACGAACTCAACCCGGATGCAGAAACAGGAGTGTTGCTTGCCCCGGCGGACACGCCAAACGGTGAACGCTACGCGGCGTTCGACAGCAACGATCAGGTAGCCGTCACGCTCGATGCGATCGCTGGCACAAAAACCACGTACGACGACGTACTCAAGTTGGGCTTCGAAGGCGTTGCCAATAGCGACGAGGCTGCGGAAGTGTGGATCGACGAAGAAAGTGACTGGTTGGATATTTACCGGACAGACAGCACGAACAGGGAACCAGTTGACAGTCCAGCGAACGCCATCACAATCGAACCGAACGAATCCATCACTCTCGGCGTGGTTGCAACTGTCGAGGCCGGGCAATCCGATACCATCACTGAGACACTGACATATAAAATGACAGTTCCAGAGGCCGACAGCGACGATGATGGTGACAATGGCGACGATGGCGACGATGGCGACGATGGCGACAATGGTGACGATGGCGACGACGGCGACGATGGTGACAATGGCGACGATGGCGACGATGGCGACGATGGCAATGGTGACGATGGCGACGACGGCGACGATGGTGACAATGGCGACGATGGCGACAATGGCGACGATGGCGACGATGGCGACGATGGCGACGATGGTGACAATGGCGACGATGGCGACAATGGCGACGATGGCGACGATGGTGACAACGGCGACGACGGCGACAACGGCGATGATGGTGACAACGGCGATGATGGTGACAACGGCGATGATGGTGACGATGGCGACACTGGCGGCAGTGACGACGGAGATACCGGCGGTGGTGACGACGGCGACAACGGCAGTGATGACGGTGACACTGGCGGAGCTGATGATGAAGACACGGCAGAAGCAGGAGTTGGCGGTGGTGATACCGACGATGTTGGGGGCAGTGATGATGACGCCGCTGAGCTCGACCAAGGAGTCGATCAAGGAGAACCGGCCACGCAATCGTATTTCCCCGGTCCAGAAGAGTCGCTAGGTGGGTATCTGACCCAGACACTACTATTGCTCATCCTCTTCGTGGGATCGGGTGCTGGGCTGTTCGGCATCGCACGCCGGGGCGTCGATTTCAGCGAGGAGTAACCAACTATGTCACAGCACGATATCCGGACGAGTGACCATACAGACGGGTTTTTCGAGGATGTCCACACACAACTTCGGTGGGGGGACCTATTGCTAATAGCCACAGTCCCCGTGATATTGGTTGGAATATATTTCCTGCCTCGATCGACACTGGAGGGACTGGTATTTGATACGACAGCGCCATCGCTGCTTACTGCATATACGTCGCATTTCGTTCAACTGGACGGGTTCCACTTACTCGGGAACGTGACAGTCTACGTCCCAGTCGTCGGTATGGCGTATCTTCTCTGTATTTTGAGTGACCGTCGGCAGCTGTTCAGGATCACGTTTCTGACCCTCGTCTTCGTCTTTCCGGTCGCACTGTCAGCGATGCAGGTGATCTTCCCACGTGAGCGACTCATATTCGGCTTTTCGGGAATCAACGCCGGATTCGTCGGACTGGCGTGTTTTGCCCTGACAGGATATCTCGGAAAGAATATCTCGGAACGGGCGGACGATCGCTACGCCCCAAGCCTGTTTTTCTTTGCGGTGGGATTGATCGCACTGATCGGGCTACCCGCCCGTGCATTCAGACTTGAAATCGGGGCCAGCTCGCTCGCACTGTCAGTGCTCTACCTCGGAATTGGACTGTATCAGCAGGGGCCTCCGAGCAAAGCGGAGGTGAAAGCGGCAATCGACCGCCCGGGCTATTTCGAAACCGCTGGTGCTGGATTCGGGCTGCTAGCTGGCTACCCATTCGTGGCGTTCCAGGATGCCGTTGTGCCAGACAGTGGCGTTCTCGACGTATACGTCCACATACTGGGGTTCGCGCTCGCGTTCATCATCGTGTTCATCTACGTCTCCGTAATCCGGAACGAAAAACAATCAGCTGCAAACCAAGCCAGCGACGGCACCGAAGCGACTCCCGAGTGACGAAATAGCAGCTGATTGGTGAGTGTGGCGGTCAACAGTGACTTATATTCACAACCGGAATATTCCCTCACGCTGTTGAATGCTTCGAACGTATCTGGTGAGGGGGCTGACGGTTCTCGGATTTGTCTTAGTCCTAGCGTTCGTCGTCGGGGCGCTCATCGGTCAGCCGATACTGTTTAGCTTCGTGACCTCGGGAAGCATGTCCCCGACAATCCAGGAGGGCGATGGCTTTGTCGTCGTCCCATCTCAGCTTGCCGGCGATATTGGGGAAGGGGATGTCATCGTTTTCGAAGCCAAAGAGATTCAAGGGGGAGGACTGACAACTCACCGCATTGTTGAAGAAACCGAAGCGGGGTATATCACACGGGGAGACGCGAACCCGTTCACTGATCAGGACGGCGGCGAGCCACCAGTAACAACAGACCAAATTGTGGCAGTGGCCCTCCAGCCTGGCGGGGATGTAGTGACGATCCCATATCTCGGGACCGTTGTGCTTGGGAGTCGAGTGGTCACGTCCAACGTGCTGACGGCAATAACGAGCGTGCTGGGCATCGAAGATATTGACGAATCGCGGCAGGCAGGCACAGTACTGCTCGTTTCGGGCATTTCGCTGTTTGTGTTGAGCCTCGTGAACGGCATCCGGACGAGAACCACACGAGAACGGACCCGCTCACGCGGACGGGAAACGATCGATCCGCGGTATGCCGCACTGTTTTTCATCGCTATCGTACTCGTCCCCGCAAACGCGGCAATGGTGCTTCCAAACACCACACATCAGGTTTCGGTCGGGAAACTCGCGGAGACCGGTGATATCGAGCCAGGAGAAAACGTCGACGTGACCCTCTCGGCATCGAACGAGGACGCGTTAGTGACGATGCTCGTGGTCTTCGATCCGCCGGATGAGGGGACAGTGAACGATCCCTGGTTGGATATCCCGGGCGGTGAAGTGGCTTCGACACAGATGGTAGCCCCGGCCCCGCCAGCGGGCGAAAACCGGGTCATCACTGTGTCTGAACGGCGATACATCGTCGTGTTGCCTCCCACAGTCATCGTCTCACTGGACGAGAGACATCCACTCCTGGCGATAGCGATCATCAACATCGTGCTCACATTCGGGATCCTGACTGTCGTGCTTGGATTGCTTGGCGTGCGCAAACAACGTGTGCGAACGGCCGATCGGGATCTGTCGTTCTTGTTGGCTCTCAAACGGAAGCTACGCTAGTACCGAACAACTGCGTCCGAAGCGAATATGCTACGCTGACAAGGGCCGCTCTCGCCGGCGAACGCCCCCGTAACAACATCGGCAAAGTATTTTCCCCGGCTCTCCTGAGCACAAATATGGACCTCATGGATCACGTTTCCGAGTTCGCGCGCCGCGACTGGGAGACCTACGACGGCGCTGGGACGGTCCGGTTCGCCCTGATCGGGGCCGGCTGGTTCACCCGCGAGTGGGCGCTGCCCGGCATCGAGCGAGCCGACCACACCGCGGCGACGGTCGTCGTCGATCTCGATCCCGAACGCGCCGGGGCACTCGCCGACGAGCACGACCTGACCCACCTGTCGCCCGAGCAGTTCCACGACGGCGTTGCCGAGTCCGAATACGACGCCGTCTACGTCTGTACGCCGAACGCGACCCATCTGGAGTACGTCGAAACCGCGGCGGCGTTCGGCAAGGACGTGCTCTGTGAGAAACCGATGGAAGCCAGTGTCGACCGGGCCGCCGAACTCGTCGAAGCAACTCGGGAAGCCGGCGTCTCGCTGATGGTCGGCTACCGGATGCACCTCGATCCGGTCGTCCGCCGCTCGAAGGAACTCATCGAATCGGGCGCGATCGGCGACGTTGTGCAAGTCCACTCCAATATGTCCCAGCGGATGGTCGCCGAGTTGGAGGGGGATGCGAGCGAGCAGTGGCGACTCGACCCCGACCTCGCGGGCGGCGGCGCGATGATGGACATCGGGATCTACCCGCTGAACACGACGCGATTCCTGCTCGACGCTGATCCGGAGAAGGTCTCGGCGGAAACGGGATCGACCCACGAGGCGTTCGCCGACGTCGAGGAGCGCGTCGCCGTCCGGGCGACGTTCGAGGGTGGGGTGCCCGTCGTCTTCACCGCCAACCACAACGCCTACCACGACAGCTTCCTCCGGGTGACCGGGACGGAGGGCCAGGTCATCATCGACCCGGCATTCTTCGAGCGTGAGCCCCGCGACATGGAGGTCAGGCTCGACGGCGAGCGCCACGCCATCGACGTGACGGACGTCCACCAGCTGGAAGAGGAATTCGCGTACTTCGCCGACTGCGTGCTTTCGGGTCGCGAACCCGAACCCGATGGCGAGCACGGACTGGTGGACATGCGGGCGATCGAAGCGGTCTACGAATCGGCCGAGACGGGCGAGACGGTGAGCGTGGAGACATAGCAGTTCGGACAAGAGTGAAAGAGCCGCTTATGCTGATGTGACTGGTCGGCCCAGTCTCCGTCGATGGCGACAGGAACGTCCCGACTGACGTAACGCTTATCTATACACAAATTCAACACATCGTATGGCAAAAACGGAGTCCCCACCCGAGAAGACGACGGTAAACATCCGGATGACGGAATCGTTTCTGGCGGATGTCGACACGACGTGGGAAGATCAAGGGTTCAACAGCCGAAGCGAGTTCATCCGGGCGGTGCTCCGTGACGCGCTCAAGCATCCGGAATTCAACCGTGCAGATCTGAAGGCGATGCTCACGAGCGAGGCAGAGATCCGTGAGGGACGCACCCACAGTAGCGACGAGGTGAAGGCCGAATACGGACTCGACGGGACAGCACGCGACGATGAGTGAGTGGGACTGGGAACTTACCGACACGGCGCGACGTGATTTCGACGGAATCGACGAGCACGCACGGGACCGAATCGTCAGCAAACTCGACGAGATCGTCACTGACCAGTGGCGGGACCCGCCTGAATATCTCGAACCGCTCCACGGCGCACCCAACCAGAAGCTCCGGATCGGTCCGTTCCGTCTCGGATGTCGTGCCGACCAGGCCGAAGGAGCCCTCTACGTTTTGCGGATCCGAAAGCGCGGTGGCGACGCCTACCGTAGTGACGACGATTGATCGACTCGGCTATCGATTGGGCGGCTGTTATCGGACAATATCTCGACGAGACGCGAGCGCCACGACGTTATCCACCAGTTCGAAATGTCGATGCCGTATATCCCGAATTGCCTCTCGTCCGGTCGAGAGCCGCGACTCGATGGCCGATACGGTTGGGGTTTGTATAGATTGTTAGAGTGGAAGCGTCGTTCCGATATCCTCAGCCTGTGCGACCTCATAATGCTCAATGGCGACTGCCAGATCAGCGATCCCCTGACCGCCGTTATTGTGGAAGTAGGCTATCTCCGACGGATCGGAACGCGGGTCGTCGTCGATCACGATCTCCCCGAGTTCGCGGACCTCATTCCACGCCAAAACGCCGCGTTGCACTCGTTCCCAGAGGACCCCCTGTTCGTCCTGTTTGGCTTGCCCGATGCTGTTACAGGCGACAATGTCGGCACGCTCGATCGTGGTATCGTCGACTTCTGTAGCCGTGAAGTGCTCGTCACGGTGGCCCACGTGCTTTTCCATACCGACCAGGCTGGCGACAGTTGTCCCGGGAGAGAGCCACTCGCCATCGAGGACCGGATCCGTGGAGTTCGTACAGGCGACGACGACGTCGGCGGACTCGACGGCCGCCCGGGCGCTACTCACAGCGGTAACGTCCTGCGCAAGGTTCGCGTCCGCCCGCCGGGCAAAGGACTCGCGGTGCTCGGGAGTCGGCGAATAGATGTCGATGCGTTCGAGTTGTGGGAGCACCTCGCCGAGTGCCGCGACGTGCGCGGGTGCGAAGCGTCCTGAACCGAGAAACCCGAGTCGGGTCGCATCCGGCCGTGCGAGTCGGGAGACTCCGAGAGTCGTATTGAGTGCGGTCCGGTTGGCACCGGCGTTTTCGAACCGTTCGCTCGGCAACGGGTCATCGGCGGCGTTCTCGTACTGAATACTCACGAGTTCGGTCGTGTCCACGTCGAACAGGAGGTACGCCCCCTTGGGCTTGGTCGCGGGCCCTTCATCTATCGGATCGAAGGTGTCCGCGTTGTCGATCACACCAGCCTGAGCGAGTCGATCACCGTCGACCGTATCCATGCGTGCCCGAACACCGGCGTATCCACGCGACGGGGAGAGCGCCGAAAAAACGTTCGCCCGCGCCGTACTCAGTCCGTCCTCGTTGTAGGTGTAGTGCCGCTGACGCAGACCATTGGCAGTGGGATTCTCAACGGTTTCTTTGAAAGCGTTCGCCATCGCTTCCAATCCGCGCTGGGTGTCGATCCGATGTCTCGTCTCAGCGCGGTCGAGAAGCAGAACCATGGTTTACCCGTGATCGTTCTGTCCGGTAAAGATTTCGTCAGTTGCGTATCGTGATTACTACCTAACACGAGAGCCAATCACCCTCTATTTGAAATGGATATATTGGAGTAGTCCACGATTGAAGTACAGAGATCCGCTGATTTTCACCCATCACTATTGCGAGCACAACCGTTAGGACGACGCAACCACAAGCGAGCGCGTGGACGACCTCCTCGCCTGGCTTCGTGAGCGCCCCTACTACGAGGGACAGATCGCCGACGAGCGACGCTTCCCCGGCCGCGAGGCGACCTACGGCGACCTGGACGTGGCCGATCGCCTCGCCGCGACCCTCAAAGGAGAGGGCGTCGACCGCTTTTACCGCCATCAGGCCGACGCGATCGAGGCCGTCCGCGACGGCGAGAACGTGGTGCTGGCGACGCCGACCGCCAGCGGCAAGAGTCTCGCCTACACCGTCCCCGCGTTCGAGCGCGCGATGGACCACGTGGGGACGACGCTGTACATCGCCCCGCAGGTCGCACTCATCAACGACCAGGCCGAGACGCTCTCGGATCTCGCTCATGGACTGGGCTTCGGGTCGCGGGTGACGGTCGATCGCTACACCGGCCGGCTCTCGAAAGGCGAAAAGGAGACCGTCCGCGAGCGCCAGCCGACCGTCCTGCTGACGACGCCGGACATGCTCCACTACGGGATCATGCCCCACGCCCATCGGCTGTGGGAGTGGTTCTTCCAGCGCCTGGAGACGATCGTGATCGACGAAGTTCACGCCTACCGCGGCGTCTTCGGCAGTCACGTTTCGCTGGTCCTCCGGCGACTCAATCGGCTCGCCGAGCGATTTGATAGCGGCGAGCCACGCTCGCCGGAGAGGCGGACGCAGTCCGCCGGGACGCCGCAGTACGTCTGCTGTTCGGCCACCATCGGCAACCCGGTCGGCCACGCTGCGACGGTGACCAACCAGCCCGAACCGTCGTTTCGGCTGCTCACCGAGGACGACAGCGCGACCGGCCCGCGGCAGTGGGTGGTCTGGAACCCGCCCGAGAAACGGGGTGGCGGGGGCCACGGACAGCGTCGGTCCCACCACGTCGAGGCCAAGCGGCTGTTCGCCGATCTGGTCCAGCGCGGGTTGCAGACGGCCGTGTTCACGGGTTCCCGGCAGGTGGCCGAGCGCTACGCGACCGAGAGCGAGCGGGAGCTCCGCGAGCGCGGCGAGGGGGAGCTGGCGACGAAAATCGGGGCCTATCAGGCCGCGCTGACGAGCGACCGCCGCCGGGAACTGGAGGCGGGCCTGCACGACGGCTCCATCCGGGGCGTCTGGACGACGAGCGCACTCGAACTCGGGGTGGACGTCGGCGGGTTGGACGCCGTCGTTCTCGATGGCTACCCGGGCACGCGCATGGAAACCTTCCAGCGGGCGGGCCGGGCGGGCCGGGGCGAAGATCCCGCCCTGGTCGCGCTGGTGACCGGCGAGGACCAACTCGACCAGTACGTCGCCCGCCATCCCGAGGCGCTGTTCGACCGCGAGCCCGAGCAGGCCCTGACCAACCCCGAAAACGACCAGATTCTCCCGGATCACGTCCGATCGGCCGCCCGCGAGAACTGGCTGTCGCCGGGCGACGATCGCCACTTCGGCGAGACGTTCCCGGACGTGGTGGCCGACCTCGAATCCCGGGGCGACCTGGAGCGGCGGACGACCGACGCCGGGACGCGGTGGCTCTACGACGGCGGCGGCAGTCCAGCCCACGAAACCAGCCTGCGGAGCGCCGACGACCGGGAGATCAAACTGCGCGAACGTGGCTCGAACGACGTGATCGCGTCGCTGCCCTTCGGCGACGCCCTACGTAACGCCCATCCGGGGGCGATCTACCACCACCAGGGGACGAAATACGAGGTGGTGGATCTGGATCTGGATCACGACGTGGCGACGCTGGACCGTACCTACGCCGATCAATACACGCGTGTCCGCCACGAGAAGACGATCACCGTCGAGGCGGACCTGCGGGAGAAGCCCTTCCCCGGTCGAGAGAGCGTTCCGGTCCGGTTTGCGGATGTGACTATGCACAAGCAGATCACCGGCTTCGAGCGCCACGACGCCCGTTCGGGCGAGGCGATCAGCCGGGAATCCCTGGACGTTCCCGAGACGAGCCTGCGAACGCGGGCGCTGTACTACGCGCTTCCACCGGAGCTAGAGGCGGATCTGCGGGCAGCGGGCGACTTTCCGGGCGGGATCCACGCCGCCGAGCACGCCATGATCGCGACGATGCCGCTGTCCTTTCTGTGTGATCGTCGGGATATCGGCGGGCTGTCGACGCCCCATCACCCCCACACCGATCGGAGTACGATCTTCATCTACGACGGCTATCCGGGGGGCGTGGGGATCGCGGAAGCCGGCTACGAATCGATCGGTGACCTGGCGGCGACGACGGGGGAACTCGTGGCGGACTGTGACTGTGAGGACGGGTGTCCGGCCTGTGTCCAGTCACCCCACTGCGGGAACGCGAACGACCCGCTCGACAAGGATCTCTCGATCGAACTGCTGGACGCGCTGATCGAAAAGCAGGGTTCGACAGGCTAAGGTTCCAAGTGACTGGCTGCCCTAGAGGTGAACATGTCAACCGGTAACTCACGGAAGGACGTCGAGTGTCGATGTACGCGATGTCAGTACAACAACAACGGCAACTGTGGCTACCAGGGCCGCATCCTGATCAATCAGAACGGCGAGTGTGAGGTCATGGAAACGGGCTTCGGTGGCGACCGTGGTCCGTTCGGGTAGTCGAAGCAAACCGGCGCTGTCCAGCTCCCGAACCGAGCCTGGCTGGGACTACCACGTCCATCGAATCGGTGATCGATCGACTACGCCAGCTTGGCATGTAAAAAAGGACTTTGATCACCATGCAATAGTTGTTTTATTGAGGGGATGGACGTATAAATGCTGGAGAATACATTCGGCACCGGCATCCGATTGCCCCCACCCGGATGCCAGGGCTGAACCCCACCCCGGACGACGTGCCCACCATTCCACGACGCTTGCAAACAGGGTCGACCGCTGTCATCCGTCGCCGGGATCTCCGTCTCCAGCGTTTCAACGCTGACTGACGTACTCGACGCCGAATCACTCGTCTTCCAGTGTCAACAGCGTATTCGTGACGAGCGTCGAGATCCCCCGGCGGAGCCGTTCGGTGGCAGCCTGGTCCGAGATGTCGAACTCCGCGGCGAGTTCCTTCGTCGAGATGGTTCGTGGGAGCGAATAGTAGCCTGCCTCGACCGCGTGGGTGAGTGTCTCCCGCTGGACCGGGGTCAGCCCGTACCACGGCCCTGCGTCAGGTTTCGTCGGATTGTAAATCTTCTCGACGGACACCGGGATGTCCTCCTCGATGTAGTACTCCTGAAACGTAGAGAGCGCATCGTGAGTGGGAAATCGAAGTTCGATCCGCCATCGATCGGCGCTCCCGGTCGCATCGAGCAAGGCCGCCCCGATATCGGTGAGTCGATCAAACAGCGATCCGTCGGGCGGCTCCCACTCGAGTGCGTACAGCGTCTCCTCGTCGTGTGTATTGACCGGCGTAATATCACGGACGGATTCGTGTTCCCGAACCGAATTCTCGAAGGACCGCCGCGCGCCGTCGGAGATCCGAACGAACGGAGTCGGCTTCCCCCCGAGGGGGACCATCGTTTCGAGTGTGACCTGTGTGGCACCTTCGACGCGGAGGATCTGCCCCAACTCGAATGCCTCCGAGGGGATTGTGAGCTCGACGATGACACTCATGGGATATTCGCGTCTTCACTGGCAATACCGTTAAAGGCTCCCCGGTAGCGACGTGCTCGCCGCCGTTCGGGCATGATGCACCATGCTTTTCGGTAGTACTATCCCTCGCGAGGGGCTACCGGGTGGTACAGAGATGACAGTTGGGCTGGCGAGATCCGCCAGTCAGGCGTCGATCCATCGTGACGACCGGTTGCGGCGTCGCCGACCCCAAACGGTCGGCGGTTTGCTGTCTTCTGTCCACCGATCATGAACCCCGATCTTCCCGACGACGAACTCACGAATTCCGAGGACTTCGAGCGGACGCTCGGGCGGGTACTGCTCTCGGCACTCGCCGGCGATGTCGACCCGCGCGGATCCTGGGTGTACCGAACTGACGGGGGCGGCCCTGATCTAGAGGTCATGGTCGTCGAACTCGAAGGGCAAAGCGGGAGCGACTAGACGGTTCGATTGTCGGACAGCCGATTGGGCGCGCATGATTTCTGCCAGAGTTGACAGCCAATCTGTCTTTACTGCCATGGTGTGCCACCTGCTGTCTTCTTGCAATCGGGCATCGGATCAAACGTATGGGAAACACGCCGGTGAGCCATGAACGGGCCGAGCCGAGCGATGACTTGGCACCAGTCGCCCAGCGCCTCGTCGAGAGTATCGACTCACATGCCATATTCATGTTAGACAGCAACGGTGCGATCACGGAATGGCCGCCACCGGCGACCGCAATGTATGGCTACGACGCGGAAAGGGTACTCGGCGAAGACGTGAGTAGCCTGTTCACTGACGGTGACGGGACTGAAGCCGGCGATCCGCCGGACGGCTTCCTCGATGACGCGACCGAAGGGACCGTCGAGGTCGAGCACTGGCACGAACGCGCCGACGAATCCGTGTTCTGGGGAACGCTGACGCTATCGCCGCATTCGGGCGACGACGAAGGGTTCGCAGCCATCAGTCACGACGAGACGACGGCAAAGGAGTACGAGCGGATGCTCGAACGCCAGAACGACCGTCTCAAGGAGTTCACGGATATCCTCGCTCACGATCTCCGGAATCCCCTTTCTGTCATCGACGGAAACCTGGCACTCTACGAGGAGACCGGCGACGACGCCCACATCGAGACGATCAAGGAGACGACCGATCGGATGGCCCGTCTCGTCGAAGACTTGCTCCGGGTGGCCCGACAAGGGGATGTCGTCACGGACCCGGAACCGACCGACATCGGCGAAGTGGTCGAGGAGGCCAGACCGGTCGTCGACACCACCACCGGCGGGACGGTCGTCTATCACGAGGTCCCGACGGTGAGTGGCGACGCGGACAGGCTCTGTCAGCTGTTCGAGAACCTCTTCCGGAACGCCGTGGAACACAGTTCCACGAGCCCTGACTCGCAAGCTCGTCAGAACGCAGTCGAACACGGCTCGGCGAGCCCGGACACCCACACCGGGGGAGGAACACCGGGCAATAGCGGGACGGTGACGATCACCGTCGGACCGCTCGAAACCGGGTTCTACGTCGAGGACGACGGCCCCGGGATTCCGGACGAACAAAAAGAAGACGTCTTCGACCACGGGTTCACGACGAGTGGCGACGGCAGCGGCTACGGACTCTCGGTCGTCCGGACGATCGTCAACGCACACGGGTGGGACATCCTGGTCACGGACGGGGACTGCGGTGCGCGCTTCGAGATCACCGGCATCGACTTTCTGGATTAACCGGGACGCGACGGGCGTCGACCGTGATCGTTTAAGGGTCGCCCGCTCCCATCGGTGGACGTAATGACTGTACCCAACGACTACGACGTCGAGGGCGAGGTGTGTGTGATCACCGGCGGGGCAGGGGTGCTGTGTTCGGAAATGGCGATCGCGCTCGGTGAACAGGGCGCGACGGTCGTCGTACTCGACATCGATAGCGAGGGACTCGCCGAGGTCGCGGCGGACCTCGACGACGTCGACGCCGAGTACATGACACTGGAGGCGTCGGTGCTCGACCGGGCGGAACTGGAGGCGGCGGCGGAGACGGTCGTCGACGAATACGGCCGGATCGACGTGCTCATCAACGGCGCTGGCGGCAACAGCCCCGAGGCGACCACGGACGAGGAGACGGATTTCTTCGGCCTCGACGCCGCGGGCGTCGAGAACGTCTTCGACCTCAACTTCCTGGGGACGTTCCTGGCGTCCCAGGCCTTCGGCGAGTACATGGCCGAGCAGGGCGAGGGCCACATCCTCAACGTCTCCTCGATGAACGCCTTCACGCCGCTGACGAAGATCCCCGCCTATTCGGGGGCGAAGGCCGCCGTCTCGAACTTCACGGAGTGGCTGGCGGTCGACATGGCCCAGAATCACTCGCCCGATATTCGAGTCAATGCGATCGCGCCCGGCTTCCTGCTGACCGAGCAGAACCGGTATCTCCTGCTCGACGATGAGGGGAATCTGACCGAGCGTGGCCAGCAGATCATCGACCACACGCCCCAGGACCGCTTTGGCGACCCCGAGGACCTGCTCTCGACCGTGCTCTGGCTGATCGCGCCCGGCTCCGAGTTCGTCACCGGGGCCGTCATCCCCATCGACGGCGGGTTTGCGGCGTTCAGCGGTGTGTAGTCGAGCGGAGACAGCTCTTTTCGCCCCGTCGGTAGGCATCGTCAACCGAATCGACGCTACTCATCGGAATCCATCCCGCCGTCCACTCGTGACCGCAGTCGTCACGGTCGCAGACGCAATGCACAGCCCAGCCAGTGGCTTCCTGTTTCAACCCGTACCAGACAGTGAGCTGTCGGCAGCGGCGACAGTGGGCGTCGTCGTGCTTTCGTAACCGCATCGGGGCTGGTGGCCGCGTCGCCTTACTTAAATATCAGGTTCCCGCAGTTATTTCCGGGCCGGCGGCGATGGGCCAACAATGACGTACGACGGGCCGTCGATTTTTCAGGCACCCATCGGGAACGCCGCCGCACAACGGAACTTCCGGGACACCATGCTTGATGGAGTCGATAGACAGCAGCTCGGAACCCGCTCCGAAACGGTCCCGGACACAGATCCAGTCCGGCTCTGGGGGACCAAAGAATCCGTCGAAGGTACGTGGAAGAACGTCACGGCCGGCGACTTTCTCATCTTCTACCGTGACGGCACATACACACATGCCGCCGAAGTTCTTGCCACCGAGCGAAACGAAGCCCTCGGCAGGGACATCTGGCCGAACTTCGAGGACGATCCCTGGAGTTGCCTTATTTACCTCGACGAACCGGTCGAGTTGGGGGTCGATTCGTCGGAGATTCACGACCTCGCCGGCTACGACATCGACTACCCGATGGGCTTCTCCCCGCTCAACGAGATGGGTATCGGGGGTATCAGGGGTCGACACGGGTCGGTCGAGTCGTTCGTCTACGGTGATCGGGGGACGTCAGAGGTCGACATCATACGCCAGCCCGACGTGACGGTCCCGGTCGAGACTCTCGACGGTCTGTACTTTCCCGACGATCACGGAACGGGGGCAGACGCACTCGTCGAGAAAGTCGCCGATGCGTTCAACGCGGGCAAGCACATTATCTTCACCGGGCCACCGGGGACTGGAAAGACGGAAATCGCCCGTCGCGTCAGTGAATGCCTCGTCTCGACTCACGACGACGTCTTCACCGGGTTTGAGATGACGACCGCGACGGCTGACTGGACGACCTTCGAGACGGTCGGCGGATACATGCCCGGCGAGGAAGGTGGTGACGACCTGGCGTTCGAACCGGGGCAGTTCCTCCGGTGTTTCAAGGACGACGGCAAACAGCGTAACGATCTGCTCGTGATAGACGAGATCAACCGGGCGGACATCGACAAGTCCTTCGGACAGTTGTTCACACTCCTGTCTGGCCAGGGGATCGAGCTACCGTTCACGCGAGAAGGCGAGGAGATCACGATCGATCCGGCGACGGAGGCAGACGACACGACCGAATCACACGAGTACGTAGTCCCCTCCTCATGGCGCATCTTCGCGACGATGAACAGCTACGACAAGGCGTCGCTGTACGAAATGTCCTACGCGTTCATGCGTCGGTTTGCGTTCATCTACGTCGACGCCCCCGATATTCCGGCCGGCCGTGACGAACAGGGGGAACTCGTCGCAAGATACGCAGATACCTGGGGGATCGATGCCAACCAGTCGCTCTATCGGGACGTCGGTGAGATCTGGTTCGTGATGAACTCACGGGTGGACGAGCGACGTATCGGCCCCGCCATCGTTCGCGACATCCTCTCACACGCGGCCAGTTCGCGTCAGTCGTCCACGGCAGCATTGACGGAGGCAGTCCTGAGTTACATCTACCCGCAACTCGAAGGTGTGCGTCGTCGCGAGCAGATCGTCGACGGGCTGGCGTCGCTCGATCAACTGGACGAACGAAGATTACGCGACGTGGCCGGCGACCTGTTGCAGGTGCGGGCCGATGAATAGAGACGAATTACTCGACCAGTTGAGCCAGGACGTCCTGGCGTACGTGATGCACGGGACGTTCCCGGAGCACCACTTCGCCCAGGAAATTGCCCCGGCAGAGCTCGACGATCGGTTTCACGACTACGAGATGCTGATCCGGTTGCACTTCATCCTCCGGCCGGATGTCGTCGACTTCGTCGAAACGCTTCCCCACCGGCTGCGCGGTATCAAGACACAGACCGAGAACGTCTCGAACGTCCGTCGCGGGAGGATCGAGGGGAAGATCAACTGGTCAGCGACCTATCGGGAGCGCAATCGCCGGAACCCGCACGATGGGTCGGTGTTCGTCTGTGACAACCGGACCGAGAACTACGATATCGACGAGAACATCGTCCTGAAGCGGCTGCTCGCACTGATTCACGAGACACTCGCCGAGTGCGAGGAGTATCTCGAACGTGACTACGAGTGGGTGGCCGAGCGCTGGAAGGGCGAATCCGACCTCGTCGAGCTATTGCGGGGCGTCTTCCGACGAAACGTCCATCTAACCAGGATCCGTGATCCTGACGAATACGAACCGACCGAACGGATGCTCCAGCGGACGCACAACTCCCGGCAGCAGGTTTACCGTGACGCGGCAAACCTCCTCTCGACGTATCGGGCAACACTCGCTAGCGAGCGGGAGGCCATCGCTGAGCTCCTACAGTCGACCGCGATTGCACCGGATGACGACGAGACGCTGTTCGAGTTGTTCGTGTTGTTCCGATACATCAGCGTCTTGGAGAGCCTGACTTCCGAGCGGTTCGAACTGAACACGATCGAGACAGGATCGCAAGAAGTTGCCCGTCTCGAAGCGAGCAACCAGTCGATCGTCGTCTATCACGACAGTGCCGCCCGTGCGGAGGATCTATCGTTCGTTTCGGACGTCTTCGAGAAGGAGCCAGGATCGATGTCCCGAAGCGAACGGATCAAGTACGAGACGACGAGAGTCAGCGACCGGTATTTCAAAGAAGAGCCGGATTCGATTACCCGTTCGCGACGACCGGACGTCATCGTCCTCGAAGTCGAATCCGAAGAGACGGTCGAATATCTCATTACGGAGGTCAAGTATTCCAAACGGAAGGAGACGATCGAGCAGGGCATCGAAGAGACCCTCCAGTATCTCGCGTTTTTGCGGGACGATGGTACGTTAGTCCACGACGAGAGCCGGATGTTCGGAGACGGAAACAGCGGTGTGCTGGTGGTCAGGGATCTTGATGACGAAACTTCGCCACTGGAGGAGCAACGGTTGTTGAACATCCTCCAGGCGTCCGAGCTGGAGTCCCAGTTGCCACGGATTCTGAATTCGTTGCTCGAGGTCGATACTGGCGTTGCCGAATGAGAACGCTCACGAGACCGACCAGTGGGGTTACACCGAGACCGAGCCGTTGCCGGCGTTGCGGATTGCGGACCTCACCGAGGCCGAGGCGGACCTGCTCGAGCACTTCGTGCCCGTCGCCGTCGACGAGGCCGGTGGGTTCGCGGACTTCCGCGAGACCGCCACGAAGACGAACTCGCTCGTGGATCGCCTGCGGAAGCTGACGCTGCCCGCCGTCGATGACGTGCAGGCGGGGTTAGAGAGCTACGTCGAGACGAAGGAACGCGCCGACGAACTGGAGGCGAAGATCGAGCGCACGGACGACCTGATCGACGAAATCGTGTACGAGTTGTACGGGCTGACCGACGAGGAAATCGAGATTGTGGAAGAGGCTGTTGGGGAGTAGCATCTGCCGAACGAAGTGAGGCAGTCCACCGGGCCCGAGCGGTGCGAGGTCGCGGAGCGACCTCGGGAAGCCGAGCGGCGATGCCGCGAGGTAAGGAGGGTCCGGGTGTTTTTGGTCCAGCTTTTTCAAGGAGTGGTTCCCGCAGCGAGCCGTGGGCTCGCGAGGAAACCCGACGCCGAAAAAGGTGGGCCAAACCGGATTTGAACCGGAGCAAGACGTTCCGGGGACGCTCACTCCGTTCACGTCCCGGGCTGCGACTTGCAGGGTTCAAATCCGCTCGGATACAGAATTTGCTGCTCGCGAAATTGCTCGCAGCAAAATTATGGGCCAAACCGGATTTGAACCGGTAGCCTCCCGGTTATCAGCCGAGCGCTCAACCTGATTGAGCTATTGGCCCAGGTGAGCGCATCAAGGCGTACCGGAGGCCTACCATTAAGCGTTTCTTTTCGCTCCCGTCGTCACCCTCG
>Ga0207718_100406_pt1 | contig 40636 bp, 42 predicted proteins | sample A23M2SouthBayCA_FD_187749 | JGI IMG/M metagenome (GOLD analysis project Ga0207718, IMG submission 187749) | Aerobic enrichment media microbial communities from Eden Landing Ponds, California, USA - A23 M2 (SPAdes) | ecosystem: Environmental > Aquatic > Marine > Unclassified | place: Emeryville... | reverse complement strand
ACGTCGAGGACGCCCTGGGCGGCCTCGCGGAGCGTGGCGCCGAGCGGAGCCGCCAGGTCGCGCTCGACCACCGCGCGCACCGCGTCGCGGTCGACGTCGAGCGAGTCGTCGAGAAACGCGTCGGGGTCGAGGCGCCCGAGCAGCAACTGGGCGTCGGTGATCGTCGGCCGGTCGCCGCCGCGACCGTAGCAGACGGGGCCCGGATCGGCGCCCGCCGACCGCGGGCCGACGCGGAGCGCGCCGCCCTCGTCGAGCCAGGCGACGCTCCCGCCGCCGGCGCCGACGGTGTGGACGTCGATGGCCGGGACGGAGACGGGGTAGTCCCCGACGGTCGTGTCGGCGGTCACGATCGGGTCGCCGCCCTCGACGAGCGACACGTCGCAGGAGGTTCCGCCCATGTCCATCGTCAGGAGATCCTCGAAGCCGGCGTCGCCGGCGACGTGGGCCGCGCCGCGGACGCCCGCCGCTGGGCCCGAGAGCAGGGTGTTCACCGGGCGCTCGCGGGCCACCTCGGCGGTGATGATCCCGCCGTTGGACTGCATGAGCCGGAGCGGCGCCCCGATCCCGGCCTCGCGCACCTCCGCGTCGAGCGTGCCGACGTAGTCGTCCATCACCGGTCGGAGGGCCGCGTTGAGCGCGGTCGTGAGGGTGCGCTCGTACTCGCGGATCTCCGGCAGCACCGACGAGGAGAGCGAGACGGGGGCGTCGACGCCCGCCTCGCGGAGGACCGCGCGGACGCGCCGCTCGTGGGCGTCGTCCTCGAAGGGGAACAGCAGGCAGACGGCGACGGCGTCGACCTCGGCCGCCCGCAGTTCGACGGCGACGTCGCGGACGGCGCCCTCGTCGAGCGGTTCGAGGACCCGTCCGCGCTCGTCGAGGCGCTCTGGCACCTCGTAGCGCCGGTCACGCTCGACCACCGGCGCCGGCTTCTCGACCCGAAAGTCGTAGATGTCCGGGCGGGCCTGCCGGCCGATCTCCAGGACGTCCCGGAAGCCCTCGGTGGTGACGAGCGCGGTGTCCGCCCAGTCGCCCTCCAGGACGGCGTTGGTGGCGACCGTCGTGCCGTGACCGAGGAAGGCGATCCGCTCGGGGCGGGCGCCGTGACGCTCGGCGACCCGTTCGAGTCCGGTGACGACCGCCCGCTCGGGGGCGTCGGGCGTCGAGGGCGTCTTCTCGATCCGGACGCGGCCGTCGATCACCGTCACGAGGTCGGTGAACGTGCCGCCGACGTCGACGCCGACCCGAACGTCGCCGTCGCCCGTGGCCGCCGCGTCGTCACTCGCCGTCTCGCCGTCGCTCGCCGTCTCGCCGTCGCTCGCCGGGACGCCGCCCCCGTCGTCGTGGACCCCGCCGCCGTCGTTCGACATACGGTGACACCTGTGCGGGTCGCCTGTTAGCCCTGTCGCCCGGCACGTCGAACTGGACGGGCGTCCAGGTGATCGGGAGGGCGCTACCGCTCCTCGACGTGACGCACCTCGACGGCGATCCCGCGCGTGGACTCGGCCATCTCCCGACCGTGCATCGCGGCCCGACCTACGGCGAACGCCTTCGGCCCCTCGATCACGACCTCGTCGCCGACGCGGATCGCGTCGTCGGCGTCGACGACGCCGGGCGCGAGCACCGAGCCGTGGGGGACGAAGCCGTCGATTTCGACCCGGCGCGTCGGCGCGTCGCTGTCGACCCAGCGGCGCGCCCCGGCCAGCGTCAGCGCCAGGACGCCGTACTGGGGCACCATCGCCGCCAGTTGTTCGCCGTCGCCGTCCCTGGCCTGGAGTTTCGGGTACCGACCCGTCGTCCGCAGGCCGTCGAAGATCGCGTCCCCGGCGCCGTCGCCGAACTGGTAGTCGGCGATGGCCCGGACGGTGTTGTGCTGGCGCTCCCGCTTGCCGTACTTGAGCTCGCCGCCGAGGGCCTCGCGGAGGTTCGATAGCGACTCGTCGGTGGTGGGGTGGTCCTCGACGGTCCAGGTCACCTCGACGTCTCGCTCGGCCGTCGCTCGCTCGACGATCTCGCGGTAGTCCTCGGGGACGTGCGCGACGATCCGGGGGTAGTCGTTCCGGTCGAGGTACCGTCCCAGGACGCGGGCGACGAACGACACCTCGTCCTCGGCCCACCGGCCGGTGACCACGGAGTCGTAGTGCTGGGCCGGGTAGGTGAGTTCCAGTTCCTGGGGCACGACGCCGATGGGCGACGTGATCGAGACCAGGTGCGCGCGCCACCCGATGGCGTCGTGGAACTGGCCGTGGGACTGGGACTCGCTGTAGGGTTTGCGCGCCGAACACGGCACGAGCACCAGCGGGTTCGAAAAGCGATTGCGGTAGCGCGAGGTGACCCGCTCGGCGAAACGCTGGATCTCCACCCTGCGGAGGCTGTCCTCGCTGGCGGCGGTGAGTTCGACGTCCCGGATCACCGGCGTCCGCGCCTCGAGGTAGCCGTACTGCTGGTCGAAGCGCCGGAAGGCGGCGGTGAGCCACTGGTCGTGGCGGGCCTGGCCCTCCAGGTAGTCCCGGAGGCGCCCGTCGCGAATCCGTCGACGAACCGTCCGCAACGCCGCGTCCAGCGCGTTGACGTTGTGTTCCTCACAGGCCGCCCGGTCGAACTCCTCGATCCCGACCTGGCAGGCCGGACAGGCGCAGGGCAGTTCGTCGAGATCCTCGAGGAAGTACTCCGCGTCGACGGTCTGGTAGAACCCCCGCGACCCCTGCACCCGGGCCAGTTTCGCGTCGACGAGGTCGACGCCCGCGTACGCGAGCGTGGCGACGTTTCTGGGGGTGGCGACCCCCGAGAGGTACAGCGCGGTGTCGGCGGGGATCGCCTCGCGGACGGCGACGAGTTCGTCGCGGAACGCCTCGGCGTGGCCGACGATCCCCTGCCCGTTCGAGAGGACGTAGGCGTCACAGCCGCTTTCGGCGACCGTCTCGGCCGTCTCCGCGGTGACGGGGGCGGCGCTCGGGAACGACACGTCGGGGTAGTCGGGGACGAACGATTCCTGCACCGTCGGGTCGGTGCCAGCCGGGAACGCCCGGTGGGGGAGCACCGTGAGGCGCTCTTCGTCGCCTTCGGGAACGTCGCGGTCGGCCGTCCACAGGCTGCCGGCATCGTCGACGACGTCGTCGACGAGCGCGGGCGTCGCCAGCGGGTCCGCGAGGCGGAGTTCCCCGAGGCGGGCCGCGCCGTCCCGCGCGAGGACCTCGAAGTAGTCGGTCATGGGGGGAGTGGACGCCGGAGGGTAACCACGCTTTCGTTGTGCAGTGATCGCCGACGGCATCGTCGCCGTCGGCGTGCGGCGGTGACCGGGCCGGCGGCCGACCGTCCCGGGTCGACGGCGGCCCACCACCTCGATCCGACGGCGGCCCACCACCTCGATCCAGTGCCGGCGCACGCCGGCGAGTCACCTATGGGGCGCGACGCCCACGGGACACCATGGTCGAGTACACGGGCGTCTGGGACCACGACGAGACGGTGGCGTTCCTCGACGGGCACGCCGTGCCGCTCCGCCTCGCCTGCCGGACCCCGGTCGATCGGCTGTGGATGCTCTCGCTGTGGTTCCGGTACGTCCCGGCCGACGACGCCGGGACGGATCGAACCGATGGCCCCGGCGGCGAGTTCCACTGCGCGACCGCCGCCGACGCCGACGTCGTCGACTTCCTCCGCGCCGACCCCGACGTCGCATTCGAGGTGTCGACGAACCACCCGCCGTACCGCGGCGTCAGAGGTCGCGGGACGGCGACGGTCGAGTCCGAGGGCGCGACCGACACCCTCCGGACCCTGCTCGAACGGTACCTGGGCGGCACCGACTCGGACCTGGCGCGCTGGCTGCTGTCGCCCGAGCGCGAGGAGGTCCGCATCCGGGTGGCCCCCGACCGACTTCACTCGTGGGACTACACCGATCGGATGGGCGGCGCGACCGGGACGAACGCGGGCGGGGAGTGACGAGAGCGGGTCAACGCCCGTCTACCGAGTCCCCGCGGTCGCCGTCGACACCCGCATCGCGGTCGGCACCCGCGTCGCCGTCGGCTCGCCTGTCACCCCCATCGCCGGACTCGACCGCCGGCAGCGACTCCAGTGCGACGTGGTCGGGGACGGCGTCGAGCGCCGACGCGCACCAGTCGCGGTGGGCGAGGACGAACGAGGCGTCGGGGTTGGCCGCGGCGAGGCGGGCGACCCCGCGGGCGGCCGCCGCCTCGGCGGCGGGATCCGTCCGGTCGGGGACCTCCGCGGTGAGCGGGTAGGTCTCCGACAGGGCCCGGGGGAACGGGCCGAACGGCGGGACGACCCGCCAGACCGCCGCGTAGCGGTCGTCGGAGGGGACGCCGCCCTGCGTGAGCAGTACCTCGCCGTCGGGGACGGCCAGTCGCTGGAGACGGTCGTGGTGGCGGCGGACCTCGGGCCGGCGCGCCGACTCGTGGGAGAGGTGGAAGAACGTTCCTTTGGACGCTCTGTCGGCCCGTTCGAGCTGGTCGGCGTGGTCGAGCAGCGCGCGGTAGCCGTCGAGCAGCGCCGGGTGCCCGCGGGCGCGCGCCTCGACCAGTTCGAGCAGGTCGCCGTCGCGGATCGCCTGCTTGATTCGCCCCATCTCTTCGAAGGAGACGTGGAGGTTGTGCTCGGCCAGCAGACGCTCGCGCTCGTCGTCGGGCCGCTCGCGGAGGTCGTCGGGGTCGTGGGCGGTGCAGATCGGACACGAGCAGGGGAGGTAGTCGAGGTCGTCGAGGTGGTTCGTCCCCCGGACGGTGAGGTAGCGGTCGTCGCGCGCGTAGATGGCGTAGGCCGCCGAGTCGAAGAGGTCGCAGCCAAGCGCCACTGCCAGCGCGAACATCATCGGGTGGCCGGCGCCGAACAGGTGGACGGGACAGTCGGCGTCGAGCCCCCGCTTTGCGGCCGCCACCGCGTCGACCATCTCCGCGTAGCGGTAGGCGTTCATCAGGGGGACCACCGCCCCGACGGGGAACACGTCCAGGTCGGTGGCGGCCGCGGCGCGGCCGGCGCGCTCGCGGAGGTCCGGGAACGTCGAGCCCTGCACGGGCGCGTTGACGAGCATGTCGCCGACGTCGACGCCGGCGGCGTCCTCGATGGCGGTCGCCGTCCGTTCGAGGTCCGCCTCGGCGCGCTCGCGGTCGACGTCCGGGGGCGTCGGGATGTCGACGGGCGTCCCGACGTCCGAGCCGATGTCGCGCTGGAACTCGAGGATCTCCCGGGTGGTCACGTCGATGTCGCCGTACTCGGCCAGCTGGAAGGAGCCCGAGTCGGTGACGACGGCGCCGTCGAAGCCCAGCAGGTCGTGGAGCCCGCGTTCGAGGGCGTCCTCCCGCAGACCGTCGGTCTGGCGGATGATGTAGGAGTTGGTGATGAGGATCTCCGCGCCGAACTCGGGGAGTCGAGCGGGGTCGACCGTCCCGATGTTGGGGTTGACGACCGGCATCAGCGCCGGCGTCTCGACGGTCACGCCCGCCCGGGGCACCGTCAGTTCGCCGATGCGGCCCGCGGCGTCGGCGGTCCGGAGTTCGAACGCGTCTCGCATGGCCGGCCGTTTCCGGGGCGCGGCGGTAAGGGTTGCGTTCGGTTCCCGCGCGGCGGTCTGTCCGCGAGCCGGCGGCTCACACCGGGGCCAGCAGCCCCATCTCCGCCCCGAGGTCGGCGAATCGGAGGGCGACGTAGAGCAGGGAGAACAGCGTCGCGTTGTAGGTCGCGTGGACGAGCGCGGGCACGGCGATGTTGTCGGTGAGTTCGTAGATCGTCCCGAACACCAGGCTCGGGAAAAAGAGGATGCCGACGGTGACGAGACGGGCGCTCGCGCCGCCGGTCAGCGCGACGAAGTGCACGCCGGCGAAGATGGCGCTCGCCAGCACGATGCCCGGGACGGCGTCGAAGGTCTCCCGGAGGCGATTCTGGACGACCCCTCGGTAGAGCAACTCCTCGCCGGGGCCGATCAGCAGGAACGAGGCCGGGACGAGCAACAGCAGCGTCTCGGGCGCCTCGCGGCCGAGTTCGGCCGCCTGGTTCGTCCCCGTCTCGACGCCGAGCAGGCCGACGAGGGTCCCGATCACGATGATCGAACCGAAGGCCCCGACGTAGCCCGCGACCGCGAGGAGGAGGTCGCGGCCGCCGGGGACCCGGGCGCCGACGTAGTCGAGACCGACGCCGCGGTAGCGGAGGTACAGCAGGGCCACGCCGCCGAAGGCGACGCCCTGAAACGAGATCAGCGAGAGGACGACGAGCACGATCGGGGAGAACTCGACGCCGAGGACGCCGGCGCCGAGTCCGAGCGCGAGCAGGAGGAGCAGTCCGACGGCCAGCCCGAGCACCGCGATGGAGACGGCGACGAGCAGCGACCGGACGCGGGGATCGAGGGACACCATACCGGGACGTCGGGCCGGGAGGGAAAAGGCGTTCCCCCGCCGTCCCGGCGACGACGGGGGGTCCGCGGCGGACGGCGTGCGACCGCGGCGACGCTACCCGCCGAGGAGGGTCGGCCCGAAGACGAGCAGGAGCAGCGAGGCGAGCATCGCCAGGCCGACGCCGGTGGTCACGGTGCGGACGACGGCGTAGGGGCGCTCGACCGGGAGCCGCGAGACGACCGCCTCGGTGGCCGCCCGGAGGATCCGCCCGCCGTCGAGGGGGTAGCCGGGGATGCAGTTGAACAGGCCGAGCTGGAGGTTGATCCAGGCGGTCCAGAACAGCACGTTCGCCAGGATAAAGGCGAGGTCGCCGAAGCCGCCGAGCGGCCCCGACACCTGGTAGAAGTTCGTCACCGCGGGGGTGAACCCGGGGAAGTTCGGGACGCCGAGGACCACGGAGGCGAGCGGGAGGATGAGCGCGACGTACACCCGACCGAGCATCGAGTCGGCGGGACCGCCCGAGAGCGTCTGCGAGCCGGGGCCACCGTCGCCGCCGAGCAGTTCGAGGTAGGTCCCCGCGGGGTAGGCCTGCGTCCCGAAGTCCGTCAGGACCAGCCCACTCGTCCCCCGGAACAGCGAGACGCCGAGGAAGGCGCCCTCGTCGTCCTCGTTCGCGTCGAGGGTGACCTCGTAGGTCTCCATGGCGCCGTCGGTCCAGGCGCGGACTTCGACGGTCTGGCCCCCGCGCATCGCCGCGAGTTCGCGGCCCAGGTCGGCTGCGGAGGTGACCCGCGCGTCGCCGACGCGCGTGACGATCAGCGGCGCGTCGGTCGGGGCGCCGGCGGCCGCCAGCGGCCGGTCGGGGATGACCCGGGTGACGTACGCCCCGACGGGGATCACCCGCTCGCCCGCCGAGGTCGAGAGCCGGGCGAACGTACGGTTCTCGGTCGCGGCCTGGAAGCCGGTGCGGGTGTACACCTCGGTGCCGTTGACCGCCGTCACGCGGATCGGGTCCTCGTTCGGGTCGACGGTCAGGTCTGCCGGGTTGCCGCCGATGGAACCGGCGATGATCAGCGAGCGGGAGACAGTGACCGTCTCCGGGCCCGCGCCGTCGTCGACGGTCACCTCGACGTCGCGCGCGGCCGTGCCGAGCAGGGCAGCGTCGAGGTCGGCGTCGGTCGCGACCGACCGTCCGTCGACGGCCGTGATCCGGTCGCCGGCGTCGATCCCCGCCGCCGCCGCGGGCGATCCGCCGTAGGCGTCGTCGACCGCGACGCCCGGCGCGACGCCGATGGCGCCGATCACCGGGCCGAACAGCAGCGCGAACGCGACCAGCGTGACCGCGAAGTTGTTGGTGACGCCGGCGGCGAACATCCGGCTCCGACTACCGCGGTCGGCGGCGCGCTGGCTCTCCTCGTCGGGTTCGACGAACGCCCCGATGGGGAGCACCGTGAGGAAGACGAGCCCCATCGACTCGATGTCGATGTCCTCGACGCGACACAGCAGACCGTGGCCGCCCTCGTGGACGACCAGGCCGACGAGCAGGCCGAAGAGGATCTCGGGAGCGACCGAGAGCGGCAGGAAGTCGTTGACGCCGGGGATGACCAGGAAGTTCCGCGGCTGGTTCACCACGGTCGGCTGGGGCGGGTTGCGCAGGATCGAGACGCCCTGGAGCACCAGGATGACGAACGTCCCGACCATCACCACCAGCGCGATGCCGACCCCGACGTTGCTCCAGGCGCGCCAGAACCGGCGGGGGCCGGCGAGCCAGTTCAGGAAGGCCCGCCCCCGCTTCGTGTGCAGCGTCGTGAGGGGGCCCTGGAACCGGACGCCGGCGGGCAGGTACCCCCGCGTCTGGAGGAAGAGGGCGACCGCCGAGTACACGACGAACCCGACGAGCACCCACAGCAGCGTGTTCATCGCCCGAGAGATGGGTCGTGATCGGGAAAGGGCTTCGGGTTACCGCCTCCCGCGGGTCGGCGACGAACGCTGGACGCGCGATGACGAAACGGGGAAAAACGGGGCCGGAGACGAACCGGTGGCTTACGTCGTCGCCTCGGACTCGTCCGACTCGGAGTCGGCGTCGACCGATTCCAGTTCGATGTCGGTGAACTCCTCGCCACCCGAACGGGCGACCCGATACGTCGCGTAGACGAGGCCGGCGACGACCGCGAGCGCGAACAGCGTCCGGAGGACGCTCCGGCCGCCCGAGTCGCTCCCGTCGTCCTCGATCTCGATCTCGATCACGTCGTCGTCGTCCTTCGTCGAGCTGCCGGTGAAGATACTGATGAGTCCCATTGGTTGATCGCGCGGCGCGGCGCCGCGTCTGACCGATCGTAGGGGCGACGACCACTTAAATGTGGTAGCGGCGGACGGAGGCGTCCCCGGACGACGATCACCGCACCGCGTCGCCCAAAGGTCTATCACCGCCCCCTGCGTCGGCCCGCCGTGTTCGATGTCGCCCACTACGAGGTCCGCCAGCGCTTCAGCATCGGCAACAAGTACACGATCTACGAGGGGGACGACGACGCGCCCATTCTGGAGTCCGCACAGAAGAAGTTCCGGCTGAAGGAGGACTTCCGCTTCACCGACCCCGACGGCGGCGTGGAGCGGTTCCGGGTGAAGGCGTCGAGCGTCCTCGACGTCGCCGCCGCCTACGACGTCGAGGACTCGCAGACCGGCGAGCGGATCGGCGCGGTCAAGCGCTCGGCCTGGAGTTTCTTCAAACACGAGTACGCGCTGCTCGCCCCCGACGGCGACGTCGTCGGGTACCTCCGGGAGGACAACAAACTGATGGCGATGCTCCGGCGGTTCGTCACGACGCTCATCCCCTTCTCCTACGACATCGTCGCACCCGACGGGACGAAGGTCGGCGACGTCGGCGAGCAGTTCTCGTTCCGCGACAAGTACTCGATCGACCTCCACGACGATTCGATCGACCCGCGCCTCGCCGTCATCGGGACGGTCGTGGTCGACGCCATCGAGGAGAACTAGTTAGCCCTCGCGGCGCAGGCGCCGGACGACGAAGTCGCTGTCGAGTTCGCCGAGGAACTCGCCCAGGCGGGGCCCCTGCGTGTCGTCGAAGAACAGGCGGTAGCCCGCCCCGAAAAAGTCGCCCACGTCGAGGTCGTGCCGGCGGGCGGTCTCGTACATCTCGCCCTGGATCGCCTCGCCGTCGCGGCCCCCGGCGACGAACTCGGCCAGGTCGTCGAGGGCGGCGGCGGTCGCGTCGTCGAAGTCGGTCTCGGGGAGGTCGGCCTGCAGGCGGTAGTTGTACTCGTTGTCCGTGCGCTCGGCCCAGGCGCGGGCCTTCTCGACGCGCTTCAGCGCCTCCTCGATCGCCCACTCGGGCGTGTCGTCGTCGAAGAAGCCCTCGTTCGTGGCCATCCGAACCCGCAGGTCGCGGTCGTCGGTCATCCCGAGGACGGCCGCGAAGGTGTACGGCAGGCGGACCCGTTCGGGCCGCACCTCGTCGACGAGCATCGGGTAGGCGCTGTCGGCCAGCGGCGCCAGGGTCTCGTCGGCCTCCTCGCCGAAGTACACCCGCTCGAAGCGGTCGAACTCGTCGACGAGCAGGTCGATCCGCGAGAGGTCGAGGTCCTTCGCCTTCTTCGGGTTGCGCACGAAGAAGTAGCGCAGCACCTCGGGTTCGAGCAGGTCGAGCACCTCGCGGACGGTGACGACGTTCCCCGACGAGGAGGAGAGCGGTTCGCCGTTGAGCGTGAACCACTCGTAGGTCATCGGGACCGGCGGTTCGATCTCCAGGACCCGGCGGGCGATGTCCTCGCCGCTCGGCCAGGAGCCCTCGGCGTGGTCCTTGCCGAACGGCTCGAAGTCGACGCCGAGGACCTGCCACTGGGCGGGCCACTCGAAGCGCCAGGGGAGTTTGCCCTCCCGGAGGGTGGCGGTGCCCTCGTGGCCGCAGCCCTCGATCTGCTGGCCGCCGGCCTCCAGACCCGAGCAGACGTAGTCGACGGTGCCGGCGTCGAGGTCGACCGCGCGGACGTCGGTCGTCAGGCGCCCGCACTCGGCACACTGGGCCATGAACGGGACGTAGGAGTCGTCGACGCCGGCCTGGTAGGTCGACAGAACCTCGCGGGCCAGGTCGGCTCGTTCGAGGACGCGGCGCGTGACGGCCTCGAACGCCCCGGACTCGTACATGTCGGTGTTCGACACCATGTCGACGGGCACGTCGACCATGTCGGCCGCCCGCGCCAGCAGGTCGGTGAAGTGGTCGCCGTAGGAGTCGTGGTCGCAGTCGTCGAACGGGTCCGGGATGTCGGTGTACGGCACCCCCAGGTTCCGCCCGAGGGCGCCGGCGTCGACGTCGCCGAGCCCGACGAGGTTCCAGTCGGCGTCCGCGAGCGTTCTCGGCACTTTCCGCAGCGCGTCGCGGTCGTCGCTGGTGAACACCTGCCGGACCTCGTGACCGCGCTCGCGGAGCGCCTCGGCGACGAAGTAGCCGCGCATGATCTCGTTGAAGTGGCCGAGGTGCGGGATCCCCGAGGGAGAGACGCCGCCCTTGACCACGACGGGGTCGGTCGAGTCGCGCGCCTCGACCTCGTCGGCGACGGCGTCGGCCCAGAAGGCGCGGTGGCCCTCGCCGTCGGCCGCCTCGTCGCCCGCGTCGCCGGCGAGCGCGTCCTCGTCGAGCGCATCGTCGACCGGCGCGTCCTCGTCGGGTCCGGTCATCGCTGCGTCCAGGCGGGGGGTTCGGCCGCGCCCTCGGGAACGACGTCGGTGCCGCTGTGCTCGCCGCGCTCGACCGCGCGCTCGACCCGCCCGGGGTCGGTGCCGTCGAGGACGATCGACCGCAGGCCGGCCCGCTCGATCAGTTTCGCGGCCAGCAGGTCGACCGGCGCGGAGGCGCCCGCGTCGCGGCTCATCGGCGCGACGATGTCGATCAGTTCGCCGGGGGTGAGGCGGTCGTACTGCTCCGCGTCGGGGTCGGCGTTCGGGTCGGCGGTGTAGACGCCGTCGGCGCTGGTGGCGAAGACGAGGAGGTCGGCGCCGACGTACTCGGCGAGGGCGGCGGACACGGCGTCTGTGGTCTGTCCCGGGGCCACGCCCCCCATCACGCAGACGTCGCCGCGGCGGACGGCGTCGCCGGCGGTCTCGTAGTCCGTGGGAACCCGCCGGTCGACGCCGTCGTCGAGGGCCGCGATCAGCAGGCGGGCGTTGATGCGCGTCACGTCGATGCCGACCTGGTCCAGGGTGACCTCGTCGGCGCCGAGGGCGCGGGCGGTCCCGATGTACTGCCGCGCGACGCCGCCGCCGCCGACCACGACGCCGAGGTCGACGCCCGCTCGGGCGAGACGGTCGACCGCGGCGGCGTAGGCCTCGATCCGCTCGGGGGCGAGGTCCGGCGCCAGCACGCTGCCGCCGACGGAGATGACGACTCTCATTGGCCCTGGATTGCCGTGATCCGCTCTTAAGGATTGTCAACTCCGAACGCTGAGACTGCCGGATCCGGCCCGACGGGCACCGCGAGGCGGGCGCAGCGATTCGGGCCACGGCGGGGCACCGACCCGCTCTTGCGGAGTCTCCCTCGGGGGCATTTCCTGTTTGAATTCCCAACACTTTTCTGACTGACTGGTTAGTTCGTAGACGACCGATGAACACCGAGGGGTCCGCTGAGATCATCGCGGCGACGCGGCGGGCGCTGTGCGAGCACGGCTACGCCGCGCTCACGATGCAGCGAATCGCAGACGAGTCGTCGCTGTCGACCGCGGCCATCCACTACCACTTCGACACCAAGCGGGACCTGTTGAACGCGTTCCTCGACGAGCTGATCGACCGGTTCGAGGGGCGCCTGGAGAGCGAGGCGAGCGACTCCCGCGAGCGACTCGTCGCGTTCCTCGACGCGATCTTCGTGCCGACCGACGAGCGCGACGAGGACTTCCCGATCGCGCTGATGGAGCTGAAATCGCAGGCGCCCCACCAGGACGCCTACCGCGACCGGTTCCGGCAACTGGACCGGCGGATGCGGGAGGTGGTCGAGACGGCGGTTCGCGACGGGATCGCCGCGGGCCACTTCGCGGACGCCGACCCGGACGAGGTCGCCCGCGTCGTCGTGACGATGATCAACGGCGGCCACGCCCGGGGGATCGCGCTGGGCGAGGCACCCGACGAGACGCGCCGGGTGATCGAGTCGTACCTCGAACTGCAGCTCGGTTGGGCCCCCGAGGTGCCCGCGTGAGATCCCTCGACGGTCGCGAGGTGCCAGCATGAGCCTGTTCAAAGGTCCCGACGAACTCGAACTCACCGAGGGCGGGATCGCCAGGCCGCTCGTCTTCCTCTCCCTGCCCATCGTCGTCACGAACCTGATGCAGACGGCGTACAATCTCGCGGACACCTTCTGGCTCGGGCAATACTCCACGGAAGCGCTCGCGGCCATCTCCTTCGCGTTCCCGATCGTGTTCCTGCTCATCGCGCTCGCGATGGGGCTGTCGGTCGCGGGCAGCGTCCTCGTCGCCCAGCACACCGGGGCCGGCGAGACCGGGGAAGCCGAGTACGCCGCCTCTCAGACCGTCACGTTCGCGTTCCTCGGGTCGGCGCTGCTCGGCGTGCTCAGCTACCCGCTCCTGGAACCCCTGCTCGGACTTCTGGGGGCGTCGCCGGGTGTCCTCCCGCGGGCGACCGCGTACATGGAGGTGATCGCGCTCGGCCTCCCGTTCATGTTCGGCTTCTTCGTGTTCAACTCGCTCATGCGCGGCGCCGGCGACACGGTCACGCCGATGCTCGTGACCTTCGGCACGGTGGTGCTCAACGTCGTCCTGGACCCCTTCCTCATCAACGGCTGGACGGTCGTCCGGGGGGCGCCGCTCGTGGGAACCGTCGGCTTCCCCGAACTCGGCATCGAGGGGGCGGCCATCGCCACCATCTTCTCGCGCAGTCTGGCGATGGCGGTCGGCCTCGGCATCATGCTCTCGGGATCCCGCGGGATCCAGGTCAACTTCGGCGACATGGGCCCGGATCCGACGTACCTGCGACGGATCCTCCGCATCGGCGTCCCCGCGAGCATCGAGGGCACGAGCCGCGCGCTCTCGATGAACGCGCTGTTGCTCGTTGTCGGCCTGTTCTCGACGCCCGTCGTCGCGGCGTTCGGCATCGGGACCCGCCTCCTGTCGGTCATCGTTTTGCCGGCGATGGCCATCGGGCGGAGCGTCGAGACCATCTGCGGCCAGAACATCGGCGCCGGCAAGCCCGACCGGGCGGCCCAGACCAGCTACCTCGCCGCGAAGGGGCTGTTCGCCATGCTCGCGGGCGCCGGCGTCGTGCTCTTTCTGTTCCCCACGCCGGTCGTCGCCGCGTTCACCGACGACGCCGCAGTGCTGGCGGAGGGGACCACCTTCCTGCGGTACGCCTCCTTCTCCTTCGGGTTCATCGGCATCCTGCGCGCGTTCTCCGGCGGCTTCCGCGGGGCGGGCAAGACGATGGTCGCGGCGGCCATCTCGATCCTCGGGCTCGGCCTGATCCGGCTCCCCTTCGCGTACGTCGCCTCGCAGTACCTGTGGGGCGTGCGCGGCATCTGGATCGCCTTCTTCGTGTCGAGCGCCGCCAGCGCGACCATCGCGTGGCTGTGGTACCGGCGCGGCACGTGGCGCGAAACCGGGGTCCGGGAGCGGCCCGGCCGGGCGCCCCCGGACGTCGAGGACCCGGCGACGTCGCCGAACGACTGACGGCCGTCGACCGCGGCCGGCGGCGAGCGCGCCGCGCCCGATTCCGGCGGATCGGCGGCACAGCCGACAGGATAAAGCCCGTCCACCGCCCGTGTCGTGACATGCACGTACTCGGCGCAGTCGGTCCCGGCGCGACCGACCTGCACGACCGGCTCGCCCGCCGGCTCGACGGCCGGGTGGCCACGGTTGAATCGGTCCCGACCGGCGACACGGCCCGGGACGACGACCCGGCCGACGCCGCGTTCGGCCTGAGCGAGGACGGCGCCTGGGTCGGCGCGGGCGACGGCACCTCGCTGCCGGACCTGCTGGACGGCCTCGCCCCCGAGTTCGACTACGCGCTGCTCGCCGGCTTCCCCGAGGCGCGCGTCCCCACGGTGACGCTCGGTGGGAGCGAGGCGCGGGGGGAGCTGCTCGCCGCGCCCGACGCCGCGTCGGTCGACGTCGACGACGTCGCCGACGCGCTCGCTGCGACCGAGCCCTGGATCACCCTGGAGTCGCTGGTCGAGGGGATCAAGGAGGTGCCGGAGGCCGACCGCGCCGGCGCCATCGCCACGTTCACCGGGCGGGTGCGCGCCCGCGACGGCCCGGAGGACGCCCGGACCACGCACCTTGAGTTCGAGATGTACGAGGGCGTCGCCCAGGAACGGATGGACGCCATCGAGCGCGAACTGGCGGAGCGCGACGGCGTGCTCGCGGTTCGCTCCCACCACCGCACCGGCGTCATCGAGGACGGCGAAGACATCGTCTTCGTGGTCGTCCTGGCGGGCCATCGGGAGGAGGCGTTCCGAACCGTCGAGGACGGAATCAACCGCCTGAAGGACGAGGTACCGATCTTCAAGAAGGAGACCACCGTCGAGGACAAGTTCTGGGTCCACGAACGAACGTAGGTCGAGCACCGCGCGCGACACTGCGCGAGCCCCTGACGATCCCGTTCGAGCCCCCGACCCGGCGAGAACGCGGCCGTTTATGGTCACCCTTACTGCAGGTCGTCAGACATTACATCGTTCCCACCTAGGACAGAAATAATCTTTCAGAACGTTTTTTGAAAGGTCTCGGACCCTCGTAAAACGTTTTGAAAAAGACAGTTTGCCACGATTCAGGCTGAAAGCGTCCGAACGCCGACTAACGTTCCCTCCTTTATAACACCCTGACCGGGCATAGGATGAGTCGAGGTGAGAAGATGAGCGCAACAGTATCCCCCTCCACCGACGCTCGCTCGAAGGAAGACCGCCTGAAGGAGTACCTCATCGAGAAGGCTCAGGACGGCGAGATGTACTTCAAGAGCAAGTTCATCGCCGACGAGGTCGGGCTCTCCCCGAAGGAGATCGGCGCCCTGATGGTCAAGCTCCGCGACTCCGCCAGCGAACTCGAGGTCGAGAAGTGGTCGTACACAAGCGCGACCACCTGGCGTATCGAACCTGCATCGGTCTGACGCCGCCCGTCCCCGCGACGGCGCTCACTGAACCGTCCCCGCAGCATTCCCCCCTTTCGAACCACCACACGTAGCGGCGCACGGGTCGAACTCGACCTCGCGGGTGCGCGAGAGCGACCGCGGCGCGACACGGGATTTATCACCGGGTGCGCCCTAGGCGGGGCCGATGGACGAGGTCGACCCGCCGGACGGGCGGACCGCCGAACCGCCGGCGTCCGCGCTGTCGTCCGTGTTCTACCTGCGGAACGTACGCCGGGACGGCGATCGGGTGTTCTACTACGGCGAGTCGCTCGTGCCCGAGCGGGCGCTGCTGCGCGAGGCGTGGCCGGCGTTCCGGGAGGCCGGGTACGAGATCCGCCACGCGGGGCGACGGGAGGGAACCGAGGTGCTGGTCGCCGAGCCCATCTCGACCGGCCCCGACGGGATCCCCTGGAAGAACCTCGCGCTGTTCGCGGCGACGGTCGTCTCGACCCTCCTGGTCGGCGCGTTCGCCTGGTACTACGTCCCCGTCTCGGCGGCCCGGGAGAACCCTCTGCTGGTGCTGCAGGCCTGGCCCTTCACCGCCGCGGTGCTCGGGGTGCTGTCGATCCACGAACTCGGCCACTACGCGATGGGCCGCTACCACGGCGTCGACGTCTCGCTCCCGTACCTGATCCCCTTCATGCTTCCGTTCGGGACGATGGGGGCCATCATCCGCATGCGCGGGCAGGTGCCGAGCCGGAAGGCCCTGTTCGACATCGGCGTCGCCGGCCCCCTCGCGGGCCTCGCAGCCACGATGGTCGTCACCGTGATCGGCCTCTCGCTGCCCCCGATGGAGGTCCCCGCGCGCGTGCTCGGACAGTCCGGCCAGGTGATCGTGTTCAACAACCCACCGCTGCTGGAGTTCATCGCCGCGGCGCTCGGCCAGCCGACCATGTACGCGGATCCGACGCTGACCGTCCACCCGGTCATCATCGGCGGCTGGGTCGGGATGTTCTTCACCGTGCTGAACCTCCTGCCGGTCGGCCAACTCGACGGCGGGCACATGGTCCGGGCGATGCTCGGCGAGCGCCAGGAGTCGCTGGCGGCGCTCGTGCCCCTCGGCCTGTTCGCCATCGCCGGCTACCTCCACTACGGCCGGGGACTGGGCCTCAACGACTCCGTGGGCCTCTGGGCGTTCTGGGGCGTCTTCGCCATCGCTATCGCCTACAACGGCCCCGCGGACCCGATCGACGAGGCCCCCCTCGGGTGGTCGCGGCTCGCCGTCGGCGTGTTCACCTTCGCCCTCGGCGCGCTCTGTTTCCTCCTCGTGCCGATCCAGGTCGGCACGGTCTGATCGACACTCGTCGTCGTCACCCCCGTCTACTCCCCGTTAGACCCGTTTACTCCCGTCTATCCGTCGCCGCCGTGCGTGTACCCCCGGTCGGGCAGAGGGGCGCCGTCGGAGGTGACCCCGGCTTCGGCCGGTCGCACCTCGCCGATCCGGGTGAGCCCCGCCGGACACGCCGAGCGGGCGGCGTCCACGCGGTCGGGTGGGACCGTACAGACGAGTTCGAAGTCCTCGCCGAAGAACGCGGCCAGTTCCCGCCGGTCGGCCCCGTCGCGGGCGACCGCGTCGACGGCGGGGTCGACCGGCAGGTCGTCGAAGGTGATCGCGAAGCCGCAGTCCGAGGCCGCCGCGAGCTGGTGGAGCGACCGGGCGAGGCCGTCGCTCGAATCCATCATGGCCGTCGCGCGGTCGCGGAGCGCCAGGCCGTCGGCGACGCGGGGAGTGAACCGGAACAGGTCGTTGCCCGTCTCGGCGTCGCCCGCCTCGAAGGCCCGGAGGGCGGCCGCGCTGCGCCCGAGGGCGCCGGTGACGCAGACGGCGTCGCCGGGGCGGGCACCGGAGCGGTAGACCGGCGCGTCCGTCCCGCCGAGGGCGGTCGTCGCGGTCGTGAACTCGGCGTGGCGGTCGAGGTCGCCGCCGACGTACTCGGCGCCGACGGCCGCGCAGACCTCGCGCGCGCCGCGGACGAATGCGCCGAGTTCGGCCTCGTCGAACTCGGGGGCGGCGTAGACGGCGACCGCCGCCGTCGCCTCGGCGCCCATCGCGGCCACGTCCGAGAGGGAGGCGCCGACGGCCCGCCACCCGGCGGTGTAGCGCGTGGTGCCCGCGGGGAAGTCCGTCGTCTCGTGGAGCATGTCCGTGGTGAGCACCTGCGACCCGACGACGGCCGCGTCGTCGCCGGCGGCGTCGAGGTCCGCGGCGAGCAGGTCGAGGGCGCGCCGCTCGTCCATGGACACGGCTGGCGGGCGGCGCGCAAAAGCCCACCGGACGCGTCCCCGGTCGGCGGCGCCGGCAGGTCCCCGAATCGCCCCGCGTTCACACGGCTCACGGGTCATCCGGTGGCTTAAAGCCGCCGCTGGCCCACGGTTCTCCCACATGGCCCGCGGGAACATCCGAGCGACGCTCGTCGGATTCGCGGGCGCGGCGGTCGTGTTCGCGGTCCTCTTTTCGATCGCCGGCTTCGACGACCTGGTCGCGCGGCTCCAGACGGCCGACGTCCGGATCGTCGTCGGGGTGTTCGTCGTCGTCCTGGGCTGGCTGGCGGCCTGGAGCGGGGCGCTCCGGACGGTCCTCGGCGTCCTCGGGGCGCGGATCTCGGCGGTGACGTCGTTTTTCGTCTTCGCGGGCGCGATGTTCTCGAACAACATCACCCCCTTCGGACAGGCCGGCGGCGAACCGGTGACGGCGCTGTTGATCTCGCGAACCGCGGACACCGAGTACGAGACCTCGCTCGCGGCGATCGCCAGCGTCGACACGCTCAACTTCGTCCCCTCGATCACCATCGCGCTGATCGGCGCCGGCTACTACGCCACCGAGGTCACCCTCGGCCGCAACATCGAGATCGCGCTGCTCGCCGTCGGTGCGCTCGCCGTCGGCGTCCCCTCGCTGATCTACCTCGGCTGGCAGAATCGCTACGGGCTGGAGGAGCGGGCGATCAGCGCGCTCACGCCGGCGATCCGCCGGATCGCGAACGTGGTCCCCCGGGTGTCGGTGCCGACCCCGGAGGGGATCGAGACGCGCATCAACGGCTTCTTCCGGGCCATCGAGCGCGTGGCGAGCGATCCCCGGCAGTTGAGCGTCGCCATCGGCCTCTCGGCGCTCGGATGGTTCTTCCAGATGGTGGCGCTGTGGCTCTCCTTCGTCGCCATCGACCAGCCGATCGCGTTCTCGATCGCGCTGTTCGTGGTGCCGATCGGCGCCATCGCCGGCGTCACCCCGCTGCCGGGCGGCGCGGGCGGCATCGAGTGGACGCTGGCGATCCTGATCGCGGCGGCCTCCCCGGCGGTGGGCTTCGACATCGCCACGGCGGGGGTCGTCATCTTCCGCGGCCTGGTCTACGTGATCCCGACGGTGCTCGGGGGCGCGGTGATGGGCGTCGTCAGCGTTCAGGGCCGGTCGGGCCCCGGGTGACCGGCGACCCCGGAACGCGACCACTCACCGGGACGATTCGCCGGAATTCGGGGCCGTCACGGGGAGACGGTGGGGTTCGCGTCGTGGGAATACGATGGGTTTAAACGCCGCGCCGGGAAAGTGGCCGGTATGGTTACCCTCTACGACGTGCCGGCGGACGCGCTCATCGAGGAGCTCGCCGATCGGCTCGCGGATCGAATCGAGGAACCGGACTGGATGAACTTCGCGAAGACCGGCGCCGACAAGGAACTCCCGCCGCAGAACGACGACTTCTGGTACGTCCGCGCGGGCAGCCTCCTGCGCAAGGTGTCCGTCTCCGGTCCCGTCGGGGTCGACCGGCTGGCGACCCAGTACGGCGGCAAGAAGCGCGGCACCAACCGATACCGGGTCGCCAAGGCCCGCTCGGAGACCGGGAGCAAGAAGGTCATCCGGACCATCCTCCAGCAACTCGAGGAGGAGGGACTCGTCGAGACCGCCCAGGGCGAGGGTCGCCGCGTCACCGACGATGGGCGCAGCTTCCTCGACAACGCCGCCGACGCGGTCATGGACGACCTCGACCGCCCGGAACTCGAACGCTACGCGTAGCCAGCACGTCGACTCGCCGCCGCCCGTTTTCGTCGCGGTGGATCCGTTCTCTCGCTGTCAGCGTTCCCGTGTACGGTTGAACCAGCGCGCACGTCGAGCGCGACCGTCCCCGTTCGGCCCCGTAATCGTTTTCGGGACGTAGCCGAATCATTCACCCATGAGTGGTAATCCCGACGACGACCGACTCGAGAAGCTCCGCGAGCAGAAGATGCAGGAACTCCAGGACCAGGCCGGACAGGGCGGCAACGCCCAGGAGCAGGCCGAGGCCCAGAAGCAGGCCCAGGAGCAGGCCGAGGCCCAGAAGCAGGCGCTGCTCAAACAGCACCTCACCGACGGCGCGCGCCAGCGGCTGAACGCGGTCCAGATGTCGAAACCGGAGTTCGCCGAGCAGGTCGAGCGCCAGATCGTCGCGCTCGCCCAGAGCGGCCGCCTGCAGGACCGCATCGACGAGGACCAGATGAAGGACCTGCTGTCCGAACTCAAACCCGACTCCAAGAGCTTCAACATCCGTCGCCGGTAGATGGACCTCGCCCTCCTGTACAGCGGCGGGAAGGACTCGACGCTGGCGGCGCTGGTCCTCGACGAGTTCTACGAGGTGTCGCTGGTCACCGCGCGCTTCGGCGTCACCGACGACTGGCGTCGCGCCCGGGAAGCCGCCGAGCGACTGGGCTACGACTTCCGCACCGTCGATCTGGAGGCCGAGGTCGCCGAAACCGCCGTCGAGCGCATGTACGAGGACGGCTACCCTCGCAACGGCATCCAGCACGCCCACGAGCACGCTCTGGAGGCCATCGCCGCCCTCGACGTCGACGCCGTCGCCGACGGGACGCGCCGCGACGACCGGGTGCCGACGATCTCCCGCGCGCAGGCCCAGAGCCTCGAAGACCGGCACGACGTCGACTACCTCGCCCCGCTGTCGGGGTTCGGCCGCCGCGCGGTCGACCGACTGGTCGACGCGACCCTCGACGTCGAGTCGGGGCCGAGCGAGGAGATCCCGCGCGCGGACTACGAGAGCGAACTCCGGGCGCTGCTGGTCGAGCGCCACGGCGCGGCGGCGGTCGAGGAGGTCTTCCCCGACCACCACCAGACGTACGTCCACGGCTACCGGGAGTGACGCCGGCCGACCCGTGACGCGTCGGGCGAGGCGCTTCGAGTGGAAGCTTTCAAGCGGCCGGTCGGCGAATTCCCGGACATGTACGACCGACTGAAGGGCTTTCGCGACTTCTACCCCGGCGAGATGGCGGCCCGCCGGGCGGCCTTCGACGCCGTCGAGTCGACCGCCGCGAGCTACGGCTTCCGCGAGGTCGGCACGCCCGCCCTGGAGCGGACGCAGATGTACGTCGACAAGAGCGGCGAGGAGATCGTCGAGGAACTGTACGCCTTCGAGGACAAGGGCGGTCGCGAGGTGTCGCTGACGCCGGAACTGACGCCGACGGTCGCCCGCATGGTCGTCGACAAGGGGCAGGAGCTCTCGAAACCGATCAAGTGGTACTCCAGCCGGCCGTTCTGGCGCTACGAGCAGGTCCAGCAGGGCCGCTTTCGGGAGTTCTACCAGACGAACGTCGACGTGTTCGGCTCGTCGTCGCCGGTCGCCGACGCGGAGGTGCTGGCCGTCGCCGCCGACGCCCTGACGACGCTGGGGCTCACCGCCGACGACTTCACCTTCCGCGTGAGCCACCGCGACATCCTCGGCGGCCTCCTGGAGTCGATGGACGCCGACGTCCAGACCAGGGAGGCGATCCGCGCGGTCGACAAGTCCGCGAAGGTCGAACGGAACGAGTACTACGACCTGCTCCACGACGCCGGCCTCTCCTACGAGGGGGCCCGCGCGTTCGACGACCTGCTGACCGGCGGCGACCTCGACGCCCTCGTCGAGTTCGCGGGGACCGAGCGCGTGGCCGACGCCGTCGGGAACCTCCGGGCGGTGCTCGACGCGGCCGACGACCTCGGCGTCGGAGAGTTCTGCGAGGTCTCCCTCGAAACCGCTCGCGGCCTGGACTACTACACCGGGGTCGTCTTCGAGTGCTTCGACACGACCGGCGAGGTGTCGCGGGCGGTGTTCGGCGGCGGTCGCTACGACGATCTCATCGAGTCCTTCGGCGGCCAGCCGACCCCCGCCGTCGGCGTCGCGCTCGGCGACGCCACCCTCCAGTTGCTCTGTGAGCGCGCCGGCGTCTGGCCCGCCGAGGAACTCTCGACTGACTACTACGTCCTGCGGGTCGGGGACACCCGCCCGGTCGCGGCCCGGGTCGCCCGCGACCTGCGCGAGCGCGGCCACGTCGTCGAGACCGACGTCGCGGATCGCTCGTTCGGCGCGCAGATGTCCTACGCCGACGGCATCAACGCGGAGACGGTCGTGATCGTGGGCGAGCAGGACCTGGAGAACGACGAGGTGACCGTCAAGGACATGGCGACGGGCGAGCAGACGACCGCCCCCGTCGACGACTTCCCCGGCGAGCGCGACGAGCCGACTTACGAGGACTACGAGTAGGCGTTCCGACCGCGAGCAACCGTCAAGAGACCGCCCGTGCGCGCCTTCCGCTTCGCCTACGACGGCCGCCCCTTCTACGGCTTCCAGCGCCAGCCCGACGTCCCGACGGTCGAGGACGCGATCCTCGACGCGCTCTGCGAACTGGACGTCGCCCCCGCGGGCGGGACGCCGCCGGGCTACAGCGCCGCCGGCCGCACGGACAGGGGCGTCTCGGCGCTGGCCCAGACGGTCGCCTTCGAGTGCCCGGCGTGGTGTTCGCCGGGCGCGCTGAACGGCGCGCTCCCCGCGTCGGTGCGCGCCTGGGCCGCGGCGGACGTCCCCGCCGACTTCCACGCGACCCACGACGCCGTCCGCCGGGAGTACACCTACCACCTCTACGCGCCGCGCGCCGGGGCGTCGGCGGACGCCGGCCGGCCGGCCGCATCCGAGTGGGGGGACGACGCCCCGCGAGGGGACGACGACCGCGATGGCACCACCGCGCCAGGCGTCGAGCCCTTCGGGGCCGTCCGCCGGTCTGTCGCGCCGGTCGACGACGACCGCGTGCGCCTCCTCCTCGACCGCCTGTCGGGCGAACACGACTTCCACAACCTCACGCCGGACGACCGCGGGACGGTGCGGGACCTGACCCTCGACGCGACCCGCGACGGGGACGTGCTGGTGCTCCGGGTGGCGGCGGGCGGGTTCGCCCGGCAACTCGTCCGCCGACTCGTCACCCTCGTTCGGGCCGTCGGGACGGGCGATCGAGCCCTCGATTTCGTCGACCGCGTCCTCGCGCCGGCCCCCCTCGACGGGTCGGACGGGATCGGCCCGGCGGCGCCCGAACCGCTGGTGCTGACGGCGGTCGACTACCCGGCCGGGAGGTTCGAGGTCGACGCCGACGCGGCGGCGGCGACGCGGGCGATCTTCGCCGGGCGGGCGCGGGAGGCCGCCGTCGTCGCCCGGGTGAGCGGCGCGATCGCCGACGGCGTCGGCGCGGGCCGCGACCGGGACGGGGAGGGGTCGGCCGGTGGAGGGCGTGACGACCGTGGGGCGTCTCAATAGTCTCACGAGCGTTCGATGGGGCTCCCGGCCGCTCCCGAAGGCTCATAGCAAGGGCCACGTAGGTGCCGCCGGGAGGGGCGCACATGAGTTACGAGGCGGTCGTGTTCGACACGGACGGCGTGCTCACGCGCCCGACGCCCACGAGCGTGGTCCGGCGGGCCGTTCGGGCGGCGTTCGCCGAGTTCGGCGTCGAGCCGACGACCGAGGCGGTCGACGGGACGATCCACGGGGGCCTCACCCGGCTCCGGCGCGTGTGCGAGCTGTACGACCTCGACCCCGTGGCGTTCTGGCCGCGGCGGGAGGCCCAGGTGGCCGCCGCACAGCGGCTCGCCATGGAGGCCGGCGAGAAGCCGCTGTACGACGACGTGGACGCGCTGGACCGGCTGGACGTCCCGCTCGGCGTCGTCAGCAACGACCAGGCCGAGACGGTCGAGGCCGCCCTCGACGTGTTCGACCTCCGCGAGCGGTTCCCGGTGGCCTACGGCCGACCGCCGACGGTCGAGGGGTTCAGGCGACGCAAGCCGGCCCCGGACTCCCTGGAGGCGGCGCTCGACGACCTCGGCGTCGACGACGCGCTGTTCGTCGGCGACAGCAACGTCGACGTGCTGGCGGCCTCGCGGGTCGGCTGCGACGTGGCGTTCGTCCGCCGTCCCCACCGTGCCGACTACCAGCTCGCCGCCGAGCCGACCTACGAGCTCGACTCGCTGGCGGCCCTGCCGTCGCTGTGTGCGTCGACCGCGGCGGGCGAGTCGGACCCGAACCGCGCCGAGGGTTGAAGGGCGATGGCGCGGCCAGGCCGACCCGTGACCTGAGCAGCCACCGCCGGGTGCACAGCGGGTGCGCGGCACGCCGTCCGGCGGCGGGACCGTGCCGCCTGTACGCAACCGCGCTGGACAGCCGTCGGCGTCGACGGTGACGGGGAGAAACGCCGTCGACTGGGGAGGGCCGCGGCACCGTCGACTGGGAGGGCCGCGGCGCCGTCGGCGCCACGTGAGACCGACCACCGAGTGGTAACGCTTACCCGCGGGCCGCTCATGGCGTCCGACATGAGTTCGGTGCCCGAACGAAGCGAGATCGACCGGGAGTACACCTGGGATCTCGACAGCATCTACGCCTCCGAGGCGGAGTGGGAGAGCGCCTTCGAGGAGGTCAGCGAGCGGGTCGAGGACCTCGCGGCCTACGAGGGGCGGGCGACGGAGGACGCGGCGACCCTCGCGGAGCTCCTGGAGGTCCGCGAGGACCTGCTCCGGGACGTCTCGGAAGTCAGAACGTACGCGAGCCTGCGAAGCAGCGAGGACACGCGGAACCAGGAGTACCAGGCGCTCTCGGCGCGGGCGGAGACGCTCGCTACCGAGGTCCGGAGCGCGGCGAGCTTCCTGGAGCCGGAGCTCCAGCAGCTCTCGCGGGAAGACGTCGAGACGTTCATGGCGGAAGAGCCGGCCCTGGAAGAGTACGATCACTACTTCGACGACGTGCTCCGGATGAAACCGCACACGCGCTCGGCGGAGGTCGAGGAACTGCTCGCGGACCTGTCGGAGGTGACGGGGGCGCCCTCGGACATCTACGGGATGCTCTCGAACGCCGACATGGAGTTCCCCACCGTGGAGGACCCGGACGGCGAACCCGTCGAGATCACGCAGGGCAACTTCACGAAGCTCCAGAAACACCCCGACCGAGAGTTCCGCCAGTCGGTGCACGAGGCGTTCTACGATCGCTGGGCGGAGGTGCGGAACGCCGTCGGAACGTCGCTGAAACACGGCGTGAAATCCGACGTCAGGCTGGCGCAGGCCCGGAACTACGACACCGCCCGCCAGGCCGCCCTGGACGGCCCGAACGTCCCCGTGTCGGTGTACGACACGCTGCTGGAGACGGTTCGCGACAACCTCGACGCGCTCCACCGGCACGCCGAGCTCAAACGGCGGGTGCTCGACGTGGACGACCTGCGGATGTGGGACCTCTACACGTCACTGACCGGCGACGAGGGGCCGGAGGTCCCCTGGGAAGAGGCGGTCGAGCACGTCGTCGCAGCGGTCGAGCCGCTGGGCGAGGCCTACCAGTCGCGGATGGCCGAGGGGCTGGAGAGCCGCTGGGTCGACGTCTACGAGAACAGAGGCAAGCGCTCGGGCGCCTTCTCCTCGGGCACCTACGACACCCAGCCGTTCATCCTGATGAACTACCAGGACGACGTCGCCTCGATGTTCACGCTGGCGCACGAACTGGGCCACTCGATGCACTCGGAACTCGCCAAGGAGGCCCAGCCGTGGCAGTACGCGAGCTACGACATCTTCGTCGCGGAGGTCGCCAGCACCGTCAACGAGGCGCTGCTGACCCACCACCTCCTCGAGACGGTCGACGACGACGAGTTCCGCCTGCACGTCCTGGACGAGTTCCTCGAACGCGTCCGGTCGACGCTGTACCGGCAGACGATGTTCGCGGACTTCGAACTGCAGATCCACCGGCTCGCCGAGGAGGGAGCGGCGCTCACGCCCGACCGATTCGACGAGCGCTATAGCGACCTCAAGGCGGAGTTCTACGAGCCGGCGGTCGTCGACGAGCGGATCGCCCGCGAGTGGATGCGGATTCCCCACTTCTACTACAACTACTACGTCTACCAGTACGCGACCGGCATCTCGGCGGCGATGGCCATCGTCGAGCGCATCCGCGAGGAGGGTGAGGCGGCCGCGGCCGACTACCGCGAGGCGCTGGAACTCGGCGGGCGCGAGTACCCGATCGAGGTGCTCCGAACCGCCGGCGTCGACCTGACCACGTCCGGACCCGTCGAGTCCGCGCTCGACGTGTACCGCGAGTACCTGACGGAGATGGAGACGCTCGTCGGCGCGACGGCGGACTGAACGGGGGAAGGGCCGCCGATAGCACCGACCAGGTCCGCTCCGGCTCGGAAGGGGTCGGTCACCGGGGCGGTGGTCGCGAGGCCGCACGTCGGACGACGACCCAAAGGCACATTTACGCCCGCTTCCAAACCCCGGCAACTGATGTCCCGTAGTCCGTCACTGCCTGACCGTCCACAGCTCGAACTCGACCCGGAGATGTCGGATCGCGAGCGACTCGCGGCCCTCAGGCAGCATTACAAACGCCTCGTCACGGTCAACGAGGAACTGGAGACGCGGATCGACGAAGCCGACGACCGGAAAGAGTCCCTGCTCGACGAGGTCGACACGCTCAAACGACGCAACGAGGTGCTGAAGACGTCGTCGCTGTACGTCGCCACGGTCGAGGAGATCACCGACGACGGCATCGTCATCAAACAGCACGGCAACAACCAGGAGGTGCTCACGGAGCCCTCGCCACACCTCGACGCGGAACTGGAGGCCGGCGATCGGGTGGCGATCAACGACTCCTTCGCGGTTCAGTCGATCCTGGACGACGAAACGGACGCGCGGGCGCAGGCGATGGAGGTCGAGGAGTCGCCGTCGGTCACCTACGCGGACATCGGCGGCATCGACGAGCAGGTGCGCGAGGTGCGCGAGGCCGTCGAGGACCCCCTCGTCAACCCCGAGCAGTTCGCGACCGTGGGGATCGAGCCGCCGTCCGGCGTGCTCCTGTACGGCCCGCCGGGCACCGGGAAGACGATGCTCGCCAAGGCGGTCGCCAACGAGACCGACGCCACGTTCATCAAGATGGCCGGCTCGGAGCTGGTTCGGAAGTTCATCGGCGAGGGGTCGCGGCTCGTTCGGGACCTGTTCGACCTCGCGGCCGAGCGCGAACCCGCGGTGATCTTCATCGACGAGATCGACGCCGTCGCCGCCAAGCGGACGGACTCGAAGACCTCCGGCGACGCCGAGGTCCAGCGGACGATGATGCAGTTGCTCTCGGAGATGGACGGCTTCGACGACCGGGGCGAGATCCGCATCATGGCCGCCACCAACCGCTTCGACATGCTCGACGAGGCGATCCTCCGCCCCGGGCGGTTCGACCGCCTGATCGAGGTGCCGAAACCCGACGTCGAGGGCCGCGAACGGATCCTCGAGATCCACACCAGCGGGATGAACGTCGCCGACGGCGTCGACTTCCACAGCCTGGCCGAGGGTCTGGAGGACCACAGCGGCGCCGACATCGCCTCGCTGGCCACCGAAGCCGGGATGTACGCCATCCGCGACGAGCGGACGGAGGTCCGCGAGGAGGACTTCGAGGCCGCGCGCGAGCGACTCGCCGAGTCGACGGACACGCCCGTGGGCGCGCTACGCTACCAGTACTGACGCCGCCGACCGTCGACCGTCCGCCGACGTCAGGGGGGACGAAGCCGTGTCACGTACGGAGGCTTTTTAAGCGAGGTTCCCCTATGGCGAGTGACCGATGAACGGCAACAACCCTTACGCGGGGGCGCCAGGCGTCGTCGACGCCGGCCAACCGTCGACGGACGTCGACCTGACTGCCGAGCAGGTGCAGACGCTTCGACGCGCAGTGTCCGGGATCGTCGCGCAAACTCGCAATTACCTCCCCGACAGCTACGCGATCGGGTCGCAGTTGTCGCACGGGACCGAGGGGCCGATGGCGACGGTGGCGGTCCACCCGCCGGCGGGTCACCCCGTCAGCGCGGGCTTCACGCCCGACGTGGAGGAACTCGACGCCGGGCTGACCGACGACGACCGCGCCGAGGTTGCCCGGGGCCTCGCCGCCAGTGCCGCCCTCCAGGTGATGAACGCGGTCGGCGACGACGTCACCCCGACCGCCCGCTGACGAACCCCCCGCGATCACGTCCGACGTTCGTTCTCGCCCCGCAACGTGTCCACGAGCGGCTTCGACGCCCGCTATAGGAGCGTTTTCAACTGTGTACGCATCCGACTCGCGCGCTGTCGTGCGGTCGGGTGCGAAATGACTTGCAAACGCTCTACAGGACGCCAACCCCTCGGTCAGGCGCCGCCAGCGCCGCGTCGACCGCGGCGGCGACCACGGCCGCGAGCGGAGCGGTTCGCGGTCGTCGGCGGAACCGCGAACAGTCCGTAGGCGAGCAGGAGCACCGATGGGAGCCCGCCGATCCCGACGCCGACCGCGGTGGACACGCCGAGCAGCGCCGAGGAGACGGCGCCGAGCACGAGCGGGACCGGTAGCGCGAGCAACAGGAGATCGTACGACGTCACCCCGATATCGTCCTCGTCCGGTCTAAGAGCGGTAGCGCGTCGCATCCGTCCTCACCTCGTTTGTTCCTGGTTTTCTCGCCCAATAAAAAGTTTTTCCACTGCTCGGTCGTGGTTGGACGCGGGGTCGACAGCGGTTCGCCTGTGGTTGTACGTCTGCAACGGAAATAATACCAGAATGCGAAGCGCCCGGGAGGGGGGAGTAGCGCGCCGGGTACCGACGGCAGCGCGCAGTCGGTAGCAGCGCGTCGGCGCAGCAGCCCCGGGCGCGCCGATGTGACATGCCGACGTGCCGGCGCGTACGCAGCCTTATCTCCTCGCGGCGCGAATTCGGCGGGTATGAGTATCGCAACACCCGCCGAGGTACCTGTCTCGCTCGACCGGAACCGGCTCGCTCGCCGCGGACTGAGCGCGACCGCCGCGGCGGTCGCCGCCGTCGCGATCGTCCGGTTCGTCGCCGCCGTCCTCGCGCCCGACCTGGCGACCCTCGACCCGTTCGGCTGGGGGGCGATCGTCGCCGCGACCGTCGTGGCCGCGCTGGCGGGAACCGCCGTCTACGCTTTCGTCGGGCGCCGGCGGAACGGCGAGCGCCTGTTCGTCGGCCTCGCGGCCCTGGTGTTCCTGCTCTCGCTGCTCCCGGTCTGGTTCGGGGCCAGCGCGATCCCCGGGATGACGACCCTGGGGCTGGTGCTGCTGGCCGTCATGCACCTCGTCGCCGCGGTCGGCATCGTCGTGCCCCTGCTCGGCCGGGCGCCCGGCCTGCCGGCCTGATCGAGGTCGACGTCGGCCCCCCGCGTCCGCCACCGTCCGACCGGCTCACTCGACCGCGTAGCCCTCGGCTTGCAGCAGGTCCGGCAGGCGGTCGCGGTGGTCGCCCTGGAGTTCGATGTGGCCGTCGTCGACGGTGCCGCCGGTGCCGAGTTGCTTCTTCAGCGTCGACGCCAGCGCCTTGAGGTCGGTGTCGGGGGCGAACCCCTCGACGATGGTCATCGGCTTGCTGTAGCGCCGGGACTCGACGCGGATGGAGAGCACCGTCTCGGCGCGCGCGAGGTCGTCGTCGATACCGAGTTCGTCTGGCAGTCCTGCGATGTCGGAGAGGTCCTTTGCCACGGGAGACGTAGGGGATCAGCGTGCATAAGTGGTGCGTGGATCCACGGCCCGACGCACACCCGAAGCGTTCGAGCCAGGGCGACGTCCGGGGGGTGTCCGGGCCGCGAAGGGACGTTCGGTCGCGAGTTGTCCGGGCGGCGAACGGGGGTTCGGTCGCGAGTCGTCCGGCTGCGAACGAGCGGCCCAGCGTCGGCTACTTGCCCCAGAAGGGGTCGCGCCGCCGGTGCTTGTCGAGGTAGCTCTGGAGGGTCTCCAGTTCGTCGGCGGTGATCTCCGAGGAGAGTTCCTGTTCGAGGATCTTGGCGTGCTTTTCGGGGATTTCGATCCACAGTTCGTCGCCCTCGTCGATCTGTCGGCCGACCGTCGGCCCGTCGATGGCGACGCTGACTCGCTTGCCCGCCCGGGCCTCGCTCACGTCGTCGCCCTGCTCCTGGATGCCGGAGAGTTCGCCGACGCGCGTGGGTTCGTTGCCGTCCCACCGGACGATCCGCTTGTTGTTCCGGAGGGTCCCGCCGAGGACCTCGACGCCGACGACCGCGGGGTTCGACTGGCGGAAGACGTGGTCCTCGAGGATGCGGAACCGGCAGGGGCGCGTGATCTTGTCGAGGACGTTCTCCTGCTGGGCACGCTTGATCTCGTCGACGTACGCCTCGTACTCGTCGACGAGCTGATAGATCACGTCGTCGCCGAAGAGTTTGACGTCGCCCGCCTCAAGGTCGTCCTCGGCGTCGGGGAGCACGTCGACGTTAAACGCCAGAATAGCCTCGTGTTCGGCTTGCTTCGCGGTCGAGGCGACCGCCACGTCCCGGGGGGCGACGTCGCCGACCTCCGCGCGGAGGATGGGGATCTCGGCCTCCCGCAGCGCGTTGGCGATGGCCTCCAGGCTGCCGAGCGTGTCGGCCTTGACGACCACGCCCTCCTCGGCCGTCTCGACTTCGATGTCGGCGAGTTCGGCCCGGACCTCCTCGATCACCGCCTCCCTGTCGCGGTCGCGGACGACCCGGACGGGCGCGCCGGCCATGGCGTCCTCCAGTTCGGGCGCGGCGATCTTCACGCCGGCCGCGGCGGTCACCGACTCGACGCGCTCGAAGCGCTTCTCGGTCCTGATTTCGGCGAGCGGCCGGGGCTGGAGCAGCGCCCGGACCTCGGTGACGATCGGCTCGTTCATCCCGCCGACGACGATCACGTCGTCCTCGGCGACGGTGCCGTCGTAGAGCACCACGTCGACGGTGGCGCCGAACCCGCGCTCGTCTTTCACCTCCAGGACGGTGCCGGCGCCCGGCCCGGCGACGTCGATCTCCATCTCGTCGCGCATGTACCGCTGTGAGAGGCCCATCAGCACCGCGAGGAGGTCGGGCACGCCCTCGGAGGTCATCGCCGAGACGGGCACGACCCCGATGTTCTTCTGGAAGTCCTGGACGCGCCAGTACATGTCCGCGGAGAAGCCCTGGTCGGAGAGGTCGCCGATGAGTTCGTACAGCTTCTCGTCGAGCATCGATCGAGCGCGACTCGACTGGGCCTCCATCGACTGCTGGATGGGCACCTTCCCCTGCGGGTTCCAGCCGGGCGTAGTGTCAACCTTGTTCGCGGCGACGACGAAGGGCGTGCCCGTTCGCCGGAGGATGTCGATCGCCTCCTCGGTCTGTGGCTGGAAGCCGTCGTTGACGTCGACGACGAGGATGGCGATGTCGGCGAGCGCGCCGCCCCGCGAGCGGAGCGTCGAGAAGGAGTGGTGGCCGGGGGTGTCGATGAACAGCAGGCCCGGCAGGTCGAAGTCGTCGGGGTCGACGAGCGCGCCGGCCATCTCCGAGACCGTTTCCAGGGGCACGGCGGTCGCGCCGATGTGCTGGGTGATGGCGCCGGCCTCGCCTTCGCTCACGGCGGAACCGCGGATCTTGTCGAGCAGCGTGGTCTTCCCGTGGTCGACGTGGCCGAGGACCGCGACGATCGGCGTCCTGAGGGTCTCGGGGGCCGTCGACGGTGTGGCGTCGGAGTCAGACATTGAATTCACCCGGGAGAAGTTCTCTTGTACGGTAGGAGCCGTGGGCCGTAGTTAAGTCTTTCAACTCCCGGACACCGCCGGTTGCGGCGGGTCGCACGTGGGAGGTCGCCCCCGGATCGAGGGGACGGTCGGCGCGGATCCGGGGGGGAGGACAGACGGTCGGCGGACGCCCGTCAGACGTCCCCGTGGCGTTTATAGTGAGCGCGGTGAAAGGCGAAGCCAATGCCAGACATACTCGCGGAGAACCTGTCGGGGAAGGCCGTCATGGGGTCGGACGGGACGGAACTCGGTCAGCTGTACAACATCACGATGAACCTCGACTCGGGCGCGCTCCACGACCTGCTCGTCTCGCCGAACGAGGGGCTGTCGCCCGACCGCTTCGACTTCGCGCAGGACGAGATGGGGCGGCTGAAGGTGCCCGTCTCGCGGGTCCAGGCGGTCAAGGACTACATCGTCGTCAGCCGGTAGATGCACGTTCTCGACTCGTCGGCGTTCATCCACGACTACCACACGGACGAGCAGATGGCGTCGATCCCCGACGTGAGAGAGGAACTCGAAGGGGAGGCGGCCTTCCGCTTCGACGCGATGGAGGGGGCCGGGATGCACATCCACATCCCGACCGAGGGGACCGTCGAGAAGATCCGGCGCGCCGCCGGGGAGACCGGCGACCGGGAGACGCTCTCCGCGACCGACGTGCGCCTGCTCGCCGCGGCGTTCGAACTCGACGGGGTCGTCGTCACCGACGACTACGCCGTCCAGAACGTCGCCGACCGGTTGAACGTCGCCGCCGAGGTGATCGCCCAGGAGGGCATCGCGGAGCAGCGCGACTGGCGCTTCCAGTGTCAGGGCTGCGGCCGCGAGTTCGACGAGCGCCACGATCGCTGCCCGATCTGCGGGAGCGATCTCTCGCGGAAGAATCCGGCCTGATCAGGTGCAGGGTCGCCGCCGGACCGCGGGGCTGGACGCGGGGCGCGCGGCGACGCTCAGGCGCCGGCCAACCCGCTCGCGGCGGCGTACTGGACCGCGAACAGCGTCGCGTTGTAGATGCCGTGGACGAGCGAGGGGACGACGAGGTTGTCGGTGCGCTCGTAGAGGTACCCCAGGATGAGCCCGAGCAGCGCCGCGATCACGACGTAGGTGAGTTGGCCGTTGCCCGAGAGCAGCGCGAACAGGTGGACGCCGCCGAACAGCGCGCTGGCGAGGACGATCGCCCCCACGGAGCCGTAGGCCTCCCGGAGGATGCCCTGGACGCCGCCGCGAAAGAGCAGTTCCTCCGCGGGACCGATGAACAGCAGGCTCACGGGGACGAGGTAGAGAAACAGCGTCGGGTCCTGCTGGCCCGCCGCGACGACCTGGTTCTGGGCGACCGAGACGCCGAGGCGTGCGACGACCTGCGAGATGGCCCCGGCCGCGAGCAGGATCACGACCACGCCCGCCGCGGTCCACCCGAGGTCGACGAGCGAGGGGAGGCGCGCCCGGAGGAGGTCCCAGCGGTCGCCGAAGGCGAGGTAGAGGCCGACCCCCAGGCCGAAACCGACGGCCTGGAGCACGTAGGTCGCCACCCGGTAACCGAGCGAGTCCGGCGCGACGAGCCCCGTCGAGAGCAGCGCTGACCCGGCGAGGCTGACCGTCGCCGCCGCGGCGAGGTAGGCCACGACCACGACCAGGACGCCCCTCGCCAGCGCCCCGACGAGTTCGACCGGGTCGCCCGAGCCGACGCGGAAGTCGACGGACATGGCGCACGGTTCGAGCGGCGAGCGGAAAGCCCCTCCGATCGGAGCGCTCCCGACGAGGGAAACGGGTCCCGGTCGGGGCGCTCTGGACGATTGCCGCTCGTTCCGGTCGGGGCGCTCCCGTTCGACGCACCGACCGGGAAATGTTGTCACGGGTCCAACAATAATTATGCCGCCGGGCGGTATGGTTGGACACATGACAAGATGCGTCCACTGCGGGGACCCTGCGGCGGGAGAGTACTCGGTGCTGTTCGATCGGGGCGCGAAGACGAGGGAGATCGAGCTGGAACTCTGTTCGGCCTGCGTCGAGTCGTTCGAGGAGAGCCCGGACGTCAAGCGGGTCGGCTGAGCCCCTCGCGTGCGGGGGCGCTCCCGGCAGGTAGCGGTGGCGCCGCGACGGGGGCGATCACTCCACGACGAGCCGGTCCTTCTCGGCGACGGCGTCGGCCTCGGGGAAGTCGCCGCCGCCGAGGAGACCGCGGGCGGCGCGCTTGCCCCACTCGACCGCGGGCTGGACGAACGTCGAGACAGACGCGAGTTCGCCGTACAGCACGCAGGCGGCCTCCATCCCGTACAGCAGTTCGCCGACGCCGCGGGCGTCGACGCGGTCGATCTCGATCCGGACGTTCGGGACGCCCGCCGCGGCCAGTGAGGCCTCGGTCGCCTCGAACTCGGCGCCCAGCAGGTCTCCCAGCGACGAGCCGCCGAGGTACGACAGCCCCGACAGGTCGGTCTCGGGGATCGTCACGTCCTCGCGCTCGCGGGGGCGCACGAGCGTGACGAGCTTGTCGTGGGGGCCGGCCCGGTAGAGCTGGAGCTGGGAGTGCTGGTCGGTCGCGCCGAGCGCGCGGGCCGGCGTCTGGCCGAGGCCCTCCTTCCCCAGGGACTCGGCCCAGAGCTGGGCGAACCACTCTGCGAAGTACTCCAGGGACTCGTCGTACGGCATCATCGCGTTGACCGCCGCCCCGCGGGCCGCGAGCGCGTAGCTGACGGCGCCGTAGGCGTAGGCCGGCGCGTCGAACAGCGACGGCGCGAGGCGGTCGGCCTCGGCGGCCGCGCCGGCGAGCAGGCCCTCCAGGTCGGCGCCCTGGAGCGCCGCGACGGCGAGGCCGACCGTCGACAGCGCCGAGAAGCGCCCCGGCACGCCCTCGGGTACGTCGAGCGCCGGCAGGTCGTGCGCGTCGGCGAGTTCGCGGAGGTTGCCCGACTCGCCCGTGGTGACGAGGGTGCGCTCGGTCCAGTCGACGCCCGCCGACTGCATCGCCTCCCGGACCACGAGGAAGTTGGCGAGCGTCTCGGCGGTGGTCCCCGAGCGCGACACGACGTTGACGACGGCCTCCGAGAGGTCGACGTCGGCGAGCAGGCGGTCGATCCACTCCGGATCGACGTTGTCGAGGTAGTAGGTGTCGGCCGGCCCACCGAGGGCCCGGTCGATCGTCGCCGCGCCGAGGGCGCTCCCGCCGATGCCGACCGTCAGGATCGTCTCCGGCGATTCGAACCGGTCGACCGTCGCGCGGATCGCGTCCGGGTCGGCGGTGTCGGGGAGGTTCAGGGCGGCGTAGCCGTGTTCGGCGTTCGCCCGGCCCGCCTCGATGCGCTCGTGGGCGTCGGCGACCCGGTCGTCGAGTCGTTCCAGCGCCTCGCGGGAGACGCCCGGCGTCGTCGAAAGCGCGTTGCCGAGATCGACGTGCATACCCGACGGGCGGCGGCGGCGCGTAAAACCGTTGTCGTGTCCCGGGCCGGGCGCGGCAGGGGGCGGGATGGCCGCCCGACGCGACGGCCCGCCGGGCGCCACGTGTCGGTCCACACATCGCGGCAGTTAACCCGTCCGGCCCCCAACCCCGCGGCGATGGGCGATTCCTACCGCGGGGTCGTCGGCGCCGTGCCCTACGCCTTCCGCCGGAGCGAGTCGTGGCTCTTCCGCGCCTACGTCGCGGTGAGCACCCCCGTGGCGGCGGTCGTCGCCCTCCTCTTCGGCTTCGCGCTGGTGAAGTTGATCGGGGAGACCGCCGCGGTTCGGGGCGGATCGCTCACGCTGTCGCGCTCCTTCTTCGCGGTCGTGGGGCTGCTCGCCGTCGCCCCCATGCTGATGCCGACGCTGTTCGTCGCGCGCCGCCACCGCACCGGTCGGCGGGTCCACCGGCGCTACGACGCCCTGCTCGCGCTCGCGGGCTTCCTGTTCCTGCTCGCGCTGTACGCTGGGACGATCGCCGCGATCCCCGAGACCTACCAGTTCGGTGACCAGACGGTCGCGCGACCCGTCCCCACCGGGGCGCTCGCCCCCGTCGTCGCGCTCCTGTACGCGATCCCGCCGGTGGCCGCCCCGCTCGTCCCGCTCGCCGCGGCCGTCGGCGTCTACCTCGTCCACCGGGTGACCTCGCGGCGCGGCGACGCCGCCGCGACGACCGAGTGACGAAACCGGGAAACGTCCGGAACGCCTACGCCGACCGATGACAGCGCAGGACTCCGGGGACGGGACGGGTGCGCCGACCGACGAGGCCGACGGAAAGGAGGGGACGTTCCTCGTGACCGCCGCCGACGAGAACTCGGCCGTGCTGAAGGACGTCGACGACGGCCAGGTGCACGCGCTGTCGTCGAACCCCGGCGTCAGCGAGGGCGAGGCGGTCGCGGGGGTCGTCGCCCCGGACCCCCCCCTCGACGTGTCCTGGCGGTTGGTCGAGATCGACGAGCGCTGGACCGTCTCGGTCTCGGCGAGCGACGAGTCCCCGACCACGTTCGCCCGTGAGATCGCGGCCGACCAGGCCGAGGGCGACCTCACCCGCCGCGAACGGGCCGGCGAGGGCGAACTCCACGTGCTCACGGTGCCGGCGGACCTGACCGAGCAGGCGGTGCAGGACGTCCTCGACGACGCGGAGGCGACCCGCTCGCGGGCGGCGCGGCTGGGCGTCTCGCGCGTCGAAGTCCGGTCGGAGCCGGGGCTCGTGGTCGTTCGCTACCTCCCCTGAGCGACGAAAAACAGCGTCCCCTCTCGGTCTGACTGATCGGTCGTTCAGTCGCTCGCGCCTTTGCCCGTGGCGTTCCCCTCCGAGAGGCGGGACCGCATCGTCCACCACTCCTCGACCGGGAAGTTACACGTCGGGCAGGTGTCCGGTCCGCCGGGGTACTCGTACCTGGCGTCGCAGAACGGACTCGGACAGTCGCGGATCTCTCCCATCACCAGCCGAAGGGCGCGTGGATACTTAAGGTATGTGAACCGGGCAACCCTGCGAGTAGATGTATGTCCCGTGATAAATGCATCTGCGTGGAAAAGTTTCATAAATGCCGGGCATCGTTCGGGTTTTAGTGAACGTCGCCGCGGTGACGCGCCGGCGCGGGAGGGCGAGAGTCCCGGTGCGAGGGCGAGATCCGGCGCGGGGCGAGAGTCCCGACGGGGGACGCAGCGAGGGGCGTCGTGGGGGCGAACGGGGAACGAGCGGCGTTGAATCAAAGAAGAAGGCTTATCGGGAACCGAAAAAGATCGGCGGGCATGGTCGATTTCGACGTACCGGAAGTCGATTACACCCGGTACACGAACCGTCAGCTCGCCGCCGTCCCGCTGGCGGTGCTGGCGGTCGCCCTCCTCATCATCGCCGGGTGGACCGTCGCCACGGGTGTGCCGGTGGACCGCGGCATCGACTTCACCGGTGGAACCGAACTGCGCCTCGGCGAGGTCCCCGCCCCGGACGACGGCGGCCGTGCCGACATCAGGGAGGCGTTCTCCGCGTCGCCGGAGTCGATACAGTACGTCGGGACGACCGGCCTCTACGTCGTGACCTTCGACGACGAGGTTCGCGCGTCTCAACTCGACACCGAGGCGAACGAGGCCGGCTTCAGCGTCGAGTCTCAGGACACCGTCTCCGGCAACTTCGGCGATGACTCGCAGCTGCTCGCGTTGGGCGGCGTGGCAGTGGCGTTCGTCGGGATGAGCGTCCTCGTGTTCGCCATGTTCCGGACGTTCGTCCCCTCGATCGCCGTCGTCATCTCGGCGTTCTCGGACATCGTCATCCCGGTGGCGCTGATGAACGTCCTGGGGATCGAACTCACGCTCGGGACCGTCGCCGCCCTCCTGATGCTCATCGGGTACTCGGTGGACTCCGACATCCTGCTCAACAACCACATCCTCCGGCGGTCGGGTGACTTCTACGAGTCCACCTACCGCGCGATGCGCACCGGCGTGACGATGACGCTCACCTCCATCTCAGCTATGATCGTGATGACCATCGTCGCCTCGCTGGTCGGGATCGAGCTGCTGTCGTCGATCGGGATCGTCCTCGTGTTCGGCCTCGCGACGGACCTGATGAACACCTACATGCTCAACCTCTCGCTGCTTCGCTGGTACAAGTTCGAGGGGGTCGCCCGCTGATGGTCGACCTCCGCGCGAACTGGCGGGTGATCCTGCTGGTCGTGATGTTGCTCGTGTCGACGTTCGCGCTGTTCTCCCCGACGATGGCCCCCGAGGCCGCCGCCGAGGACCAGGCGACGAACCTCGTCTACGGCCTCCAGCTGTCGGGCGGGACCCGCATCCGCGCGCCCCTGGAGGGGTACGTCGCCGCCGGCGTCGACGTGCCGACGAACCCGGACGCGCAGGAACGGCTCGAAGAGCGCATCGCCGACAGCCTCAACGGCACCTTCCCGACCGACGTCCAGGCCCGCCCGCAGGGGACCTACGGGGCCAGCGGGCCGGGGACGGTCGAGGTGACCGACCCCAACGTGACCCGCGAGGGGTTCACCGCCGCGCTCGACGCCGCCGACGTCGCGTACGACGACGGGGAGGTGTATCGGGGGGTGAGCGACCAGACCCGCGAGGAGACCGTCCAGGTGCTACGGAACAAGGTCAATCAGGCGGGGCTGTCCGGCGGCAGCGTCCAGTCGGTGTCGGTGGCGACCGCCCAGGAGTTCTTCATCCTGATCGAGGTGCCGGGCGAGGACCGCTCGGACGTGGTCGACCTCATCGAGGACCGCGGGACCGTCCGGATCGACGTCGGCCCCGTGATGCAGAACGGGAGTCTGTCCCGGGAGCGCCGCCGGGCGGTGCTCAGCCAGGACGACTTCCGCGACATCGGCACCGCCACGGAGTCCCAGCAGTCGTCGGGTTACTACGTCCCGGTGTCGATCCGCGACTCGGTCGCGCCGGGGTTCCAGCAGACGATGGTCGACACGGGCGTCGCCGGACCCGGCGGATCGCGCTGTGCAGTGAGAGACAACGACTGGCGCAACGCCAGCGACCCCTGCCTGCTGCTGGTCGTCAACGACGAGATCGTCAACGCCTTCGGCATGGACGACGGCCTCGCGGCCGACATGCGGAACGGCGACTGGGCCCAGAACCCCCGCTTCCGGCTGACCACGGGGAACTTCTCGTCGGCCCAGGAGATCGCCATCAACCTCCGGGCCGGCGCGCTGCCCGCGAAGCTCGACCTCACCGGCCCCGACGGCGGCACCTCGTCGTTCATCTCGGCCAGCCAGGGGGAGAGCTTCAAGCAGAACTCGCTGATCACGGGGTTGATCGCCGTCCTCGCGGTCAGCGGCGTCGTCTTCCTGCGCTACCGCGAGGTCCGCGTCGCCGCGCCGATGATCGTCACCGCGCTCTCGGAGGTCGTGATCCTCCTCGGCTTCGCCGCGGCCATCGGCTACCCGCTCAACCTCTCGGTGATCGCTGGCTTCATCGCCGTCATCGGGACCGGGGTCGACGACCTCATCATCATCGCCGACGAGGTGATGGCCCAGGGCGAGGTCCGCTCGCGCAAGGTGTTCCAGTCGCGGTTCCGCAAGGCGTTCTGGGTGATCGGGGCCGCCGCGGCCACCACGATCATCGCCATGTCGCCGCTGGCGGTGCTGTCGCTGGGGGACCTGCAGGGCTTCGCCATCTTCACCATCCTCGGCGTGCTCGTCGGGGTGCTGCTCACGCGACCCGCCTACGGTGACATCCTCCGCGCGCTGCTGACCGACGACCGCTGAGGCGGCGAGCGGCTCCGGCGCCCGTCCACCTACTCCTCGTCCTCGTCCAACGGCCCGACGACCAGCACGGGCACGTCCGTCGAGCGCAGCACGCGCTCGGTGACGCTCCCGAGCAGGTATCGCTTGATCCCGCCGCGGCCGTGGGTCCCCATCACCACGAGGTCCACCCCTCGTCCCTCGGCGTGCTCGATGATGGCGTCCACGGGATCGCCCTGTTCGACCGCCGTCTCGACCCGGACGCCGCGCGCCTCGGCAGTCGACTCGGCGCGGTCGACGATCGACTGTCCCTCCTCGACGAGCGCGTCGATCACGTCCGTCCCCACGACCGTCACGCTGTCCTGTGCGGTGTCCGCGACGAACAGGGCGTGGACGGCGGCGTCGGTCGCGGCGGCGAGCGAGAGGGCGTGGTCGAGCGCCGCGTCGGCCACGTCGCTCCCGTCGACCGGAACCAGGATGGCGTCGTACATGACTGGCCTTCGGGTACGCCGTCGCCCGGTATGAAACCGATGGCCGATTCCCCGCCGACGGGACGGGTTCACGGCGTTCATACGTCTGGAGGGCGTACCGTGAAACGGACAGCCGAGCGCGGACGGCCGCCATCGCGGTGGTCGATCCGTGCCACCGCCACCCGCCGCCCGTCGGCCCCCACGGGCCTCCACCAAATGAGCGCACACAGCCCCCCATCCGACGCGACCCCGCCGCACGACCCCGAGGCGCCCGCCGCCCTGGAAGCGATCCTGACCACCCACGAGACGGCGCCCGACGAGTTGACGTTCTATCCGGCCGACGCGACCGAGCAGGAGCTGGTCACGGCCTGGCTCACCGCTCACGAGGGGTCGTTCGTCCCGCTCGAAGAGATGCAGTAACGCCGCGCCGCTGGTGCGAACGCGGTACAGCAACGGCGAGCCACCGGTGCGAACGCGGTGCGTGGATCCGCCCTGTCCCGGTCAGAACTCCGACAGCGCCGACTGTTCGGCCAGCGCGAGCACGTCCTCGCACGTCTGCCAGGAGGCCCGCGCGCAGTCCGGGAGTTCACCGTGTCGCTCGACGTACTCCCGGAGGAACGTCCGCGTCGTCGGGTCGCTCGGGTAGCCGCTGCCGACCTCGCCCTCGTAGGCCGCGGCGACGGAGTCGATCCGGGAGTCGCGCTCGACCTTGGCGACGACGCTCGCGGCCGCGACGTGGGCGTGAGACGCGTCGGCCCCGTGTTCGGCCGTCACCTCCACGTCCCTCCCGGCGTCGGCGACGGCCTCGCGCAGGCGGCGGCCGAACCGCGCCTCGTCCACGTCGCCGGCGTCGGCGAGCACCCGATCCCCGTCCCGGACGACGCCGGCGACCGCCTCGGCCTGGCCCGCGACCGTCAGGCGGTTCATGTCCGTCCCGGGGTCGTCGATGCGGTCGGTAGTGACGGCGGCGACGGCGACGGTCACCTCGGGGTGGGCCCGCAACGCGGCGGCCAGATCCTCCCGGCGCGACGCCGAGAGGCGCTTCGAGTCGTCGACGGCGTCCGGTAGCGCGTCCGCCGGCGCCCGCACGGCCGCGGCCACCATCGGTCCCAGCACCGGTCCCTTGCCCGCCTCGTCGACGCCGACGTGCATGGCCCGTCGTTCGTCGGCGGGGAGTTAGGCGTTACTCTCGGCGCGCGGATGCGACGCTCGAAGCGCCCGCCAGCGGCGCGCGGATGCGACGCTCGAAGCGCCCGCCAGCGGCGCGCGGATGCGACGCTCGAAGCGCC
>Ga0207718_100405_pt1 | contig 40855 bp, 41 predicted proteins | sample A23M2SouthBayCA_FD_187749 | JGI IMG/M metagenome (GOLD analysis project Ga0207718, IMG submission 187749) | Aerobic enrichment media microbial communities from Eden Landing Ponds, California, USA - A23 M2 (SPAdes) | ecosystem: Environmental > Aquatic > Marine > Unclassified | place: Emeryville... | reverse complement strand
TCGGCGGTGCCGACCTGCTCGGTCTGGACACGCAGAACAACCCGCGTGACCAGGTGCTCTACCAGGGCCTCCAGAAGGTGCTGGTGCTCGTGATGATCTGTCTGACTGGCCTGCCGATGGTCTTCGCGGGCGGGTTCCTGCCCGCGGACCCGGCGGTCGCCCAGTCACTGTTCGGGAGCGCGAGCGCCACCGGCCTCGTCAAGTGGCTGCTGTTCGCCCAGATCTTCGTCGGTGGTGTCCTCATCCTCTACATGGACGAGGTCATCTCGAAGTGGGGCGTCGGCTCCGGTATCGGCCTGTTCATCATCGCCGGCGTCAGCCAGCAACTCATCGGCGGCCTCGTCTCGGTGCAGGCCATCGGCGCCAACCAGTCGGGGCTCATCCCGACGTGGCTGGCGATGCTCTTTGGCGACATCTCCTTCGGACCGATCGCCATCGCACAGGACCCACAGGTCGGGTCACTGCTCTCGGCTGGCGGGCTCCAGTCGTTGCTGTTCGGCGCTGGTGAGGTCATCGCGCTGGTGACCACGCTGCTCATCTTCGCAGTCGTCGTCTACGCCGAGAGCGTCCGCGTGGAGATCCCGCTGTCGAACACGCGCGTGAAGGGTGCCCGGGGTCGCTTCCCCGTGAAGCTCATCTACGCGAGCGTCCTGCCGATGATCCTCGTCCGCGCGCTGCAGGCCAACCTGCAGTTCCTCGGACGGATCATCTACGCACAGCTCGGTGCCAACATGCCCGTCTGGCTCGGCCAGTATCAGGAGACCGCCAGTGGCGTCTCCCAGCCGATCGGTGGCCTGTTTTACTACATGGCGCCGATACGAGACCCCGCGGACTGGATGTGGTTCATCGGTGCCGGGGGGAGTGCCGAACCGTGGCAGATCATGTTGCGGATCGGTATCGACCTGACGTTCATGGTCATCGGCGGCGGGATATTCGCCATCTTCTGGGTCGAGACGACCGACATGGGCCCCGAAGCCACGGCGAAACAGATCCACAATTCCGGCATGGAGATCCCCGGCTTCCGCCGGAACGTCTCCGTCATCGAGAAAGTGCTCGAACGCTACATCCCGCAGGTGACCGTCATCGGCGGCGCTCTCGTCGGCCTGCTGGCCGTCATGGCCAACATGCTCGGCACCATCGGGGGTGTCTCCGGGACGGGACTCCTGCTGACGGTGTCTATCACCTACAAGATCTACGAGGAGATCGCCGAAGAGCAACTCATGGAGATGCACCCCATGATGCGCCAGATGTTTGGCTAAAAACCAAACATACATTTGGTTAGAGCTCTTTTTATAGGATCTACGATTGTCTCAGCGGCTATCTCCTTTCTTTGGGATATCTTCACCGCCCTCCGGTGACACGGTACTGGTGGAGATGCTATACCCGTAGCGAACTAGGTGGGGATGCACTTGTCAGTCGGATCACTGATGGTATGGATCAGAAAGGAGGATTTCTGGAATATCTGATAATTCTGCGTCCGCTGTGTTGAATGAACTCCACTCGATTATATGCTGAACAGGCGCAATACCACGGCCTTCAGGCCGTGGATACGCGCCGTCACCCTGTGACCCAGCTCCACCGGCTTCGACAGGGCTGGATATTCCACCGTTCTCAATCCTCACTTTTACAAGAAAAACGAGTATAAGGGATTATACAGACGTTCAGAATGCTGGAAGTCCACCGCACCCACCGAGCGAACATCCACAACCACTCACAGGTAGCGGAGCCGCTCGACCGGCATGGGTGGAGTGCCAGCAAGTTGTGGAACGTCGCCAACTACCACTCCCGCCAAGTCTGGGAGGATACGGGCGAGATTCCCGACCACGAGGAGTTGAAAGACGAGTTGAAGACCCATCCAAAGTACAAGGGGCTGCACAGTCAGTCCAGTCAGCGGGTTCTGGAGGAACTCGCTGAAGCCTTCAACTCGTGGTACTCCAGTGATGATGACCGGGACAATCCGCCGGGCTACCGCAAAGAAAACTACTACGACGACCAAGGCCGTCGCGTCCACGAAGAACATCCCCGTTCGACGGTGACGTGGAAGCAAAACGGCATCCGCCACGACACCAAAAACAACCGCGTTCGCCTGTCAAAAGGCGCGAATCACAAGGAACATCCCCGAGCGTGGGAATACATCCTTGTCGAATACGAGACGCGACCCGGCGTCACGGTTGAAAACCTGCAACAAGTCAGGGCCGTCTACGACCAGCAGAAGGAGCGATGGGAACTCCACCTCGTCTGCAAAGACGAGATCGAGACACCCAACGCTCCCGGCACCGAGACGGCAGGTATCGACCTTGGCATTAGCAACTTCGCCGCCGTCGCGTACAGCACCGAAGACGCCGACCTGTACCCCGGCAACCGCCTGAAACAGGACGGCTACTACTTCCCCAAAGAAATCGCCAAATGCGACGACAGCGGTGGCGACAGAGCCATGCACCTTCACAAGAAGTGGTCGGAGCGCCGTACCCATTTCTTCCACAGTCTCGCCAAACACATCGTCCAACGGTGTGTCGAGAAGGGTGTTGGCCGCATCAACGTCGGGGACTTGGAGGGCGTGCGTGAGAACGAGAACGGCGGGTCGAAAAACTGGGGTCGTCACGGCAACCTCGACCTACACGGGTGGGCGTTCGACCGCTTCACCTCGATTCTCGAATACAAGGCGAAAGTTGAGGGCATCAAGGTTGTAGAGGTGTCAGAGCGAGACACGAGTAATACGTGTTGCGTGTGCGGTCGGGAAGACGAGAGTCAGCGTGTTGAGCAGGGCCTGTACGTTTGCGAGGAGTGTACTGCGGCGTTCAACGCGGATGTGAACGGGGCGGAAAACATCCGTCTCAACATCAACGAGGAAAGTAACTCCGAGTCTGCACCCAGTTTGGGTGGAGATAGGAGTACCGGCTGGTTGGCACAGCCCGGAGTCTACCTGTATGACCTCACCTGCGGATTCCAACCGCAGGCAGAGGTGGTAGACTCCAAACCGTAATATCCCAACTGCGGTCGGGATTCCTCCGCCTGAAGGCGGAGGAGGATGTCAATTCAAAGTAGTATCGTCGTTATCGCCACACTCTCAGAGGTGCATCCTCCCAAACGGTTTGTATCGGGGAAATGAAGGGGAGGATATGGCCCTCCACCGCCGAGCTATACTTCGTAAGGCAGGTGGACTACTGCTAGCAGGGGGGCTTACAGGATGTTCGTTTCCTCTGAACAAGTCGGGAGGGCGTGGCACGGACCCACCTCAGTGCGACTCTGTGGCTTGTTTCGAGGTTAATCACGAAGAAACCGAATACGGTGCCGATACCCTCACAATCCGCCACTCCGAGGGACAAGATCTGCCAGCAGGCGAGGTGTATATTGCCGGGATCGCATTTCATTGGCCCCCCGAACGCCCCCGTGGCTTTACGTATCCCTGGCATAAGCTGGACGATGTCGAAGCGAAGGCAGGGATTGCTGGCAAGTCACTTCGCGTTCAACCGGCGCTCGTCGATACCGTTCGTGTCCTGTGGCGACCCGAGGATGAGTTCACCCTTCTCGAAGAGGTCAGCGTCTCCGATTGCGACTCTGCGGTAGCATGTTTCGAATACATCCACGAAGGGGCAGATGACGCCCTCGACCGCATCACTGTGAGACACGTTAGCGGCCGAGATCTTGCCGCAAAAGATGTTCTGCTCACCGGGATTGCATCCGAGTACCCGCCAGACCCGGAGCAGGGGCAGCCAATGACCTGGCACGAACTGAGCGAGTTCGAGTTGACGGACGGAATCGCCGGCCACTCCATTCGTGTCAAACTCGGATTCGTCAATACTGTCCAGGTCCTCTGGAACCACGGCACTGAACAGTCGGTACTCGACCGATTCCAACTCTAAGGATGCCCGACCATTGCCGTCACCGTTATTTTCCAGGCACCCACGACAATTATCGAATTGATAGTGAACGGTGAGGGTAACTGCTCCATCTGTACCGAGCTATACGGCGGTGGCGACCTGACTGGGAAAATCTTAATGACGATCGGTGACAAGTAGTGACATAGATGCCACGGCACGTCGATGACCTTCGGAACAGCGACTCGTTCCCGGTGAAACCCGGAACGAACGAGTACCACGCCCTGAGCTTTCTTGTCGCCAACCGGGAATTCGGATTCACCCCTGCCGAAATCGCCGAGCGAACGGGGATCAGCGATGTGAGTGCGTCGAAGACGATGACACGGTTGTTCGAAAAGGGCGTCGTTGCACGAGCGCAGGGAACCTATTACGTCGAACCGGAACGCGCCGACGAACTAAAGCGACGACTCGATTCACTCGATGCAGCTGAACGCATGTTCGAGCGGGCACCCGACGACGCCTACGCTGAACCAGGATGGGAGGCAGACGTTCCGAGTATCGATCCGGATGAGGCTCGACCAACCCCGAACAACGACGCGCGGACCACCGCCGCTGATGCTGACGACCTCGTCTCGGATCTCACGGATAGCGACGACGGGACGTGACGTGAATGGCGTACGACCACGGGCACGTCGTCTCGATCTCCGACCCCCACGACACGCGACCGTCACGACCTGCAGTCGTCATCTCCGACGGGGACTGCCCCGATCACGGTGAAATGTACACGGTCGCGGCCTTGACGACCAGCGAACGATATGGGGAGACGCGATACGCCGTCGAGGTGGGGAAAGATGAACCTGAAATCGGCTCGCTGTTAGCCCGTTCGTTCGTCGAACCGTGGGCCACTGCGCAGGTCGCCGACGGCGACATCCGGGACGTCCACGCACGGTTTGGAGCCGACGTCATGGAGCGCGTGGCGAAGGCCTACGCCGAGATGGTTCTCCGAGGCTAGATATCGTCGGGGTCGGCAACGTTGACTCGGGTTAGTCGATCCCAAGTCCGTCCCGGTAGGCGGAACCCTCGAAACCGGCCAGAACTTGGCGATATCAACGACTTTGACCAACGGGACCGCCTTTCTATGGGACCCTATTGTGTCCCCATTCCCTCGATTATGCGCCAGATGTTTGGCTGAACCGCCAAACTGCTACGGGCGTCAGAAGCCACCTCTTTCTCGACGGCCCGGTTTCCTCACGGCGCTGCTGTACCGACACTATCTTCCGATCCAGCGAAGGGAATGTCGATTTCGAGACCATCGTAGGCAAGGACCGGCTTCTTTGCTCGCCCGGAACCACCGCCTTCGAACTCGATGACGCCGATGTCTTCGAGGTCCGAGAGGTTCCGGTGTACCTGCTTGTAGTCCCGGTTTACCAGTTCGGCCGCTTCTCGGATGCTCTCCGGTTCGTACTCGAAGATAGCGTCCAGGAGTTCCAGATTCTTCTGGCTGAGGAGCCGACTGAGTTCCGCGTACGACCCGAAGTTGAGGGTCGGCTGAGCGTCGTCGAGTTGTTCACCCTCCTGAGCGGGCTCGATGCGGCGTCGCGTGCGCTGATCGAGGCGGCCGCGTTCGCCGACGGTGACTTTGAGCGTTGGCATGGTTTTTTCTCCTGACGGCGTCCTACTCCGGCCAGTCCCACGAGACGGGTGACATCTTTTCGGCCTCCCGTTTGAACCGGTCGTAGAGCGCGAGCATCCCGGGGAACTCGATGCGTTCGACATCGTTTCCGGCGTGGCACTCGTGCCCTTTCGTCCGTTCGTGGGCGTTGTCGTACCGGAGGACCGTGTCGCCGCCGACTTCCCCGAGGTGGAGACTGTAGTCCCACCCGCTCGGATACTGCTTGTCCTCGGTCTAGCGGATGGTACCGTCAACAACGTAGTTTCCTTCGACATCCTGCCAGTCTGTAACCGTCGTGTAGGCCGCCATCCGTTACCCTATGTTATCGTCTCCATAGGCATATGCCTATGGACCAGAACACATAGGCCGTCAATCACCGTACCTGATTCACCCTTCTACCAGTAGTTATCAGATCCAGGCGTTCCACATTCAGAAACTACTAGTAGCCACTATTGGGTCGAAAACCGCCTGACAAAAGGCTGCTGAACCAGGGTAATGTCGTTTACCGATGATAACCGGCGGAACTGATGAATACAGGGGTGTGTTCGGCAGAACAGTCCCTTATTTCACGATGACGTTGCTGAATCAGCCGGTCGTGACACTTGCGAATCGTTCATTCAGTTGTCGCAGTGCGATAGACAGCGGCCCCGGAAATCAGCGCAATCACTAATCCTGCGGCGGCACCGAATACGAGTCCGGTTGAGATATCGCCATCCATCATCTGCGCCATCACTATCCCCCACCCGCCACCGATACCGACGCCGATACCGATTCCTGCGCCGATAGCTTTCGAGCGGGTCGGGTTATTGCCACCACTCATAACTGGATCGTTGGGGCCCTCGATGCATCAATGCTCGTGGCAGAAGGGCCACAAGATGGTTGGTCTGCACTGAGCGATTCGAGAGGGCAGAAGATGGGCGTGCCAACCGTTCTATGACATCCTTATGAAAGGTTACTGAAACTGGCGATTGCCGAGGGTGTGCTCAGGATTTCCCGTATTCAACGCCTGGCGTTACTGTTAGCCGAGGATCACTCGATTCCTCACAACACAGTCCGACGTGAATATAGTACTCTATTATCTGGTCACGGTGGGTAGATATGAAGATGGGCCTCAAATCCATCTCACTGGCACTCTTGTCCGGTCTCGTTGCCTTCCTCATTGTCGGAGTGACCGTCACCGAGTTCACCCAATCGTGGATCGAGTTCTCGCTCTTCCTCGGCATTCCCGCCGGCCTTGCGACTGGTGCGTTTACCGCTGCCGGGGTGTATCTCGGACTGGCCGATGACGCTCCGGCTGGCCGCCGTCGTATCGCAGGTGCCTTCGCCGCTTTTGGTGCCGTTTTCATCGTCGCCCTCGTCGTCTTCGGTTGGATCGTGAACATCGGCGTCACTAACGCAATCGTGAGTTCGGTCATCGTCGCACTCGCTGTTGCCGCTGTAGTGTACATCCGCGGCCCGAAAGAGGTGGCTGCGACAATCGGCGATGAGGGTGACATTCCGAGCAGGACTAACTAATAATGGAACAGAAACTTGAGCGGATAGACGTGGTCTCTCTGGCGAAAGTCGTCGGCGTCATCGGCTTTCTTTGGGGCGTCATTCTTGCGATCACCTGGCTCGTAACAGGCGCTCTCGGCGGTCCGTTTCCCGGGATGCCTGAACTACTGGTCTCGGTAGTTGGGAGCCTTCTCTCGGGAATCATCGTCGGTGGGATTACTGCGATCCTATATAACGCGGCGACGAGTCTCATCGGTGGTCTCGAACTAGAATTCGATGGGTGACTCACCGACGACAGCAGGTGGGCAGATGGCTGGCTCCTCGCTGATCCAGACAATTGAGCGCTGGCCGCTTCCGGTGTTCGTCTTCCTGACGGTCGCGGTCTCGTGGCCAGCGTGGGGTGTGCTCGCCGTGTACGACCTCGAACCGGGAATCGATCTGGCCGGGGTACTGTGGCTGCTCGGCGGACTCGGTCCACCGATTGCGGCAGTCGTCGTGGTCGGTCTCTCTGAGGGAATCCGCGCAGTTCGACAGCTTCTTGGCCGATTGGTGATGTGGCGTGTCGAACGCCGGTGGTACGCTGTTGCGATCCTGCTGCCCGGGACGGTAGTGATAGCGGCCCTCATCATCGACGCGCTGCTGTACGACCTATCGACACTCCTCCCATCGTTCGGTCTCCTGCCCCTGTTCATCGGTTCGATCGTCGCCAACATGCTGATCGGTGGCGGGTTGGAGGAGATCGGCTGGCGTGGGTTTGCACTCCCTCGATTACAGGCAGAGTACAGCGCGCTGACTGCGAGTCTCCTACTCGGCGTCGTGTGGATCGCCTGGCACGCACCGCTGTTCGTCGTACCTGGCGCGATCCAAGCTGAGTTGAGTCCGCTTCCGTTCTTGATTCAGGGTCTTGCGCTTGCAGTGGTGTTCACGTGGCTGTACAACAGTACGCGGGGGAGTCTTTTACTCGTCGTGCTCCTTCACGGCACGGTCAACGCCTGGCTGACGAGCGTGTGGTTTCTGCGTGGCGGCGTCAGCTCGACCACACTGTGGGTGTTCGCCGGCCTCTTGGGAGTGATAGCGGTTTGCCTCGTTGTCGTGTACGGTAGAGAGACCCTCTCGCGCCACCATCGACAGATTGCTGTGACGCCTGGTTCGGAGACACCGGAGCACCGCACCTGATGAAACCATCGAGTCCATAGAACCGCTGGATTTAGCTGATAGCAGGCGCTAAGCCCCCTCCCTCAAGGAGCACCGCAGTCCGCGCAAGCGGACAAGGAGCGCAGTAGGGAGGGGATACAGCGCCGTCATCATCTTCCATACACTGTTCTGTTAGTGGCCCACAGGCCCACGTGCTCGTAACTTCTTTCTACTAGGCTATGCAAATATTGATTGAACCCAATGGAGTACGACCTCGACACGGGAGCGCACTCGGTGCATTCACTCCATTACCACCTGATACTCACCACCAAGTATCGGCGTGGTGTGCTCACCGAGGAGCGAACCCAATTCATTCGTGGGGTCATCGAGGGGTTCGCGGACAAGTACGGTGTCACACTGACCAATCTCGACGGCGAAGACGACCACGTTCATATCCTGTTCCAGGCTGAGCCAACCACAGACCTCGTGAAGTTCATCAACACTGTCAAAGGCGCAACTGCTCGACGCATCCGCAACGAGTACGAAGATGAACTCAAAACTGACCTGTGGGGCGACTCGTTCTGGAACAACTCGTACTGTCTCCTCTCGACAGGACAAGTGTCACTGGATGTATTGAAAGAGTACGTCGAAAACCAACGAGCATGAATTATAACTACAGGTATCGCCTCAAGCCCACGGAACGCCAGCGAGAGACGCTGGACTCCCACCGCGATACCTGTCGCCAACTCTATAATCACGCCCTGTACCGCTTCAACCAGATCCCAGAAAGCGAGGGCACCGTCAAACAGCGTGTCCGCAAGATTCGTGACGAGCTTCCCGACCTCAAAGACTGGTGGGATGCACTCGCCGATGTGTACTCGAAGGTGCTTCAACCCACTGTCATGCGGATTGCCAAGAACATCACTGCTCTCGGGAAACTCAAAGAGCAGGGCTACAACGTCGGAGAACTGCAGTGGAAGTCACCTCGGGAGTTTCGCAGTTTCACGTACAACCAGTCTGGCTTCGAACTCGACAAGAAGGGTGGTCAGACTGTGCTGTCGCTGTCGAAACTCGGAGATGTCACCATCGAACTTCACCGACCGCTGCCCGACGACGCCACGGTCAAGGAAGTCACGCTCAAAAAGGAGAAAACCGGCGAGTGGTTCGCCATCTTCGGTATCGAGATGGACACAGCACCACCAGCCAAGCCGCCCCTAGAGGATATTGACAGTGACGAGATGGTCGGCATCGACGTGGGCATTCTGAAGTACGTCCACGATACTGACGGCGTAGCAGTCGAATCACTCGACCTCTCGGAAGACCGCGACAGGCTCGAACGAGCCCAACGGACCCTCTCGCGCAAAGAGTACGAGTCGAACAATTGGGAAAACCAACGCCAGAAGGTCGCGGAGTGTTATCTCGATATCAAGCGCAAGCGGCGTGATTTCCTGCACAAACTCTCGAACTACTACGCTCGGGAGTACGACCTGGTGGCTGTCGAAGACCTCGAGGTGAAAGAGATGCTGGAATCGCCGCGCAACAGCCACAACACGGCGTCGGCGGCATGGAACACCTTCACCTCGATGCTCGAACACAAGTGCAAGCGTGAGGGCACACACTTCGTGGAAGTTGAACCCGAAGGCACAACCAAAGAGTGTGCGAAGTGTGGCGTCGAAACCGACAAGCCACTGTGGGTGCGTGAACACTCCTGTCCGGCCTGTGGGTTCGAGGCGGACAGGGACGCAAACGCGGCGTGGAACGTCCTTTCTCGCGGACTCGCCAAACTAGGAGTGGGTCACTCCGAAGGAACGCCTGTGGAGACTGCGCTCCCTGCGGGAACTGCGGTTGTTCCTGCAAAGCGCGTCGTCGAACCAGGAAGCCCCTGCCTCCAGGAACGAGCGGCCACGCCGCGAGTGAGTAGGCAGGGGTAGTTCACCACGTTCACTCTGACAGGAATTCATTGCCACTCTATGAGAAGGCACGGGTTCGACGATATGGAGACATCCGGGCGGTCGTGTTCGCTGACGGTAGTATACGATTGATCGATATCACTACCACTAACAGGATCAAATCAGGTTACTCTGATAGTGATTATTGTAGCGATTTACCGGTACGACCGTACGAAGACGTGCGGTCGATCCGCAACAGACCGACAATTATCACTATGAGTCCGGATCGTCGGTGGTGGATTTACGAAAGTATCCGAGACCCGCGATACCAGTGAGAGCACTGAGAACGCCGAGTCCGGGGCCACTGCCACTCGTTGCCCCCCCTGACTGTGAATTCTCGACTTGCGCCTGTTGCGTGTCCCCTGTCGTTGTAGTACTCGATGTCTGCTGTGGGGTTGTTTCACCCTGCTGCTCGCCACTTGTCGTCTGCTGAGTGTCTCCTGTCGCTGTACTACTGGACGTCTCTGTCTGCGGTGTAGTTGTTTCACGCTGGACGCCACTCGTCGTCTGCTGGGTCTGAGTCTGCTGGTCGTTTGCGCTGGCCGACTCGCCGACCGTATGTACGGATTGGGCCATCGTGTTGTCGTTTCGGTCGTCGATGAGATTGGCCGTAATCGTCTGTCCGTCGGAGAGTGGAACCGACGGAGCGCTCTCGTCCAAGGTGACCCGTAACCCACCCGCACTCTCACCTGGCGACAGGTTTTCTCGCCCTATCACATCGCTGAGACTTGAACTGTCCCCATCCATAATTCGCAACATGACATCGTTCTTGCCAGTCTCGTACGATTCGGCGACGAAGACGTTGACTACAACACTCGTGTCAGCCGGGGACGGTGGCGTGGAGAACCTGATCGCCGCCTGTGAGGTGTTGTATATCGCCGCTCTTTCGACGTGACTTCCATTGACGGTGACCGGGTCGCCAGCGCTCGACTGATCCGCGTGGTGGAGCCTGACCGTTATCGGGTGCGGTTGTGCGATGTCGTTCTCGATCGGGATTCTGATGTCGCTGGATCGGGTCCCGGCCGCGAACGACTCACTGCGGCCGATCGGATTCATCCCCTCGTCGTAGACCACCAGCATATAATCGTCGTCCTGGTACACCGCTTTCTTCACTGTAATCGATCCTTGTTCGAACGTCTGTAGTGAGTCGAGTCGGAGAAACGCTGTGACGGTCCCGCCGAGGCGTTCTATTTCTTCGGTGTAGTCGCCGCCGATCTCCCGTTGTGCGTATGCCAGCCAACTTGCCTCCAAGTCAATCGGGGTGATGTCGAGCCGCATCTGCATCGCTTCGGTCATGCTCTCTGCATCCTGTTCGAAGATCTCCCCGACGGCCTGTGTGCCGTATTCCTCGAACATGAACTTCAGAAGCTGCATCGACCCACGATAGACGTACTCGTTGACCCCGAGTACGTGCCCGAATCCTCGTTCGATGTCTCGACGGGTAGCTCTTGCTCGCCGGTGATTTTCGTGGTACGATTCGTAGATCTGGTCGTCTGTGTGGTACACTGCGACCGCTTCGGCAAACCCTTCCATCATCCAGTTGGCGTGGGTGTGGAAATCAAGCACGTTCTTCTGTGTTGCGTGCACGTATTCGTGTGTCACACCGTGTCGGTAGAACAGCTGTTTGTTCGAGTATCCGCCATCGTACTCAGATGGTGTGACCATCGACGCACTGAGGGTGTTTTCCGAGTAGACCATGTTCCCGTGCGACCGTTGATACTCGTCTGCCGGGTACAGGTCGAACGTGATCGGTTCGCTGAGCTCGTGTGAGTAGACCACCTGAACACTCTCGTATGCGAAGATTGCCCATTCACGAGCCTGCTCCGCATCGCTCCGGTACCCCGTTCGATACCGAATCGAGAACGGATAGTTTTCGACGTCGAGGACGGACCACTCTGGGCCGACTGATTCGTCTCCCTGTCCGGTGGTCGATTCGACGGACCCTTCGACTCCCGACACTGCGCAGGTACCACAGGTCAGTCCGAGTGCGCCTTTGAGAACCCCGCGTCTGGTATGATGTGGGTCCATCACGTAGCGACTGCTCCAGTGAGAAGGCAGGTCGGTGAGCCCGCTTCTGATTCGGTAGGTGTGAAACAGGAATTCCGGAGTAGACGACTCGAGGGACGTTCTTGATTAGTTGATCTCGTCGGCGCTTCCCTACGAGAACTATCAGATACGAATAAACTACCCGACCGAGTCGCAGACACAGTTTTTTCTACTTCGAATACAGATTCTTTATCAGACACAATAACCCGTTGCTCTCCAGTCGTATAAAGACCGGGTAGAAGGTATTAAAATCAATATATGGGGATGAAATCCGTCTACAATAAGTGATTTTCACCTTGTCGGGTAAAATACAGATAGATAAAATTTGTTAACGGACACGTGTGATGTCATTAACGGGGCTGTGCGAACGATTTCTCGTGCGATGGTGAATCACTTCTTTATAGAAGAGCAGAGGCGACCGAGGAGGACCGAGACACCGAACTCACGGGTGCCGACAATCCCGGATCCGGCCTCGGAAACACTGTCGCGAGTGTCGGGGGCCTGGGGTATCTCCTGAGGCGACGACCCGACGACGACTGAACGAGGAACCCGCCACAGGAAGGGTTCAGGGACTGTCAGGCGTCCACTCGCGCCAGCCACCGCGCGGGGTCGTCGAGTTCCGCCTCGGAGGGGAGGTTCTCGGGACGGTCCCAGACGCGGGCGGCGAAATCGACGCCACGGGCGTCGGCGACCGCCTCGAAGAAGGCCTTGCCCCGTTCGTACTGGCGACGTTTCATCCCGAGGCCGAGCAGTCGCCCGACGAGCGTGGCGACCGGGCCGCGATTCCGCCGGCGGGCGTCGACTTTCGCGCGGAGGTCGGCGTACTCGTCGTCGAACGCGCGGTCCATGACGAGTTCGGCGTAGCCTTCGACGGCGGTCATCGTCGTGTTCAACTCGCCGACCGAGAGCCGGTCGAACTGCCGCTCGTTTATCGCCTGGACCGTGTCTTCCATCGCCGCCTCGAGGTGCTCCGACAGCCAGGGTGCGGCGCCGAACTCGGCGGCGTGGGCCACTTCGTGGAAGGCGATCCACCGACGGAAGCGGTCGCCGTCGACGGCGAGTTCGTCGGCGACGCGCTCGATGTTCGGGTGGACGAAATAGAGACTGTGCTCGTCGCCCTCGGCGAGCAACAGCGGGTCGTACTGGCCGAGGACGTTGTTCCCCAGGAAACTCAATGCGACGGCCATCGTCCCGGTGTTGACGACCCGGGCGGTGCCCGGAAAGAGCGTGACCTGGTCTTCGAGCAGGGACATGACCCGCCGGAAGGTGACGACGTTGGCGTCGATCCAGTGGTGGCGGTTCTGTATCTCGACGGTCCCCGGGAGGTCGAACTCCATCGCGCCGACCTCGCGGACGCGGTCGCGAGCGTCACGCACGTCGTCGGCGTAGGCAGCGCGCTCCTCGGCCGAGAGGTCGATCGACCCAGGCTCGGTCGACGCCTTGGCCGCCCTGCCGACCGCGTCCCAGTCGACCGGGCCGTCGCCCGAGGCCGCCGTGACCGCGCGGACGCTCTCGTAGATACCCATACTGACGGGAGGTACTGGCCGCTAATATGTTTTCTGTCCCAGTAGATGCGACACGAATTGGGCGGTCGTCGACGATCGACGGTGCCAGCCGCGGAGTCAGGGCAGCGGTTCGGGTTCGCCGCCGAGCAGTCGACGGCCGGCGACGATGGCGAGGACGAGTACCAGCAGCCCGGCACCGACGGCGATCGGTTTGAGCGGCGGGCCACCGTCCCCGCCAGCGCCGATGTCTTCGTCCCCGTCGTCGTCACCCATCGAGAAGAGTCCGGTGTCGTCGTCACTTTTCGAGAGGAACCCGCCGCCGGGGCTCTCGTCGGCTTCGTCACCACCGCTGCTGAACGGCGCGTTCGCTATCAGGTCCTCGGCGTCGATATTGAACTCGAACAGCGTTATTTCGACCATACGTCACGTTCGGCGACCGGCCTGAAAGCCGTTTCGACAGGTGCAGTTCTCCGGACGGCGGACGCGGCCGGATCTCCATGCACACGCCACGGTTCGGGGTGTCCCGCTCGGTCGTCCGACTTGCCGGAGGCTGTCGTTTCAAGAACGTGGCCGTCGATTCCCGAGTATGGCCCCGGAGATAACACGGATCGAGAGCACCGAGTTCGGCTACGAAATCCCCGACATGGGGACCGACCAGCACGGGTTCAACCTGGTCTACACCCCCGGCGAATCGGTCGAGCGGAAACTGTTCGCGCTGAAAATCGAGACCGACGAGGGCATCACCGGCGAGTACGTCGGCGGCAACTCACCCGGTGCCGCTCAGGTCAACATGTTCGCCGACTACCTCGTCGGCAAGAATCCCCTGGAGCGCGAGCGTCACTGGTCGGAGATCAAACGCGCGCTCCGGAAGTACGACCGCATGGGTATCGGACCCGTAGACATCGCGCTGTGGGATTTCGCGGGCAAGTACCACGACGCGCCGATCCACGAGTTGCTGGGCACCTACCGGAGGCGGTTCCCGGCCTACGCCTCGACCTATCACGGCGACGAGAACGGCGGGCTCGACACTCCCGAAGCGTTCGCCGAGTTCGCCCAGGAGTGCCGGGAGATGGGCTATCCCGCCTTCAAGATCCACGGCTGGGGCGGCAGCAAGGGCTCTCGCGACCTGGAGCGCGAAATCGACGCCGTCCACGCCGTCGGCGAGGCAGTCGGCGACGAGATGGACCTGATGCACGACCCCGCCTGCGAACTGGAGACGTTCGGCGACGCGCTGAAACTCGGGCGCGCGCTCGACGAGGAGGGCTTTTTCTGGTACGAGGACCCCTATCGCGACGGCGGCATCTCCCAGCACGCCCACCGCAAACTCCGCCAGCAACTGGAGACGCCCATCCTCCAGACCGAACACGTCCGCGGCCTGGAACCGTACACCGACTTCATCGACGCCGAATCCACGGACTTCCTGCGCGCCGACCCCGAGTACGACGGCGGCATCACCGGCGCGATGAAACGCGCCCGCGTCGCCGAGGGCCACGGCCTCGACGTCGAGTTCCACGCGCCCGGCCCCGCCCAGCGCCACTGCATCGCCGCCACCCGCAACACCAACTACTACGAACTCGCGCTCGTGCATCCGGACGCCCCGAACACCCAGCCGCCGGTCTACGAGGGCGACTACTCCGACATGCTCGACACCGTCGACGACGAGGGCTGCGTGGAAGTACCCGAGGGCCCCGGACTCGGCGTCTCCTACGACTGGGACGAAATCGAAGCGCGCGCCACCGGTAGCGTCCACGTCTACGAATGATGAAGCGAACGAAATGACACAGACTCATCGAAACACACCAGAACTCCTACAATGAGCTACAAAGCAGGTATCATCGGAACAGGCGGAATCGCCGGCATGGGTATCCTCGGTATGCACGACGAAGAGAAGATCGGCCGCGAGAAAATACGGGCCAGCCACGCAGGTGGCTACGACCAGGCCGACGACATCGAACTCGTGGCAGTGACAGACATCGACGAGGAGAAACTGCGGCAGTTCGGAGAGGCCTGGGGGATCCCAGAAGACAGGCAGTACGTCGGTCACGAGACGATGCTGAACGAGGAATCGCTCGATATCGTCTCGGTTTGCACTCCCTCGTATCTCCATCACGACCACGTCGTCGACGCCGCCGAGTCGGCGGCCGACCCCGACGTGATCTGGTGTGAGAAACCCATCGCTTCGCAAGTGAGCAATGCAGAAGAGATGGTCGAGATCTGCGACCGCACCGGGACGGAACTCGTCGTCAACCACTCGTTCCGATTTACCGACAAGCTTCAGCGGCTGGAGACGCTCGTCCGAGAGGACGACATCATCGGGGACGTGCGGGCGGTGTCGACGCAGTTCCGGATGGAACTGCTGCGCAACTCGACCCACCTGATCGACACGCTCGTCTACTTGCTGGATGCCCGGGCAGAGCTGATTGCGGGGTTCATCACCGGGGAAAACGAGGTAGTCGACGCGCTGGACGCCGACGAGACAGTCGACGACGCCGGTGGCGGCGGGTTCGTCGTCATGGACGACGATACGTTCGTCACCATCGACTGTACGATCCCCCGTGAGATCTCGTCGATGAATTTCAGCTTCATCGGCACCGAGGGGAAACTCTACCTGAACAACGACGACGGGGAGTGGCGCTACTGGGCGCTCGAAGACGGCGAACACGTCGAGCGGCCGTTACCCGGGATCGAGGGCGCCTGGACGTGGGAGAACGACTACAGGAGCGCCTTCGCGAACGCGGCCGACCACGTTCAAGCACTGCTCGACGGTACGGCCGAGAACCACTCCACGGGCCGCGAAGCGATCCGTTCGCTCGAGATACTGATCGGGTTGTACGTCTCTCATCACACCCACGGGATGACGGATATCCCGCTGGACCGCCCGCTCCGAGACGTCCGCATCACTTCCTGGTGACCGCGGGACTGTCTTCCCACGTCCGTGACCGGACTCCAGCGCAACCGGACTGGGACCCGGATATCACTCTCGCTCGGCAGCGAGCGACCAGATCTGTTCCATGACCGGCATCTCCATCTCGTCGGGGTCGACGCCCGACCGTTTGAACGCGCCGACGCGCTCTTCCCAGGCCTGATTGTCGGGATCACTTCCGTAGACCGCCTCGAACTCGTCGAGGTCCGCGACCTCCATGATACTGACAGCGAGGTCGTCGTACACGTAGAGTTCGTACTCTTCGACGCCCCCGTCGTTCATCGCCTGAACCACAGAGTCTGGAACGTTGTCGTGGGCCGCGACGTAGTCGTCGACTGCGTCCGGCTTGAGGCGCTGTAACATTACGACGCGTTCGAGGTCGTCCGTCTCGTCGGCAGACATACCCGGAGCATCGACGCTGGAGCGGATAAGTGTTGGGCGGTCGTCGACGTTCGTGGCACTGATCGTGTATCTCGATCTGTGCCCGCTACCTCAGCGGTGGAGCGAGTCGAAGGTTCGGTAGGAGAGATACGCCAAGTCCCGAGCCGAGAGGAACGTCGCTTGCTCGACCCAGGAGAGACACTGTTCGTAGCTTCCCCAACTGTCCATCCACGGGTAGTCGGACCCGAGCATGAGTCGCTCCGGGCCGAACCAGTCGAGAAGGTTCCCCACGTATTCGTGGAGGTCGGGATACGGCCAGGAGTCGCTCGCAGAGCGTGGAAGTGAACTCACCTTGACGTAGGTGTTGTCGTGCTCGGCGACACGGTTGAAGTCCGTCCACGGGGATTCGTCCGGGGCAGTCTCCGAATCGGGCCACGCCATGTGGTCAACGACGATGGGGACTGTCGGATGACGGTCCGCGAGTTCAGCGACCAGAGAGAGCTGTCGCGCTTTCGGAAAGACGAACATTGCGGCGTCCTGGCTGTCGAGTTCGTCCCACACCGGGTCGAGGGCGGAGTCGGCTATCCAGTCCGTGTCCGGGTCGAGTTCCGTCGGGATCTCCTCGTACGTGAACGGGGCGTGCATCCGGACGCCCAGCATCCTGTCGTGTCCGGTTACACGGCGAACTGCGGCTCTGACGTCGTCCTCCGACCCGAAAATCGAGGAGACTGACGCCGTACAGCCTGTCCGGGTGTGCCTCGATGCTCCGCATCGTGTACTCGTTGGCACGGGAGCCGCGACCGTACACCGGTGTCGTCACCACGACACTTTCGTCGACACCGAGTGTGTCCATGTCTGAGACGAGGTCAGCGTGCGTGTACGTCCCGTTCCACTCCGGGGGGAGAACCTCGGCCTGCCACGGAAGTTCGTTCGTATCTGCACCCCAGGCGTGCGTATGGGCATCGACGAAACGCATGGGGCGGGATTGACCCCCACTTCGCTTGCACCTTCGGTGCAGGACCGTCGAAACCACCGGGCCGACGGACGAGGGACGGTGCACCGATTCCCCGCTGTCGACCCCGCCGGCTATGCCGGACTGTGTCAATAGGTGACACGCCGTGAGTTTACTATTTCCAAACAAATGTTTTAATAGTGAACGACATCGACAGTGTGTATGGACGAAAGCGTCGAAGCGAAAAACCCGGTCAAATCGACGAAGACGACTTTCGAGATAATCCGGGCGCTGCAGGAACTCGACGGGGCGCGAATCACCGAGCTCGCGTCTCACATCGATAAATCCAAAGGAAGCGTACACAACCACCTGAGCACGCTGTACGAGATGGGGTACGTGACGAAGGAAGGCAGTTCCTACCGGGTCGGACTGCAGTTTCTCGAGCACGGAATTTACGCTCGACAGCGACAACCGCTGTACGAAAACGCGAAACCAGAAGTCGACGCGCTAGCCCGGGAAACCGGTGAGCTCGTGAACTTGCTCGTCGAAGAACACGGGAAAGGGATCTACCTGCATCGCGCAACGGGAGACAACGCAGTGAACGTCGACGCGCAGATCGGTACGCAGGTATATCTCCACAACACCGCACTGGGGAAGGCTATCCTCGCACACTTGCCGAGGCCAGAAGTCGAGTCGATCATCGACCGTCACGGGATGCCCCAGACGACAGAGCGGACGATCGGTGACCGTGACGAGCTCTTCGACCGGTTAGAGGCGGTCCGTGACCGCGGTGCCGCGTTCGATGACGAAGAGCGGTTGCCGGGGCTCCAGTGCGTCGCCGTTCCGATACGCAACGAAGATGGCCGCGCGGAAGGGGCATTGAGTGTGTCAGCTCCGACGAGACGGATGGCCGATGACCCGCTTGAGAGCGAGATTCCACCTCTCCTCAAAGACGCCGCGAACGTCATCCAACTCAACGTGACGTACGCCTGAGGTCGGTGGTGAATCCCCCGTTCGCGGGTGCGTGACGCCAACGTCACGCCCCGGAGCGAGGCTCGGCTGTCTGTTCCCATTATCAGGAGTTCGAAGAACGTTCACCTAGACTAAACAGAGTCGTCCGAAAGAGTACGGATGTATCTATATAAAATATGTATTTAGCAATGTCAAAAACGAGGCCGATATCGAGGGCTCGAATCGGCCCCGGAGTGACGATGCGATCATCAGTTCAGAGAGTATGAGACACTCGTGTTTCGGGATTCTGGCGGAGTCTGGGTGTGTTGTGACCGAGAAAGACGTTCATTATTAAAAAACACATAGTCACTCGTCAGCGGGTCCGATTGTGGGGAACTCTCAAACGCGATCCTCTGCTGTCGGCGGACAACCGGCGAGCACTGCGTGGATCGGTGCGCGAGCACTCGCCTGGAAGACACGCTGTCAACAGTAACGTAGACACAGCCGTTCCCCTCTCCCATCCGAGCGAGCAAGATCGATCGTTGCGAGATCAAGACGACCACGCAACTGACAATTGTAGTAATGTAATTTCTGTGGTCGTAGTCGTACGAGCTGTTCCGCACGCTCGGTAGTTATCGACTTTCGTTCACCCCACATATTTTTTGATAGAAACACCCACCTCCTATTCGGAGTGAATTATCCTCCGCACGGAAACTGGTCGTCATCCCGCTCACCATCCTGCTCGGTTCAGATCCTACCACGCCAGTATATCGAACGCTGAATCACCGAGGACCCAGCATAGAATCTCGAAACGGGCTTCAACAGTTCTGTTCGTGTACGTCTCGCAGTATCGTCTCGAGTTCGTCGCCGAGTAGTCGGTAGATCTCCTCGCCCTTCTCCTCGGTCGCAAGTTCCGGTGCACCTATCGCACCGCTCGCCGAGTACTCCTCGAAACCGCGATAAACGGCCAGTGGTCCATCTTCGACGAGATCCTTGGTGCCTCGGTCGTAGTACTCGTCGAGCATTTCGGCGTCGTACCGGTCCGTGTCGACAAGTTCTGGTCGAAGATGCAGCATGAGGGAGGTCTCAAACTCGCCACCGTGGGCCATGCCCCCGAGCTCGCTGTCCCGGATGTCGTCGATGAACGCACTCGCGAGTTCGAAATACGTCAGACCGAGCACCTCGATGTCCTCGTGGTCCTCGCCGATAGTAGTGACTGCCGCAGAGATGAGGGACTTGTTTCCTCCGTGCCCGTTCAACAGCAGGAGTGCGTCGAAGCCGTTGTCGAGCGCGCTGTCCGCGACCTGTTCGAGGACGGTCAGACAGGTGTCGAACTCCAGTGTAATAGTTCCTCCAAAGGTCATGTGATGTGGGGAGAACCCGGTCCAGACAGGTGGTGTTTTGAGTATCGGAACCGAATCTCTCACTCGCTGGGTACCGAGTTCGGCGACCGCGTCGACGAGAATCGAGTCGGTCCCAACTGGCAGATGACCCCCGTGTTGTTCAATACTCCCGACCGGTACGATGAGGACTGAACCGTCGTTGCCAGCGATAGAACGGACTTCCTCGTAGGTTTTGCCGGCCCAGGCTGCCTCTCCCGCACCGAGTGTTTCGAACATCGTAGCCCCTCTTCTTGGCAAATACGCTTATATTTTTGGACAGAGCAACAGTGGGACCTGACGACGCACGGATCAAACCTGCGCCAGCTCTCCCCCGTTGAACCGACACGGACAAGTAAGTCCAGAGTGACACGAAACCCGACGATGTCGATCTGTTCCGCTGCGATATGCCCGGAACGTCCGCTCACACTGAACTGAATCCCGGTCTCTCGTATGGCCCGGGTGACGCCATCGAAACCGGGCAGTTCGTCGGTTCTATTTACGAGATATGTCCCGAGTTGGGGGTATTGCACGTGCTGTTGGAGACAACTTGTAGAGGTCGATACCGCCGTTGGGTCAGTACTCGTGCAGGTCGCGTTCGACGGAACGGTCGGGCTAACCAGTTGTTTTAATATATTCCCCCACCATCACGAGGTATGGAAATCACGGGCGTAGCAACACATCCAGTCAGTGTACCGGTTATGCCGCTCACAGAAGGTGGTATCGCGCCGTACGTTACGAATCACGGGCAGGTAGAGAGTGTCGACCGCATGCTCGTGGAGGTCGAGACGGACGAAGGGATCACGGGGTGGGGCGAGATGCGCATGTTCCTCTCCGCCGAGGCGACGACCGCTATCCTCGAAGACGGCATCGCACCGTGGGTCGAAGGTCGATCGCCGTTCGAAGTCGAAACTCTCCGGCGACAGATCTTCATCGAGTACACGAACGTGGACATGTTCTTTTCGCCGATCGAAATCGCCTGTTGGGACATCATCGGCAAATCGCTGGGGAAACCGATCTACGAACTCCTCGGTGGCTGGACCGCCCCCACGCAGACCACACGGATGGAAACCCCGGACCCTGACGCCGATACGTCAGTCCCAGTTGCGTATTGTGTCGGGATCCTCCCCCCCGAAGAGTCTCGTGAACACGCACGGCGGGCGCTGGAGCGGGGCCATCCCGTCTTGAAGACCAAAGCGGGTCGAGACTGGAAACAGGACGTCGAACGGATCAAGGCCATGAATGACGAGGTCGACGGCCAGCTCGATTTGCGACTCGATCCCAACCAGGGCTGGCGGTTCGACGAAGCTGTCCGGGTCGGCGCGACGCTCGCAGACGCCGGGGTATATCTCCAGTACCTCGAGCAACCGATCAGGGTCGATGCTCACGGGACACTTGTGAAGTTACGTGAGCGGACCTCCCAGCCGATCGGCCCGAACGAAGACACGTACATCGCCCACAATCTCGGAGAGATGATCCAGCGTGACGCACTCGACGTTGCCGTCCTCGATATGACACCTGCTGGCGGGATCGCGGCTGTACGACAGCTAGCCGGTATCGCTGAAGACGCCGGCGTCCCCGCCGTTCACCACTGTGCGTTTGACCTTGGAGTGCGCACGGCAGCGATAGTACATACGGTCAGCAGTATCCCCGGATTTACTCTCCCCCCTGATTCGACGTATTACGCCTGGCAGGACGACGTGATCGACACCCCACTCGATGTCGAAGACGGTGCCATTCCAGTGCCGACCGATCCTGGTCTCGGTGTCACAGTCGATATGGACAAGGTAGACAGGTACCGCATTCCGGTCAAGTGACCGCCCAGACAGACCGCTGATCCGGTCGCCCCATCGGGACCACTGGGCAGCAGAATCGCTTTCGGATTGTGGCCCCCCGGAACAAATCCGCGCGAGATCCAGCCTTGAATCGCCGATAGATTACATTTGTAAGAATGTAAGGTCCCGGGTAGACGCGTGATTACACCGTTGTGAACGCTGGAGGTGAGCCCGACGTCCCTGCCAGCGCATTCCGGACCGAGTTCACGGAACTGACCGAACCAGAGTCACGGCGAAACGATCCCACTACATTCCGGCGTCGCGCGAAACCGGTGATTTCGATTCGGCATTCGAACTTTGCTGAGAGGTCCTGTCATATTGCAATAGGTTGTTTGAGACACCGTCTCGGTGAATTTGCGATGCCTGATCACGATAGAAAGCGTTAGAATTAGCTGCCCGTTTTGTGGTGGAGAACTGATCGAGAGCAGCCACGATCGCCACCGTGGGTTCGTCGAGCGAATCGAAGAGCCGGTTGCACAGAGCATCTTTAACTTGTCGCCAGCACGCTCCGACAGGATCAAGTTCCGGTGAATACGCAAGGAACGTGGCGACTAACACCTGGATATTCGATAGTCCATCGAGGAGAATGACGATATATTACAACTATATATAATAATAATGTTTTTAATATTTTCCGTAGTCGACGGTGACGTATTCGGTGAACCGTGAAACGAAATACTCGCCGTCTGCGGCAATAGCGACGAGCAGGCACGCCCAGGCGCGTATAGATGAAAGTTCGAGCATGGGCCGCACGCGAGGCGGAAACCACACGGGACACGGTTGGACCTGCACCGATTGCTTGGTCTACTCGATGCGGACTATCGTGGCGCCCCATCACCGTTCGCTGTTGCCGAGGCCGTCATGGAATTCTTCTCCGTCGGCTGCTTCGACTTCACCGGCTGGAAGCTGGATTGTTGCAGTCGCAATCCGCCCTCTTCGGGCAATCGCCGACAGCTCGGAGCGGTGCATTCGACGCCGTACGTTTCGTCGAGAACCCTCTGGACGAACATCGACTCCACGCCGGTGCGTCGATCGCGACGTTTTTAGTATTATTTTCCTATATTTTCTCGAACCAACTATATATATTATATTTCAGCACTTGATCGAAGGTTCGTCCACAGCAAGTCGCACGAGCTAGTTGTAGAGCGTTCGTCGCCGGTCTCGTGCCCCTCTGTGAGTTCGGTCTGTGTTACTGGTTCCTGTCCTCGATCATCGCAAACAACCGCTGTACCGACCGGTGTCCCTCGACATCGCCGAGGGCATCTTTGCGTTCTCCGATGGCGGGTTCGTCGAAGTAGCCCATTGCACGTAGCAATCAATATCGAGCGGAGAATTCTAACGGATACTAGACCCGTCCGGGCAAAGCATCAGTCCGTCCGGGTCGACACCACGGAGGCCACCCCATTCAGATCGGCAGGTCCATCGTCGCCTTGGCGAACCAGCTGTCGAAGTCGAACGACCCTCCGAAGTCACCTCCCCCGACCAGTGGTGCGTCTGCCGTCGGTGTGGGTGTGTCGGTCTGCGTCTCGGTTGAACAGGCGGCTGTGGTACCGACCACGGCGATCGCTACCGCCTGGAGAAAGCGGCGTCTATCGTAGCTCATACCAGGAGAGTGCTAGAGTGGGAGTCAGTAATCCCTGCCCACGTGTCACGTCGCTCACCGACGGGTGCCCAAGGGGTTTAGAGATCGCGGAGTGCGACGGTTGTTCTCTGGCCGGTCGGGCACATGTGCGACCGGACCGTCGAACGTGTGAACCTGGTTTCTGCTAGCGCCCCAACAGAACTGTCGTTCAGAAATGACTTATGGCGGTGATGGTCCTCGAAACAGGTACCATGAACGAAACCGTGTCCGAGAGGGATCGACAGCCAGACGCGCCCGGGTCGGGCCGGGACTGGAACGCGATCGGTCGAGCGCTGGGCGTCGCGCTGGCGCTGTGGGTGGCCGGCGCGGTGGTCGGGAACCTGCTGGGAGCGGTGCCTGTAGTCGTGGTGGTCCTCCAGCAGGGCGGCGTCCCCGAGCAGTTGCCCGCGTGGGCGTTGCTGGTCGGACAGGTGCTGCTCGAAGCGACGTTCGTCGGCGTCGGCGGCGTCTACGCGTCGCGGTGGCTCGGCGGGCTCGACCTGTCGGTCCTCGACGGCGAGGACCTGCACTGGGTCGCGGTCGGTCTCGGCGGTGCGCTCGCCGTGTGGCTCGGTTCGACCGCGCTCGCGACGGTGTTCGACGTGCAGGGTCCGTCTTCGACTATCACCGCGAGTTTCACCGAGACGTGGGCCCTGGCGACGTTCGCGGTCATGGGCGTTCTGGTGGTCCCGGTCGCCGAGGAGATACTCTTCCGGGGAGCTATCCAGCGCCGCCTGGCTCGGACGCTCGGGTCCTGGCCTGCCGTCGTCCTCGCGTCGTTCGCGTTCCTGAGCGTCCACCTGTTCAACTTCGTCGGCGGGTCGCTACTGGGTCTCGTGCTGGCGTTCGCGACGCTATTCGGCGTCTCGGTCGTCATCGGTTCCGTCTACGAACGGGCCGACTCGCTGGGTGTTCCGATTGCCGTCCACGTCGTGTACAACGCCGTCGTCTTCGGTATCGGGCTGTCGGGCCTGCTCGGGTGAGTCACGACCCCTCGGTGAGCCGGACCCGGTCTGGGAACGAACACTGAAGAACGGGCCGCGAGTAGACGGACGCGATGCCCGACCCGCTGGTCGTCGACGCCGGGGAGCGAAGCGCCGAGGAGTTGCTGACGACGCTCAAAGACGAACGGCGCGTCGTCGTCCGAACGGAATTTCTCGGGTCGGAACACGAGGTGACGCTGCGCTGGGACGGCGAGACGTTCTACTGTGACACCCCGACGCGCCTGCACAGACACGACGACGACGCGGAGATGCTGACCTGTCTGGAGAACCAGGGCTACGGTCGGTAGCGGGCGAATTCACCGTTCGACCCGTCGGTAACACGCCGGAAACCGGGCGAGGTGGGAGTAACGTGACCGTTTATGCGCCGGGGGCTCTAACGACCGGGCACAATGGTCGAGGCGGACCCATCGCCCCGCCGGTTTCGCGAACTCATGCTCGACGAGGAACCGACGTTCGCGGACGTCCTCGCGTGCGTGTTCCGCATCCAGGACCACGAGGTGCGAACGTATCTGACGCTGCTCGACAGCCCCGGGAGCACCGTCGAGGAACTCGCTGCCGAACTCGACCGCGACCGCAGCAACGTCAACCGGTCGCTGTCGACGCTGCGCGAGAAAGGACTGGCCGAGCGCGAGCGGCGCCTGCTCGACGGCGGCGGCCACGTCTACCAGTACGCCGCGACGCCGCTCCCCGAGGCCCGCGAGTTGATGCACGAAACCCTGGACGAGTGGGCCGCCTACGTCCACAGCCGGATAGACGAGTTCGGCGAAGAGCAGCCCTGACTCTCTCTGTGGCCAGTTGTGGCGAACAGACGGCACAGTCCGCAGGCGCGAAGCGGCGTGCCGTACACCCGCGGACCGCTTCGCGGCGGTGGTCAGCGCACGCGCCGGGTTGGCCGACCACTCCCGGATAAACCTTCGCGGGGAGTGCCCGTTCGGAGGGGTCCCGCTGGCCGGGCCGCGCAAACCACGCCGCTTTTTCCCTGGCGCACTGATGGGTCCGATAATGAGCGCACACCTCGACCTCGACGAGTCCGAACCCGACGCCGCGGACGACGGCGTCTGGCTGACCTGCATCGAGTGCGGAGCGACGTTCGCTCCGTTCGACGCCGTCCGCTACACCTGCGACGACTGCGACGGCCTGCTGGAAGTTCGGTACGCCGACCTGCCGACCTGGGATGATTTCGACCGCGTGGGCGGCCCCGAGAACGACGGCTACGGCGTCTGGCGCTACAGCGACGCGCTCCCGTTCGAGTCGGGCGTCTCCCTACCCGAGGGCGGGACGCCCCTGCACTACGTCCCCCGTCTGGAAGCGGAAGTCGGCGTAGCGAACCTGCGGGTGAAACACGAGGGGATGAACCCGACGGGGTCGTTCAAAGACCGCGGGATGACCGTCGGCGTCCGGGTCGCGAAGGAAGTCGGCGTCGACCGACTCGCCTGTGCCTCGACGGGCAACACGTCGGCAGCGCTGGCCGCATACGGCGCCCGCGGTGGGATGGAGACGCTGGTGTTGCTGCCCGCCGGCAAGGTCGCGGCGGGGAAAGTCGCCCAGGCCAGCCTCCACGGCGCCCGCATCCTCGAAGTCGACGGGAACTTCGACCGCTGTCTCGACATCGTCCAGGATCTGGCCGCGCGTGGCGAGGTGTACCTGCTCAACTCGCTGAACCCGTTCCGCCTGGAGGGCCAGAAGACCATCGGCCTGGAGATCATGGAACGGTTCTACGCCGACGAGGGGCGCTATCCCGACCGTATCGTCCTCCCGGTGGGTAACGCGGGCAACACCTCGGCGCTGTACAAGTGCTTCCGTGAACTCCGGCGGGCGGGCGCTATCACTGAAGACCAGGTCCCGAAACTCACGGGCGTCCAGGCCGAGGGCGCGGCGCCGATGGTCGAGGCCGTCGAGGACGGTGCCGAGGAAGTCCGGCGCTGGGACGAAGTCGAGACGCGTGCAACGGCGATTCGCATCGGCAACCCGGTCAACGCGCCGAAGGCACTGCCGGGCATCCGCGAGACCGGTGGGACTGCTGTCGCGGTCTCCGACGAAGCGATCACCGACGCGCAGCGGAGTCTCGCCGAGGAGGGCGTCGGCGTCGAACCGGCCTCGGCGGCCTCGGTCGCTGGCCTGCGGAAACTCCGCGACGCTGGCGAGGTCGACGCCGACGAGGACGTCGTCTGCCTGACGACCGGACACCTGCTCAAAGACCCGGACGCGGCCTACGAGGCCGGGAGCGAACCCGAACCCGTCCCCGCCGACACCGACGCGGTACTGGAACACCTCGCGGAGTAGCCGTTCGAACGGAAATGAGACCTCGAGGGCGTCGCGACTTCGCCGGGGGCCGTGACGACGCCAGAGACCGTGACGACACTGGGGACCGACTCGTTTTTTGCTCGCGCAGCGCTCATTCCGACTATGGAACTATCAGGCCCCGACGACCGGGTCGTCGCCGACTTCGCACCCGACCGCCCGACGCTCTCGGTCTCGCGCGACGGTGTGACCGTCGTCGAGGACTCGTATCTCCCGGTGGATTCGCTCGTGACCGAACTCCACGGCGTCTCGTGGCACGACGGCGGCGACGTGACTCTCAGCGATCCCGAATCCGTCGAGGAGCGCTACGAGATGGTGCGGGGCAAGGCTCGCGAACGCGACCACCGCGCGGTGGCGACGACCGCGACGTTCACCCATCCCGACGCGGCGGGCGACGTCCACGTCGACCTGCGGGTCGCCACGGACGGCGTCGCGGTCCGCTATCGCGTCACTGGCGAGGGACGAGACCTGACGACCGGCGACGCGACGACCTTCGAAGTGCCCCGCGAGGCCGTGGCCTACCTGACGCCGTTCGACGAGGCTCACGAGGCCAGCGCCCGACAACAACCCGTCCGGGAAGCCGACGGGGAGTTCTGTACCCCCGGTCTCTTCGAGGTGGACGGCCAGTGGTGTCTGCTCGCCGAAGCGGGCGCCGACGGCGACTACGGCGCTTCGCGACTCGTCGCCGGCGAGGACGGTTTCACCTTCGACCTGCCGGACACCCTGATCAACGCTCACTACCCGTTCGCGACGCCCTGGCGCGTGGCCGTGGTAGGCGACCTCGACACCGTGGTCGAGTCGACGCTCGTCACGGACCTCGTCGGGGACGCCGAGACGGACGACTCGTGGGTCGAACCCGGTCGCGTCGCGTGGTCGTGGTGGTCCGAATCCGACAGTCCCGACGACTTCGACCGCCAGCGTGACTACATCGACTACGCCGCCGAACGGGGCTGGGAGTACGTCCTCGTCGACGACGGCTGGCAGCGCCGGGCCGACGAGGTGCCCGCGCTCGTCGAGTACGCCGCCGAACGGGACGTCGAACTGTTTCTCTGGGCTCACTGGACGGACCTGAACACCGAGTCGGCGCGCGCCGAGCGCCTCGCCACCTGGAGCGGGTGGGGCGTCGCCGGCGTCAAGGTCGACTTCATGGACCACGACGACCAGGGTCGCCTGGCGTTTTACGACCGCCTCGCCGCGGACGCCGCTGACCACGAACTCCTCGTGAACTTCCACGGGTCGGTCGTCCCGACCGGACTCCAGCGCCGCTACCCCCACGTGATGACCTACGAGGGCGTCATGGGTGCCGAGTACTACAAGTGGAGCACGCTCTCGGCCGAGCACAACTGCACGCTCCCGTTCACTCGCAACACGGTCGGCCCCATGGACTACACGCCGGTCACGTTCTCCGCCGATTCCCGACACACGTCGGCCGGTCACGAACTCGCACTCTCGGTCGTCTACGAGTCCCCACTCCAGCACTTCGCGGACGGTATCGACGAGTACGCCGCCCGACCAGGTGCAGAAGCGTTCCTCGAAACCGTTCCCGCGACGTGGGCCGAGACGCGCTTTGTCGGTGGTCATCCGGGGACCGAGGCGACGATCGCGCGGCGAGCGCGCGACGACCACGATGCTGACGACGGCGACGCTGGTGGCGAGTGGTTCCTCGGGTCGATCACCGCGGGGCCACAGCGGATCGTGACCGCCGACTGTTCGTTCCTCGGAGAGGATACCGGCGAGTGGACTGCCGAGGTGGTACGGGACGATGGGGACGATGGACTCGAAACGGAGGAGTGGACCGTCACGGGCGGGGAGGCACTCGACGTCGTCGTCGCACCCAACGGCGGGTTCGTCGCGCGGTTCGAAGAAGCGTAGCTCCCGTCCCGACGATTCGGTATCAAAGCCAGTCACGTCCGGCCTTCTGGAGACCGTCGACCCGGTCGTGTGGGTACACAGCCGACATGGCATCGACGACGGCCGCGATATCCCGCGCCGGGAGGGTATCGTCCTCGAAAAAGAGGACTGCCCGGTACTGTTCCGGGGATACTTCTCCGACGAAATCGTCGTCGTAGGTCACGATCGTCCGGTCAGTCGCGATCGAGTACCGTGCGAGCGCCTCGTCGCTGGTTCCCTTCCCGAGTTCGGTGACGAAATCGACGTGCTGGACGTCGTGACGGTCTTCGAGGTGAGTGAGAACTTCGTGTTCGAGGTTCTCGTCGAGTAGCAGCCGATACCCCATACCTACCGGTCGTCGGGCGGTGTCAGCGTCGTCCGTTCGGCGGCCTCCGCGGCGAGGTCTGCACGTCGGTTCTCGACGCGGTCCATCTCTTCGGGGTTGCGATGATAGTAGGTGAGTGCAGCGTACACGTCCCCGACCGCGAGGTCGTGACGGTCGGCCACCTCCGCCGGAGAGAGCCCGCGGGCTTCGACCTGCCGCTGGAGATACCGGACGGTGACACGCGAATCGGAGAGGTGTGGTTCGTCGTGGATCTCGGACTCGTCACCCGGCACGATACCCGCGACCCGTCGGGTCGACATCTCGTTCGAAACTGGGGTAGTTTCGGATTTAAATCTTCGCCGGACAGGTACCGTTTTCCCGGCCCCACCCGACGGGGCGCACATGGCGAAACAACCCCATCTGCTCGTCGAGGACGGCGACGTCCACGACATCGCGCTCGTGCCGGGCGACCCGGGGCGGGTCGAACGCATCGCCGACCAGTGCGAGAACGTCGAACACGTCGCCCAGAACCGCGAGTACACGCTCGTCAACGCGACCTACGAGGGGCGCGAGTTGACGATCTGTTCGACGGGTATCGGCTGTCCCTCCGCCACCATCGCGGCAGAGGAACTCGCGGCCGTGGGCGTCGAGACGTTCGTCCGCGTGGGAACCATCGGCGCGCTCCAGTCGGACATCGAGATCGGCGACATGATCGTCGCGACGGCCGCAGCGAAAAACGAGGGGACGACCAGACGCTACGAGGCCGTCGAGTACCCCGCCGTGGCCGACTACGAGACGCTCTCGGCGCTGGTCGACGGGGCCGAAGCACAGGGCGAGCGCGCGGCCGGGACGGCCGCGACCGGGGGGAACGGCGAAGCCGTGAGCCACGACGTCCATGTCGGCCCGGTCGCCTCGGACGACGCCTTCTACGCCGAGACCGAGGAGTACGTCGAAGACTGGGAGGCGGCGAACATCCTCGCCGTCGAGATGGAGGCCGCCGCCCTGTTCACGCTCGCGCGCCGGAAAGGGTTGCGAGCGGGCGCCATCTGTACCGTCGACGGCAACCTCGTCGAGGGCACCCAGAAAGGCGAGACCGAGGACGAAGAACTCCCGGAGAAAGCGAAAAACAACGTCGAACGGGCGATCGGGATCGCACTCGACGCCGCGACGCGACTCTGACGGGGGACGAATCGGGCGTGACGAGCGCGACCGGACGGCAGATACAGCCAGCGGCGCGACAGATACAGCCAGCCGACGGGCGTCAGACGCTGTCGCTCGATTTTTCAGTGGGGGACGTGGTAGTCGAGCGTATGCGCAGGTCGTGGCGAGACAGGGTAGACATGGCGGTCGCGCGGGCTCGCCGGATCGAGCGACGGGAACTGCGCGACCTGCGGCGCTGGGTCGAGCGGACCGACACGTTCGTCCACCTCTCGGTGCTCGCCCTCGTCCCACTGCTGGTGGCGGTCGTGACGGCGCTGTCGAATGCGGTCGACCAGCTCTCTTTCCTGCTCTTCCCGCCCCTGGCCGCCGGGAGCTACACGCTCTTTGCCGACCCCGAGGGGAAGTACTCCTCGCCGACGCGGTTCGTCGTGGGGTTGACCGCCGGGGCACTCTGTGGCTGGAGTGCGCTGACCGCCAGCGGTGCGGTCGGGCTCACCGACGGCGTGGGACCGCTGAGCAGCGGCGCGTTCGAGGCGGCGCTGGCCGTCTTCGCCACAGGTGTCGTGACGTGGGCCGTCGACGTCGAAGAACCGTCGGCGTACTCGACGGCACTGCTGGCACTGCTGGTCCCGGCCGACCAGGAGCGTGCGTTCGTCCTGAGCGTCTTCGCCGCGAGTAGCATCGTCGCCGCCGTCTTCTACGTCTGGCGCGAGCGCTTCTACGAACAGCGGGCACAGATCCTCTACGAATCGGTCGAGGGAGACGACCGCGTGCTCGTGCCGATGCGCGGTCAGAACCCCGACTCGACGGCGATGCTCGCCGCCCGCCTCGCCGGCGCTCACGACGCCGGGAAGGTCGTCCTCCTGGACCTGGTCGCCGACGCCGACGCCGCCGCACTCGAACGCGACCTGCTGGACGACCAGCGGGAGCGACGCCGAGTCGCGACAGACGGTGGTGACACCGCGGACGAGGCGACTGGCGACGCCGACACCACCGCGGACGAGGCGACTGGCGACGCCGACACCACCGTCGACGCAGTGGCCGACGATGGCGGCGAAGACACTCGAGAGCGGGCGGTCGCGGAGACCGCCAGGCGTCTGGAGGCCCGTGCGAGCGACATCGAGACGCAGGTGGGCGTGCCGTGTCAGGTCGTCGTCGCAGTGGTCGGCGGGTCGCCCGCGGCGACGGTCCGCAAGGCCGCCGTCGAGACCAACTGCGACCTGATCGCGGCGGCCTACGAGGAACGCAACGGCGGGCTCTCGCCGTTCGTCCGCGGCCTCTTTCGCGGGCGGACAGACGTGATCGTCCACCGTTCGCGGACCGGCCGGACACGCTGGCGGCGGGTGCTCGTCCCGGTCCGGGGCGCCAGCGACGTGGCCCACGGCATGCTCGATTTCGCGGTACGGCTCACTGGAAAGACGGGACTCGTCAGCGTCGCCACCTGCGTCACTGGCGACCGGGCTCGCCGGCGCGGCGAGGAGATGCTCGCCGACCTCGTCGCGGCGTTCGACGGCAACTTCGAGACACGCGTCTCGACGGAGTCCATCGAGGACTACCTCGCCGAGACCGCCGGCGACTTCGACCTCGTGGTGATCGGCGCGAGCCGCGAACGGACGGCCGCCTCGCGACTCGTCTCGCCGCCGACCTTCGAGCGGATCCGCGACGTCGACGCGGACGTGGCCGTCGTCGACCGGAACTGAGAGAGCACCGGAGTTGTAGCGATTTGCCGGTGGGCGCCGGCCCCGGATTCGGCGCTATCCGGAAATGATCTACAATAATCACTATCAGTCCGGGTCGCGGCCGCTCCGGACCCACCGGCGGGGGCGGGACCGGGCGCCCCACTCACTCCGGCGAGTCGGACTCTCCGTCCCCGTCCAGGTCGACGTCAGCGGCCTCGGCGACGTCCTCGGCGTCGGTCCCCTCGTCCGGGCGGATATCGAGCAGTCGCTCGGCGAACCCCTCCATGTCACCCGTTCCGAGGGCGGACTCGACGAGCAGGTGGCCGCCGATGACCGCGGGGGAGATGACGGCGTCGGCGCCGGCCCGGCGGAGTTTCGCCGTGTTCTCGCGGTCGGTGGCGGCCGCGACGATCCGGACGCCGGGCTGGAACTGGCGGGCGGTGAGGATCGCGAGCGCGTCCTGTGCGTCGTCGTTGGTCGCGGCGACGACCGCCCGGGCGCGTTCGACGCCGGCCTGTTCCTGGGGGTCCTCGTCGCTGGGGTCGCCGACGACGACGGGGACGTCCCGGGCCCTGAGTCGCGTCGCAACCTCGCTGTCGGGAGTTATCACGACGAAGTCGACGACGTCTGCGAGTTCTTCGACGAGCGGTTCCGTCAGGTCGCCGTAGCCGAGCACGACGACGTGGTTCTCGATGAGTTCTATCTCTGCGTCTGTCATGGTTCCGAGTGCCTGTGAGAGTCGCGCCTCGATGGCTGGGGCCAGAAGCGACCCCAGCGCGACGGTGAAACTCGCGACGCCGAGGACGACGACGCTCATCCCGAACAGTTTCGCCTCCGCCGACTGCGGGGTGACGTCGCCGTAGCCGACCGTACTCGACGTGACGATGGTGAAGTAGAAGGCGTCGGTGAGCGAGGAGACGCTGTTGAAGTCCTCGCGGAGCGCGTAGGCGCCGGCGGTCCCGTAGAACTGCGTCCCCGCGAGGGCGGCGGCGGCCGCCAGTTGCGTCGTCGAGAGGTCGAGTTCCTGGTCGAACCGCCGGTAGTTCAGCAGGACGGTCGGCAGCGACAACACGGAGAGCACGACCAGCGGCACCGAGAGGTCGCTCGCCTGGACGAGTCCCTGCAGGGCCGTCACCGGCAGGAGCACGACCGTCGAGGCCCACGCGATCCGCAACCGGCGGCGCATGCCGGCCGCGCTCAACAGCATGAGAAACCCGGTCAGCGTCCCGGTAAAGCCCGCCGCACGCTGGATTTCGGGCGGGATGTCGACGAACGCCTGGATCGGCCCCGAGACCACCGTCGTGCTGATGTTGGCGACGCCGGTCGCCACCGAGAACAGCGCGACGAGCGTCGTGAGCCACACCGCCGCCCGCGTCTGCAGGATGACGGCACTTGACGCCGGGAACCACCGCCGCGGGTTCATACCACGTCGGTGTCGCTACCGAGGCAAAACACTGCCGGCCGACGGCGCCACCGCCGGCGCTCCGCGGGGCGGTCCCCGGAGCAGGGACCACCGCGGCGATACACGTTTACGAGAGGGGTCCGTGAGGCCGGGCATGGCGTCGTTTCCGGTCGAAATCCTGTTCGGTATCTATCTCGGTATTCTGACGGGGATCATCCCCGGCCTCGTCGCGTGGGCGCTCGGTTTCACCTTCAAGTACGTCACGAACGTCTCCATCCCCGGGTTCGGTGTGGTCGTCCTCGCACTGGCGCTCGCGGGCGTCAACGGCGGTCTCATGGCGCTGGCTGACCCGACTATCGTCCAGGGCGCCAACGCCGTCACGGTGACGACGGCGATCCTCGTCGTGTTGATGATCTCGCTGTACGCCCACAGTCGCGGGGACACGATGGGTGCGCAGTTCCCCAAGCGGCTCTCGCTACGCGAACTGCGCGAGCGGACCCTCTCTGCGGACGTGATGGGGTCGCTCGCCGGCCGCGACGAGGTGCGCATCCGCGTCGTCGGCGAGGTCGCGGACATGGAGGGCTACCCGCCCCTCTCGGACGACTTGCGCGCGGAGATCCGCGACAGTGAGTGGACGTTCCCGCGAGACCTGCGTATCTCGGAACTCGAAGAGCGCCTGGCCGACCGCCTCAAGACGGAGTTCGACCTGGGCGACGTATCGGTGACCGTCGACGAGGGTGGACGCGCGGCCGTCGTCGCCGCACCACCGTTCTCGGGGTTGTCCAAGCGTGTCCCATCTGGCAAGCGGGCAGTGTCGGTCGACGCGCTCCTCCCGACGGGACTGGCCCGTAACGACGAGGTGACGATCATCACGGCCGACGCACAGGTCCGCGGAACGGTCGTCAGTGCCGGAACCGACGGGAGCGGTGGAAGCGACGGCAAGCCCGACCCGAAACCGGCGACGGACAGCGGCGAGGACGAGGGAGAAGGCGAAGCCAGCGTCCCCCAGCCGGTCCGGGCACCGACGACCACCGGCGGCGAGGGGCGACTCACGGTCGCCGTCACACGGACCGACGCGGGGCCGCTCGTCCGGGCCGACCGCGCCCGCGTCGTCGTCGAGTCACGAGGCGTCCGCCGGGAGTACGAACTCGTCTCGCTGTTGCGCCGGGCCGGCCGGCGTTTCCGCCGGGTGACGGTCGGGGCCGACGGCCCGCTCGACGGGACGACCATCGGCGTGGCGGGCATGCGTGACCAGTACGGCGTCGCCGTGATGGCCGTCCAGGGGTCGAGCGGCTGGCGACTGGCGCCGCGCGGGGAGACCGATCTGGCGGCCGGCGACGAACTGTTCGTCGTCGGGACCACCGACAGGCTCGACGCGTTCGTGGGGGCGGTTGCGTGACCCTCATTCCCGCCTTCACCCGCGTCGCGCTCCAGGGGACGCTCACCGAGCGCCTCGCCATGCGTGCGGCGGAACTGGTCGGGCTGGCGATACTGGCTGCCGTCCTCGCCGGGGCTGTCGCCCTGATACACCGCTGGTACACCCGCGAACGAGTACCGGGGGGGCTCCCGGTCCTCGTCGGGCTGAGCGGTGTCGCCGTCGCTGTCGGGGCGAGTGGCGTGTTACGGCAGGTGATCGGCGACGGAAACGGCGCGATCGACGAGGCAGCCGTCCTCCTGAACGTCGTCACGATGCTCCTGAGCGCCGGGGCCGCTCGCGCCGGGACGGACGTCGGTGACCGCGTCGGCAGCGACCTCTTCGCGACGACCGGCGCGAAGGCCGTCGAGACCGAGGTGAGTCGGGTCGTCCAGGCCGTCGGGCGGGTCATCACCGTCGAACTCCCCGAAGAGATCGAGGACATCGTCGGCTACGACCCCGTGCCCGACGAGACGAAGGAGAAACTCTCGGGCAAGTCGTTCGTCTTCCCGCGCCGGCTCACGGTCACGGAACTTCGCGACCGCCTCGTCACGCGGCTCAAGGCCGACTACGCCGTCGGCCACGTCGACGTCGAACTCGCCGACGACGGCTCCGTCGAGTACCTCGCGGTCGGGTCGCGCGCGGCGGGTATCGGCCCGACGCTCCCCCCGGAGACGTCGGCGGTCGCGATCAGAGCGGACCCCGCCTTCGCCGCGAGCGCCGGCGACCTCGTGCAGGTCTGGACGACCGACCCACAGGAGCGAGTGCTGACGGGTGAACTCCGGGGCAAAGCCGGCGACGTCGTGACACTCGCCGTCGACGCCGCCGACACGAGAAAACTCGACGACACCACGGAGTACCGCCTCGTGACGCTTCCCGTCGAGACACGCCCCGACCGGGAGTTCACCTCGCTGTTGCGCGCCGCCGACGAGACGATGGCTGCCGTCGAGGTCACCGAAGGGAGTCCGCTGACCGGTCAGCCCGTCGGCGCGTTCGACGTGAGTATCGTCGCCATCCGGCCGCCCGAGGGTGCGGTCGAACCGCTCCCGGGTCGCACTCGACGCCTGGCCGCCGGGGACTGTCTCTACATCATCGCGACGCCCGAGGCCATCCGGAAAGTCGAGGGGGCCGCCCGCGCCTCGACGGCCGCCCCCGGTTCGGCGATGCCGCCCGAACGCCGCGTCGACGCGGGGACGCCCGTCGCGGGCGCGTCCGAGAGCGCCGGCGGCCCCGTCGCCGGCGTGGGCGACGGCAGTGAGACGTCGACCAGCGACGGACAGAGCGAGACCGAAACAGCTCGGGAGGAACCGCCCGACAACGACGTGATCGCCGGGACTGCCGACACGCTCGACGACGCGGACGCGCCCGGCATCCAGGCGCTCGAACGCGACGAAGCCGAAAGCGGTGACGCGGTCGTGAGCGAGGACGACACGGCGAATGGTGACTCCGAGGAGGACGGCGACGACACCACGAGCGAACCAGCAGCCGACAGCGAGAGCGGTGCGGACGAGCCGAGCCGCGAGGATCTGGCGAATCTCCCGGGGACGGACCCGGAAGACCTGACCGGGGCCGACGTCGGGAACGCGACCGACGCCGACGGAACGAGTGAAGACACCGAAGACAGCGGAGACGCGGAGAGGGCCGGAGATGGCGAAGCGCCAGACGGCGCCGAGGACAGCGGCGGGGGTACCGGGGATGCCACCGAAGAGACCGAGACCACCGACGAGACCGACCGGGATCGCCCCGAGTGAACGAGCGACCCGGCGGAGTGCGGAACGCTCTTTGTCGGCGACGCCCCTTGCACCGATATGCGCTGGCGACTCTTCGCGACGCTCGCCGAGGCCGCGGGGGACACGGAGGTGGCCGTCGACGTCGAACCGGGGGCGACCGTCGGTGACGCCTTCGACGCGTTGCTCGACGCACACCCCGACCTGGAGGGCGAAGTGCTCGACGAGGACGGTGACCTGTACGACCACGTCCGCCTGCTCCACGAGGGCCAGGACCCCTTCGCCGAGGCCGACGGCTTCGACACCGCGGTCGAAGACGGCGACGAACTCGCGCTCTTCCCGCCCGTCAGCGGTGGGTGAGAGGGGAGTCACAGAGATCCGAGTTGTGAGGGGCTGACAGCCAGTCCCGGACCCACCCTCGAACCGCTGCTCGTCTCAGTCCTAGTCTCAGTCGCTCTCGCCGCGGTCGGAGGCACGGTGTTCGCTGATGAGTCGGTCGACCATCTGGGCGTTGCGCTCGCGTTCGCGCTCCTCGGCGCGCCGTTCCCAGTCCTCGATGGCGGCTTCGACCTCGTTCTCGCGGGCCACCGCGAGTTCGTCGACCTCCTGGACGGTGACCAGGTCCGCCGGGGCGACGGGGACGTCGTGTTTGAACAGTATCTCGTCGGCGATGTCGGAGAGGCCACCGCCGTTTCTGAGGACGATCTTCGGGTTCACGTCGACGATCTTGTCGGCCGTCGAGGCGCCCGCACCGGAAGCGTCGCGGAACATGATCACGTCGTCCTCGGCGAGACCAAAGCGCTCGTGGGCGTCGTCGATGGCGTCGCTGGTGAACTGCTCGACCACCTTGACGGGGACGAGCCCCTGTTTCTTCTCGGAGACGTCGGCGAAGTTCGAGTGGTCGAGTTTCCAGAGCGCCTTGAGACGTTCGAGTTTCCCCTCTAACTCCTCGATGCGCTCGTCGCGGTCGTCGATCTCCGACTCCAGACGGCGGTTCTCGCGTTCGAGCCGTGTCACCTCGCGGTCCCGGCGGGCCTCCGTGCGCTGTTCGCTCCGGGCCGCCTGGAGTTTGCGCTCGTAGTCGTCGAGCGCGTCGTCTTTCTCGGTGATCGTGTCTTCGAGGCGCTCGACGTGGTTCTGCAGGCGCTCGACCTGCGTTTCGAGGTCGGCGATGCGCTTTTCTTCGGGGGTGCGCTCGCGGGGTTCGTGTCCGCTCTCGTCCTCGTCACCGCCGCCCCCGTCGTCGTCGCGGAGGTCCGCAAGCACCGTCTCGACGGACTCCTGACCGGCGACGACGCGTGCGACGACGGGGCCGACCTCCTGGCCGGGCGGGACCTTCGCGGCGATGCGGTCGAACTGGTCCTCGTGGTGGTCGAAGGCGAAGAGGGCAGCGGCCATCGCGTCGCGCTCGTGGTCGTTGTCGTAGCCCTCCTCGCGGGTGCGGTGTTGTTTCGTGTCCACAGGTAAGTCGCGCTCGGGCGCCCACCCGGCGGCGTCGAACGACCGCCGGAGTTTCTCGACGGTCTCGGGCATCGGCGTCACGTCGGCAGCGACGACGATTGGGCGACCGCGTTCGACGATCCACTCGGTGACGGCGGCCGTATCGGCGGTGCGGGTACTGAGGACGTCGAGCACCTCGCCGTCGAGGCCGACGATGGCGACTGCCGTCGTCGTCCCGGGGTCGACGCCGACGACGACGTGGTCGTGGCGCTTGGCGAGGGGACGAAACTCGATGCCGTCACGGCGGACGCGCTCGACCTCGATGCGGACGTCACCGGCACGCTCGTTCGAGACCGGAATGTCCCGTGGCCGCCCCTCGACGCTGAAGACGGCGTTGGAGAATCCCCCGTATTTCTCCGTGGCGTCGCGTTCGTAGTCGAGGCCGGCGTCCTGGAGTTCCGACTCGACCTCCCGGGTGCGTTTCTTGACCGAACCGTGGATGCGCCGGGTGTAGCGGTCCTCGCTCCACCCGCCGCTGCCGGTCGAGCGACCCCGCGAGACCTTGACCTCGGTCTCGTCTGTGAAGGCGGTGACCTCCTGGCCGACGTTCTTCGCGGCGAGGCGGGCGGCGGCCTCGGCCTCCTGCATGGGGTCTTTGCCGTAGGGGACGTCGTGGCGGTCGGCGACCCGCGAGAGGGGTTCGGGCCGCTGGGCGCCGGTCACTTGGACGAGCGTCGTCTCGTCGGGGAGCGCTCCCAGAAAGTGGACGAGAGCGTCCTTGTCCTCGGCGAGTTCGTACATGTTGTCCGTCGCCACGATGGCGGGCTCTTCGTCGCGGATCAGTCGCCGCAACTTGCGGCGCGAGACGACGTCCTTGTCGAGGTGTTCGCCGTCGAAAGCCACCAGGGCGTAGGAGACGTCCCCGCGAACGTCCCCGCTCTGGACGTCCACCCCGAACACCACGGCGTCGAGCGCGCTCGTGCGGGTGCTCACACCCCGGGGTAAGCGGGCGCCGACTATAAATGCGACGCGGGGGTGGTGAATGGACGACGTGAGGGGAGCGACCGAACTGCCCAGCGACGGTGCTTACCCGGTTCCAACCTCACTCGGTCGGCGACGAGGCTTCGCCCCGACCCGGTTCGGTTCCCTCGTCGGGCAAGTACCGCTCACACGCTTCCGCGAACGACACCAGCGAGACGTCGGCATCGTGGTCGAGGCTGACGAACAGGCCAGTGAACTCCCCGGCAGCGAAGTGAAAGGCGGTGAGTTCCTCGAAGCGGTGCATCGAACACTCCAGCTCGCCCGCGGCGAAGAGGTCTTCGAGGTGTCCCCGACCGATCCCCTGGAGGACGAGTTCGTCGTGGACCGCGTCCGCCCGCTTAGTCATCCGCTCGGACACGTCGTCGCGCACGTAGACCGGCGCGTATCCCTCCCGGTCGTAGACCGCGATCACCCGGAGCGCGTCCCCCGCTTCTGCCCTGAGCGAATCGACGAGGGCCTGCCTGTCAGTCAGGACCATGGACCCCGGTACGACATCCTGGTTGAATAATCTAGTGAATAGTTCACACGCATCACACTAGTATCGAGAAACGGATCGATGATCCGCCTGCGGGCGATATATGTGGCTGGGCGACCCTCTAGAGCCATGGAGTACACGACGCTGGGTTCGACCGGCATGGAAGTCTCGAAGATCTGTCTCGGCTGTATGAGCTTCGGCAGCCAGGACGACTGGATGCTCGATCCGGACGAGGGACGCGAACTCGTCGAGCGCGCCATCGACCTGGGCATCAACTTCTTCGACACCGCCAACACCTACTCCTCGGGCGAATCCGAAGAGATCCTGGGCGACGTCCTCGCACACTACGACCGCGACCAGCAGGTCGTCGCCACGAAGGTCCGCTTTTCGGGTGCGAAAGAACACCACAACGCCGTGGGCCTCTCCCGGAAGACCATCGAGCAGGAACTCGACCACTCACTCGACAGGCTGGGGATGGACACCGTCGACCTCTACCAGATCCACCGCTGGGACTACGACACGCCCATCGAGACGACGCTCCGGGCGCTCGACGACGCCGTCAGTCGCGGGCAGGTCCGCCACATCGGTGCGTCCTCGATGTGGGCCCACCAGTTCGAGCGCGCACTCGATATCTCGAAACGCGAGGGGTTGGCTCGCTTCGAGACGATGCAGGACCTCTATCATCTGACCTACCGTGAAGAGGAACGCGAGATGTACCCGGTCTGTAACCGCGAAGACGTCGGCGTCGTCCCGTGGTCGCCGCTGGCTGCAGGGTATCTCACTCGCCCGCACGACGAGTTCGAAGCGACCGCGCGGGGCGAACACGAACTCGACTACGGTACCCCCTACCACGAGGGGCCCGGGAGTGAGGAGATCAACAACCGCGTCGAGGAACTCGCCGAGGACAAGGGCGTCTCGATGGCCCAGATCGCGCTGGCGTGGCACTTCCAGAACGACAACGTCGACGCACCCATCGTCGGCACCTCCAGCGTCGAACACCTGGAGGAAGCGGTCGAGGCGCTGGAGGTCTCGCTGTCCGACTCTGACGTCGAGTACCTCGAAGAACCGTACCACCCCGTGCCCGTGTTCGGGTTCGACTAACCATCTTTTTCCCGCTCGGGTGTCCTCGGCGCGCTTCGCGCGCCTGCGGGCACCACTCGCGGCAAAAACATGGGTGAAAAAGCCGGACGCTCACTTCGTTCGCGTCCGGTGAACCGCGCGCCGTTGGCGCGCGGACGTTACATACAGAGAGTGTACTGAACGATTGCGGTGGCGCGCGCCGTTGAGCGTGCCGAGCCCTGCGAGGCCGCGAGACGGAAGCGCGAGGGATGAGCGA
>Ga0207718_100404_pt1 | contig 40993 bp, 40 predicted proteins | sample A23M2SouthBayCA_FD_187749 | JGI IMG/M metagenome (GOLD analysis project Ga0207718, IMG submission 187749) | Aerobic enrichment media microbial communities from Eden Landing Ponds, California, USA - A23 M2 (SPAdes) | ecosystem: Environmental > Aquatic > Marine > Unclassified | place: Emeryville... | reverse complement strand
CGTTCCGGTGATCGAGCGGCTCGACGACCTCGATGTCCATCTCTCGATCGACACGCGAAAGGCGGCCGTCGCCGAGGCGGCTCTGGAAGCCGGTGCGGACATCCTCAACGACGTTTCTGGGCTCGAAGACCCCGAGATGCGCCACCTCGCTGCCGAGCACGACGTACCCGTCGTGGTGATGCATAGCCTGGAGACGCCAGTCAATCCCGACCAGGACGTGTCCTACGACGACGTCGTTGAGGACGTGCTCGACCAGCTGACCGAGCGCGTCCTGCTCGCGGAGAAGGCCGGGCTGGATCGCAGCCAGATTCTCGTCGATCCGGGGATCGGCTTCGGCAAATCCCCGGCCGAGGACTTCGAGATGCTGGGGCGGATCGAGGAATTCGAAGCACTGGGTTGTCCCGTTCTCGTCGGCCACTCCCACAAGTCGCTGTTCGGCCATGTCGGACTCGATGCGGACGAGCGGACCGAGGCCACGGTCGCGGGGACTGCACTGGCGACCGAGCGCGGTGCGGACGTGATCCGGGTCCACGACGTGAAAGCCAACGCGGCGGCCCGAGATGTCGTCGCCGCCGCGGACGACCCCAACGCCTTCGACGCGGAGTGACTGCGGCTCCGATTGCCACCGCGCGAGAGCAGTCCGACAACGATAGGTAGGAGCGCTCTGACCACCCGGGTATGCGAGTAGATATCGGGAACGCACTTGCCGAAGAGGCTACACCGGGTGTCCCGGAAGACGCGCTGGATCGACTGGACAGTCGCGTCGCCGACGCCCACGAGCGCATCGCCGAGGGACGAGCCGCACACGAACACGGCTACGAGTCGCTGAACCTCCCCGAGACGGTCGACACCGGCGCGATCCGGGAGGCCGTCGAGCCGTTTCAGGACTGTGAGTCGATCGTCAACGTCGGCATCGGCGGCTCTGCACTTGGGGCGGCGACGCTCTCGTCCGCGCTTCCCAGCGACACCGACGCCTACTACCTGGACAACGTCGATCCGGAGTGGATCGAGCGCCTGCTCGACGAGATCGACCTCGAAACGACTGCGGTCAACGTCGTCTCTCGCTCTGGGACCACCGCCGAGACGCTGTCGAACTTCCTCGTGGTGCAGGAAGCGATGGAAGACGCCGGCGTCGACTGGGCCGAGCGCACCTGGGTCACTACCGGCGAGTCGGGCAACCTCCGGGATCTGGCGGACAAACACGATCTGCCCTCGCTCAAGGTCCCGGACGGCGTTCCGGGCCGGTTCTCGGTCCTCTCGACTGTGGGTCTCGCGTCGGCCGCGCTGCAGGGCCACGACATCGACGCTATCGTCGAGGGCGCACGTGCCGCCGAACACTCGCTGTCGGGCTCGCTGTACGACTCACCGGGCTACGCCTACGGTGCGATCGCCCACGCACTCGACATCCGCGGCGCGTCGATCAACGCGATGATGCCCTACTCCGAGTCGCTGGAAACCTTCGCCGAGTGGTACGCCCAGCTGTGGGCCGAGAGCCTCGGCAAGGACGGCCTCGGCCAGACGCCGGTCCGCGCGCTCGGTGCGACCGACCAGCACTCCCAGCTCCAGCTCTACCGGGCCGGACCCCACGACAAGATGGTCACGTTCGTCCAGGTCGCCGAGCGCGACGACGTCGCCATCCCCGAAACCGATCTTGAAGGTCTCTCGTATCTCGGCGGCTCGTCGCTGGGCGAACTCATCGACGCCGAGTTCGAGGCCACCGAGGCGAGTCTCGCCGCCGCGGACGTCCCGAACGTCCGCATCGAGATCGACCGCGTCGACGAGTACAACCTCGGCAACCTGCTGTACAACATGAAGGCCGCCACCGTGATGGCGGGCGAACTCTACGGGATCGACACCTACGTCCAGCCGGCCGTCGAGTGGGGCAAGAAGGCCGCCCGCGGCCTGCTGGGCGGTGGCGACTTTGAGGAGGCCGACGCCGTCGCTGACAAGACGATCTTCGAGATCGAGTAGAGTTTCCCACTCTGAAACCGTTCGGCCATCATTTTTATACTGGTTGTCCAAGCGTCGAGTAATGACGACACCTTCCCCTGCGATATCGACGCGCGACCTGACGAAACGCTACGGTGGAACGACTGCCGTCGACGGCCTCACCTTCGAGGTCCCGTCTGGCGTCATCTACGGCTTCCTCGGACCGAACGGGGCCGGCAAGACCACGACCATGCGGATGTTGGCCGGGCTGGTCGAACCCACGAACGGCGACGGCTTCGTCGCAGGAACCCACTGCACCGAGCGTCGCCGCCTCGTCGATCATATCGGCCTGCTTCCGGAGGAGCCGCCGCTGTACGGCGAACTCACCGCTCGCGAACAACTCCAGTTCGCCGCGGACCTCCGGGATATCCCCTGGGAGCAGGTCCAAGAGCGTGCGCTCGGCCTCGCCGAGTCGCTCGACTTGATCGATGACCTTGATCGTCGGGTCGACGGCTTCTCGAAGGGGATGAAACAGAAGACGGCCTTCGTCCAGGCCGTGCAGCACGATCCCGACGTGGTCTTTCTGGACGAGCCGACGTCGGGACTCGATCCGCGGGCTGCGCGCACGCTCCGGGAGTTGATCGTCGAGCTGGCTGCCGCGGACACGACGGTCTTTCTGTCGACGCACATCCTGCCCGTCGTCGAGGAGATCGCAGATCGGGTCGGCGTCCTCTACGACGGGAGTCTCGTCTCTGAGGGCTCGCCCGCGGAACTGACTGCCGCTGCCGGCGGCGATGGCGAGGCCAATCTTGAGGATGCGTTCCTCGAACTGACCGACGAACCCGCGGTCGCCTGGGGGTGAGACGGTGACGCACACGCTCTCGCGCTCGACGTTGCGGGACGCCTGGACGCTCACTCGGACGGAACTGCGGACGTACGTTCGTCACGTCACGGGGGAGACTCGTCAGCTGGTGGGCGTCGGGTTCATGGTTCTGGCGTTCGGAATCCTCTTTCCGCTGACGTTCATCGGAAGCGCGGTCGCCTTCGGCGAGGCGCTCGCGACCGGTCCGGTCCCGCTCGGAGCCGCCGGTGTCGCCTTCGTCGTCGTGCTCTCGGTCGCGAGCTACGTCGGTGCTGCCGGCGGGCTCAACCAGGAGCGCGTCGGGCAGATCGGGCCACTCGTCAGGACGTCGATCCCGCCGCTCGCCGTGTCACTCGGTCGCTTCGCGAACCGATCGTTGCAAGCACTCGCCATTTTTGTCCCGGCAACGCTGGTCATGTTGGGCGGGGTTGCGGTCGGTGCTGGCGGCCTGGGAGCTCCGCTGCTGGTCGCGGTTGCGGTAGTACCGCTGTTTGCGGTCGGGCTGGTCGGCGGCCGGATCGTCGGCGACATCCTGCGGTATGCGAACGAACGACTGCAGGTGTCGCTGTGGATCAAGGCCGTCCTGACGATCGGGCTGATGGTGGTGATCTTCGTCGGGACCCAACTCCTGTTGAACTCCCAGTACGAGGGTGGCGGCGCGTACGGGACGGTGATCTCCGGTTCGGTACTGCCCGGCCAGCCGCTGCAGGCGTTCGCGAGCGTCGTCTTCACGCCGCTTGGCGCGGACGTTCGGCCCCTTGGACTCGTCGTCGCCGGAACGACTCTCGTCGCGATCCCGATCGGGCTCGTGGTCGCGATGCGCCTGGAGACTCGGATGCTCGTCCGGGACCTGGGGAGCGACGCTGCTGGAGCGACACAGAGTCACGGCGTCCCACATCTCTTCGAAGTCGTCCCGTCTGCCCGCGTCGCCTGGCGATACCTCCTCCGGACGCGTCGTGATCCACGGATGCTGGCGCACCTCTCTCCGTTGCTGTTCGGGGCGATGGGGATGGCCGGTTCGGTCGTTCAGGATCCAGGTATCGCCCTGTCTCTCGGGCCTGCAGCGGCTGTGATCGCCGGCGCGGTGCTGGCCGGTGGGGCCTATGGGCTGAATCCGCTGGGCGACGACCGCGATCAGCTCCCGCTGTTGCTGACGAGTACGCCCTCAGTCGGGATCGTCCTTCGCGGCCGGATGATCGCGGGGATCGTTCTCGGGCTGGTCGTCGCCGTCGGGATCGGCGCGCCACTCGGGCTGGTCGAACACAGCCCTGCCTACGTCCTGGGTCAGTCGGTGCTGGCGGTCTTTCTCGCGACCGTGAGCACGGGCATCGCGGTCGGACTCGGTGCGGTCGTTCCGAAGTTCGAGCGACGAGAGTACATGAGTGTCGAGCGCGCCCACCCCTCCCAGTGGGCCATGATGGGGTTTTTCTTCGGTGGTCTCGTCGTCGGCGCGATCGGATTCGTCCTCCTCTGGGCGACGCTGTCCGGGGAGTCTATCCTCGTTGTCGCGCTCGGCTGGCTGACCTACGTCGCCGTCCTGGGACTGGCAGCCGGGGGTGGCTATCGCTACGCCGTCTCCCGGATGGACGCGTTCACGCTGGACGATGTCTGATCGATAGGGGAGCCTTCTTTGGCGCTTGCGGCAGTCGCCACATCTATGGCACTCGATCCGGCACGTCTGAAAGCGTATCTCGATCACTTCCTCCCGCGTGAGGTCATCGGCCCCGTCATCATCGTCTTCTCGCTAGAGGGGGTGATCGACGGGATTTTCGGTCTGTACGTCCCCGAGGAGTTCGCGACGCTGGGCTGGGGCCTCGTCTTCGCCTGCTCGCTCGTGCTCGTCGCCTACTGGGGCTCGGTCGACGAACCCGCCCTCGAAGAACTCCACGAACGCCTCGACGAGATCGAGGAGGAACAGCACGCTGAAAGCGACTGAACGCCCTATATATACCCGAATCCGAGGGGATTAGGCACATCTAATAATATAGTTAGATAGAAGCTATTTTATACTTTGTAGGGGCATAGATACGGGATAAGAGACATATGCGAGTTGCAGACTACCCCATCGATTCGACTGCGGGCACCGCGGATAGCAGCAGGGCAAGGGGGAATACGGCGTGAGTCTCGCACTGGGGCTGTTTTCGCCGCTTTCGATGTCCGTGCAGGAGGCGCTGGACATCCTCGTCTTCTCGGTGCGTGATGGATTCGTGCAGGTGAGCGCGTTCGTCGCAATCACCGTCCTCATCTTCAGCTATATCCAGTATCGAACTGGTGGGCGGATCGTCACCTATCTCGAAAACAACGAGCGATTACAGCCGCTGGCCGGCGCATTCCTGGGCCTCACGCCAGGTTGTGGTGGTGCGATCATCGCGATGCCACTGTACATCCGCGGCTCGATCAGTTTCGGGACGGTCGTCGCGACGTTGGCCGCGACGGCAGGTGATTCGGCGTTCGTCATCCTCGCACTCGCACCCGAGGCCGCGCTCTACGCCTACGGGCTGGCGTTTCTCTCGGCAGTGCTGTTCGGCTACGCGATCGATATCTGGGGGCTGGGTGTCGGCCGAGTCGACCGCGCGGTGAACAGGATCAGTCGACCGATGACTGACGGTGGCTTCACGACGACCAACGTCGCCAGCGGCGGGCCGTCGATCCCCGAGTACCAGCGTGGTGACGATGGCGCACACTGTGGCGACGATCACGCCGCCGCCGAGCGCGAGCCCCGTTCGGGACTGCTGGGCTACTACGACGCTTTCGTCGCACGGGTCACGCCGACAGCAGCACGGTTCAGTCACGCCGTTCACGTCCTCTGGTGGGCCGTCGCCGTCACCGGATTGGTCGCCGGCATCGTGTACCTCGCGCGTGGTGCACCCGAGGTCCCTCTGGAATTCCAGCCGACGTTCTTCGGGTTGTTCACCGTCGCTGGGCTCTCGGGAACGATCATGTCCCTGTATCTCCACTTCGTCGGTCGGCGGTTCATCGGCCACGGGGAGGCCGGCCGCATCCGTGACGACTTCGCTAGTACCTACGAAACCTTCCAGCACGCCGCCATGGAGACGAGCATGGTCACGGTCTGGGTCATCGGAGCCTATCTCGCCTACGAGTACGGGATCGTGATCTTCGATATCGAGATCGCCGCGGTCGCGGCCGCCGCAGGCGTACTCGCACCGGTCGGCGGTGCGCTCCTCGGGTTGATCCCTGGCTGTGCCCCGCAGATCGTCTTTGCGGGCATCTACGCAAACGGGGGCATCCCCTTCTCGGCGTTGACTGCCAATGCCATCAGTCAGGACGGCGACGCGCTGTTCCCGCTGCTGGCCATCGACATGAAGGCCGCGATCGTCGCGACGATCTATACGACTCTCCCAGCGATGGTCGTCGGCGTCGGTCTATACTACGTCTGGCCGTTCGCGAGCTTCGGCTTCGGCGTTATCTGACGCCGGAGTCTCAGATCTGCCGCCACGAAAACTCGAAATTCCGGGACAATTCCCGACAGCCGGCACGGGTGCGGGGGAAGACTTAAGCGATTCCCAAATCCCATGTTAGTCCATGACAGTCCCGTTACAGTCCCAGGAGGTGACACGGCCGACGTTCTGGCAGATCGGAGATGTCGGCAAGGCCGTCTTCTATTACCTGGCAGCCGTCGCGATCCTCGTCTTGCTGTACGGTGTCTACGAGCGCGTGGCCCGCTACACCCGCGGCAGCGAGGACCCGTTTCCCCGGCTCGATGACCTCCCCGGGCGCGTCCTCTCGGCGACCAGGTCGATCGGCTCGAATCGCCCGCTGTTCGACCGCGATATCGTCGGCGGGCTGATGCACGCGTTCATCATGTGGGGCTTTCTGACGCTGTTGATGGCGACAACAATCCTCGGGATCGACATGGACGGCTATCAGCTGCTGTTCGACGACTCCTTTTTCGTCGGTGACTTCTATCTCTCCTATTCGCTCGTCGTCGATTTCATGGGCCTCCTCTTCGTCGTCGGGCTCGGGATCGCCCTCTGGCGGCGCTACGCCCGGCGGATGGATCGCCTGCACGGGAAACACACCTCTCTGGAGGACGACCTCTTCCTCTGGACGCTCTTTCTCCTTGGCGTCGGCGGCTATCTCACCGAGGGCGTCCGGATTCTCGGACAGGGATTCCCCGACCATGAGAGCGTCAGTTTTGTCGGCTGGTTCGTCGCCGACCTCCTGAACGTGGCCGGGATGACGCCCGCGATGGCCCAGAGCTTCTATCCGGTGGCGTGGTGGTCTCACGCGATTCTCGCTCTGGTGTTCGTCGCGGCGATCCCCCACGCCAAGTCGTTCCACATGCTTTCGTCGTTCGCCAACACTGTCGCCCACGACGAGAAAGCGGGCCAGCGTCTCCCGCGAGTCCCTGAAGATCTCGATCCCGACGAGATCGGCGCAACCGACCTCGAATCCTTCTCGTGGAAACAACTGCTCGACCAGGACGCCTGCACCAAGTGCGGGCGCTGCTCGTCGGTCTGCCCCGCCAGGGCGTCGGGCCGCCCGCTCGACCCCCGGGACGTGATCCTCGACCTGAAATCCTATCGTGAGCAGGTGGACGCTGGCGGCGACACCGTCGAGATCATTGCGGACGGCGGTACCAGTGTTATTGACTCCTCGACGATGGAGTCCTGTATGGCCTGCATGGCATGCATGGACGCCTGCCCGGTCGATATCGAGCACCTGAGCCACTTCACGGATATGAACCGCCGCCTCACCGAGACGGGCCAGATGGACGAGCACGTCCAGGACGCGATGATGAACGTCTTCCAGCACGGGAATACGTTCGGCGACCCCGAGCGCAAGCGCCCGGACTGGACTGACGACCTCGACTTCGAGGTGCCCGACGCTCGCGATCAACCTGTGGAGTACCTCTGGTACGTCGGCGACTATCCCAGCTACGACGATCGGAATCAGGAGGTCGCGAAATCACTCGCGACGCTGTTTGAACGGGCAGATGTCGACTACGGAATCCTCTACGAGGCCGAACAGACCGACGGCAACGACGTCCGCCGCGTCGGCGAAGAAGGGCTCTACGAGATGCTCGTCGAGGACAACGCCGCCGCCATTCAGGATTGCGAGTTCGAACAGATCGTCACGACCGACCCCCACAGCTACAACACGTTCAAAAACGAGTACCCCGAGTTCGAGGCCTGCGAGTGGGACGAAGCCGATGTCTCTCACTACACGCAGATCCTCCAGCAGCTGGTCGAGCGCGGCGATCTCTCCCCGCGCGGCCTCGACGATGCCGTCACCTACCACGATCCCTGCCACCTCGGGCGGTACAACGGCGTTTTCGAGCCGCCCCGCCAGCTCGTCGAGGCGACCGGCGTCGATCTCTACGAGATGCCCCGCAATCGCGACGACAGTTTCTGTTGCGGTGGCGGTGGCGGCGGCCTCTGGATGGACGCCGACGAGGAGTCGAAACCGAGCGAGGAGCGACTCCGGGAGGCGCTGGAAGACACCGATAGCGACGCGGTCGACCGGTTCGTCGTGGCCTGTCCGATGTGTGTGACGATGTACGAGGACGGCCGCAAGACTGGCGGCTACGAGGACGACATCGAGATCGTCGATCTGACCGAACTGCTGGTCGAAGCGACCGAGTCCGCAGCCTGAGAGTAAATCGGGGAGTTATCGAGCGTGGCGAACAGTATCGATTCGCCGCCATCGATGTGACGCGTCAAGCGGCCGTCGATTGTGGCATGCATGGGACGCCTGTCGGAGCAGGGCCCAGCGGCGTCCACTGCCGAGGGGGCTCAGTTACTGAACCGAGGAGAATCTTGCAACACGGGCAATAACTTTATTGTCAGAGATGAAGAAACATCGATACAGTGACTCAATGTCCAAACTGTGGCTCAGTTCACGAGGGTCAGCCGGCAGTCTGTCAAAGCTGTGGAACATCGCTCACGAACATGTTCCAACAGGAGCAGGGGTCGCAAACACGGGGCGACAACTACACCCATGGGGGCCAGCAGCCGCCACAACAGCGATCACAGGAGCGTCAGCCACCGCAGGGACAGGTGCCAACCAATACTAGGCGCCAGCAAACGGCACCTTCCGAAAATGGGGTGGGCCGCCGTGACATACTGAAGTACGGAGTCGGTGCGGTCGGAGTCGCTGGCATCGGATGGTTCCTTTTTATTGGTGATGAATCATCCCCCTCCGACACGATGACACCCAGGGATGTCGCCCGAGGATATCTAAATGCGGCAACGAGTGGCACCACAGCGGAACCAGATGCTTCACCCTACGACTACATAGCGGAGGGCTATTCAGGAGACGTTGGAGTATATGTCTGGCAAGGTGTTAGATACATGAACATCGAAAGCATGTCCGTCTCTGATTTGAGAGAGACGACACCCGACAGGTTCCAAACGGAGAGATACTTCGACACGTCATGGGAGCTACGGCAAGTTTATGTCACATATAACGGGGGCGAGGATTACAATATTATCGTCGCAAGGACATCGAACGGGTGGAAGGTTGTGGATACGAATGCTGCAGCATGACCTGAGGATCATCCGACGAAACCGATGCTATCAAGATTGACTCTCGCCTTCTGCGAGTCAGGCCTTCTACTGGTCTATGGACGCGCCGTTGTTCTGGTATGCCATGTGTACGAACTCGAAAAAATCTATTGTCGTGCTACTCAACGGGATTGTCAAGATTGTAAGCCAGTCCGTCGTTGCGCCACCCCGATCCGGCCAGCGTGAGTCTCTGGTCTGTTTGCGCACACTCATTTTCGGATCAGATCGATAAATATTATACAAGAAGTCATTTGGGTGTTGGTAGAAATTTGAACGTATGAACGTGCGCCGACGGGAATGGCTCTGTATACTCGGGGTAACAGGACTCTCCGGGGTAGCTGGGTGTAGCGCTATCAGTCTAAGAGACAGTGACAAACACACCAATTCAGCGACCGAACGACATTGACACCCACTGACGACGACTCGTTTGACCAGTTCGGCTGGGCAGTCGATGTTTCGAACGACGGTGATCGGGACGATAGTTTCGGGGTGAGTGTCAGTCCGTCGAACACGGGGAGAGGGGCACCTGGCGCAGAGACGACACACGACGAAGCCGCTGGCTCGGTTTCTGTTTTCGAAAACGTGGGTGAGTAACGGCCCTATTTCACAATACGATCTCGTATCCGCGTCAGTACGTCTCGACTGAAACTCCCAGCGTCTGGAAGTCTTCGACGTTGGCGGTAAGGACGGCGTCGTCGAGAATATCGGCCATCGCGGCGATATACGCGTCGTTCGCGCCGACGCCAGCGTCGCCACCCGTCTGGTCGTCCGCCTCGGCCAGCAGACGACCGGCGACGCGTGCGACCTCCTCGTCGACCTCGATCCGCGGATACCCCAGCAGTCGATTCCGCAGTTCGGCCTCGGTCGTGTCACTCCGTGCTGTTGCCACCCCGTAGTAGGCCTCGGCGACGACCGGGGTCGGTAGCCACTGCATCTCGCCTCGGTCTACCAGTGCTGTTCCCTTCGCGAAAGCGCTCTGGTTGGCTGCCATCAAGTCGAACAGATACGACGAGTCGAGAATCATGCGTCGGTGTCGCTGCCGAAGGCCTCGCGAGCGGTGTCGAACCGAGGCCGACCGCGCCCCCGTAGCTCCTCGACCGCTTCCTTCGCGTCCGCGGCCTCCGCGTCAGTGAGCAGTCCAGCCACGTCCTCGGGATTCGGCCCCCTGGTCATCCGGCGGAGCGTCTCCTCCATCGTCTCGTCCTCACGCTTGTGGGCACTGAGCCACTCGTGGTACTCCTCTGAGACCCGGATCGTCTTGACCATGCCGTATATTCGGATATATTCGGGCAAGAGTGTTTCGACGGGAGCGCCAACGGTCAAAACCTCGGTTCGATCCAGTCCTCGCCAGCGCGCGAGCGTTACGGCTTTCCGCGACAGGACCCAGTTCCCGAGCATGAACCTCACCGATCGCCCGCGACGACTCCGGCAGGACGGCATCCGGGGCATGGTCAGCGAGACCGACCTCACAGCCCAGGACCTCATCGCACCGATGTTCGTCGACGCGACGACCGACGAGCGCGTGCCGATCGAGACGATGCCCGGCCACGAGCGCGTCCCGATCGAGCAGGCTGTCGATCGCGTCGAGGAGATCCGCGAGACCGGCGTCGAGGCCGTCATCGTCTTCGGTGTCCCTGAGTCGAAAGACGCCGAGGGATCACGAGCGTGGGCCGATGACGGCGTCGTCCAGGAGGCCGTCCGGCGGATCAGCGCCGAGACCGACGCCTACGTCATCACTGACGTCTGTCTCTGTGAGTACACCGAGCACGGCCACTGTGGCCCCCTGGAGCCGGACGCCCGCGAGGACCCGACCCTCACGGTGGACAACGACCGCACGCTCGACCTCCTGGGGGAGATCGCCGTCTCGCACGCGGATGCGGGTGCGGACATGGTCGCACCGTCGGGCATGATGGATGGGATGGTCGGCGCGATCAGAGAAGCGCTGGACGACGTGGGGCATACCGAGGTCCCGATCATGAGCTATGCCGCGAAATACGAGTCTGCGTTCTACGGCCCCTTCAGAGATGCCGCCGACGGTGCACCCGCCTTCGGGAATCGTCGTCACTACCAGATGGACCCCGCCAACAGCCGGGAGGCGATGCGTGAAGTCGAACTTGACGTCCAGCAAGGTGCGGACGTGCTGATGGTCAAGCCCGCGCTTCCCTACCTGGATATCGTGCGTGATCTCCGCGAGAACTTCGACCATCCCGTTGCGGCCTACAACGTCTCCGGGGAGTACGCGATGCTCCACGCCGCGAGCGAGAAGGGCTGGCTCGATCTGGAGGAGACCGCCTACGAGTCGCTGCTGTCGATCAAGCGCGCGGGTGCGGATCTGATTCTGACCTATTTCGCCGAGGATATCGCCGAACGGCTGTAGCGATCTCTCTGATCGGACGTACTCTTTTGCTGGGCCCGGTCCTACGTTCGTCCATGTCCGACATCGAGATGGTCGTCGCCGTCATCCGCCCGGAGAAACTCAGTGACGTCAAGGCAGCACTCACCGACGTCGGCGCACCCTCGCTGACAGTGACGAACGTCTCCGGCCGTGGCTCCCAGCCCGCAAAGAAAGGCCAGTGGCGCGGCGAGGAGTACGTCGTCGACCTCCACCAGAAGGTCAAAATCGAGATCGTCGTCGCGGACGTACCAGCGCAGGACGTGGTCGATGCAATCGCCGACGCCGCTCACACTGGCGAGAAAGGCGACGGCAAAATATTCGTCCTGCCGGTCGCTGCAGCCCACCAGATCAGGACCGGCGAGACCGGATCGGACGCCGTCTGAACGAACCCGGGGAACCAGTGACCCCGCCGCGCGCACCCCCGATATCGGCTCGAACGCTCGCGATCCCGTCCGACGAACGTCCAGAAACGATCCGTGTGTTCGGCTATTTTCTGGACGCACAACATCCTTATATCCATATTATTGTTTTGTAGTTTGTGCAAACGTCAGGAAATATCTCCCTGAGTTTTGTCTTTGTACGGGGAAGCATTATATACCCGGCGTCGCAGACAATCAACCGCGTAGAAGACAATGTACGTGAAGCAAAATTCAGAATTGGTGGACAAACACGGGCAAACATTGCGTAATAGCGGAGGGTGGTCAGAGTGATCGGTGAGCTGTTGTTGCAGAGCGAGAGCGCGATGGCGATTCAAAACAGTGTGAACTACGTCTGGGTCCTGGTGGTGTGTTTCCTGATCTTCTTCATGCAGCCTGGATTCGCGCTGCTGGAGAGTGGGCAGGTCCGGGCGAAGAACGTCGGCAACGTCCTGATGAAGAACATGACCGACTGGACGGTTGGCGTCCTGGTGTTCTTCCTCGTCGGGGCGGGCGTAACCGCGATTTCGGGCGCCCTGACGACCTCAGGAGCGGAACTCAGCATCGAGAGTGCCATGCCGTGGCTCGGCGAGGTCGGCTCGACGACGTTCATCGGCTGGCTGTTCGGTGCGGTCTTCGCCATGACGGCGGCGACGATCGTCTCCGGAGCCGTCGCCGAGCGGATGAACTTCAAGGCGTACGTGTTCTTCGCCGCGGTGATGACCGCAATCATCTACCCGGTCATGCCGGGCTTCGCCTGGGGCAATAACGGCCTGCTCACTGCGGGGGGCTACCTCGGTGACGCCATCGGCGTCGGCTACATCGACTTCGCCGGCGCGACGGTCGTGCACATGTGCGGTGGGATCGCCGGTCTGGTTGCTGCCTACATGGTCGGTCCGCGCAAGGGCCGCTACGACGAGAACGGCAACAGCCAGCCGATTCCCGGTCACTCGATGTTGCTGGCCGTTCTCGGGACGCTGATCCTGGCGTTCGGCTGGTACGGTTTCAACGTGGGCACGCAGGCGACGGTGCTCAGCGCGGGTGCCGACGGGGCCTTCACGTTCAACGGAACGGCTCTCGGACTGGTTGCGCTTAACACCACGCTCGGCATGGGTGCCGGCGGCGTGGCCGCGATGTTGGTCTCGACGTTCTGGCAGGGCAAGCCCGACCCCCTCTGGACCGCCAACGGCCTGCTGGCCGGTCTGGTCGGTGTCACGGGTGCAGTCTCGAGCGTCACCTGGTGGGGCGCGGTGTTGATCGGCCTCGTTGTCGGTGCGCTGGTGCTGCCGACGTTCCGCTGGACGGTCGACAGTCTCAAGATCGACGACGTCTGTGGCGTCTTTGCCGTCCACGGCGGCGCTGGTGCAATCGGGACGATCATGATCCCGCTCGTCGCCACCAGCGGCACCGGTGGCACCTTCGCCTACGAGTTCCTCGGCTTCGACCAGCTCGCGATGCAGATCGTGGGCGTACTCGTCATCGCGGCCTGGACGATCATCACGACGATGATCACGTTGAAGATCGCCGACGCGCTGTTCGGCCTGCGCGTCAGCGACGAGGAAGAGGACATCGGCCTCGACCAGGGCGAACACGGCGTCTCGGTCTACCCCGAGTTCACCGGCGACGGAGCGCCCGAGCCCAGCCCCACGGTGACCGCCGACGGTGGCGACGACGTTCGAACCGATGGCGGACGGCCAACCGACGCGACCGAAGACACGGAGTAACTCCACATGAGTGAATCTGACATCGAGATGATCGTCGCAGTGATCCGCCCCGACAAACTCGGGGACGTGAAACAGTCCCTCGCCGAGATCGGGGCTCCCTCGCTGACGGTGACCAACGTCTCCGGCCGCGGCTCTCAGCCCTCGAAAACGGGCCAGTGGCGCGGTGAGGAGTACGTCGTCGACCTCCACCAGAAAGTCAAAGTCGAGTGTGTCGTCGCCGAGATCCCAGCCGAAGACGTCGTCGAGGCCATCAAGGAGGGTGCACACACCGGCGAGAAGGGTGACGGCAAGATCTTCGTCCTCCCTGTCGAGTCGGCCACCCAGATCCGCACCGGCAAGGAAGGCGTCGAGGCAGTGTAGGCCATGACCATCGACGAGACCGACCGGCAGGTGCTCGACGCGCTGCTGTCGGACGGCCGGGCGACCGATCGCGACATCGCCGAAGCGACCGGCATCGTCGCCAACCGCGTAGCTGATCGCCGGACTGCCCTCGAAGACGCGGGGGTCATCACGGGCTACACGGCCCGGGTCGACTACGAGCAACTGGGCTACGACGTGACGGCGGTGTTCCAGTTGGCCATCGACGGCGACGGGCTCAGGGCGGTCGTCGACCGACTCGGTGACCTCACCGACCTCCGGTCGGTCTACGAGGTGACCGGCGACCACGACGTGATCGCTGTCGGGATCTTCCCCGACACGGACGCGATGAACAGCCGAATCAAAGACCTCCTGACCGACCCCGCGATCCGATCGGTCGCGACCAGCGTCGTCCTGAACACAGTCAAGACCGACAGTCCCCTCCAGCTGGCTGACTAAACGTTTCGCAATTTTTCGACGTGAGCTGACCGAACGACCACCAGTAGCGGCGTCTGTGTGTCGTCGCCGACGTACCCAGCGAAGCGGTTGTCGAGGCTATCGTCAACGCTGTCGACACCGGTGAGAAGGGACATAGCCAGATATTCGTCCTTCCTGTGGAGTCCGCTCGCCAGATCCGCACTGGTGAGGCTGGTGACGGCGCGGTGTGATCCCACTGACGAGATGGCGGCCCGGATGGCGTAATATTTGCTACCCTCCTGATTTCAGACCGTGCGCGCACCCCCGGAATCGGCCCATTTCTGTAATTTTTCTCCCGAAAAGGGTTGACGAACGTCCAGAACTGCGCTATAGACATCGTATGAATATTGACGTCCGATAACCTTATACACATTATATTGTCCCATACATTGGACGCTTGTCTACAAACTACTCGGTATATCATCGATCATAAAGCAAATCCTTATGTAGGGGTGTTTCCATGAGTCTCAACCGTGAACGGAGTTACAAACGTGGTCGAATCAAGCGAGAAGTTGGACAAAGAACCATCAGAGATCGAGGTCAAGTGAAAATATGATCGAAGCAATTCCATTACAGTCGTCGGGAGAACTGGTAAAGGGGATCAACAACACGTGGATACTGACCGTATCCTTCCTGATTTTCTTCATGCACGCAGGCTTCGCGATGCTGGAGGCGGGGCAGGTACGCGCGAAGAACGTCGCCAACCAGCTGACGAAGAATCTGTTGACCTGGAGTGTGGGGGTAACGGTGTTCTTCCTGGTCGGGGTCGGGATCGCCAACGCCGCGGCCGGGCTCGGTTTCGAGACGCCGTTCATGGCCGAGGCCGACACTGGTAGTGCGTTCGTGTACGTCAACTGGCTATACGGTGCAGTCTTCGCGATGACCGCGGCGACGATCGTCTCCGGGGCCGTCGCAGGTCGTGCACGACTTCGTGCCTACGTCACGTACACGATCCTGCTGGCTGCGGTGATCTACCCGGTTGTCATCGCGATGACCTGGACCGCACAGAGTGCTGAGAACGCGACGGGGCTCGTCGAGCAACTCGTCGGGACGCCGTTCGCCGACTTCGCCGGTGGAATGATCGTCCACGGGATGGGCGGTATCGCCGGCCTGACTGCGGCGTGGATTCTAGGTCCACGCATGGGCCGATACAACGATGACGGTAGCGCGAACGTCATCCCCGGTCACTCGATGACCTTTGCCGTGCTCGGGACGCTCATGCTGGCTTTCGGCTGGTACGGATTCAACGTCGGGACGGCGTCGATCTTCTCCGATGGTGCCTTTAACGGTGCTGTCCTCGGCCGCGTCGCTATGACGACGACTCTCGCGATGGCGATGGGCGCGGTCGGCGCTGCTACAGTCGCCTGGGCCAAGACCGGAAAAGTCGACACGCTGTACGTCGCAAACGGTCTGCTGGCCGGGCTCGTCGGTATCACCGCGATCCCGAACACCACGACGTGGTGGGGTGCACTGCTCGTCGGTATCCTCGCTGGTGCCCAGCTCCCGCTGGTCTTCAGCTTCGTCGAGAACTACCTCAAGATCGACGACGTGTGTGCAGTCTTCCCCGTCCACGGTAGCGCTGGCGTCCTCGGGACGTTGCTGTACCCGTTTGTCGCCGTCGCCGGCTGGGATGGCTTCTCGCCGAACGTCTCGTTCATGGCCGAACACTTCGCCGCGCAGCTCGTCGGCGTCGCCATCATCACTGCCTGGACCGTGACGGCGACGGCCCTGATCTGGTACGTCCTCAAGCTGGCCGGTCAGGCTCGCGTCACGCCCGAACACGAGCGAGAGGGCCTCGACCTCTCCGAGCACGGCGTCGACACTTACCCCGAGTTCGGTGACGAGGATGGCGTCGTCGCAGACGGCGGCTCCGTCAAGACCGACGGCGGGTTCGTGACTGACGGGAGTGCAGTGCGAACGGACGGCAGCGTTGCGAACAACGACGGTGATTCCAAATGAGTGATTCGGACATCAAGATGATCGTTGCAATGATCCGCCCCGACAAGCTCGGGGACGTGAAACAGTCGCTGGCCGAAGCCGGCGCACCCTCGCTGACAGTGACGAACGTCTCTGGCCGGGGCAGCCAGCCCGCAAAGAAGGGCCAGTGGCGCGGTGAGGAGTACGTCGTCGACCTCCACCAGAAAGTGAAAATCGAGTGCGTCGTCGCGGACATCCCGGCCGAGGACGTCGTGACAGCGATCAAAGAGGGCGCACACACCGGCGAGAAGGGCGACGGCAAGGTGTTCGTCCTCCCGGTCGAGAGCGCCACCCAGATCCGAACTGGCAAGGAAGGTCCAGAGGCCGTCTGATCGCAACGTCGGTTCCGATCGTATCTCGGTCCCCGAAATTCTACCCCGAGGATTATTCGACAATGACACCCATCGATATCGAAGACGAACCGCCACTGGAACTGGACGACGCCGACCGCGCGGTGTTGAACGCCCGGATCCGCGACGCGCGGGCGAGCGTCCGCGACATCGCGACCGAGACGGGGATCGTCGCCAACCGCGTCGACGACCGACTCACACGTCTCGAACGTGCGGGCGTCATCCGCGGCTACACCGCTCGTGTCGACTACGACACGCTGGGCTACGACGTGACGGCCATCCTCCGGCTGTCGACCACCGACGACGCCGTTCTCGAACGGCTCCGCGGGGATCCCCGGTTCATCGCCGTGTACGCTGTCACCGGCCGGGACGACGTCGTCGCTGTCGGGAAATTCGCCGACACAGACCAGCTGAACAGTGCCGCAACGGAACTGCTGACCGCTGACGATGTCCGGGCCGTCGACGCCAGCGTCGCGCTGGATGCCATCCGCGAGTTCGAACCGTTCGAACTCGATGCCGAGTGATCGCCGGCATTTTTGTCACTTCTCTCGGTCGTGTCCGCGACCGAAGCCGTCACAGTTTAGCCGCCACTGTCCCTGCCGTCGCATATATGGTCGAGGTACTGCTCGTCGTCGGGCTCGCAGTCGCGGTGTTCGTCGGGTTCAACATCGGCGGCTCCTCGACTGGGGTCGCCTTCGGGCCTGCCGTCGGGAGCAAATCGATCTCGAAGATCAGTGCGGCAGCACTGATGACTGGATTCGCGCTGCTCGGCGGGGCGACCGTCGGGACGGAAGTCGTCGAGACGATGGGCGGTGAGATCGTTCCCAGCGACCAGTTCACCCTGGCCGCGAGCGTGACGGTGCTGTTTTTCGTCGGCGCAGCGCTGCTCATCTCGAACCTCTTTGGCGTCCCGGCGTCGACATCGATGACGGCCGTCGGTGCTATTGCTGGCCTGGGGGCCGCGAGCGGGACGATCCGCTGGAGCGTGATGGGGCAGATCGTCTCCTGGTGGCTCGTCGCACCGATCATCGCGTTCTGGGTCTGTGCGATGATCGGGCGCTACCTCTATCCGCATCTCGAAGCCAGATTCACCTTCGAGAGCCCGGGCGACGAACGGACAAGAAAAGAGCTCGTCGGCCAGGTGCTCGTCGTCGCGATCGGCTGTTACATGGCTTTCTCCGCGGGTGCGTCGAACGTCGCTAACGCCGTCGCACCGCTGGTCGGGGCCGGGGCCGTCGGGCTCTATCCCGGCGTCGCCCTCGCCGGCGGGGCCATCGGGCTCGGCGCGTTCACGATCGCCAGACGGACACTCGACACCGTCGGAACTGGCCTGACCGACCTGCCGATCATGGCCGCGCTGATCGTCGAGGTCATCAGTGCGACGATCATCTCGTTGCTGTCGTGGGGTGGTATCCCTGCCAGTCTCGCGGTCAGTGCGACGATGTGCATCGTGGGTCTCGGCTGGGGTCGCGCGACGCGGACGACGACCATCTCCCAGGCCGCGAGCGCCGCCGTCACTGGCGAGGCGACCCCGGAGCCGGACGGTGACCGTGAGGCCCTCTCTGTGGACGCACTCGTCCACTCCGAGCAGCCGGGCGATGTGCCCGGGATCGGCGAGGAAGACCGTGCCGAACTGACGGCCGGTGACCTGTTCGATCCGGCCGCGACCGGTCGCGTCGTCACTCTCTGGGTTCTGACACCGACGTTTTCGGCGCTCGCGTCGTTTCTCGTCTTCGAGTTTGTCCCGATCGTGTGACTATTCGGTACGGAACGTACACAATCGACGATTGGCGATCACGAGGAACAGCAAAGTCTAACCGTGAGGGCTCAGTACAATTCGGGTGATGCCCACGGTAGAGTACCTTAATTACGAAGTAGTGGACGACAACGGCTGGGAAGTGCAGGATGACGACCTCTTCGAGAAGGCCGACGGCGAGGACCTCAGTGAAGAGGACCGCGGCGAAATCGATGTCGCCGAGGGCGAGTACATCCTCGAGGCCGCCGAGGCCCAGGGATACGACTGGCCGTTCTCGTGTCGTGCCGGTGCCTGTGCGAACTGTGCCGCCATCGTCACTGAAGGCGAAGTCGAGATGGACATGCAGCAAATCCTCTCGGACGAGGAAGTCGAAGACAAGGGCGTGCGCCTGACCTGTGTCGGGACGCCGGCCTCCGACGATGTCAAGATCGTCTACAACGCAAAGCACCTCGACTACCTGCAGAACCGCGTCATCTAAATAACGGCGTACAACGTGCGTTAAACAAATGCACCATCTCCCGGGGTTGCGCCACCACCGATCCTCGGGAATTAACCACCATTAGGCCTTCTAACGGCTATTATAGAGCTGTACTTTAACTGCAGGAGAACCAAGTGCCACTTTCAGCCGTGTCACCCCTAGTGGATTTTCAGTCGTAATCTCTGCATCCCCCGGCCGTTCCGATCCGAAAGCGTCACCCGGCATCGGCTGGTACCTAACCGCCGTTGACCATCTCCAGTTCGATGGCGGTCCCGCCGTCGGACATATTCGCCTCAAACTAGATTCCTTCCTCGCGGGCCGTCTCAGCCCAATAAGGTTCTTCGACGGTCGTCTCGCCGATGGCCTCAACGGTCATCGTGACAGCCTACTGGCGGGGACCATTCGAGGTTTCGGTCGTGAAGTCGTACGATATTTCTCGGACATAGCCAGCCTGACTGACAGCGATAGTCGCGTCGAACTCAGCGACGCTGTCGCCGAACTGGAGACGGAGCAATTGCTGCTCGTCAGCGATCTCTGTTGCTTCGTCGTTCCAGTTGAGACTTCGTAGATTGGATTGGCGTTCCAAAATTCATGAGGAGTGCCGGAAGGATAGATAGATAGGGATATTAGACCGGTAGGAACGCTCAGTAACGCTTCAAGCCTCGACTTGCGAGTTCATCCCTTCACTAACGGGCAGAGAGTATCAACACCTGCCAGAAGCAGCGTGCAAGAGATAGAGGTTCTATTCAGCACCAAGTTCGACACCAGTGATCTCAAACCGAGCCCCACCAGTAGTACCCTCCGTAATTGTAATCTCCCACCCGTGCGCTTCCACGGAATAGGGAACGAGTTGCCGCCGGTATTATTTCTCGTCGTCGAGTTTGACTTCCGCCGCGTCAAGTGTACCAGCGGTAGTTAACCAACAACGCATCAGAAAGTGCCGGATATGTTGGTTAATCAACTAGGGGAGGTAAACCGAAGCAGTGCTGGCTATCCGCCGGTGGCCGATTCGTGGAACGACCGTCCCGATCGGAACTCGGTCAGTTCATCAATCCGCTCTTCGAGTTCTTCGATTTCCTCACGCAGTTCCTCGGCCTCCTCGCCTTCTGTCTCGGCTAACCTGTCTTTGAGTCCCTGTAGGCGTGTCTCCTTCTCATCCTCGTCAACGTCCGCTTTCCGAATATACTGCGATTCGTCTATCTCGTACACGTCCGTCTCGGACAGTTCAGTCACATCAAGGGCGTCGTCTACCTTGCTTGAGTCCACAGTGGTCAGCCGTTCGCGTTCGATACCGGCGGCTTCGAAGGCGTTCAGCACTATCTCGTCGTCTTTTAACGACCGATTCTGACGACTCGTCCGTTGCACCGACCCGAACTGGCCGGACACTGGTTGGTCATGGTGTAAACGGTCAAGAAGAACACTCCGCACGTCTTGACGAAGGTCGTTGGCGTTCCGCTGTACGTCCGAAAGCAACGTGTAGAGATTGACCAGTGCGGGTGTCTCTACGTCTTTGAGATGGGTTACGTCATGGCGTTCGAGAGCGTCGATAAGCAACAGCGCGTCACTGTAGACCGCCACATCCGGCTCTTTACGTTCTTTGTCGGTGTCATCAGCGTCCTCTTGAGCCTCTACTAATGGCGAGCCCGTCGGGGTTTCACTCTCGGTCAGCGTCCCTTCACGGTCATCAACCTCGAAACGCGGGTGAAGTGACAGTACCGTTGCGTACGGTTCCGCGTCCGGTGGGAGCCGGTCTAACTCGAACTCTCCACGGGCATCTTGGACACGACGATATAGCGTCTCAAATTGGTCGCGCTGGAGGGGAATCGTCTCGTCGTCGTCTCTGTACTGTATGAGAACACGGTGTTCCTGAACGTCGGTGACTCGGAAGGCTTTCCGCGAGAGTGGGTTAACGAGGGTCGCGTCGGCTGGAAGTTGCTCAACGTTGTCGAGAAGGTTGTTCCACGTCGAGATGAAGGTCATGGAGAAGGATACGGACAGGAGGGGTAAAGATTTCAGGTGACAGAGGTCGTCGTAGAAGAACCAGTGGAGGGTATAAATGTGCGTACTCGGAACTCTATGCCATGGGTCGAGGAATTCTCACGGCAACAGATATAGAATGGCTTCGCGGGGAGAAAGAATACGCTAGTGAAAAAGCTGAACTCAACAAGCGGCAGGATATCAGGGATCGAGTATTTCAGGCGTTAATCGACTTTGAGCTGCTGGCTAGCGAGTTACCGGATGCAGATCGCCAGAAAATTTTCCAGCGACTGTCAGACGAATCCGATTCTCATGGAGCGGGCGAGTCAGCAGCTGTTATTGAGTTCTTGTACAAGGGGCTAAACGATCTAACAATAGATCCGAACTATGTTGCTGCCGGCCCCAAAGAGACCTCAGTAGAGCGATTCCTTGCCTTTCGGAATGCATTAACCACTGGTATTGCAAGAGGAAAGTCTGAATACACAAATCCACAGGAAGAACCTCCTGATGTAGTCACTGTGGCTTCGAACGCCTATCTGTTTGAATTTCCCGACGACGATGACGTCCGGTCAGAGCTAGAGACCGATCAATGGAGAGAGGTTAACAAGCATTCACACGGTGATATTGGAGATCAAGATGATATTGCCTTCTTTTTGCAGGCAATGATTCAACGTCAAATCCACGAGCGTATTTCTGCACGTCACAAGGCGGCTAATAAAAAACTAAAAGACTACAACGACTTTGAGGGCGGCGAAGCTGATAGGAGTTGACCCGTTCGGTTGCAAGTAGAAGGAAGCTAGCCTATCACGTCGTTCTATAGTGGTCTTTTTGGGGACTATATACCTCCCCTTGTTGAGCTAATTTCTCCAAGGTCTTGTTTACTTTTTCAACAGAGATATCCAGTTCTGCAGCGATTTCTTCGACAGTCGAACCGTTGACAGCGTGACTGTCATTTATTTCTTCAATAATATGTTTGATGGATTTCATTCGTTCATGTTGACTCATCGAAGTCCCAGTCTCTATAAGATCGGCATCAAATTCCCCTGTCTCCGGGTCGATACCAACGTCTTCCAGTGACTGCTGGATTAATCTCACTGCCCGTTCCACGTCCTCAACCTTGATCGTCTCAGATAATCGAGCGCGTGCCGACGAGGCAGCCAGACGGAGGATTCCTTCTTGTTTCCGTGCTGTTACCGGCACAGTATTCGGATTTTCGTTGTCGTCACCTTGCTGACGGAAGTTGGTATAGGCTTCGACTGTTTTCTGCTCCACACGTTCGTCTTCAACCGTTGGGACAAGCTCTCGTGCACGCGAGATGTACTCACGAATGATGCGTGAAGGAATGGTTCTCTCTGCTTGGTCACGGTTGGTTCCTCCAGTTGCTTCCTTCTCTAACGCTCCGAAGTAACTATTCGTAATGGCCTCACCGACCGCAGCGTCGTGTTCAGCGTCAACAGTGTCTTTCAGTAAGAAGATGAGATCGAACCGAGACAACAGCGCCTCGTTGAAACCGATCTGGTCAGGAATCGGCTCGTATTCATCGAACCGTCCGAATTTAGGGTTACCCGCGGCTATAATCGCGGTATAGGCGGGCAATGACACTTCCTGATCAGCCAACGATGCATCCACTCGCTGCCGTTCCATCGGGCTATGCAGTGCCTCGACAGCGTCATCACTGATCTTATCGATTTCGTCAATGCCACAGAGCCCGTCGTTCGCACGAACCAATGTCCCTGCCTTGATCGACCACTGTGACCCTCCGAAGTCATCTTTGACCGCTGAGGCGGTTAATCCGGCAGCCGTGGCGCGTTCACCGACTAATTGTGACCGTGGGGCCAGATGATGCGCTTCGTCAATTGTCTCCGACTTCGCTGTCCCAGGATCACCGAGGAGCAACATATGCCAATCACCACGAATGCGTGCCCCATCCTCGTGATCCGATCGCGGCCCACCAACTAACTGAAGCACGAGCGCCTCTTTGATAAGTTCGAACTTGTCGGTTTCCTCAATCCCAGGTAACAGTGACGCAGTCAGGTCTTCAATTGGCGTCTCTGACTCCGTAAGCACTTCCAGTTCCTCATCACGCACGTCTTTGTCACCGGTCCCATCACGCAGCTCAATGTCTTCTGCATCCAACAGATAGGGATATTCCGTTGAACTAGGGTCGGATCCATCAAGCGTGAGAACGCCAGTGACTGCTGCACGCGACCCGACATCGCCCGTATACTCGCCAGCTAACTCGCCGTTCACTATCGCAGTAATCTGGCTTTCGCCATCAGTAGCATCCTCAGGAGGAGTCTTGATCCGAACCAATTGCCGGTCGCGGAATTCCGAGGTCTCATAATCCAACCTGAATGGCCCTTGACGTTCACAACCCTGGCATTCGTGAGGCTCTGTCTGCCGGTCATTGTGTTTCGGCTGTGAGATCTGTGTTACAGTACCGCACCGTTGGCAGACAAACGAACCGTTGAGCAACACTGGCTTGACAGCGCTTATCTGTGCAAGTTGGCCGACCACAGTCATTGCCGTCCCGGTATCTTCCGGCCGATAACATCCTACTTCACGCTGGTTTGCGACGTTCGTGAACCGTATCGTAACCTCGCTGGATAACTCATTCTCATCGATCGGATCGGTTGCGTCTAACCTGTAGAGAGCGTCAACGACGTGATCCCGGATCCGGTTCGGCAACTGCACGATGTCATCCGCAAGATCTTGATTGAAGCGTGCGACATGGCCGCAGTCGATAACCAGCGACCTGTATCCGTCCGCCCACTCTTCAATGAGAGTCTGAACCTCGTCCTGACACGTCTCCTCAAGGAAGTCTGCAATCTGCACAGACACCGTCCGATCTATCTGGTTATCGGGCATCGATACCACCACCGGCGCGCTTCTGCGAGCTCTTCAACTCCTGCTTTCGACTGCTGACTCCAGTTTCGGTCGATTCCTGTGTGCCTCTACCGCCACGCATCAGGCGCTCTGGAGCAACACTAATATCATCATGGGCGGACGCCCGCTCCCGAAGATCTGCGACAATATCGTCACGCTTCGTCTCAGATGGCCCGGAATCATGCTTCACGCGAATTGCATCCTCAATATCATTCTTGTAGGCCTGAATCGTTTTATTAGGATTTTCCTCCATATCGGTCAGTATAGCGTCGAATATCTCAGTGAGGTCCCGGCGCTTCTCCTCAATCCGCTGCAATCGCTCCGTCACCTCACGGTGCTGCTGCCGAACATCTTGTAACTCTGCGACGAGCGCCTGAATCTCATCACGGAGCTGAGACTCACTCTCAGCCAAGGTTTCGCTGCGACGTCGAAGATAGGCCTCGCTCCCTTCGTCAACTCCGAGCGTATTTTCGACGATTTCAATGACTAACTCATTCTGAGCGAGACCGCGCTGAGCTGCGACTTCTTCAATCCGCTCGCAAACGTCCTCGGTCAGTCGCAAATTCTTTCGGCCAGGATCAGTCATGCTTTCCTCGGACCGTTGGCATCGAGTCATGCTGTACGCCCCCAACCTCAGTAACCTGCTGGCACATGGTGCCAGAGCTGGCACCTGGGGCCACGATCGCGGGGGTCTGATTCAACAACGGACGACACGACGGCGCGTCCTGTCGGGACTGGACGTGATCGCCCTGTGTGGGGCTCGCAGCCCCGATCGATTCTATATGTTGGAACGCTCGTTGCATTGCACTCTGACCAACGGGCCCGGTCTCAGTCGGGATTATTACGCAGTTCTCGATGAGGTTCTTTAATACAGCCTGCTACGAGCGAGCCAGCCGCCACACACTTCATCGAAAACCGATGAACCGGCGGAGATCATCCGGGTTGATCACCGATCCGATTCCACAAGGTCAACTGCTGCGAGCAGATTGTCTATGAGTGCATCTATCGGTTCGTCGGCGAGAACATGTAGACGCGAGCGTTTCCAGCATGAGTAGTCCAAACCATATGATCGTCTTGACATCCTCCTCCGCCTTCAGGCGGAGGAATCCCAAACGTTGGGATATTAGGGTTTGCAGTTTCCCTGTTCTCTCGGTGTGAACCGTCCGCTCTCGCGGTCGAACAGGAAGACTCCGGGCTGTGCCAACCAGCCGTTACTCATATCCCCTGTTGGGGGAGTTTGAGTTATCTTTCGGCGGATGTTCACCGCTCCATTCACGTCTGCGTTCATCGTCGTTTCGCACGACTCACAGACGTACAACCCACGTTCCACACGGTTGTTATCCCGAATCTGCCCGCAACACGAACACGTCTTTGACGTGTTCTCCTCGTCTACACGGTCAACGAGGATGCCGTGTTCTTCGGCCTTGTATTCGAGCAGATTCGTGAATCGGTCGAACTCCCAACCGTGGAGTTTCTTGTTCCCCGACTGGCCCCAGTTCTGCGAGTCGCCGTTCTCGTCTTCGCGGATGTCGCTGAGGTCGCCAACCGCTATCTTCTCCACTCCTTCCTCGACACACCGTTGCACGATGTGTTTCGAGAGTGTGTGGAGGAAGTGGTCTTTGCGCCGGGAGAGTTTCTGCCGAGCCTTTCGCACACGCTTTGACGGGCCGTTCTCGCCTTCGGTCTGGTATTCCTCGCGGGTGAAGTAGTGCTTGTCCTCTTTCAGCACGTTCCCCGGATACAGTTCGCTCGCGCCATCTTCGTAGTCGATGGCGAGGTAGTTGCTGATGCCGAGGTCGATGCCCGCCGTCTTGTCGCCGGGTGCGTCCTCGACTGGGATTTCTTTCTTACAGACGATGTGGAGTTCCCATCCGTCGCCGTTCCAGACAGCACGCACCTGCTGGATATTCTCGACTTCTACGTCGGGCCGAGTTTCGTACTCGGCGAGGATGAAGTCCGACCGTCCGTCTTTCAGATTCCAGCCTTTCGAGAGACGGAGTTGGCCGTGCTTGGCGTCGTGTTTGATGCCTTTTTGTTTCCACGTCACGGTGGAGCGTGGGTGTCGGTCGCCACGTTTCCGGTAGCCCGGTGGGTTGTTGCCGTCGTCGGAGTTGTACCAGCCGGTGAACGCCTCAGCAAGTTCTTCGAGAACTCGCTGACTTGACTGAGAATGCAGGTCACTGTAGCGTTCGTGGTCTTTCAACTCCGATTTCAGTTCGGATTCGTCGGGTATCTCACCGTCTTCTTCCCACCGGCCTTGGATGTAGTAGCGTCCGACGTTCCACAGTTTGGATGCAGAGAATCCGCACTGGTCGAGGTCGTCACGAATCTGACTGTGGTTCGTGATTTCGGCGACGTAAGTGCGGGTTGTCTCCAGCATTGTACTGTATTCATAACAAGTCATATAACATAGATTATTAAAGAGTGTGTTTGACGTGGAATATCCGGCCCTGTCGGTGTTGGTGGAATGTGTCACTAAGTGACGGCGCGTATCCACGGCCTGAAGGCCGTGGTATTGCGCCTGTTCGGCGTATAATTTCTGAGCCAGCCAGGTTGTCGTTAACGAGTAGTTCTGTCTTCGTTCAACTTCGATAAGATACTGGCACGAGGTGCCAGAACTGGCACCTGGTGCCAGGCGCGCGGGAGAGTGATTTCGAGAACGACCGTTATGACCACAGCGAGGAAGGGTGATCGATGTCCGCGTTCCGTCTCTTTTCGGTTGCTTGTCCGGGTATTCGGATACTCATATTTCGGATGTGTCGTCTCATAGATGAAGACACCGACGCCGCCGATGAGATGGAGGCGGGAACTCCCTTACCGGGCCCACAAGAATACCCGGTGCTGAAAGATCAGTATGGTGTCGAATAAATGACCGTCTTCAGTGGCGAAGAGGTGATCAAGACGTTTCTTGCTGAGTTTGACGAGTGCCTCTCAGTCGGCGACGAGGAAGAGGTGTCTGCTGGGATCGATCGTCTCGTCGAAAACCAAATTTTGACCGAGAGCGGGATACGGTTCTCCCTTCGTCCAACTAGCCAGGGCCTTTCGGCTTTTTCAATGGCGGCACCGGGAGGGGATGGCAAGTGTTCGGCAGTACGTCTCTGAATACGTATTCATGTACATCCACACGTACGTTCACAAGTACGTGAGTACTTATTTACTACCGCGCGACTACGCGTGGATGACTGCACAGAACCACGACACGGAAGCAGATGTCATCGTGGCTGCCGCGACTATCCACTTCAACGATGATCTCGATGAAGCTACCACCAAAGAAGAGTTGGACTCGCTCGCCACAGCGGCGAACAAGAACGAAACCGACATAACAGCGAAGAGGAATCGATCTCATACAGCCAGGTCCACCTCAACGAATCCCGGCTTTTCGAACTTCACGAGCGGTGCCTCGCTTGGAGCACTTCCGACAATCTCCGCGATATCGTAGCAGACATCCCGTAACACGCTGTGTCGATTCAGCGCTGTCAGCCCGGATCAGATTCACTCCTCAATTTCAAGTATGTCAGCGACTGGAATCGACTCGACAGTCACGTTCACTGATGGTGTTGAGTCGATTTCTATGAGTCCGAGTTCTTCTCCTCGTTCAATCACCGTCAAAATGGCATCCGTTACTGTCTGCTCATCAATTCCATCCACTGTTGCGATCACACCATTAGCGAATAACACAGCGGTGGTCATTGGCTGGTCAACGTGGTAAATCAAACCGGGGAACCGTTCTGGTTCGTACTCGATATTCTCTAATCCGAGACCGATTGCGAGGGCATTAAGATTTAAATCGGACTCGAATTCGACGTATCCCGCTGTTTCACCAGCGGTCAGTTCGACACCAACATCAGTGAGCGCGTCTCGTAACGTGCCCGGGGAAAGTCCCTCAGTAGTCATATGACTGTCACACCGGGCACCAGTATTGTAAATCTACTGTGTAATCGTGATTAGTCTAAGCTCTGAACGCCCGTCGAGTCTCCCTCCCCGAAATCAGCCGATTCGGACCGTGCCGGTTCACGTTGCCGTTCATCGTACGCTTCGCGCCATTCTTCGATGACTGGCCGGCTTCCAGCACCGTGCGGTGTGTGCCGCTGCCGAACCTGGATCAGTGCCGGCGTGTTCATTGCATCACCAGACACGACCGCTTGCCCTGGGGTTAACCCGGGCAACTCTCGAAGCACATCTTCGCCAGCGGCCTCAACAGAGTTTTTGATCGCGTCCTGATCATTCGGGTTCTTGATCTGCATCGAGATCTGCGTGCCGCACTGCGACAGCACGTCTTGATCGATTTTCGACGGGCGTTGACTGATAATTCCGAGTCCGAAGCCGAACTTCCGGCCTTCGGACGTAATCGTTCGCATGATCCCTAACGATGGGGCTTCACCGGAGGCTGGCGCAAACCGGTGTCCTTCTTCGAACAAGGCGAAAATCGGATGCTCAATATCAGAGTCCCGGTCTCGCACGTCATCGAGTCGCTCTCGATACATCCGCCGCAGAAGAACAGTCGTAATAAGTTGCTGATCCCGCCGATCCAACGTGTCCATCTGAAGGACGGTACACTGCCCTGGATCCACGATTTCATCCAGCGGCACGTTCTCTTCAGGATGGAAGAGATCATTTCGCTCGATTGATCGGCGGAGCCGCCACTCTAATGCGCCGACGCTTGCGTCATCATCGCCGTAGATCCGCTCCATTTCACCGATCAGTTCATCAATCCCCCATGTTCGACTTTCCTGGCGTTGCATGGCTCGCCATGCCGTCGAAAGCCGCTCTTGCATCCGGTTGCTTGGATTATCCAAGATTGCCATGACATCGCCGATTTCCAGTTCAGAAATGCGAACGCGAAGTCGCTCCGGATCGTAGTACTCAATCTCTGGCTCATACCCATCTTCTCCCTGAAAGCCCTCTTCACCTTGCATTTCCGCCAACGTATCGTATTCACCGTGCGGGTCAAAAACGAGTAATGATGCGCGCGAGCTCGGGCGCATCATCTCCTCAATCAAGACCGACGCAGTGTAGGATTTTCCGCTCCCGGTTGAGGCGAGAATCGCTAGGTGTGTCGAAGCGAATTCTTCGATCGGAATGTGTAGATTCGTCGCCTCTTCTGGTCGATTCAACAGCCAGCCGACGTGCGCGACGCCGTCAAGTGTTGTGACATCCGTTCTGTCAGTTTCACAGCCGAGGTTCGGCAACACGGTTTCGAGTTGGCGGTCTGGGGCAATCGACAGTGGTGTCCCCGGGTCAGGAAGTTGTCGGGGATTAGCGAACGTCGTCATATTCGTGTCGTAGTACCCGATGACCGTTGCTGTCAACCGGTACAACTCGGTATCGTCAGTCGGCACACCGAGTGTCGCTGCGACCGTCTCCGGTCCGACTTCCGGATCTGCAAGGAATCCTTCAGGAAGCCCTCGAATCAGTTCACGGTTCGTCACGCGAGCGAACACCGAGCGTGGTTCACCCTCAACCGGGACAGTGTACGTGATGAACTCGCCCGTCTTGATCGACTTGTCTGACGGAGTCACGAACACGAATTCGTTCGGATCATCACCCGGTCCAGCGACGGTTCCGACCACGTTTGATCGGTCAGCCATTAGACCACCCCTCGCTGCTCACGCGCTTGCCACTGCACGTTCTGTTCAACCACATCTAGAACTCGGTGGTTCGGATCGTCTTCCGGTAGCACCCCTCGCAACCGGTCGATTAGTGCGACGATGACCTCCGACCCGAGGTCACCAGCAATATCTAAGAGCCGATCCATGTACGCCAGCTGAATCTGCTCATCGATGGTATGGAAGGAAACCGTGACCTGATCCGGACAGTGGAAGACGGTATCCTCAACCTCTAACGTCCACCGCGGCATTTGATGCGTTGGCTCCTGTATTGTTCCGTCTTTTGTGATTTCTGCGGTTCCGAGAAGCGCCACGCCAGCGAGCGTGGTGCGCTCTTCGATGTATCCCGGCGTGAATTGGGCTTGGTCGTCCTGCGCTAATCGCGGGCCAGTGCGCCCTTGATCAGGATCGACTAACTGCGTGTCATATATTACGCCCATGACTGCGTGCTCGGTTCCGTTGACGGTTTTCTTGATGAAGACCGGTTGCCCGAACTCGCGCTCGTGAAGTTCCGGTGGGCGATCACAGTCTCGTTCCTTGTAGACCTCGACGACGTAATCCAAGTGGCTGTTCGAGGACACGATGCTGCCAATCCGAACGCACGAATCGAGATCGGGGCTGTCTCCGTCAGGTTGAGTGTCGGTCATAGTTCTGTCTCCGTACTGTTGTCTGGTTTTCGCGCGGTGCATCCTGCTGGTGCGTGTGGGGTGTGGTGGTGAATCATCGTCGGCGAAGTTCCTTGCTTAGTGCTTTGGCGTCCCATTCTAGCGGCACGTCGTTCGATTCTGCCCAGCGTTGGACGACGCGCTGGAACTGTTGCCGGTCCTGATGGTCTAATACAGCGTCGCTATCGGCCTGTTGGAGGATTTCGGGATAGCCACGTCCAATGCCTGCTTCTGCCCGGACAATGTCAACGGTGTACTCGTACATTGAATCGTACCCGTCGGGGCCGTTACTTCGGCACAGCCATCCAGGGAATTCGATTCGGTCGAGTCCAGCGCCCGGCGGCACGTTCAGGTACGAGAACAATATGTCGTCGCGGAATTCGTACGTTTGACCGTTGTACGTTGTCTGCAACGCGTCGATGCTCCCATCTCGTTTCGAGATGAACGGGATTGTCGTGTCACCCCACGGGCTCATTAAGTCCGTCAGGACGTGCGCATCTGGGATGACGCGATCTGTTCCGAACTCGTCGCGTAACAGGAGCCGCGTCATCTTCACGAGTTCAGTTGCGCTTGACCCTGCAACGTACCCGACCAGCGGGATGTCGTGGTGCTGACTCGCTGCAATAACCCGACTCAACGTCGAGATGTACCGCTCACGGGTCTCCGGCTTCAACGGGTTCGCAAACGACGCGATCAACGGTCCATCATAGAACACGACCGGCGTGTTGTCGATATCACCTGCATCACGCGCGTCAGCTAACTCCGAGAGTTGGTCGATGAGTATCTGTCCTTCGTGTTCAAACCGGTGATGGCCAACGAGTTGAGAATCAACGAACCGGTAGTCACCATCCTCTGATTCCTGTGTGACCTCGTCAGGCGTCAAGAGTCGCCCCTCAACACCGCGGTCAAGCCGTCCCTCGGCGTGATGGTGGTTGACTGCCCATGCCGCTTGGACGTACGCGAGCGGGACGTTGAATTGCGTTGTCGGCGGGAGCTGTGACCCATCGACAGCCATCACCGGCACGTCACGAATAATCTCACGCGCCCACTCGTTGACCTCCTCGTGATTCTCCCACCCGTCACTCTCCGGGTACGGGACGATGAGACTATCCGCCTCATCGAACTCGTCCGTCGGATACGCCCCCGGATACGACGCGTCCTGAAGCGACGCTCGAATCTCACCACTCGTCCACTCGTTGGGCAACCGCTGAAACGCGTCTTGATACCGCTCCACGATCCCCGTCTCGTCTTCGAGGTACGTTTTAATCGTGTCAACGTTCGACTCCAATTCAGACGCGACACCGCGTTTATCAATCGGCATTAATTGACCGACACCTCCGAGGTCTGCCGGTCTTTCTCGATGGTGATCGTGTAGTCCGTCATCGAATCGAACGTCTGGTCGTGACTAATGACCGTGAGTTGCTCGAAGCTATCCAGCTGTTTGAGCTGCGTGACGAGGTTCCGTTTCTTTTGCCGGTCGAGGTTCGCCGTTGGTTCGTCCAAGAACGCGATTCCCACAGACGCTAACTGTTCGAGAATCGCCAGTCGCACCGCAAGTGCAGCCGCCATCTTCTCCCCGCCACTCAGCGTCGAAAATGACTTTCGGACATCTGCATCGTGCACGACGATTTCGTAATCACTCGTCCACTCCAGCGTCTCAGCCGACGCGCCACGAATCGACCGGAACAACTCATTCGCCCGGGACCCAATCCGGTCAGTGATGATTTCCCGCATTTTCGGCCCGGCCTCGCGGACGTTCTCTCGCACCCAGTCGGCGAACTGCTGGTCCGCTTTCAGTTCCTTCACCTGCTGGAGTTTCTCCTGACGCTCCTCCAGTTTCGTCTCCAGCTCTTCGATCGTTCCACGAACCTCCTCCAGGCTTTCCTTCTTGTGCTCTAATGACCGCCGATCACCTGCCAAGTCCTCCTTGAGCTCCTCGATCTCAGATTCCAGCGTCTCGAACCGCTCTTCACCAAACGACGCTTTCGTCTCCTCCAGTTCTGCCTCCGTCTTGTCAAGATCAGCTTCGAGGTCTGCAAGCTCATCCTCCAGGTCTTCAACTCTTTCCCGCCGCTCCTCCACCTGTGACGCTTGCTGCTCGTGCTTGATATACGTCTGATGTGCCGACTCCGTCTCGTTCAGCGTTTCCTTGACGTCCTCCAACTCCTCATCCAAGCCCTCGAACTGCTCTAGCTCGTCTTCGATTTCCGCTAGCGCCGACTGCTCCTCCTCTAATTCCGCTTGTTTTGCCTCCAACTTATCAGGGACATCAGCATGCTCCTTCACTCGGAATTCAGCAGTCTGGTACTCATCGTATGCCTCTTCCAAGTCGTCTCGCTCAGCTTCGAGATCCGGAAGATCCGCCAGTTCATCTTCCAAGTCCGCTAACTCCGCCTCTATCTCGTCCTTCTCGGCGCGCAGATCTTCGATCTCACTCTCCAACGACTCGATTTTGTCTCGGTGAACAGGGAGCTTATCAACACGCTGCTTGACCTCCCTCGCCGCGTCACGCCGCTCACGCAACGCATCGAGTTCCTCGGCGAGCTCCTCACGCTCCGTCTCGATTTCCTCGATCCGGGCTTCACGCTGCTCAATCGTTTTCGACCGGTGATCCTCGTCTAATGGACGGTTACACGTCGGGCACGGTGCATCAGCATCCGTGTCACGCAACCTATCTAACTGCTCTTCAAGCCGCTCACGCTCGCTCTCAAGTTGCTTGCGGCTCGCCTCCCGGTTGTTGATCTCCTCAGAGAGGGTTTCCGGATCCGTCGTCCCTTCCCACTCGTCCTCTATCTCCGCAATTGTCTCTTCTTTCGCCTCGATTTCGCGCTCCTTCGATTCGATCTGCTCTGCCAACTCCTCGATCTCCACTTCGAATGCATCTACGTCGTCTTCGCGGTCTGTCAACGACTCAATACGGTCATCGAGTTCCTCATACCGTTCTTTCGCCTCTTCACGCGCCTCCAACGTCTCCCGAGCGGTTTCCAGTTCTTCCAAATCCTCTTCCAGTTGTTCGACCTCGAATTCGATCGCTTGGATCGTGTCTCCCTGTTCGTCTCGGTCCACGACGAGCGCGTCCCGTTCGGCCTCCTGTTCCTCTAACTCATCCTGCCGCTCGCGTGCCTCCTCGTACTGACGGTACCCTTCCCGGTTCGCCTCGCATTTCTCCTGTGCCTCTTCGGCTGCCGCGAGTTCCTCCTTCGCCGTCCCCAAATTGTCTTTAGTCGAGTCGATGTCCCCTTCCAGCGAATCAACCTCCTGCTCAAGGCGGTCGATTTCCGCTTCAACAGCTTCCAACTCTTCGTACTCTTCTTCTTTCTCCGACAACTCGCCGGTCTTCCGTTCGATTCCGGCTTCAATTTCCTCAACGTCATCGGCCAACGACTCCGCTTCCGCTCGCTCGTCCGGCAACCCCTGCACCTCGCCGGTGAGTGTATCGATATCCCTCCGAAGATCCTGCTGCCGACTCTCGATTGCGTCCGGCACGTCCTTGAGTGCCTCCCACGACTCCTCGTACGCGTCCAAATTCAGAAGCGCATCGAACGTTGCCTTGCGATTCCGCGGCGTTTGCGAGAAGTCCGAGAGGAATCGCGTTTGGGGGACCCCGATACTGGAACTCCAGAGACTGCTGAGTTCGTCTCCATCTTCAACATCGAAGCGCGCACACAACCAGTCCACCAACTGTGTCTTAGAATCGATATCCTGATCGATCCACTCGTCAGCATCGGGATCATACCGGTGCACGCCGTACTTCGACCGGCCGACCGATCGAACAACTTTGTACCGGTCCGTCCCGTTCTGTGTGTCCTGCTCGAACGTGACTTCGACCGTTCCTGAACTCGCGCCTTCCCGCACGAACTCCTTGTTGTTGAACGGGAGCGAATCGAACAACGCAAATCCGATAGCCTCCTGAACCGTCGATTTCCCCGCGCCGTTCTCACCGAGAATCGCCGTCACGCCGCCTTCAATCGGCACGACAGTCCGATCCTCATACGATTTGATGTCTTCCAACGCAACCTCGGTGATTCTCATTGCTCCACCACCTCCCCTGCCTCCGTCTCTCCGTCTGCTTCGTCGCCGTCTGTCGTGTCATCAGACGCTTCCTCGCCTGTGTCGGCATCGGCGAACGGATCTTCTTCAATGTCCAGCACGACGTCGTCTGTCAGCTCTGGGAACAACTCCTGGCGCGCCGAACTCACGGAGTCACGAATGTCCTCAACGGCTTCGCCAGCTTGAGCCATCTGATGAGCGTTCCCTAATACGTCAGCGACATCGGCTGCGTGGTCATCGTAGATCGATTCCTTCGCAATCGTCTCGAAGACGCGGCTTTCTAACGCAGCCGTGTTCAACTGGCCATCCTTGAACACTTCGTCCTCGTCGATCTCCGAGAGGAGTTGCTGCACGTTCGCCGTCCGAATCCCTGTATTCACCTGGACGTACAACGCGTCGTACGCGTCTTCCACCCACGCTGCAAGCTCATCCGTCCGGAAATCTCCACGGCTGAACTGCAACGTCCCCGTGAACCGAAGGTCGATAATCGGGTCTCGCGGCTCACCCTGTGCCGCGAACGCGTCCTGACTGCAGTACTCTGTCATCGCAGCCTGCTCATCCCGAACGTGCTCCTGAAACGCGGTTTCGAGGTCGCCAGGTGACTCATGTGCCGTCACGTCGAATTTAATCCGGTAGTATGGCCGTCGCTTCGTCGGGTGATGCGCCACGTCGCACCCAACCGCGTCACCACTAGCCTCAGATTCTCCGGCGTGGAGTGTGACTGAGTAGTAACCGTGCTCCCACTCAGCCCGTCCTTCTCGCGTGTTATGAGCTTCTGGCGACCCAGGATTGTAGATCCATCCTCCCGACTCGTACCGCTTGTGAATGTGCCCGAGTGCCAGGTAATCCACGACATCTTTCACGTCTCGAAGCTCGCCATGGGTTACTGTCCCGCCGAGTGTCGGCACCTCGTCTTCCATCCCAAAGTGCGCCAGCAACACGGTCCATGCCGGCTCACCATGCATCTCATTCGTCTCCTGAATCCCATTCGCCACTTGCTGGAGCGCCTGGTCGGTCTTCGCACCGCGCCACTGCAGGCCGAACACGCGCACTGGCCCATCCAGTCCATCAACATCGATATCGTAGAAACCGGCTGACTGCCCTGGTTCGTCCGGATCGTACGGGTTGAACCACGCTGTCTCTGCGTCCGCATTCAGCTCGGCCTGCAAGAACACGATGTGGCCGCGCTGATGCAGGTAATTCAGCCACGTCACGTCACGCGGCGTCAGGTTCTCGTCGTGGTTGCCACGCGAGACTAACACCGGCACCTCATCAGGGATTCGTTCGAGTTCCTGTTCGATCTGATGCAGGATCTTCGGCCGCAAATCCCGCGAATGGAACAGGTCTCCCGGTAACAGAATCGCGTCCGTCCCGCGTTCCTCGATCATCTCTTGGAACGCAGCACGCGTGGTCGAGACCATGTCGTCCTCGCGTTGTTTCAATCCGTACTGTCGATGGCCAAGGTGCGTATCAGCGATGTGTGAGAGCGTTATCATTATTAGTGAGTCGTGGAGGGTACTTGCTCAGCCGAGCGTGCTACCAAAACACGGGCCTGAAAGTATGTGACTACGTGTAACCGGACGGCTATTAAACATCATCCAACCAGAGTGAAAGTGAAGTAAAGACGACATACAATCATTAACCGCGCTCGTGACGCCGTCAAACAAGGCCGAAAGACAAACACGGTCTCTTCATGATCACCCAAATCCCGGAGACACCGACGGCGACATCCTCAAACAAACCAACACCAACATCATCCTCGGCCTCCGCGAAGAATTCATCACCAAAGTCCCCTCCATCCCCCGCGGCTACGAATAAGACCTCCAAAAATACGGCAAAGGCCAAGCCGTCATCAAATCCCCCGACGTCGAAGCCGTCGAAGTCAAAGGACTCCCCTACTGCCTCACCCACACAGCAACTGGGGCTAGACAAACCGTCATTTAATGGATAGAATTAAATGACTATTCTGCCACATAACGCAGTATGAAACGGGTTCCCGTCTCCTCAAGTAACCTCCGCAGTGTTGGATATGATGAGTCGAACCAAGTTCTAGAGATTGAGTTCCACGGTGGAAGAGTCTACCAGTATTTCGATGTCCCCAAACGAATTCACGAGGAACTCATGAGTGCCAATTCGCACGGGAAATACTTCCACCGGAATATCGAAGATAAATATCGATACGGTCAGATCAAATGATGCGCAGCAATTTACTCCGTGTCCAAGATTCTCGAATCGGGAGGGCGGAGCTGTGAGTGACGAACGGACTCACGTTTCACGACTCTCAGTCGAAAACATCGGGAAATTTGAGGACTTAACACTCCAGCTGACCCCGTTCACACTCTTAGTGGGCCCTAACGACGCTGGAAAGACCACTCTCTTGGAGGCATTACAGACTGTATGCGGTCATTCGAGTCTGGACATTAAACAGATCCGGCGTGATGTGACACGAGATACTGGAAGAGCACCCGACGCCTCAATCGAGGCGGTCATTGAAAACCCGCCGGATGAACTGGCAGATCGTACCAATCTTGAGGAGGGCGATGCCGCAGGGCTGAAGATGGAATGGGAGGTAACTGGAGATTCAGAAGAAGAGGTCTATTTGGAGTCCCCAGACCACTATCTCAGAGAGCGGGTTCCTGAAGATGAGCGGCTCCACGAATGGGACTATTATGCGGATGGCGAAAAGGAGATTCTGAAGGATTACGATATTGAGCCAGGAAGCAACGCTGATGAGCGGGAAGAACAGTTCGAGGAATTGAAGGCTGGGATACTTGAAGATCCCGAAGACACTTGTCTTGATTGGGTCTCTTGCGGAACCAGAGAATTCGGCCGTTTAGCTCCAGCCAGTGAGCAAATCGATACCGAGGATGTAGACAGTCCAATCAAGTTACTCTCAAAACTACTCCGTCAAGAAACCAAATCGTTCCTCTATGCCGAGGATGAGAATGGTGAGAAGAGTGGAGTTGACGAACTTGTCGAAATTGAAGAGCAGGCGACGGATGCGCTTAACGAACGACTCGAAAGCCTCTCCGACAGGATGGAGCGATACCTCCCCGGTCTGGACCAGATCACAGTAGATCCTGATTGGAGTTTTGTCAACGGGGCAGATCTCTCCAATATCGTGCTTCGCCGAGATGGTGAACAGATCCCGCTTCAAGAACTGGGTGGGGGAACTAATGCCCGCTCGGCCCTCTCAATGCTTGAATGGAGCGCAGAGGCCAACGAGGGAAAAGAATCCGTCATCCGGACGATGGACGAACCGGATCACCGCCTCCATTTTGATGTCCAACGGAGGCTGATCAATCTTCTCCGGAGCGATATCTCGGGTGAAGATAGTTATCTCTCCCAGTGTATCGTCTCAACTCATAGTTTGATTATGGTCGATGGGACCCCGTTACACGAAGTAGTATATCTCCCTGAAGAAGTGGATCCGAACGACGAACGAGCGCCGCTAGTTTCGAAAGACGAAGCAGAGGCGGAGGATTTCATGGGCAACATCATGGCCGGTTTGGGACTCTCTGCCAGCTGGGTCTATCTCGAACGAGCGATGATTGTCGTAGAGGGCGCAACTGAACACAACTATATCGAAGAACTATACCACCAAGTCACCGGTAGCACCCTCGTCGAGGATGGGGTCCAAGTCTGGGACAGTCAGGGATGTGGGCATATCGTAAAAACCCTCCAGCGGCTTCAGGATAGCGGGCGAGCACGAACGTTCGTTATCCTGGATTCCGATGCAAAAGAGGAGACCCATTCTGAAGATACTCTTGAAGACCACCTTGAAGATATGTACGAAGTCGGAGGTTCGGAGCCAGAACTCGTCTGGATCGGTGACAAGGAACTTGAAGACACGTGGGAGAAGGACGACTTAGCCCGACTCGCTGAAGAACACTGGCCGCGTGCAGATGGCAATGACTGGGATGAAATCCATTTCCAGTCAGTAGACGGGGCAGAGAAACCGAGTGACGAAATCGTTGACACCATCCGAAGTGGCTGCGCGCAGAATATCCCAGACTGCCCCAGTGTGACTAAACCAAACATAGGGCTTAAGATGGGGAGATTAGACGGTGTAGAACATCCTGCCGAGATTGTCGATATTATGCAACATGTTCATGAATACTGTAGCCAGAACTGAGAGAGAAGCATAGGTTGTCTCGTCAACCGTAATACTTCGAGCTACTATCGATCCAGCCTGTGAGCGAAATCCCACCACAGCATGTCGTCCGGCTTGTTCGTCTGTGAGCGTCACCTCCGCTGCGTATCTAGGTGCGGAGTTCTGCGGCCGCAATGATCGGCAACAGCGTCGTACAATGCCTCTTAGAAGATCGCATCGGCATCACTCTCTGTCCAATTCGTATCGTAGCTTGAGAACACCGCGGCGTCAAAGACACAGGGTAGCACATCGGCTGTTGAACAGCCGTCTTGAACGATGTCCATGATGAAGTTGTAATACTCCGGCGTGCTGAGTCCTGACCCGGAAACGTGATAGGGAAGATCAAAATTCGCGTTCAGCCACTTCGTGATACGAGAATCAAGTGGAATCTCGAACCTGGTCAGACCGAGAATCTGGAGGATATTCCGCGCTTGCTTTGACCCTACTCTGTGGAGTCCATCACCAGCGAGCCGCTCAGACAGGTAAGTCGCTGCTTCACGCTCCGTCCCCGGATCACCGGCTTTCGGCTCTCGCGTTCGTGCCTCCCGTAACAGCTCCAGTTCACTCCACAGTTCGTCCCATCCTCCAGAGTTCAGACGTTCGAGATTCGCCTCACAGGCGTCACCGATGTTGTTGTAGTACCGAATCCCCCCGTGTTCTTCGAGCGTCTCAGAAACGAATCCGCTGACGTCATCGACATCCCGACACTGATCGAGACTCACCGTCTGAATTTTGTTCTTCAGAAATTTGGACACATGACTGTCTGGTCCTGAGCGCTGCTGGGAGGTGAGTAGTGCTGCGAGATGCGCATTCCAGAACTGATCCGGAGTGATTTCGATATCCGCTTTGGACACGTTCTGTTCCCGTCGTTTCTGCACAAACGGATCGTCTTCTTGGTTGGTGATTATCTCAAGAACGTTGTCGATCTCCTCGTCCGAGAACGTCCATTCGACCTGAGCCATATGTATCCGTCTTATGCACTGCCGAAAAATCTGTTGAGGATGTTTCAACTCCAGTAGCGTGATTCCCACAGGAACTTTCTGCCTTCTCTGAGCAATCCGGTGTATGGAATCGGGAAAGAAATCGTTAGAAGAACTGACGACAGCAGGGGTGTTCCACGTTCCGGAGTACCAGCGGTACTACTCCTGGACCGAGCCGGAGTGGGACGACCTCTGGACTGACCTCTACACGCTACCTCCGGACAAACAGCACTACTTCGGGACGATTATCATCCAGAAGACGGATGAAACGGAAAGCGGTGGGAGTACTGGTGGATACGGCTCTTCCAGAGAGAAACCGATCAACCTCCTCATCGATGGCCAACAGCGTCTCACCTCGCTTGCGCTGTTGGTGCGCTCGATGACGGAGTGTCTGGAAGATATCGCACCTGAGACGGATCACGAGGCCGAGATACTCGGCGACGTCGAAGAGATGCGCGAGACGCTTCTCATTGAGGACAACATCTACCAGCTCCAATTACTTGACGAGGAGGACAACAAGTATCTCGAATGGTTGCTCACTGGGCACGACCTTCACGAACCGGAGCGCCCGTCCCAGCGGAAGATGATCGAGGCGAAGGAATACTTCGACGAGCAACTCGATGATCTCACTGCGTCCCCTGATGTTAATCCCGTAGACGTCGCCACCAAGCTCAAGCAACTCTGGGAAACCATCCTCGAACTCGAACTGATGGTGTACGTCGTTGACGCAGCCAACCCCGAGAAGGCGACGCTCATCTTCGACAGCGTCAATGATCGTGGTCGATCACTCTCAACGTTCGACAAGACGAAGTCGTTCCTGATGCGGATGGCCTATCTCGCTGCGGACGACGAAGGCGAGGCCCAAGCGACCATTCGCCGCATTCGGCAGTCGTTCGGGGAGATGTACAATGACCACCAAACGATGCTGGAGTCACCGTACATCACCGACATCAGTGATGATGCAGTCCAGCGGTACCACTTCATCTCGTACTTCGACTGGTCGAACTCTGACGAGTACAGCGATCCTGCCTTTCTCAGCGAATTGAAAGAACACGTTCGTACGCTTCGAAGGGAGGATCCCCAGGCGTGCTTGGAATACATCCAAGACTACACTAACAGCTTAGAGCGAGGATTCAACGCGTTAGCGAAAGTACTCGACCGTACTGGTGACGACGACATCTCGACGCTTGTCCAGCGGATACATCGCCTGCGTCATGCGACGAAGTTCTACCCGTTGCTCCTCAAAGCGTGGCCGAACCTCGATGAGGATGGGAGACAGGAGCTCCTGAACGCCATTGAGACGTACATCTTCCGCGTCTACTCCATTGGCAACCATCGAAGCCACACTGGTGAGTCCAGCCTCTACGTCCGTACACGGAACCTCAGCAAGGACAGCCCTGCGGATGTCTGGGTGAGCAAAGTCGTCTC
>Ga0207718_100403_pt1 | contig 40995 bp, 38 predicted proteins | sample A23M2SouthBayCA_FD_187749 | JGI IMG/M metagenome (GOLD analysis project Ga0207718, IMG submission 187749) | Aerobic enrichment media microbial communities from Eden Landing Ponds, California, USA - A23 M2 (SPAdes) | ecosystem: Environmental > Aquatic > Marine > Unclassified | place: Emeryville... | reverse complement strand
CGGACGATGGAGCAGTTCTCGAACAACGTCCGCTTTATCCTCTCGTGTAACTACTCCAGTCAGATCATCGACCCGATCCAGTCTCGATGTGCCGTCTTCCGGTTCTCGCCGCTTGCCGACGAGGCCGTCGAGGCGCAAGTCCGCCAGATCGCCGAAGAGGAGGTCATCGACGTTACCGAGGACGGGATCGAGGCGCTGGTCTACGTCGCCGGCGGCGACATGCGAAAAGCGATCAACGGGCTCCAGGCCGCGTCGATGTCCGGGGATACAGTCACCGAGGAAGCGGTCTTCGAGATCACGTCGACGGCCCGGCCAGAGGACATCCGCGAGATGGTCGACCTCGCGCTCGACGGCGACTTCACTGCCGCCCGGTCGCGGCTCGACACCCTGTTGACCGAGGAAGGGATCGCCGGCGGCGACATCATCGACCAGCTGCACCGCACTGTCTGGGAGTTCGACCTCTCGGATGCGGCGGCCGTCCGCGTCCTCGACCGTGTCGGTGAAGCCGACTATCGGATCACCGAGGGCGCGAGCGAACGGATCCAACTCGAAGCCTTGCTCGCCTCACTCGCGCTCGACGGCCGTGACTGACAGAAATATAAAAAATTGGTGCGGAAAAATTGCGGTGAGAAGCGGCGACAGATGGCAGTTACACACCGGATTGACCCTTCCGATAGTTTTTTCATAACAGGAGCTGACATGTACAGTCGATGTCCGCCTTCGACATCAGGTCCCCCTCCGTCTCCGACGACGGTCTCGGTATTGTCCTCCATCCCGGGCCGTACAAACGGCTCGTGTATCACGTGCTGGGCTTTCCGCTCGGCATCCTCTCGTTTCTCGGCGTCGTGATCGGTGTCTCGCTCGGGCTCACTCTCTCGGTTCTGTTCGTCGGCATCGCGATCCTCGCCGGGACGGTCGTCCTCCTGCGTGTCTTCGCGATAGTCGAGGCACGCCTGGCCGCGACATTCCTCGACGAGACGATCCAGTCCCCTCGGAAGCTGGATACCTCCCCTTCGGAGCCCATTTCTCACGTTCGGAATGCGTGCACAGATGAGCAGACCTGGCGCGCGTGTGCCTTTGCGCTGGTTCGGCTGCCAGTCGGCGTGATCCAGTTCACCGTGGTCGTGACGCTCACAGCCCTTTCGCTCGCGCTGGTGACCGCACCGTTGCACTACGATGGCGTTCAACTCTTCCAGTTCGGGCCCTGGTGGCACCTGGGATCGCTTTCGGAGGCACTGCTTGCCGTTCCGGTCGGCGTGTTGCTCTGGGCGTTCTCGCTGCACGTCTTCGATCTGCTCGGCACGGCCATGGAGCGATTCACACGCACCTTGTTGACGCCTGTCGAGTAGCCAGACCGACGCTTGCGTGTGTCTCCGACGTCTTCGATCACCGCGTCCCCGTACCGCCAGGTACGAAACAATGACGCGGCTGGAGCGCCCGTTTTCGGCCCACGGACACCTTTAGCTGCCCGAACAGCCCCTTCGGAACTGATTTAGGGCCGGACGGGCCACAATACAGTCAACGAATGAGTGATCTCGAGGAGGAATACCGGCTCGAATACTTCGAGGAGCACGGATTCCATCGCAAGGAGTGTGTGGAGTGTGGGGATCACTTCTGGACGCTCGACGAGGCGCGGGAGACCTGTGGCGAACCTCCCTGTGACGAGTACAGCTTCATCGATAATCCGGGGTTCGACGAGGCATTCGACCTCGGCGAGATGCGCGAGCAATTCCTCTCCTTTTTCGAGGAACATGATCACGAGCGCATCGAGCCCTATCCCGTCGCGGCCAACCGCTGGCGGGAGGACGTCCTCCTGACCCAGGCGTCGATCTACGACTTCCAGCCTCACGTCACCAGCGGCGCGTCGCCGCCGCCGGCGAACCCCCTCGCCGTGAGCCAGCCCTGCATCCGGATGCAGGACATCGACAACGTCGGCGTCACCGGCCGACACACCATGGCCTTCGAGATGATGGGCCACCACGCGTTCAACGCCGAGGAGGGCACCGACTACGCCTACGAGGGCGAGGTCTACTGGAAGGACGAGTGCGTCGAGTACTGCATGGACTTACTCGCCGAAGTCGGTGCCGACCGGGAAGCCGTCACCCTCATCGAGGATCCATGGGTCGGTGGCGGCAACGCCGGACCCGCCTTCGAGGTGATCTACGAGGGCGCGGAACTCGCGACGCTCGTGTTCATGCAGTTCGAGCGCGACCCGGACGGCGATTTCGAGATGAAGGACGGCAACACCTACAGCCGGATGGATCGCCGGGTCATCGACACCGGCTACGGGCTCGAACGCTGGACCTGGATGTCCCAGGGCACGCCGACGGTCTACGAGGCCGTCTACCCCGACATGATCGACTTCCTGACGGACAATGCGGGGATCGATCATACTGCCGACGAGGAGGAGATCGTCCACAAAGCGGCGAAGCTCTCCGGTCGGATGGACATCGACGAGGCCGAGGACGTCGAGGCCGCCCGCGACGACATCGCCGCGGAGATCGGCGTCGAAACGGAGCGGCTGCGTGAACTCGTCGAACCCCTCGAATCCATCTACGCGATCGCCGACCACAGCCGGACACTCGCGTACATGCTCGGCGACGGGATCGTACCGAGTAACGTCGGCACGGGCTATCTCGCGCGGATGGTATTGCGGCGGACGAAACGCCTGGTCGACGAGGTCGGCGTCGACGCCCCGTTGGACGAACTCGTCGACATGCAGGCCGAACGGCTTGGGTACGACAACCGCGATACGATCCGGGACATCGTCCGCACGGAGGTCGAGAAGTATCGCGAGACGCTCGACCGCGGCCATCGACGCGTCGAGCAGTTGGCCGAGGAGTACGCCGACTCCGGCGACCCGATCCCCGCCGACGAACTCGTCGAACTCTACGACAGCCACGGGATGCAGCCAGAGACAGTCGAACAGATCGCCGCCGACCGCGGGGTCGCTGTCGAGACGCCCGAGGACTTCTATTCACTGGTCGCCGAGCGCCACGAGGACGCCGAACGCGCCGGGTCGACCGAGGAAGGCGACACGGACGAGCGTCTCGCCGACCTCCCCGAGACCGAGAAACTCTACTACGACGACCAGACTCGCACCGAGTTCGAGGCGGTCGTCCTCGATGTCTTCGAGCGTGCGGACGGGTACGACGTGGTGCTCGATCAGACGATGTTCTACCCGGAAGGCGGGGGCCAGCCCCCGGACCAGGGGACGCTCTCGACGGACGACGAGACGGTCGAGGTGACCGACGTCCAGATCCAGGACGGTGTCATCTTACACCGGACAGATGCCGACCCGGGGACGGGCGACTTCGTTCGCGGTCAGGTCGACGGACGGCGGCGACGGCGGCTGATGGCCCATCACACGGCCACCCACATCGTCGTTCACGCCGCCCGGCAGGTTCTCGGCGACCACATCCGCCAGGCCGGCGCACAGAAGGGAACTGACTCGGCACGCATCGACGTCCGTCACTACGAACCGGTCTCCCGCGCGGCGGTCAAGGAGATCGAGCGGGTCGCCAACGATATCGTCACCGACAACGCCCAGGTCACCCAGGAGTGGCCAGATCGCCACGAGGCCGAAGCCGAGTACGGGTTCGATCTCTACCAGGGCGGGATCCCGGCCGGCGAGCAGATCCGCCTGATCCACGTCGAGGACGACGTCCAGGCCTGTGGTGGGACCCACGTCTCCCGGACCGGCGAGGTCGGCGCGATCAAGATCCGCTCGACGGAACGCATCCAGGACGGCGTCGTCAGGCTGACGTTCGCCGCCGGCGAGGCCGCCATCGAAGCGACCCAGGCGACCGAGGACGCCCTCTACGAGGCGGCCGAAGCGTTCGACGTGGATCCGCAGGACGTCCCGGAGACGGCCGAACGCTTCTTCGCGGAGTGGAAAGAACGCGGCAAGGAGATCGAAGCGCTCCGGGCTGAACTCGCCGAGGTTCGCGCATCGGGCGCAAGCGAGGGCGAGGAAGTCGATCTCGACGGGACGACGGCGGTCGTCCAGCGTGTCGACGGCGAGATGGACGAGTTGCGGGCGACGGCCAACGCGATCGCCGATTCGGGGTCGGTGGCGGTCGTCGGTTCGGCGGCCGACGGCGCGCAGTTCGTCGTGGCCGCACCCGAGGGTAGCGGTGTCGACGCTGGTTCGGTCGTGAGCAAACTCGCCGATCGTGTCGGCGGCGGTGGCGGCGGTCCCTCGGACTTCGCCCAGGGTGGAGGGCCGGACGCCGACGCCCTCGATGCGGCACTCGACGCTGCGCCGGACGTCCTGCGGCAGGTCATGCGTCCTTCGGACCGCTGATGACGTGTGACTGGTGTTGACAGAGGGCTTGTTCACGCTGAGTAAATTGTCTCACCCCTTTACAAGTAACCGGCAACAAATACCGACTGGGTCGGCACGCCGGCCCTCTCCCCCACGAGATTGTCAGAGGCACCCCGAACTCCTCCCCCCGGAGTTCAGATACGCAGACGGTGTCTACCCCCCCGATTTCTATTTGGTGGTGTACTGGTCGGTTACACGTATTGTGTTTCGAGATATCCGAGGATCTCGCGCACCAGTCGTGGTTCGAACGTCCAGTAGCCCCGATACTCGTTGGGCCCGATCTCCTCGGCGACGAGCGCGGCCATCCGGTTTTCGTCACCGTTGCCGTCGTGGACAACGAACCACGAATCCTGGAGTTCGGGAGTGGATCCGGGGTGGACCGACAACCTGTCGGCGAAGGCGGGTGGCTCCCAGCCGCCGACTCCGTACACGTGGACGTCAACCCCCGAGTCGGCTAACGTCCGGTATGCGTCCGCTGTCCCGCGCTCGTCACGCAATCGAGAGAGCTGCTGGAACGATGAATGAAGTATGCCGCCATCCGTTTCGAGCGCCAGTGACTCGATATGTCTGGAGATGTGGATCAACAGAAACTTCTGCTTGTCAGAGACGGTGAAGGTCACGTCCGAGAGGTGGGCAACGACTTCCGGCGTTTCGACCTCCTCGAGCGGGACTGTCCCGGTCACGTATAGATCCGAGTTGACCAGCAACAGCGTCTCGCTGATCTCGTCCATCTGTGAGATTGCCAGCGATCCGGTCTGCTTGTCGCGCAACAATACAACGTCGCTCGGTGCGTCCGGATCTTGATTCTCGGTGACGGCGACGTTATCGTTGTCGAACATCCCGTCCAGCATCCGGTAGAGCGGATCAACCGATTCACGGTTGAGGACGGTCACCGACTTCTCCCGGTCTTCGACGGCGTCGATGAACGCTGAGATCCCCATTAGCCCTGGATTGGGCACGAAGAGATTTAGCTTCGGTGGTCCGCACAACGTTTCGGTATTGATCCGGCAGTCATTTCTCCGCCCGTCTACACCACTCGGATATGCCGAGCGTCAACGCGGATGGTGTTTCCCTCCGGTACGAGACCAATGGGTCCGGGCCGGCTGTCGTCTTCGTCAACGACGTCGGCTTTGGCGCGTGGCTCTGGAGTTACCAGCACGCTGCCGTCGCCGGCCCCTACGAGGCGACCGTCTGGGATCTCCGTGGCACCGGCGAGTCCGACGCGCCCGAGGGGCCGTATGCGCTGTCCACGCTCGTCTCGGATCTCGCGGCCGTCGTCTCGGCGACCGGATCCCGGCGTGTCCATCTGGTCGGGGCCGGACTCGGGGGTGTTATCGCGCTGGAATACGCCCGCCGTCACGAACGGGCTGCAAGCCTCGCCGTCCTCGGGACTGCACCGGGGGACGCCGTCGATGAAGATGCCCTCTCGGCCATGGCTGCCCCGACGGACGACCCTGCGGCGCTGGCGGCGTCACTCGACACTGCCTTCGCGCCCGGGGTCCCCGAGGCCCATCCGGATGTCATCGAGCAGATCGCCGAGTGGCGGGGGGCCGACGACGCCGAACCGGAACGCCGGCGAGACCAGCAGGCTGCGTGGCTCGGGACCGCGCTCGACGATCTCTACGAGATCACGACGCCGACGCTGGTGATGAGCGGTACTGACGACGCCGTGGTCGATCCCGAGGCGACGGCTCGCCTCGCCGAGGGACTCCCGCGCGGTGAGCATCGCCGCGTCGAAGGCGGGCACCTCTGTTTCCTTAGCGAGAGCGGGACTGTCTCCGACGAACTGCTCGCGTGGCTCGACGAACACGCTGATTGAGAACCCGCGATCGCGATCGGTCGATGTCGGAACGGGGACTCACTGCCGAGCGGGGACTGTGCGGGCGGACGAACCGGCAGTCACTCGATGCCTTCGACGTTCAGGTCGTCTTCGACCGTCTCGAGCCACTCCCCGTCCGCCAGCTCCGTCATCTGCTCGCGAAAGTCGTCCTCACAGAGGCCGACCGTGACGCCGTCTTTCTCGACCGCGACGTCCGCATCGCGGTCGCAGTAGTGACACTGCATACTGGGTCCTTCGGGCCCAGAGACATTCAAGGCACCGTTCTCGTCAGACGCCCGGCAGACGATCAGTGTTGTCTCGGGGCGATCCGTCTCGACCATCTGGACACCGTCAGACTGTCGACAACGCGGCATCGAGCGCCGTACAGAACCGCTCGGACGTGGCACGTCCCAGCCCCGCGATGCCGAGGGTCTCCCCGTGGGCGTCGCTCCCTCCGGTTGCAAGGAGATCGTGGGCCTCGATCGCGTCGTCGACCGGCGTTCGATCGACCGCCCTCTCGTAGGGATACTCCCGTTCGATCGCGTCGAGACTCCCAGCGTGTGCCAACGCGGCGGCCGGATCGTCGTACCGGAGCGGGTGGGCAAGACCGACCAGCGCCGCGGCGTCGTCGAGTAGTTCCCGTCCGCGCTCGAAGGTGGGGAGGTCCCTGGCGACGTAACAGGGTTGGTCCGTGCCGATCAACTGATCGAACGCATCCTGGACCGTATAGTGGTCGTGACTGTCGGCGACTGCCTGCGCGATGTGCGGCCGGCCGACCCCCGCGTGCAGGTCGAGGCCGAGGTCGATGCCGAGTCGATCCTCGACGCAGTCGACGATCTTTTGGGCACGCTCGATCCGGTCGCGCTGGAGTCGCTCGGTTTCCGCGCGAAGCGCCGGCGTCGGATCGACGCCGTATCCGAGGAGGTCCAGTTGCTGGTCGCCGGCGGTCACCCGGAGTTCGATCCCGGCGATCACCGTTACGCCGTCGCGTTCGACGACCGGCGCGTCCAGGGGCGGGAGTCGATCGTGATCCGTCACGGCGACGGCCCGCAGGTCGGCCGCCCGGGCCGCGTCGCTGACGGCGTCCGGCGGCAGGGTTCCGTCGGATCTGGTCGTGTGGACGTGCAGGTCAGCGACGATCATCGATGGTGGGTGGCTCCCTCGTCGCTCGTTCGGAACACGTCCTGCCGTCTGGCATATCAAAACGTTGGTCCCCGTCGCACCTATCGTTTGGGTTCACGTTGACCGCCGGCCACATCTCACACCGTTTGTCGGTGGGCCGGAAGCTGCTGTTCCACCAGCGGCGAACCGGCCCCGAAAGCGGGATCGGATGCTTAGCGAACAACCGGCTGCTCTCACTTTCCGTCGAGCGGGAACCTGTTCTCCTATATGACTGTTGGGGGGACGTGGTTGCCGGTCACACAGGCTCCGTTCATATATCCACCAACGGGCGGATGATACAATATGGCAACGGAAACAAGTCATACCGTGACGCGAGGCGTCCAGCCGACGAACGTGGTCAAAGGCGGTCTTGCCGGGATTGCCGGGGCACTCGTGATGGGTGCGTTGATGATCGTGATGAACGAGGCCGTGATCGCCGTGGCGATCCCATCGCTGTACACGCTGGCTCCCCCACCGAGCGTTCCGCTTGGGATGGCAGTCCACGTCTTCCACGGCGCGATGCTGGGGCTTGCCTTCGCCGTCATCGTCGGCATGCTGGGAATGGACTCGAACGGCCAAGTCGTCGGCCTCGGGATCGCCTGGGGCGTGCTGACGTGGGTCGGCCTCGCCGCGCTCCTCATGCCCGTCTGGCTCGGTGCCGTTGGGTCGCCCGCCTCGCCACCGTTCCCCAACTTCGCGATGCCGTCGTTGCTCTGGCACGGTGTCTACGGGCTCGTGCTGGGCGTGGGCTACGCGGTGGCTGCGGACGGCAACTGAACGCGGTTCGAACCCCGACGACGCGCTATTTTTGATAAATCTTCCACTGGGGAGTATCTGTGTCGACCTCCACCATCGCTTCGACCTTCTCGCGACTGATCGAATCGATGAGCGCGGTGGCGTCCTGGACCCAGTTTGCGAACGCGCCGGTGAGCCGGCGGGTTACCACATCCGCGTCGTTGGGCGTGTAGACGTAGATCTGTCCGCCCTCTTCGAGGAGGCGTCGGTGCTTGTCGATGACGCCCAACTCGACGAGGTGGTCGAGATGCCGGGCGACGACACTTCGGTCGTACCCGACGTCTTCGGCCAGATCCGGCACGGTCAACTCGCCACCCTCCATGACGCAGAGACAGATATCCAGTTCCGTTTCGGACATGTCGAAAACGGTCCGCAGCAATTCATCGAGAGAGGGCTCCTCGACGCTCACCTGTTCTTCCTCGACCGGTTGCATCGGGCCATCACAGCAACTGATGTCCCCGTCGCCGAACCCGAGGTTCCCGCAGGTCGCACATTCGAACAGCGTGGCATCTGACGGCGGACTCATTTGGCTGTGGTATGGGATGTGATTACAAAAGTAACAGGTCGATGGATGGGGTTGTGGGGTATTGATCGTTCGTCCGCTGGCAGTTGGACGGAAGCGCTACGATCGGTGCAACCGCTGGTCGAGAGCAATCGCGACGAGGAGAAGCGTGGGTGTCCGCTCCGCCCTGCCCTCACCCGCCGACACCGGACGCCCGGCGTGCCCTACGGGGATGACGCCCGATCATCCGACCGCAGGTTTGTGATCTCGATTTCGTCTTCGAGGACAGGCGTCACGAAATCCGAGTCCGCAACGACGAGATGGTCGCCAGTTGATCGAGCAGTGGCGGCGATGAGCAAGTCCCGAACCGGCCGTGGATTGCCGTTGTCGTAGTGCAGGTTTTGCAACCTGAGCGCTTCGAGGGCGATTGATTCGGTGAGGTCGATCGCGGTCACCCCACCAAAATCCTGACGGAGCGCGTACACATCGGCATCTCCCTGGCCGAGATACCCTTCGATCACTTCGAAAACGCAAATTGTTGAAGTGAAGTACGGCTCGCCTTCAGATTCGACGAACTCCACGACATCGTCATCGCCGGCCAGCATATCGGCGATCACTGAGGAATCCAGAAACGTCATCGATCGAGCCCGAAACTCTCCCGCGACCGATCGATCGACTCCCGGACCGCCTCGGCATCCTTGTCACTCCAGGCCCCCACGCGAATCGGTTCGTCCTCACCGGCCAGTCGTGTGAGAAACTCGTCCCAGGTTTCATCGCTCCGCTTGAGGCGACTGAGACGGTCTTTCGTCTCTGAATTGATTGGGATTGACGTCCTGCTCATGTGAATTTATTTTGAATGCAGAAAGGTAATGGTTTCGCCGGTCACAATCGTCCCACGTTCTCGCCGTTGTGCCTCAGTCGTGTGCGTCCCGCGGTAGTGATCTGCAACTGTGTCGAGGTCACCTTGTCCTATTGACTCGGCAAGCCTGACAAAACCGCATCGACTGAGGGGAGAATCATCGGCCTCGTCACGCCGGATACCCACCCCAATCGGGCTCGGTCTGTCCGACACTTGGCCAGGAATAGGACAGTATTCAGAGATTCAATTACTGACGGACACTGCGATATATCTCCCATGAAACATAGGAAGCAGCATAAGTCGGGAAGGAAACCGCGGCTACCATACAGAGGGCACCAAAGAACAGTGATAGCTCGAAATCTATACCAAGCAGTGATATGTGAACCACCGCACTCAAGATATGGCTACTTAGAAGGCCAAATCCGGCCGGAAGAAGAGTAAATGCGGCAGCTATTGAAAAGAACGCGGTTTTCTGGTGTTTCTTAACCTTTTCTTCTTCACAGTGATCCTCTGTGCGCTTCAATAGATTATTTAATAAAATTGAACTGGCCGCAAATACGGCAGCAATAACTCCAATAAACCCAGTCGCTATACCTGCACTTGGCACAGGAGAACATCAGTCTCCTAGTATTTTGCTCTTGCGTCGTCCGAATATCCAACTCTGTCCCGAGGGCCAGACACAAATCTACTACCATCGGTCAGCAGGCGAGAAAATCATCATTACAAAAGAGATCAACACTAGAAATACTCCAACTTCTCCATAGGGGAGTAGCATACCTCCAAAAAACCCCAGTACGAACGAAGATAATGCCAAGATCCCCCCACTCTCCCACATTTCATACACTCCATAGATTAGGCAAATACCCGTTTCTATAGTACCAATTGATTTGATCAGCTCCGGATAATAGACGGGTATAACCTCAAATATTCGGGCTATCTCCGTAGCAAACGCTCCAAAAGGAGAGTACCCGATAGAAATCAAAAATCCACTTACAACAGCAATCCCGGACACGCTAATATTTCGACTTTTTGGATCTAGTGTCTCAAGGAATCTCTCAAATACGTTCCAAAAGATGACGGCAGCGAAAAACCCCCCAATCCAAGTAATTGCAATTTCAGGATCTATTAATGGTTCCGATAATTCGGTTGAAAGAATTTGAACGATCCGGCTCACATGATGAGTCATCGACCGAAGAGTGAAATTTACTTTGATAACTCACCCAATAAATTAATAATTTCTGATGTTTTTGTGTTGGTGATATTCAAGTATAATCTGTGAATGCCACAGGTTGAATTCGGAAGCAAAGATGTCGCCGACACCTACCGCGACGAGCATCCTGACCACATCTGCCCCGACGACGACGCTCGGCTGAAGACGGTCACGTTCCGATCGGGAACGCCCGACTGGCTGCTCGACCGGGCCGAACGCGACGCGATGGACGAACGCGCCGAACGCGAAACGTCGGCCGGCCAAGTCGGACTCTCCGACGCCGAGAAAGACGCGATCGACTTCTCGGAGGGAAACGCTTCGGTCCCTACGCCTAGACGGTGAAGAGCATCATTTTTGAAGAGGAGCTGACGACTGGATCAGTTGAGCGTACGCGCGAGCGAAGCGAGACGCGACCGGGGGGAGCGTCTCGGAAACGCGAACGGTGGAACCGTGAGCGGAGCGAGCGCGTTTCACTCGGCGCGAACGGAGTGAGCGCCGAGCTGTTTTTGGTCCAGCTTTTTGCGAGGAGCGGTGCGCCGTAGGCGCACCCGACGAAGTAAAAAGGTGGTATGGGACCGCGCGGATTTGAACCGCGGTCAACGGCACCCAAGGCCGCAAGGATACCAAGCTACCCCACGGTCCCGTATGAACCTCTTACGACGACGCGAGGTAAAGCGTTTCGTTCGAAATATTGCCAGAGTCGAGACCACTGGAGACAGCGTGAAAGCCTCACCCACATCAGCTGCCCGACCAGGAGACACGGGTGGGCTGAAAGGGGCGGCCCTCTCGACTCGAACGGTCCGGGGCTTTCACGCTGTTTCCACCGACAGTCACCCCGTTCAAACCCTCTCCCGATCTCACTGGCCGGAAAGCACATACTCCCACGGCCAGATGTACAGGTATGGTAACAGGTATCGAAGTCACGGCGCTGTTAATCGTCCTCGGCGTCGTCTTCGGCGCGTACTGGATCGTCAAGGCGATCAAACCGTTCGTCTGGAACGCGGTGATCGGCCTCGTCGTGTTCTTCGTCGCCGAGATGGCCTTCGGACTGGAGGTGGCGATCTCACCGCTGGTACTCTTGATCGTCGCCATCGGGGGCTTGCCCGGCGCGTTCATCGTGATCCTGCTGTCTGTGCTGGAGGTCGCGTTCGTCCCCGCCGTGATCATCGCGGCATTCTGACCTGCTCATCTCGAGCGCTCGATACAGGTAGCGGACTGAGTTGTCTGTGGATCCCATCAATCCATCGTCACGTGTTGACAACCCGCTTCCATTCGGATTCCGGGCGAGCCGTCGGTCCCGTTCTCGACCCATAGCTCGATGCCCGCGCGATTCGGGTCATCGCAGGGCAACTCGGGTTGCTCAAAGCCGGGCCAGTCCCGTTCGAACCGCGTTCCATCGACGGACACGATGACTGTCTCGGGATCGGTCGATGGCGAAAACGGGACGTTCTCGTCGGCTTCGTTGCTATCCGAGAGACGGTAGTCTTTCGCGAAGAGTACGTCCCCACTCCCGTTTTTGACCGTCACGCTGACGTCGTGGCTCTCCTCGCGTTCACCCAGATAGACGGTCACCCAGTGAGCAGGAGTCGAAGCGGATTCCTTCGTTATACAGCCACCGACGATGGCAAGCGCCGCACTCGAACTACCCAGGAAGGCTCGTCGAGTAATGGAGGGCATCAGACTCATGCAGGGAAGGGATTTGCGTAATAGTTACTATGAATGCTATATAGGTATGTATACGTCCCAGCGTCGTCGGTTACTGATCCCGTGAACCCACCCGCCGTTACGTTGTTTGACAGCCCCAATCGACGTTACAGCCCCCAGAAGAGAGCGATGCCGAGCGTCGTGACGACGGCGAAGATCGCTTGCAGGGGCGCACCGGCCTTGACGTAGTCCATGAACTCGTAGCCGCCGGGCCCGTAGACGAAGAGGTTGGTCTGGTAGCCGATGGGTGTCATGAACGCCGTCGAGGCGGCGAAGGTCACCGAGAGCACGAACGAGAAGGGATTGGCTCCGAGCGCGACGGCCGCCTCGACGGCGACGGGGATCATCAACACCACGCTCGCATTGTTCGAGATGACGTTCGTCAACAGCGCTGTCACGACGTAGATCAGCCCAAGGACGACGATCGGCGGGAGCGAGGGGGCAACGGCGACGATACCGTCAGCGAGCAACGCGGCGCCGCCGGTCACCTCCAGGGCGATCCCCAGCGGAATCACGCCGGCGAGCAGGAAGATGACGTCCCACTCGACGGCGTCGTACATCTCGGCGGGTTTCAGACAGCCGGTGAGCACCATCCCGAGCGCGCCAGCCAGCGCCGCCACGGCGATGTTGATCGGCGTCAGTGCCGCCAGGCCCACGACGGCGGCGACGATACCGATCGCGACGGGGATCCGCGACTCGCGGTAGTCGGGTCGGTCGACCTCCTGAGCGACGATGAAGTTGCGGTTGTTGTTGAGGCGGTCGATGCTGTCGGTCGCCCCCTGGACGAGCAGGGTGTCGCCGACCCGGAGTCGCGTTCGATCCATCCGGTCGCGGATGACGGCCCCGCCGCGGCGCAGGGCGAGCACGGTCGTGTCGTAGCGTTGCCGGAAGTTCGCGCTCGCGAGCGTTTCGCCGACCAGGAACGATCCGGGGGCGACGACGACCTCGACGAGGTTGTGTCCTTCCTCGGGGGCTTCGAGTTCAGTGTCCGTGACGTCGACGTCGCCCAGCAGGTCGAAGCCGTCGACGTCCATGAGCTCCACGAGGGTGTCCCGATCGGTCCGGAGCGCGAAGACGTCGCCGGCCTGGATCACCTTCCCGCCGAGCGGCTCCAGAAAGACCGCGTCCTCCCGGATCAACTGGACGACGTCGACATCGAAGTCCGTGCCCTCGAGGGCCTCCCCGACGCGCTGGCCGACGACCGGCGAATCATCGCGGACGACGACCTCGGTCAGGTACTCGCCCATCTCGTACTCGCTCGTGAGGTCCTCGGCGGGTTTGATCCGGGCTGGGACGAGCCGTCGCCCGATCGTCATGAGATATACCAGCCCGACGGCCATCATGATCACGCCGAGGTGGGTAAACTCGAACATCGAGAAGGCGTGAAGCTCCGGAATGCCGAGATCGCGGCCGAGGCGGGCCGAGAGGTCGCTGGCGAGGATGTTCGTCGAGGTGCCGATCAGCGTGAGCGTCCCGCCGAACATCGAGGCATACGACAGCGGCAGGAGGAGCTTCGAGGGCGAGGTCTTGCCTTTCTCGGCGAGATCAGTCACCATCGGCAGGAGGATGGCGACCGCGGCGGTGTTGTTGATGAACCCCGAGATCGGGCTGACGATCCCGACGGTCGCGCCGAGTTGCCGGGTCTCGTCCTCACCGGTGAACGCCCCGACTTTCCGGCCGAGGATCTGGATCACGCCGGTCCGCCGGACGCCGGCGCTGAGGATGAACATCGCCAGCACGGTGATCGTCGCGACGCTGGCGAATCCTGAGAGCCCGCGCTCGACGGCCGTCACCTCGCTGCCCGGCGCGCGCAGGACGTAGACGGCCGACTCGAGAACGCCCCACTCGACCAGCATCGTCGAGACCGGCTCGACGACCAGCAGTGCGATCATGATCCCGATGGCCGTGACGTCCACCGGGACGGCCTCCGTGGCGAACAACACGAGTGCCGCCAGGATGATCGCGAACACGATCATCATTCCGGGATCCAGTCCACTCGGTAGCACGTCCGTCACACAGTCGGCGGTGGACAAAAACCCATCTCCCGACGGCCTGTGAGACTGTGTTTCGATCACACACTGCCGTCGGGGGGTGTCTGTCCAGGTGCCTGGTTGCCGGGCGGTGGCCTCCTGTTCGCAAACAGGAACTATAAGTTGACGTGGCAACGGAACTCTCGCATGGCAGTTCCCGACACCGCAGAGACGGTCCAGGCGGTCATCGACGAGATCCGCTCGGCCGTCATCGCCGACCCGACGGTCCTCGAAGAGATCACGGCCGGGATCCTGGCTCGTGGACACATCCTTTTAGAAGACGTGCCCGGGACCGGCAAGACACTGACAGCGCGGTCGTTCGCGACGGCGCTGGGCCTTGAGTTCTCCCGGATCCAGTTCACGCCGGATCTGATGCCCGCCGATATCACCGGGTCGTACATCTTCCAGGAGGGCACAGAAGAGTTCCACTTCACTCCGGGCCCCGTGTTCGGCAACGTCGTGCTGGCCGACGAGATCAACCGTGCGCCACCGAAGACCCAGTCGGCGCTGCTGGAGGCGATGGCGGAGGGCCAGGTCACGGTCGACGGCGAAACCCACGCCCTCCCGGAGCCGTTCGTCGTCATCGCGACCCAGAACCCCGTCGAACAGGAGGGGACCTTCGAACTCCCCGAGGCCCAGCGGGATCGCTTCATGATCAAGACCTCGCTTGGCTACCCTGACGCCGACGGGACCCGCGAGTTGATCGACCGCCGCGCGGATCGGGATCACCCGGATCCGACGGTCGAGCGCGTCGCGGACCGAACGGATGTTCTCGACTTCCAGGGGGTGCCCGAGACGATCACCGTCGAGGATCCGGTGCGGGATTACATCGCCGACCTCTGCCGGGCGACCCGGACGGACGGACGTGTCGAGGTCGGCGTCTCCCCGCGGGGTGTCCAGCGACTGTTCGAAGCCGCTCGCGCCCGGGCCGTCATCGACGGCCGGGAGTTCGTCGTCCCCGACGACGTTCGCCGGATCGCGCCGCCCGTCCTCGCCCATCGCCTCGTCCTGACGCCGGAGGCGAGCGTCGAAGGTGCCTCCCGACGGTCGATCGTCGAGTCGGTCCTCGATCGCGTCTCGGTGCCGGCGATGGAGGAGCCCTCCGCCGAACAGTAGCCAGCTTCCGAGGGCCCGTTCATCAGGCGAACAGTAGCCAGCTTCCGAGCAGGATCGCCCCGAGCGCGAGAACCACGGCCAGCATCGCCGGGGCCGAGAGGACGGGTGCGAACAGCGTTGCGACGACGAACCCGAGGACCCCGATGCCGAACCCGGCGGCGGCGACTGCCACACTCCAGCCCACGCGAACGAACTGCGGGAGGGGGCTGGCTCCGTCACGACCGATCTCCCATCCGAGTATCCGGCCGTAGTGGCCGACGTCGGTCACGAACGCGGCCATGGCGAACAGCGCGAGCGCCGACACGCCGTCGAGTACGGAGCTGACGCCGAGGCCGGCCTGGAGTTCGACGCCTGCGCCGGTCACGATCGCGCCGACGGCCAGCGCGAACGAAACAGTTTGCGTTGCGCCGGCGGTGAGCGTTGCGCCGGTCCCATCGTGGGCGAGTTCGATACCGCTGGCCCACGTGAAGCTACCCCCGACGCCCAGGACGACGGCCGTCCCGAACAGGACGACGATCACGTCCTCGATCCCGGTACCGAGGCCGAACGCGACGAGCACGAAACCACCGATACCGACCAGGGCGCCGGACAGCATCGGGACGGCGGCGTTGTACGGCTCGCTCGCCCGCATCCACAGTTCGCGGACCACCGCGGCGAAGACAGCCAGGCCAGTCCCGGCAGCGATCGTGACTGCGAGGGGGACGCGCACGACGGCGGACCCGGCGAGGAGGTCGACGACTGTCTCTATCTCCTGGACGTATCGACCGACAGACATCGCGCCGGCAAGGACCACAGTGACGATCCCGAGTCCGACCACGAACCCCCGTCTGACGGTCCGATACGTGCCGATGTTCTCCGGGCGAGTGATAGCGGCGGGTGGGAGTGCGAACACCGCAGCGCCGACGGCGACTGCGGCGAGGACGAGCGAGACGCGAAGCCCGAGACTGCCTGTCCCGCCGATCCACACCAGTCCCGATAGCGCCGCGCCGACGCCACCGACCCCATCGACCGCGAGTAGCCCGGTCGCCCAGCCGAACGCGGCGAGCGAGCCGTACATCGCGGCGACGCCACCTCGCTCGATCGTTCTTTCCGTCCGCCCGGCGATCGCGAGTAGGCCGAGCCCGATCCCGATCACCGTCGTCACCGCTGCCAGGATCCCGGCCGTCGTCCCGACCCGAGCGAGTCGAAGGCCGATCAGTCCGACGCCGATACCGGCGATGCCAGCACACAGGCCGGTGGCGAGCCAGACCCGCCAGTACGAACCCGTGAGTCTGGCCGTCCCGACGACGAGTCCGAGGCCGACGAACATGCCGGACACGGCGATCGGGTCATGGATGCCGAGCGAGAGGACGCCGGCGACCCCGGCGATCACGACGGCCGTGCTGATCGTCTCCGGAATACGTTGGTCCCGTACTGTCATTGTGTGGTCACCGTCCCGATCGTATTGCGAAGCACGATTCCGAGCGGTCGCGTGCGGTCCCAGTCGACGACCCGGGCCCCGGCCGACCTGGCACGGGCGAGTCGGGTCCGGCGAACGAGCGCCTCGAAACGACCTTCGGTGCTGTCGTCGGCTATCGGGTCCGGGGAGACGACGCGAACGGTGTACCCCTGGGTCCGTAACCGTTCGATTAACTCGACCGGCCTGTCGTCGACGAACGACGAGAACAGGTAGAGTTGGGCTTCGCCGGGCAGCGTGGTTTCGATCTTCGTGAACGGATCTTTTGACATGCCAAAGTGCCAGAATGGAACGTTCGTGAGACGCTTGCTCGATCGCGCCGCTTCGAGCAACGTCGTGGCGGCCTCCCGGGTCCCCGGGTCAGTCCCCGGCGGGACCGAGGAGTGGTTGTCATCGCCGACGGCGACGACGCCGGTCGGATGACCGGCCTCGACGAGCGTCTCGAAGGTTCGCTCCGCAGCGTCTGCGGATAACTCGGCGGCGGCGAGCCGATCCTGAGAGGCCCCGCGGAACTGATTGTGTCGGACGTCGACGAGACAGACGATCCGGGTCGCCCGCTCGGCACGATACTCGACGGTCGTCAGGTCCCGCGTCCGGGCGTAGCGACGCCAGTCGATCGAGCCGATGGCGTCGCCCGGTTCGTAGTCACGCACAGAATAAAACTCGACGCCACTCCCGCCGTCGTCAGTCGGGACCGTGCCGGCGAAATCGTTTGCGCCACCGCGAAGCGGGACGGTTTCGATGGGTGGCAGACAGCTGAGCGCCTCCGCGCCGGTCGCCGCAACGTTCCAGGTCTCGACGACAGTTCCAGTGAGATCCCGCGTCCGGACATCCACCGCCTCGAACGTATGCTCGCCGCGATGGAGCTCCATGTCGTACTCGATCGTCACGGTCTCGCCGGCGTCGAGACTCACGCAGGCCCGTGGCGTTCCATCGACGACAGGGAGTTCCGCTGGCACGCCATCGACGAGCCGAAGGTCGACGATCGGCTCCGAGCCGACGTTCTCGACGGTCGTCCGGACGGCAACGACGTCACCCGGATCACCGGTGAGCGGCTCCTCGCGTGTCGCCGTCCCGTCGCTATCGCAACCGTCGCCATTGCGGACCATCTCACGGTGGGCGCGAATTTCCGCGTCTTCCCGGGTGCCGATGACGCTCGCGGCGGCATACCAAAGCGGGACCGTCGCGGCGACGATCAGGAATGGACTCCCGGCGACGAATCCGATGCCGGCGACCAGAAACGTCGTGACAATTGCGCCGTCTGACCGATTGATCCGGTCGACCGTGCGATCGGTCATCGCGGACCCTCCTGAACCGACGCCATTGCGGGCGATTCGTCCGTCTCCGCGGTGCCAGCGGTCTGTGCTGCGTCCGCTGGCGTCTCCGTCCCGATCGTTTCGATCGCGGCGAGTGTCCGTCGGACCCGATGCGTGTAGGCTGCCCCTGGATCGACCATCCGCCGCAGTTGTTCGGCAAGGGGCTGGGACACCGCCGGCGAGAGAAACGCGGCCGCAACCCGGTCGTCAGTCCACTCGCCCGTCTGGATCGCGTCTCTAGCGGCCGCCCTGCCATGTCCCCCTCGCGCAACCAACGTCCGGACTGCCCCGTCGAGCAAGCGCTGGCGGACCTCTCTCGTACGGTCGTCATGCTGACAGCGATACCGGTCGGTCGCGCTCGCTTCGATCGGGTCGTCGGCCTGTATGTCCCGGATCGATCGAATACTCCCCCGTTCCGGTGGGTCACCGTCGACGAGGGGATCGACGGTTCCGTAATTCAAACGCCGCCGCAGCCCCCATCCAGCCGACACGAGGACGAGGATCCCGCCGACCACCGGTAGCAACACCGCAAGCAGGTGTAACACGCTGAAGATGGATCCGGACAGCGAGACGTAGCCACCGATGAGTAGCGTCACGACAGCCGCCGTCCCGCCAGCGAGGACGACCGCGACGCCAGCGCGCTCGGGGTCGCCAATCCGCGCCCGGAGGTGACTGACGCTTCCGGCCAGCGCCTTGAGCGCACTCATTCGTCACTCCCCTCGTCTGAGTCGCCGTCCGCACGCGGTTGGTCGTCGCCCTGCTCTGTCTCGAAGGCGATCAACTCCTCAGCGAGCGCCCGGGCGCTGGTGACGCGTTCCGGTGAGGGCTCCCGACCACCGTACTCGACCGCACGGACAATCCCCAGGAGTCGCCGGACGCTGTCGACCGGGAACCCGGCCCTGATGGCCCGACGTGCGACCGTCCCGGGCGTTACCGTCTCGCGCCTTCGTATGTCGAGCCGATCCAGGAAACTGTGCCACGCTGCGCGGATCTCCTCTCTTGGGGTGAGCGAGGGGGGTGGCTCGTCCGTGCCTGCCGTCGCTTCGTCTGCATCGTCGTCGACTGTGTTGGTCTCGTCGTCACTGAGCCATTCGACGATCCGACTGCTCGGCGACCGCTCGGTTCCCGTACGATCCGGCGAGCCACTGACGACTCTTCGAAGCGACCCAAACGACGACAGTGTCGCCGTGATCCCGCCTAGAGACGCTGCCGTGAACGTCGCCCCGACGGCAGGGAACTGCCACCCCTCGCCGAAACCGGACAGCGACGGGCGTGAAATCACCGGGACGGAGGGACGCCAGTTGCCCAACAAGCCCCACAGACGGCCAGCGGAACCGGAGAGTCCTGCGAGTACAGTGCCAAATCCGACAAAGACTTTGACGAACCCCTTGGCCCGACGCCGCTTGCGGAGTGCGACGAGTTTGAGATACGTCAGGACGCCACCGATGATGAGCCCGGGAACCACAACGACAACGGCTGCAAGCCGGAAATAGAGGTTGCCGACCGTTGCCGTTGCCGATGCCGCACCGACTGTCGCCGTCACGGTGGCTGAATCTTCGATCGGCAGCCAGACCGTCGTCCGACCGCTTCTGTCGGTCGTTCCGGCTACGGAACCGCCGATCTGGACGGTTGCGTTTTCGATAGGCTCGCCGTCGGCCGAAACGACCACCGGAGCGGGGAACCCGGGGAACAACACGGGTGTGGCAAAATCGACCGTTGGTTCCGTGACCGAGACGGTTCGTTCAGCCCTGACTGCACGCCGCACGACACTGATTTCGACCGGACCCGGCGAGTTGGGTAACGGGACCGCCGCGTCCCCGTCGTCATCGGTCCACGTGACCACTTCATCGTCGACACGTACTGGCGTGCCGACGAGTGGCTCCGTCGCGACAGCGGCGGTGATCGAGAGATTGCGAGCCGGCGCTGCCGCCGACCGCTTGTGGATCGTCGCATCCGTTTCGATGTCGACAGTACGGTTCACGTCTTTGCCCTCGACGGAAATTGTCATCGACTCCTCGAAGGGCACCTCGACCTCGACCTTTCCGTGCCGGCTGGTTTCGCCAACAACTTCACCGTCGACGGTGACGTTGTCCGTCCGCGTGGATCCGCTACTTTCGGTCTTGACGGTCATCTGGGTTCCCGGAACAGGTGAGTCGAGAATATCGATTTGTTCCTCGTCGTCCGCCTCGCTATCTGCCTGCTCCGTCGAGGTGGACTGGTTCGTCGACTCGGTTGGGATGTCCGATCGCTCGTCGCCCGAATCCCATTCCCCTGCGACAACATCTTCGCCTTGCGATCCAGGCGGGTCGAGTCGTGGATCTGCGGCCGGAAGCGCGCTGGCGACCACGATCAGGCAGACGACGGTACCCAGCGCGAACACCGCACGACGCGTGTCCGTCATACACCACCCTCCAGTTCTGCATCGGCAGCCAACTCCTGTAGTCGCCGAATCCGCTCCGCAACTGGTGGGTGTGTGCGTCTGTCGGTTCCGGCGCTGCGCTGGTCCCCCTTCGGGACGCCCGACGGCGTTTCTCCTTCGAGCCACGTCCGCAGCCGGTCGCGTCGATCTCCCGCCGGCGGTCGATCGGGCGTCGGAATCGATCGAGCCACCCGGTCGGCGATCAGCGGCGACGGAATGACCGAGAGTGCCTGCATCGTGGTCGTTCGGAGATCCGTCTCCGGCGTAGTCCGGCCCGACGCCGACAGCGTCGAGAGCGCGGTCGCCAGCGCCAGTGGCCGACCGGTGATGTGCGCCGCCGCGGCATCGGCGGCGAACTCCCGGGCGTGTGAAAGCGTTCGCGTTGCCCAGTCGGCGACGGTCGGGAACACCCACAGGAGTGGCGCGACGAAGACGTAGGTCAGCGTGACCAGCGGGAGGAACCAATAGAGGGCGATCTTTCCCCGGAACGAGACGTCCCCGGGCGATTGGATCGCCCGACGCGCGAGCCGTGCCGATCGATACGCGCGATCGGCGATCTCCAGAAACAGCGTCGTGACCGTCATCAGTGTCACGTCCCGGTTGGCGACGTGTGCCACCTCGTGGGCGAGCACAGCCGTGAGTTCGTCGGCGTCGAGTTGCTCGATCAGCCCGGTCGATACCACGATCGTCGCGTCGGTGAACCGACCCACGGTATAGCAACTGGGCTCCTCGGCGTCGAGGACTCGCACGCTGGGTTCGGGCACGTCGGCCGTCATCGCCAGCCGGCGGACGATCCGTGCGACAACGTGATCGCCGTCGTCGCGTCCGGTCCGTGTCTGTTCGAGGACGCGGCGGTAGCCGTAGTACAACTGTGCGCCGAGAAAGCCAGCCACGAGGACGGCCACCGTCGACCACGAGACCGGGAGCTGGAGGAGGTCGAAGCTCACGGTTCCGTGACGCGCGTAGACGACCGCGCCCGCGACGACCCCGGGCAGCAGGACGCCGTACGCCCACAGGATCGCCACCACGAACAGGACGTTCATCCCGACGAGGACCGCGAGGACGGCACCGATCCGGACTCGGTTGTGCATGGAGGGGATTGTTTGAGTCTTGCTCTGTCGGTCGCAAAAGCTTTTATGTCTGAACTTTTGATCGACATCCGGCCCCGCTCTCATCGGACACGCCGCCCCCTCAGAGTTCCTCGTCAGCGAACTCGACTTCCGCGACGATGTCGAACGGATCTCTCCCCTTCCGAATGCCATCGAGCAACAGGAACGCCCGATCGGGCGAGAGGAAGTGTCGCGTCACGGCCCGACCCAGCGACGTCGGTTCCAGGCCGTCGATGAACTCGTACTCCAGCAGCTTGCCGATGGCGTGCTTGGTCGGCACCTCGCCGAGCATCCGGTCGTTGAGGCGCTTGGCAGCACTCCCGCCGACCACGATGTTCGCCAGCGTCTCCTCGACGGCCGCGCTCTCGTCGTAGCGATTCGTGACCGGTTCCATCTCGCCTTTCAGCAGCTTGAACGCGACCTCGTCCTCGGTCATCTCCTGGCTGTTGTGATAGACGCCGTCGGGTTCGACCAGCAGATACACCGTCCCCTTGTCGTGGTAATCGGGCCGGCCAGCCCGCCCGAGCATCTGTGAGAACTCCTGGACGGTGAGCCACTCGATGCCCATCGCCAGCGAGTCGAAGATGACCTGGGAGGCCGGGAAGTCGACCCCTGCGGCGAGCGCTGCCGTTGTCACGACCGCGGACAGTTCCTGATCGGCGAACATGGTCTCGACCTCGCCGCGGCGCTTGTTGTCCAGGCCGGCGTGGTAGGGGGCCGAGGAGTACTCGAGCCGGCGGGAGATCTCGTGACACCGCCGCCGGGAGTTGGTGAAGATGATCGTCTGGCCGCGATACCCTTTCGAGGATTTCGTGTCGAAGGCCCGCTTGGCGAGCTTGTTCTCGATGTCGACCTTCTCGTAGTCGTCGGCGAAGGTGACGTGGCGCTCGATCGGCACCGGGCGCTCCTCGAACTCGATGAGTTTCGCCGACAGCGAGTCCGCGAGCGACCCTGGATTCCCCACCGTCGCCGAGAGGTAGATCCACTGGGTGTCGCCCGACTGGGCACTCGAACTCGATCCGCCCTTTTCACCCCGTCCGCCGGAGCGATTCGAGCGGGCTGCCGTCTTCCCACCCGATTCGCAGTAGTATTTCAGCCGCGAGATGAGGCCGTCCAGCCGGTGGCCACGCTCGCCCTCGCCGAGGGTGTGGACCTCGTCGATGACGACCGTCCCGATGTCCCCGAGGTCGTGACCGACCCGCAGCGCGTGGTCGATCCCTTCGTAGGTCCCGACGATGATGTCGGCGCTGGGATCGAACCCACCGCCGTCTCCGCGGATTCGGCTCGATCCGACCCGGAGGCTCACGTCGGCGATATCGCCGTACTCAGCCTGGAAGTCCTGGTATTTCTGGTTGGCGAGCGCCACCAGCGGGACGAGAAACAGCATCTTGCCTTTCCCGTTGAGTACCCGATCGATACCGGCCATCTCGCCGATCAGCGTCTTGCCGGTGGCGGTCGCCGAGACCACGAGTTGGTCCTGCCCCTCGGTGACGCCGTTCTCGACGGCGAGGCTCTGGACGGGCAGGAGTTCGTCGAACTGCCCCTCCAGTTTCTGCTGCATTCCCGGGTGCAACGACAGCGAGTCCGTCGGCACCAGATCGATGTCCTCGACCGTGGCGCTGATCTCGTCGAACTTCGTGAGTTCCGGGTCGAGTTCGCCCGAGAGGAGATTGACGATGCGTTCGAGGTTCTGGACATCCAATAAGAGTTCTTCAAGTCGATCGCGGGCGGTCCCGGTTACGTCACCGTGGTAGGCGAGTTCGCGTTCGAGTTCCGCGATCGCACACGACGGGCAGATGTCCTCGCCGTCGGCGTCGATCGCCGTCTCGCTCGTGATCGGCGAGTACTGCCCCGCCGCCGCGCAGTACCGGCAGGTCCGAACGACCTTCGCATCCAGTTGATAGGCGTCGAGTAACTCGCGGACGACGCGGCGACCGCGGGCGGAGGTCTGTTCGGAGACGCGAATCCGCCCCGCTCGGCGGGCGAGTTCGACGAACTGGTCGGGGCTGCGGAGGTCCTCTTGGCTGCCCCGCTTGATCCGGAGTCGGGCCGGTCGGGGACCTGCTTCGGTCTCTTTGACCTCCAGGCGACCGCCGAGGACGCGCTCGCCGTCGCGCTGGACGACCACCTGAAAGTCCTCGCCGTCCTCGTGGAGGAATAGCGTATCGACCTGCGTGACCTGCTGGGACACACCCTACGTAGGGCAACGGCGGTACTTGAGTCGCTCGGAGACGCTTTCGGTTATCTCACCACGGTCCAGCCTTCGCTGCTCACTGGTAGCGGCCGCGCCCTTCGATCTCGCGCAGCCGGTCCAGGACGGCGTCACCCCGCTCGCTTGCGTCGCGATAGGCGTCCTCGGCCGCCTCCTGGAGATGTTCGGCATCGTCGGCCGTCCCGGCAAGCGACTGGGCGAAGACGTGGAGATCCATCGCGTGATCCTCGGCGTGGCCGGTGTAGTAGCCCAGGCCGAAGTCGATGAGGTGAGTGCGATCTTCGGAAACTCTAACATTGCGCGTCGTCGGATCGCCGTGGACGAATCCCGCGTCGTGGATCGTCGCCAGGTGTCGCCCGACGTCCCGGACCCGATCGAGTGTCAGGGCCTCACGGAGATCCCGCTCGCCCACCCGCTCGAACACCAGGACACCCTCCTTCGGATCGACGTCGTGGACGACCGGCGTCGGGACGCCGACGCGGCGCGCTTCGCTCGTGAGTCGGGCTTCTTCGCGCGTTCGCTCGGTCCGGAGGCGCTCGTCGAGCGTCGGATGGCGGTAGGTCCGTGGCTGGCGCTCCTTCCTGACCCGGCCGTCCTCGACGGTGACGGTCGCCTCGGCCCCCTGGACGGCATCGTCGGCTCCCGCTCCGTCCCGGGCACCGACCGTCCCGTCGTCGCTCGACCCGCCCCACGAACCGACGGCCTCGTCGGATCGCCAGGTCACGTCAACCTCGTCGGGCCGGAAGTCCGGCCGGACGCGTGAGTCCTCGATCGGAATCGTGTCGCCCGCGTCGTACATCTTCGCGCCGAGGACGGCGATCATCCCCGCGTTGTCCCGGAGAAATCTGGGTTCGGGCGCGAAGAAATCAGCCCCGCGCTGGTCGCACATCGCTCCGAGCATCTCCCGGAGGCGATCGTTCTGCCCGACACCCCCGCCGAGGACGAGTTCGTCGGCGTCCGAAAGCGAGAGGGCCCGCTCCGCGACTTCCGTCAGCATCGCGAAGATGTTTTCCTGCAGTGAGTAACAGACGTCTTCGACGGCCGCCCCATCGTCAATCGCTTGCTTGGCGGCGCTCATGATCCCCGAAAAGGAGAAGTCCATCCCCTTGACGACGTAGGGCAGGTCGATGTACTCGCCGTCTTTTGCCCGCTTTTCGACCTTCGGCCCGCCGGGATGGGACCACCCGAGGTGGCGGGTGAACTTGTCGATGGCGTTGCCGACGCCCGTGTCCATCGTCTCCCCGAGGACGCGATACCGCCCGTTGCGATACCCCAGAAGGTGGGCGTTCGCGCCGGAGGCGTTCAGACACACCGGCGCGGAAAAGCCCGACCGGTGGCGACCGATCTCCAGATGCGCAACCATGTGATTGACGCCGACCAGCGGGACGTCCAGCCGCTGTGCCAGTGCCCTGGCGGCCGTGGCGACGATCCGCAGACAGGGACCGAGGCCCGGCCCCCGGGAGAAGGCGACCGCGTCGACCGGCGATTCGTCGGAGTCTTCGCCCGCGTCGGCAGCCTGCTCGCGGGCGATGTCGAGTGCCCGTTCGACGACCTGCGGGATCGCCTCGCGCATGTGCTCGGCGGCTTCCCGCGGGTGAATCCCGCCGCTGTCGGGTTCGTAGGCGTCAGTTTCAATAGAGACGGACTCACCGCTGTCCGTCCGTTCGTAGACGGCGGCACTCGCCGCCCACGCCGTGCCTTCGATGCCGAGAATCCGCATGCGCCGTGTGGGCGCTTACTCCCACTCGGTGTAGCTACACCGGCCGCAGTGCGTGCGGTCACCGTGCTGGGCAAGGAACGCGTCGCCACACCGCGGGCACAGTTCACGGTCGGTGGTTCCGTCGTCGTTGTAGAGTTCGTGACGCGCCATCTCAGGCCTCCTCTGCCTCGGACTCGCCGTCCTCAGCCACGATCTTGTTTCGTTCGAGCATGTGGTCCTGTTCGACCTCACGCGCGAACTCCGGGTCGTCGTACACCTTCGCGTAGCCGACGGTCTTGCGCATGCCGAATGTCGTATCGAGTTCGTGCACGACGACTTCCGCGGCGTCCTTGTTGAGCATTGCAGCCAGCGAGTCCCGGATAGAGAGCCGCGACGGCGTCGCCTCCTCGTGGACGACCTCGAATCGGACGTCGGTCCGATGCAACATCGGATTGTCCTCCTCTTCGATGATTTCGATGTCCATGGTTCGTTGTTCATATGTCCCCTACAAGCGTGTATAAGGATTTCGAAGAGGTCGGTCGGCTGTGCGTCGACCTGCCGTTCAGTGTCGGGTCGACCGTTCCAGCGGTCGGTCACGCTTCGGCGGCCAGTTCGGCGAGCAAATGCGAAAGGTGCAGCCGGTCGTCGGTCCCTTCCGCGAGGTCGAGGTCGATCTCGCCGGCCACGCGGTGGAGCCGCGCGAGACGCTCACCGGAGTACCGCGACCGCCCAACCCGGAGGAGTGCTTCCAGCACCTCGACGCCGCTGTGACCCTCGTCGACGAGCAGATCGTCGAGCGTCGACCGTGCGTCAGTCACGTCGCCCGCCTCGGCGGCGGACAGCATCGCCTCGACGGCCTCGTCGGTCCGGACTTCACCCAGCGCCTCGTAGGCCGCGTTCATCGTGATCTCGCCCGCTTGCTCGTAGGTCGTCTGGGCACCGAGGATCGCCTTCCGGAGGTCACCGCCGGCGTAGCCTGCGACGTATTCGAGTCCCTCCGCGTCGTAGTCGGCGTCCTCGGCCTCGACGATCCGACGGAGGACGGCCTCGGTCTCGTCGTGGGTCGGCGCGCGGACCGTCACGGGGAAACACCGCGAACGGATCGGCGGGATCAACGTCGAGGATTGGCGGGTGGCGATGACGAACTGCGTCGCCTCGTAGTACTGCTCCATGACCCGCCGGAGGGCCTGCTGGAAGTCCTCGCGCATCCGCTCGGCGTTGTCCAGCAGGATCGTCTTGTACGATCCCGAGACCGGCGTGTAACTCGCAGCCTCCTTGAGCACGTGATTGATGAGGTCGGCCTTCGAGGACTCCCGGCGGCGTTTGGCGGTGATGAACCGGGCGAATCGGGGGTCCTCGGCGAGTTCCTTCTTCGTCAGGTCGAAGAAGTCCGCGACGTTGATCACCACGAGGTCGGCCTCGACGTCGGCGTGGGCCTCGCGGGCGAACGCCCGGACTGCGGCGGTCTTGCCGGCACCCGCCGGACCGTGGACCAGCAGATTCATCGGATCGTCGAGCGCGCCGCGTAGCTGGTCGCGTACCTCCGGCTGTGGCAACTCCTCGATCGTCGGCGCGTGTCGCTCGGTCCACAGCGGCCCGTCCATTGGCTCGTCGTAGGCAACCCCCGGACAAGTATTCCGCGATCGATCCGGGTGGTCACGTCCGGTCCCGCCGGCTCCTCGCCGCTCACTCGTATCGCAGGGCTTCGATCGGATCGACGCGAGCGGCCCGCCAGGCCGGGTACAGCCCGGCGATCACGCCGATACCGATCCCCATCGCGATGGCGATGGCGACCCACTCGACGGGGATCGTGAACCCGACCTCGGCGTAGGTCGCACCCGCGTACCCGACGCCGAGTCCGAGCGGGATACCGATCACGGCCCCGAGCGAACCCAGCAGGACGGACTCGACGAGGAACAGCCCGACGATCTCCCGGTTGGTCGCGCCCATCGACTTCATGATCCCGATCTCCTTCGTACGCTCGGTCACGCTGACGAGCATGATGTTGGCGATGCCGAACGCGCCGACCACGAGCGCGAGCACGCCGATCCCGGTGATGAGTCGCGTGATGTCCTGAAGCACGGCCTGGATGCCGCCGACGACGTCCTCGGTCGACTCGACGGTCACCTGGCTACCGTCGCCCGCGAGTTGTCTCGCATCCGACTCCGTCTGAATGTATGTCTCGATCGCGTCGCGGGTCTCCGAGACGCGGCCGGCATCGGCCACGATCGTCACTTGTGAGTACGCCCGCTGCTCGACGCCGAGGGTCGGCGATTCCTGGGTCGTCCGGTAGTGTGGGTCGACCGGAACGTAGAATTCCGGTCCGGGCGGCGAGAGTGCGGTGAACCCACCGCGAGCCCCGGTGGTGATGCCGACGACCGTCAGCGAGGTTGTGCCCTCTCGGAGGAGCTCGACCGTGTCACCGACGGTTACGTTCGGCTCGAACTGCGCGGCGGCGATCTCGTTGAGGACGATCTCGTTCGTGCCGGACTCGAAGACCCGGCCCTCGACGATCGTGCCCGCCAACGCCCCGCGACTCGTCGCCGTCAGGCTTCCGGGCGTGACCGTCTGGTTCGCGTATGTCAACGACGAGACGGGCACCGACCCCCGTGGGATCACGGCCCGCGTGCCGTCGATCGCACGGAGCTGTTCGAGATCGTATGTCGTGACGGCCGGGGTCGTGAGGCCGATCCCGCTCCCGGGCGGCCCGCCACCGGCCAGGAATCCGCCACCGGAGGCGACGTAAATCTCGCTCGCCGATGTCGACTGGAACTCGCTCACGACGTCGGTCTGGACGCTCGCGCCGAAACTCGCGAACGCGATCACCGTCGCGATGCCGATGACGATGCCGACGACCGTCAACGCCGACCGGAGCCGATGGCCGGCGATCGCTCGCACTGCCATCCGAACCCCTTCTCGCCAGTCCATTAGTCGTCACCTCCCAGGTGCTCGGTCCGCTCGCGGACGCCGTCTCTGACGTGGATGATCCGGTCGGCGTGTTCGGCGATCCGACGCTCGTGGGTCACCAGCAGAATCGTGTTGCCCCGGTCGTGGGCGTCCGCGAACAGCGACATGATCTCCTCGCCGGTGTCAGTATCGACGTTCCCGGTCGGCTCGTCGGCCAAGAGGAGCGCGGGGTCGGCTGCCAGGGCGCGGGCGATGGCAACTCGCTGGCGTTGGCCGCCGCTGAGTTCCTGTGGCAAGTGATCGAGTCGGTCCCCGAGTCCGACGCGTTCGAGGAGGGTGCGGGCGCGTTCGGCCCGCTCGCGTCGGTCCCATTCGGCGAAGACGAGGGGGAGTTCGACGTTCTCGACGGCGGTCAGCCGCGGCATCAGGTTGAACGTCTGGAAGACGAACCCGATCTCGGTCCCACGGAGTCGCGCTCGCCCGCGCTCGGAGAGGCCACCGACATCGGTCCCGTTGACGGTGACCGTCCCCGACGTCGGCGTGTCGAGCGCGCCGATGAGATTCAACAGCGTACTCTTCCCGGAGCCGCTCGGCCCCATGATGGCGGTGTAGGAGCCGGCCGGGAGCGTCAGATCGATCCCGTCGAGTGCCGTCACCGTTCCGCCGAGGTCGTACTCCTTGCGGACGTCCGCGAGTACCACGACCGGGTCGGGCCCCCTCGCGTTCTCAATCCCCTTCGCGTCCTCCATATACGTCTCCTACGCGCTGTACCTCCATGAACCCTCGATTCGGGCAGGTACGCCGTCTCCCCGTTCACCGACCCCCGACAGCAGGCGCACAGACGTTTTATGGGTCGGAACCGGACGACTGGTTATGGATCGGATCGTCTCGCTGGCCCCGAGTGCCACGTCGACCGTCACCGCCCTCGACGCGGGCGGTCGGCTGGTCGGGGTCACCGCTCACTGCGATGTCCCGGACGTCCCACGGCTCGGTGGCTGGCTGAACCCGGATCTCGATCGGATCGCCGAACTCGATCCCGATCTCGTTCTGACGAACGACCCGCTCCAGGCTGACCTGCGCGATGCGTTGCGCGACGACGGGTTCACGGTCGCCCACGCGGAACCGACCACGCTCGATGCCGTTCTGGAGACCTTCCGGACGATCGGCGACGCGATCGGACTCCCGGAACGCGGCCGCGTCCTCGAAGAACGCGCCAGCGATCGCCTCGACCGGGTCCGGGACGCGACGCTCGATGGTGACGATCGGCCGGTCGTCTACTGCGAGGAGTGGGGCGATCCGCCGATGGCGGCCGGCAACTGGGTACCCGAGGCCGTCCGCGCCTCGGGCGGTCGCTACCCCTTCCTCGACCCGGGTGAACGCTCTCGGGAGATCGATCGGGCGGCGGTCGAGAATGCTGACCCGGATCGGGTGATCGTCCATCATTGCGGGGCCAGCGAGCCATCGACGCGGCCGCTGGTCGAACGCGAATGGGATCTCGACGCCGACGTACACGCGATCGACGACTCGCTGCTCAACCAGCCCAGTCCCCGACTGCTCGACGGGATCGAGCGACTCGCGTCGATCGTCTCCGACACCACCAGCAGTGATGTGGACGGGGCCGCAAGCGTGGCCAATCGCTGAGATCAACACCGGCTTCCTGCTGCCGTTTTGGGCATCGTCGTGATCGAGTTGGCACTCTCGTCCTCGATGCGACCGTTCCGTTCGGGCCGACAGTCCCGTTCTCCTCACGGTTGGCGTCGAACTCGCTTGGCGTGGCTCAGCGGTGGTCGGTCTGTTGGTGCTCGCTGGGGCTCGCAACCCCCATCTCCCGATGCCGACTCAGATGATCCGTCCGTGTTCGATCGAGATGGGCCCTCGTCGGCTCCGGTTGGGCACGATTGCTGTCGTTGCTTCGCTGACCGCGAGTCGACGAATCTCGGCAACGATATCCCACCGACTCCGGTCACAATTCGACAGCCAGGTCGACAGTTCTTGTCGATTTAGTCACCTACCAGCTGTATTGTCTTGGTGGCGATTTACCGGCATTATGATCTGCTTACTGAATGTATGTCTGTTCTGGACATCAATTCTAAATAGAATGATTTATATGCATGGAATTGCGGTATAGTTCTGTTGGTAAAACACAATGGGGCGACACAACTTCGAAGACGCGGCGGACGAATCGAGCGATAACGACCAACTCGGTCAGTTCGATCGGCGGAGCTATCTGAAAGGAGCGGCCGCGACAGTGGCGACAGGACTCGGCGTCGGATCCATCGCGAGTCCCGCCGCTGCGATCACCGAGAACCAGACCGGGACTCACGACGGGTACTTCTACTCGTTCTGGACGAACGACCAGGGCTCGGTCGAAATGACGCTTGAGTCCGGTGGTAGTTACAGTGTCGACTGGTCGGACACGGGTAACTTCGTCTGCGGCAAGGGCTGGCAGACCGGCTCGGACCGGGATATCGAGTATACTGCGAACTACAACCCGCAGGGCAACTCCTACCTGTGTCTCTACGGGTGGACGACGGATCCGCTGGTGGAGTACTACATCATCGAGGACTACGGCAGCTACAAGCCCGGAGACCAGTCCCAGGGGACCCACACCACTGACGGCTCCACGTACGAGATGTACACGTCCGAGCGAGTCGAGAAACCCTCGATCGAAGGGACGGCGACGTTCACGCAGTACTGGTCCATTCGACAGAACTCCCGGACGAGCGGGACCATCACCACCTCGAATCACTTCGACGCCTGGGAGAGCGCGGGCCTGAACATGGGGAGCCACGACTACCAGATCCTGGCCACTGAGGGCTACCAATCCAGCGGCAGTTCCAGCGTCACAGTCGGCAGTTCCGGCGGTGGCGGTGGCGGAGGCGGCGGTGGCGGTGGCGGCGGAGGCGGGGGTGGCGGTGGTGGTTCCGGCAGCCAGCAGCCCTACAACGGAACGCCGCACAGCATCCCCGGCACCATTCCGGCCGAAGAGTACGACCAGGGTGGCTCAGGCGTCGCCTACAGCGACAACACGTCCGAGAACGAGGGCGGTGCGATGCGAACCGGCGAAGGCGTCGACATCTCCTCGAACTCCGCGGGTTCGGGCTACTCGATCGGCTACATCGAGTCCGGCGAGTGGGTCGAGTACACCGTCGATGTCCAGCAATCCGGTGACTACACCCTCGATGCGCTGGTCGCCTCTGACTCGGGCGGCGGTTCCTTCCACCTCGAAGTCAACGGACAGAACGTCTCCGGGAACGTCAGCTTCGGTGCGACCGGCGGCTGGGACTCCTGGGAGACGGTTTCGACCTCCGGTGTCTCACTCGACGCCGGACAGCAGGTGATCCGCGTCTCCATGGACGAGAGCTGGTGGGACCTCAACACCATCGACCTCTCGCTTGACGGCGGCGGTGGCGGAGGCGGTGGAGGCGGCGGCGGTGGCGGAGGCGGCGGTAATGGCGGCACTGGTGGCGGTGGTGGCGGTACCAGCGGCGATCTCGTTGCAGAGATTGATCCGAACACCACCTCGGCCAGCACCGGCGACCTCGTGCAGTTCAACATCAACGACACCACGGGGTCAGGCAACTACATCTCCTCGCTGGAGTGGGATCTCGGCAATGGCGTCACCGGCAGCGGCTGGTACATCGACGAGCGCTACCAATCCGCCGGCAGCTACACTGTCACGCTCACCGCGACCAACAACGAGGGCCGGTCCACGACCGACGAGGTGACCGTCACGATCTCCTGATCGGTGCCAGAACCACTCCGGACACGAATCGGGCGGTAAAGCGGCCGTGGATTTCTTTTCCGGGACTTCACGATTGATTGGAGTCCCCGTCGCCAAGCCTGTCCCGAGATGGGACGCCAACGATGCGGCGACGCGAACCGACCAATTACCAACGATAATACACATGACGGACGATACAACAGAACCAGACGAGACACGAACGGACGAGGAACAGCGACTAGCCGACGCGGACGAGTCGCCCGAGCGCCGCGCCGAGAAACGGGACAGGAACGACATGGCGCCCGCGGACACCTCGGACGGCTTCGGCATGAGCCGCCGCGACTGGATGCGGACGCTCGGCGCCGCGATCCTCGCCGGGGGCGCCGGCGTGGGCGCCTCCGGGGCCGCCGCCGGCGAGACCGCCGACACCTCGAAGACGGTCGACCAGCGCATCCAGGAGCATCGGACGGGCGACCTCCAAGTCAGCGTCGAGACCGAGGACGGCTCGGCGGTCTCCGGCGCAACAGTCTCGGTCACCCAGCAGTCCCACGACTTCAGGTGGGGCACGGCGGTCCACGCCGACACACTGATCAACCAGTACAGTTCTGGGGACAACTATCGGACGTATATCCCCGAGCTGTTCAACACTGCGGTGATCGAGAATCAGATGAAATGGGCGCTTTGGGAGGGCGACACGCAACTGGCCGATGACGCTGTCAACTGGCTGCTTGACCAGGGGCTGGACGTGCGCGGGCACGTCTGCATCTACGGTGTCGACTACGCGGTCCCGTCGGACGTACAGACCGCCATCGACAACGGGGACACGGAGACGGTCCGCGAGCTGGGGATGGCCCACATCGACGAGATCATAAATCACTACGGGAGCGACATCCACGAGTGGGAGGTCCTCAACGAGGTCCAGCACTCGACGACGATTATCGACCCGTTCTCGTCGACTCCCGAGACCGCGCAGATCGTCGCCGACTGGTACCAGCAGGCCGAATCGGTGCGTCCCGACGGGGTCACGCTCGCGGTCAACGATTACAACGCGATAGCCGGCAACTACGGTAGCGACCAGCGCGGCTACAGGCAACACATCAATCACCTGCTCGAAAACGGCGTCGACCTCGAGACGATCGGTCTCCAGTGTCACTTCGGGCAGAACGAGACGCTGTCGACCGACCAGATCCTCGCCACGCTCAACGAGTACGGCCAGCTGACGGACACGCTCAAGATCACGGAGTACGACCAGGCGGGCTCGGGGTGGGCCGAGTCCGACAAGGCCGACTGGTTCGAGCGGTTCCTCCGCGTGACCTTCAGCCACCCCGCCGTCGAGTCGTTCCTCGTCTGGGGCTTCTGTGACAGTCACCATTGGGAGAGCGACGCGCCTTTCTTCAACGACGACTGGTCCACCAAGCCCAGCTACGACGTGTGGATGGATCTGGTCTACGGCGAGTGGTGGACCGAGGAGACCGGCACCACCGATTCCGACGGCACCTACTCGGTCGACGCGTTCCTCGGCGAACAGCGGATCGAGGTGCACACCGACTCCGGTTCCGAGACCGTCACCCGGACGGTCGCGAACCCCGATGAGACCACGACCGTGACTGTCACCGTGGCTGGCGACGGCACCGACGACGGCGACGGCCCCGACGACGGCGACGGCACCGACGGTGAGCAACAGCCCTACAACGGCACGCCCCACAGTATCCCCGGCACCATTCCGGCCGAAGAGTACGATCAGGGTGGCCCAGGCGTCGCCTACAGCGATAACACGTCCGAGAACGAGGGCACGTCTTTCCGAACCGACGAAGGCGTCGACATCTCCTCGAACTCCGCTGGCTCGGGCTATTCGATCGGTTACGTCGAGTCCGGCGAGTGGGTCGAGTACACCGTCGACGTCGACGAGTCGGGCGAGTACACGATCGACGCGCTGGTCGCCTCGAACGCCGGCGGCGGCGCCTTCCACGTCGAAGTAGACGGCACCGACGTGTCGGGAACGGTCGACGTACCGGATACCGGCGGCTGGGACTCCTGGGAGACAGTCTCGACCTCCGGGGTCTCACTCGACGCCGGACAGCAGGTGATCCGCGTCTCCATGGACGAGAGCTGGTGGGACCTCAACACCCTTGATCTCTCGCTTGACGGTGGCGGAGGCGGCGGTGGCGGTGGCGGAGGCGGTGGTGGCGGCGGTAATGGCGGCACTGGTGGCGGTGGCGGTACCAGCGGCGATCTCGTTGCGGAGATTGATCCGAACACGACCTCAGCCAGTACCGGCGACCTCGTGCAGTTCAACATCAACGACACCACGGGCTCAGGCAATTACATTTCCTCGCTGGAGTGGGATCTCGGCAACGGCGTCACCGGCAGCGGCTGGTACATCGACGAGCGCTACCAGTCCGTCGGCTCCTACACTGTCACGCTCACCGCAACCGACAACGAAGGGACGTCCACGACCGACGAGGTGACCGTCACGATCTCGTGAAAGCGACGATTCGAGCTGTATCGTCAACAAGAGGATCCCCTTTCGCGCTCACGGCGAGCGAACGGGGACTGAAATATCAGCATAGATCACCTATTGCCGGTAGTCACCGTTGAAAGTCACCCTTTCGCCGGTGGTAATCTCTCGCTACTGACTTGTATTTCCGCTTGTGTCCCCGAATTCGATATGACTCGAAAATAGAATGATTTATGTGGTTGGACTCATGCTATCTGTCTGTTGGTAAAACACAATGGGGCGACATAACATCGAAGACGCGGCGGACGAATCGAGCGATAACGACCAACTCGGCCAGTTCGATCGGCGGAGCTATCTGAAAGGAGCGGCCGCGACAGTGGCAACAGGACTCGGCGTCGGATCCATCGCGAGTCCGGCCGCGGCCATCACCTCGAATCAGACTGGCAACGACAGCGGGTATTACTACTCCTTCTGGACCAACGCCGAGGGCACAGTCGAGATGACGCTGGGAGACGGCGGCAACTACAGTGTCGACTGGTCGGACACAGGCAACTTCGTCTGTGGCAAAGGTTGGCAGACGGGTGGCCGCCGTGACGTCGATTACACGGCCAACTACAACCCGTCGGGTAACTCTTACCTGTGTCTATACGGGTGGACGACGGACCCGCTGGTGGAGTACTACATCATCGAGGATTACGGCAGCTACAAGCCGGGCGACTCCTATCAGGGGACCCATACTACCAACGGGTCGACCTACGAGATCTACACGTCCGAGCGGGTGAACAAGCCCTCGATCGAGGGCAATGCAACGTTCACGCAGTACTGGTCCGTTCGGCAGAACTCCCGGACGAGCGGGACGATCACGACCGGCAATCATTTCGATGCCTGGGAGAACCACGGGCTGCCCATGGGCAACCACGACTACATGATCCTGGCCACCGAGGGTTACCAGAGCAGCGGTTCCTCGGAGGTCTGGGTCGGTGCCGACGGGAGCGGCGGTGGCGGTGGTGGCGGTGGTGGCGGTGGTGGCGGTGGCGGCGGTGACACCGGTGGTTCGAGTGGCTCCTCGAATCCGCCGGCTAGCGGCACCTACAGTATCCAGAACGTCAACAGTGGCAAAGGCATGGACGTCGCCGGGCAGTCGACGTCGGACGGTGCGAACGTCCAGCAGTACAGCTACTGGGGCGGCGACAACCAGCAGTGGAACGTCGAGGACACCGGCGGCGGGCAGTTCCGGATCCAGAACGTCAACAGCGGGAAAGTGCTCGACGTCGCCAACCAGTCCACCGAGGACGGTGCGAACGTCCATCAGTACTCGGACGGCGGCGGCGACAACCAGCGCTTCTACCTGAACGACCAGGGCGGCGGCCAGTATCACATCCAGCCAGTCCACAGCCAGAAGGCTGTCGAGATTACGAGTTCCTCGACATCGGATGGTGCGAACGTCCAGCAGTACGACTGGCACGGCGGTAACAACCAGCTCTGGACGTTCGAGTCGGTCTAAGCCGGTTAGGTCCATTTTTTGCTGTCGCAAGCGCTTCGACAGCTGCTGTTAGTAGAACACTGTTCGGTGAAATCGTCATTAGCCGGGAATTGAACCGGAGGTAGACGGTCGCTCGCGCTGCGACTGCCAGGGCTCAATTCCCATCGTAGCGTACGGCGAGCGGAGCGAGCCGTTTCACCGGATGCGAACGCAGTGAGCATCCGGCTTTTGGCTTCTAAAGCTTTCGAGGAGCGGGTTGCGGGCCGACGACCCGCAACCGGATGACATGGCGGCTTCGCCGCCACGCTGTTCCCGAAGCGAGCAATTTTAGAACACTATAACTATCATATTTACCATACTAATAGTCGGAACCCGACCAGTATATTTTATTTTGTCTTGATAATGTATTTGAAGTATAATTTATATAAGGCCGACTTATTAACAATAGTTTTATCGTATTTTGCCGGATAGCTGAAGTAAATGCCAAAGTGGAAATGCGAAAAATGTGGGAAGGTCCACCGATCAAACCCATCAAAATGCAAGAGTTGCGGCCATACTGTTCTCATTCAGGACCGTGGGCGGAGTAAGAGCAGGAGTGGTAGAGGAACTCAAAGCAATTCAGACGGCGGATTGATTGGATGGATTATCTTGCTTATTATACTAGCTATTATAATCCTCGCTTTCTGGGGTATCGTAGAGTTCTTCAATCTAATAGAGATCGCGAAGTCGTTGATTTAAGATACTTACGCGTCGGTTGTACCGCGGGCTGGATGGGAATTGAACCACGGTCGTTCCCGTTCGCTCGCTCCGCTCGCTCACTCACCACCCTCTCCCTGATTCAATTCCCATCAAAGCGTATTTGCTGCCCGCGGTTTGCTCGCAGCAAAATGCTACGGGCCGGATGGGAGTGAGCGGATTCTTCGAATCCGCGAACATCGAACGACGCAAGCGTCGTTCGGAAATTGAACCGGAACCAGAGGTTCCTGCTCGCTACGCTGCGCGGGCTGCCACTGGTAGGGCTCAATTCCCACCGGCTTCGAACAGCATGCGCTCGCGAGATTGCGAGCGCCAGCGTGAACGGGCCGGATGGGAATTGAACCACGGTCGTTCCCGTTCGCTCGCTTCGCTCGCTCACCTCCCTCTCCCTGATTCAATTCCCATGGGCGTTGTCACTGCTCACTATCGTTCGCAGGACAACGGGCCGGATGGGAATTGAACCCATGACCGTCTGGTTAAAAGCCAGACGCTCTGCCTGACTGAGCTACCGGCCCTCACTCGCTCATGGGGGAGTTGCCGGCTAAGTCCTTACGGTTGCCGTCGATCAGGCTCCTCAACCGCGTCGTAATGATCGGCCAGTGCCGCGGCGATCAGCGACCCGGGCGATTCGTCCTCGAGCGAGGCCCGTCGCCGAAGTTCACAATAGGCGTCGACCGGCAACCGGATCGTGAGCTCGCCGAGTGGATATCCGGCCTGACCGAGGACGACCGCCGGATCCGCCCCGTCGGTGATCTCACTCGCCAGCGTCCGGACCTCCCGGACAGTCAAGCCGTGATCGAGGATGGCAAACGCCAGCAGGAACCGGGACGTGCCACTGACGCGGGCGATGTGTTTGGCCGCCGTGGGGGCGATCTCTCCCTTTGCGACGTGGCGGCGGATCGACCTGGGTAAGTCGTGGACCCGGGACCACTTCCGGATGAACGAGACCGTCGTCTCGCCGCCGGCCCGTTCGGCGGCCGCCTTGTAGGAACCGACACCACGGACCAGTGCCGCACAGGCGGCCGCACCCCGGAGCATGTAGACGCTGTCCTCGTCGCCGACGGTATTCTCGGCGAACGCGCGGACGGTTGTTGCGGCCGCTTGAATGCTCTCGTCCTCGGTTGGATCGAACTCGACGGCGCGATCCGCATGATCGCCTGTCGCATCTGGGTCACCCCGGATCACCGGCCTGCCGACCGGCGACTCCCGATCGGTGGGCATTTCCGGCCCCTGCGTCTCGTCACTCATTCATATGCTTGAGTGGGATCGTATAGCTAAAAACGTCTCGCCGCGATTCAATCGTCACTGGTCGTCCGCTCTCGCTCCGCCGAAAGGTGCTCCCAGACTTCCGCACACCCACACCCGTCTTCGACGTTGTCCAGATGGTCGGCTTCGCTATCGGTATCACTCATTGTTCGATCCCTCCGCAGGAACGTGAGGCCACGTTCGCTTTCCGACTGTCTGCCGTCTACTCATCACCCTTTTGTACCATTCACAACCGTATAAGGCCGCTCTCAGTGGTAATGCCTTCCCGAACTCCCGTTTGGCGGTGATCCTTTCCCGTATCTATGAGCCGCTCCGCGTTCGTCAGTCTCCGTCGTGCTGGCTTCTCGACAGTCGGTGACATGCTCGAACGGAGCCACTCTCGATACGGTTCCGACCGGATTGGGATGCGCAGTTGTTGTCTGTCAGGGCTTCCCTGGCGCTTGTTGGGGGTTGCCACCGATCGGACAAATCGTCCCTGGGATTCGGTGCGCTCCCGTCCGAGTTGGCGCTCCTCTGTTTGAATCGAGGAGGCCGACCCTTCTCTCAGTAGATAATATGCAATATACTCCGGTTTCGATGAGAGCCAACGTGCTATCGCGGTCGGTTTTGCGCCCCACTCGACAGCAATATGCCCGGCGAAGCCATCCCGAGGATGCCGTTCCAGTACATCAGCCGACAGGGCGATACGCTGCTGGAAGGGACGGTCCTCGACTGGCTAGCTGAGACGGGCTGACTCGACATACTCGACGGCGGCCTCCGGCGTCTCGACGGCTTCGACGCCCTCGATGTCGTGCGTATCCAGGCCCGCGACCGGTTTGCCGGCGTCGAGTGCCAGCGCGATCTCAGAAAGGGTGCCCGTCGACCCGTCGATCGCGATGGCGGCGTCGCCGTTACTCACGACCAGGGCGTTGCGTGCGTTGCCGAGCCCTGTGGCGATCGGCGTCTCGATGTACTCGTTGGCCATCTCGCGGTCCTCGCCGGGGAGAATCCCGATCGGATGGCCACCTGCTTCTTTCGCCCCGCGCGCGGCGGCTTCCATGACCCCACCGAGACCGCCACAGACGACCTCGTGATCGTGCTCGGCCAGCAACCGACCGACTTCACGAGATTGTTCGTACAGTTCGTCCCCAACCGTACTCCCGCCGATGACGCTGACGCGCATGGAGGGAAACCCGGTTGGCTGGTCCGTAGCGGTATCGGTTTGACCACGCCCGAACATGTTTGCCGGCAGCCCCAAGCGTCGGCCGGTCGAACGGCCGGTATGAGCGACGACCAACTTGCGGACCTTGCGGGATCGACACTCGAACTCGACGACCTCATCGACTACCAGGACGGGGCGATCGTCAGCCGGACGCTGGTCGACCGGGAGGCGGCGACGCTGACGATCTTCGCCTGCGACGACGGCCAGACGATCAGCGAGCACACCGCGCCTCACGAGGCACTCCTGCAGGTGCTGGACGGTACGGCTGGGGTCACGATCGACGGGACTGACTACGAACTGCAAGCGGGCGAGTCGATTGTCTTCCCCGCCGACACGCCCCACGCGGTCGCCGCCGAGGAGCGCTTCAAAATGCTGCTGACGATGATTCGGTAGGCCGCTTCGCCGGCCAGCCACCGAACGACGTCAGGGGGCCCGAAAGACACGGATCGTGTCGCGGTTCGTCCGCTCGACGAGGAGCTGGGCGAGCCCCAGGTCCGAAAACACCGCCTTCCAGTCGCGGTGATACAGCGGGAAATCGTCGTCGACGTGGCTGACGTCGACGGCGTCGGGACCCCGATTCGGTCGGTTGCCCTCGTTCTCGGCGGTGATCAGCAGGTCGCCGGTGACCCGGTCCAACTCCTCGAACACCCACTCGTCGTCGGGGTGGACATGCTGGAGGGTCTCGACGGAGTAGACGACGTCGTAGGCGTCGTCGGGAAACTCCGGGAGGTGGTCCTCGATCGCGCCGCTGAGGAACGTCCCGGTGTCGGCGAGTCGGGGATACTCCTCGGCCATGACTTCGAAGGAGTCCTCGTTGATGTCGATCCCGGCGAGGTCTTTGTAGCCCGCATCCATGAGATGGGCGAGGTGCCGACCCGAGCCACACCCGATCTCGAGGATGCTCGCGTCCTCGTTCGCGTAGTACTCGATGACGGTCGCGAGCGTCTCGCTCACCTCGTTTTCTCCGATCTGGGCGTAGTACTCCGGCGAGTAGGCACCGTCGCGTTCGGCCCAACTCCGGCGGTTGTCCTCCGGGTCCATGCGAGTTATGTCGGGGTAAGCAAGTGGGGGAGAAAAGGGCGACGGACCTGCTGTAGCGATACGGGCCGTCTCTTCGGGCGTTGGAATTCCCTGCACTCATAATGATACTTCCAAGTATGATACTTCAGAGTATCAAACTTCAAAGTACGATTATGGGAAGTATTATTATTGCCACTACCGTAGTGGGGGTATGGCGGAGTTCGTGAACCGGACGACAGAGCTCGGGCGACTCGGGAGCCTCTATGAATCCGACGAGGCCGAACTCGCAATACTGTACGGTCGACGCCGTCTCGGAAAAACGGCCCTCGTGAAACAATCGCTCGATGGGTACGACAACACTGTCGTCTACCAGGCGAAACAGAAGACGAGCGCGTTACAGTTGGAGCAGTTCATCGACGCGGCTGCACCGTCGTTTCCGGGGGTCG